>Ga0182018_10002033_pt1 | contig 21326 bp, 20 predicted proteins | sample 812P2MmetaG_FD_120490 | JGI IMG/M metagenome (GOLD analysis project Ga0182018, IMG submission 120490) | Permafrost microbial communities from Stordalen Mire, Sweden - 812P2M metaG | ecosystem: Environmental > Terrestrial > Soil > Wetlands > Permafrost | place: Sweden: Stordalen | collected...
ACGCGCTTAATCTTAAGGATTCCGGCGTTGAGGTTCGCGTGGGATTGCCGGCGACGAGCAAGTCCGTGGAGAAGGCGAAGAAGGCCGGCTTACAGGTGACGAGCGTGAGCGACGCGGCGGCGTGGGCGGACGTGATCATGATCCTGACGCCGGATCACTCGCAGGGTGAGACGTACGCGAAGGAAATTGCGCAGCATATGAAGAAGGGCAAGACGATCATGTTCGGGCATGGGTTCAACATTCGCTTTGGGGCCATTGTGCCTCCGGCGGAGATTGACGTTTCGATGGTGGCGCCGAAGGGGCCTGGGCATCGCGTGCGCGAGGTGTTCATTGAAGGCGGCGGCGTGCCGTGCCTGATTGCTGTGGAGCAGAACGCTTCGGGGCAGGCGAAAGAGCTGGCGCTGTCCTACGCAAAGGCCATTGGCGGAACGCGCGGAGGCGTGCTCGAAACGACATTTGCCGAGGAGACGGAGACGGATCTGTTCGGCGAGCAGGCGGTGCTGTGTGGAGGGACGTCCGCCTTGGTGAAGGCGGGGTTCGACACGTTGGTGGAGGCGGGGTATCAGCCGGAGATCGCATATTTCGAATGCCTGCATGAGCTAAAGCTGATCGTGGACCTGATGTATCGCGGAGGCCTCGCGTACATGCGGTATTCGATTTCGGATACGGCGGAGTACGGCGATTACACGGCCGGGCCGCGGATTGTGACGGATGAAACGCGCGCGGAGATGAAGAAGCTGCTGACAGAAATTCAGAACGGGACGTTTGCTAAGAAGTGGATCGAAGAAAACAAGACGGGGCGGAGGAACTTCACAGAGATGCGGAAGAAGGAAGCCGGGCTGAAGGTTGAAGAGGTGGGCGCGCGGCTGCGGGCGGCGATGCCGTTCCTCGATCCGGTGGTGGTGAAGGATGGCGTGCCTCAACCAGCGGCGGCCCCGGAGACGGTCGAGGTTTAGCAATGTTTCTGGCGGGAACGGTAAGACTGCTTCCCTTCCGCTGAATGATTCGTCTCAAGCGAGAACTTTGTCGGTTGCCTGACTTTCCCTAATGAGCGGACGATCTTTCTATCTCGCGATTCTGGTGCTGGTGCTGTGCGGCTGGTTGCATGCGCAGGCGCGGCCCACATGCGCGGTGGTGCCGCGTTCGCTGGCGGCGATGAAGGACTGCTATCGGCCCCTGCTGGTTTTCAGCGCGAACGGGGACGATGCGCGGCTGAAGCGGCAGGTGGCGCTGCTGGATGCGGCAGCGGACGACATGATGGACCGGTTTGTGATGTTCACGCCCATCGTTCCGGATGGACGGCGGGTGACAACACCGGCCGATTCGCCGTACACGGTCCTGAGTGGGGAGCAAATGAAGGCAGTGCGGGAGCAGTTTCACGTTGCCGCTGGAGATTTTGCGGTGCTGCTGCTGGATGAGGATGGGACTGTGAGGCTGCGAGCGGCGAATCCGGTGAATGCCGACCGGCTGAACGCGCTGATCGACAAGACGCCGGCGCGACAGGCGGAGATGTTGCGGCCGCACGCCAATTAATCCCGGTGGAAAGCGCGCGGGGGTAGTGGCTCAGTTTGAAAAGCCTATGCGTTTTTGCTTATGTGAACTGCCGCCGCCACCAGCCGCCAACGCACTAACCCGTGTTGGCTTTTCCAGGTCACAGCATGATTCAGGCACGATTCGGTTGGAGGCAGCGTATTGCCCCTGGTGGACACACATTCAAATCCGCATGTGTTGCACTTGTAGATTCCAGAAAAGGGTGCCAAATGCCCAGGCAAGTGGAGGGTGTCGAAATTACCGTCGGTAGGGAGCTGACTGAACACAGACCCGTCTTTGTAATTAGGCATTCTTTCCCCCTTCTGGGACAGGTTTTGACGCGGGTGCGGGCTTATTCAGGACCCCGGAGCAGAATTCTTTTTGGGTGAGCAGAGACTGACGGATCATGCGTTTCATTAAATCTTTGCTGAATCGGGAGTGGCCCACATCGACCGTTACGACGGCACGTATGCACGACGCGGTTGCGGCCCTTTCATACTGCTTGTGGGAACCGCGTTGAGTTTTAAAGACAAAACCGAGCGCCTTCAGATTTGCTTCGACCTCGCGCGGCGTTAGGAGCGGTAGTTTCCCCATCTGCGGTGCCCTCTATAGCACCATTTCCCCGCCCTCTGTTTGGAGACGAGGCTCTCCCCACGATTTTTCTTGACGGAATTTTGGGGGGACTTTAAGATGGGTTTGCGAGACACATCTAAGCCCTCTCTCGGAGATTCCGTCGGAGAGGCAAATCTTCTCTACGGCCCACTCCCCGGAGTGGGCCGTACATTATTATCAGGAATCTGCGGAAGAAAGCAACCAGAAAACACATCATCTGGGCAGCTGGAAGTGCAACTACTAAGTATTGTGGTTACTTCGGAGTTTGCACTAGCCTAATTCGCGGGGCACCCTGACCCGCCGAATCCATAAGGAGCTTGATAAAACTTCCTGCTGGAAGGGGGTCTGCTGCCCAGAAGCCATTTAGCGATTAGGAATTTAGCATATTCAAAGTAGTAACGGATGCGATGGCTGACAGGCGCAGGACGCAGCACCGCAGCTGGTACCTCCTGCTCGGTTTCCACTCCCTCCAGAACCACCAGCAGATAGCCGATGATTTCATCGTGAAGGCCCGCTATGGCCGCATCCTCGGTCTTAGCCTCGACCCCAAGATCAAGATCGATGCATTCGGCAATGTAAAGGTCACCCGCCGCCTTGCGCACGAAACAGCGCAAACGAATTTCTGACCCCGATTTACTCTGGAGTGCGCTTGGAAAAGCCGGGCCTCCGTATTCAGGGCAACGCGTTTCGTCACTTTCAAAAACGGGAGCATCCTCAGCCATATCGGTTACGGTAATCTCCTCAACTGAATCCATATCGTGCCTCATGATGCGGTGGTAGACTTCTTCCAGCGAACAGCACTAGCCTGCTGGGCGATCTCTTTTCGGCGCTGTGCGCTTATTGCGCGTGCGCGAGAAGGGCCTCCGAGCAGGCCACCTTTTCGGGCGGCCACCTTGCGCTTATCCGGCGCGGTAGGCTCGGTCAGCGCAGCTTGTACTGTTCGGAACGCTCGCACATTCAAGTCCATGCAGACCTCCAAGTCTGTTGGACGATGCTAACGAAGAGTCGGATGCGCGTATCTCCCTGTAGGCGTTGTGCCTTAGCCCAGACCCAATACGATATCCCCCGTAGGTACCCTTGAAAATCCCACAAAAGTATGGACTATAGTAACATAATAGGTTACTAAGTGATAACCATTCCCGACAATTTCCACCAGAAACAGAACAAAATGCTTGACTATTCATTGGAACTCAAGCATAATTATCAATATGAACGTGCTCACCCAAGACGAAAGGGTTCGAGTCGTATCGGCCTTGGTGGAGGGAAACAGCCTTCGTTCGACTTCCCGCATGACTGGGGTAGCGAGGAACACCATCACCAAACTGCTCGTTGACCTCGGGGTAGCGTGCATGGAGTACCACGACCGGCGCGTGCGCAATATCCGGGTGCGCCGCCTTCAGTGTGACGAGATATGGGCGTACGTGGGGGCAAAGGCAAGAAACGTATCGGCTGAGAAAAAGGCGATTGGGTGGGGTGACGTGTGGACGTGGGTGGGAATCGACGCGGATACGAAACTGGTCGTGAGCTATCTGGTCGGGGGCCGTGGAGCCGACTGGGCAAAAGACTTTATGGAGGATTGCGCAGACCGAATCAGGGGGCGCATCCAGATCACGACTGACGGGCACAAGGCCTACCTGGAGGCCGTAGAAGGAGCGTTTGGCATGGATGTAGACTTTGCCACCCTCCAGAAGATTTACGGAGCATCAGAGGAAACGGAGAAACGGTACAGTCCAGCTAAATGCATCGGCTGTGAAAGCAAAGTTGTAATGGGCAATCCTGACCCCGAACACATTTCCACCAGCTACGTCGAACGCCAGAACCTTACCATGCGTATGCACATACGGCGCTTCACCCGCCTCACGAACGCCTTCAGCAAGAAGCTCGACAACCACGCTTACGCAGTCGCGCTGCATTTCATGTATTGCAACTTCGTCCGCATCCACCAAACCATCCGCACGACGCCCGCCGTACAAGCCGGAATCGCGGATCACGCTTGGACCCTTGAGGAGCTGGTTTCGCTGATGGAACAGAAATCAATCGTGGACGGCTTGAAAAAGCCTGTGGATTCAAACTGAGCCACTACCCGCGCGGGGGCCTGTTCGTTTAGCATCGTTGCATAGGGGATTAACCCCCCTGGCGCCACGCGCCTGGGGTCTGGGAGGGCACATGGAGTCATCGACTGCGACCGCTTTGCCGGTTCAAACCACGGCCCTCACGGGGGAAGCCCCAAGGACTCCGCTGGCGGAGATTGTGGATGCGCTGCGGCGCGTAACGGCGCTACAGGGGCTTGCGGACAGCGAGCTGGAATGGCTGGCGACGCATGGGGAGGAGGTTGCCTATCCAGCGGGGACGCCGATTTTTCGCGAGGGGGATCCCGCAACCAAGATGTGGTTTATCTTGCGGGGCGAGGCGCATGTGCGCCGGTCGCAGGGTGGTTTGCCGTTGTTTGTAGGGCGCGCCGGGCAGATTACGGGACTGCTTCCCTTCTCGCGGATGAAGACGCATGGCGGGCAGGGATTCGCGGCATCGGATTTGTGGGGAGTGCAGATCGACCGCGAGGTTTTCCCGGAGATGCTCGAGGCGATTCCTTCGATGAGTCAGCGGTGCGTGTCGATTTTGCTGGATCGGGTGCGGGAGATGACGCGCCTCGAGCAGCAGACGGAGAAGCTGAACGCGCTGGGCAAGCTGGCGGGTAATTTGGCGCACGAACTGAACAATCCGGCTTCGGCGGCGCAACGGGCGGCATCGGGATTGATCGAAGAGCTGCAGACCTACGGGCACCAGAAGTTTCTGCTTGGCAGTTTGTGCCTGGACGACGCGCATCTGGAGCGGATCCGCGCATGGCGCGATCGCATGGAGGAGCAGGCGCAGGCACGGCCGGCGAACTCAGTGACCCAGGCGCACCGTGAAGATCATCTGCAGCGATGGCTGCGGGAGCATGGAGTGGAGAGCAGCTGGCAGATCGTGCCGGACCTTGCGGAGCTGGGAATCACGAGGGAAAATCTCGACGAGCTGGCGGAGCTGCTGGGGAACGATCATCTGGAGGTTGTGCTTTCACAGTTTGCGTCGTCGGCGCGGACGGAGCGCATGGCGCAGGCGATGGTGGACTCGACGAAGCGGATTTTCGACCTGATTGGCGCAGTGAAGGATTATTCGTGGATGGATCAGGCGCCGATTCAGGAGGTCGACATTCGACAGTCACTGGAGACAACGCTGACGATGTTGCAGTCGCGGCTGGAAAAGGTGAAGACCGAGCGGAGGTATGCGGCGGATCTGCCGCGCATCTCGGCGTACGCGAGCGAACTGAATCAGGTGTGGATGGCGCTGCTGGAAAACGCGCTGGATGCGATGCAGGATGTGGGGAGGCTGACGCTGAGCGTGCACCTTTCTGGCGAGTTTCTGGTGACGGAGATCTGGGACAACGGGCCGGGGATTCCGGAAGAGCTTCAGGCCCGGATCTTCGAGCCGTTCTTCTCGACGAAGGCTCCCGGGAGCGGGCTGGGGCTCGGCCTCGATACAGCGCAGCGCATTGTGCGACAGCATCGGGGGTACATTCACGTTCAATCGAAGCCGGGGGAGACGTGTTTCCAGGTCCGGCTGCCGATTGAGCCGTTGCAGGCGTACTAGAATTCAGGCGGAGCGGCGGATGCCGAGCCAGGCGACGGCGGTGTCGGACCAGCGGTGGTCGGAATTTGGCCAGCTACTCCGATCCCCACGGAAGGTCATGGGCACGCGTGTTCGTGTGAAGCCGCGCCGTGCCGCAAAATCGAATGCTGCCTGCGGCAAGCCATCGATCAGCAGGGCGCATTTCTGCCCGTCGGCGGACCAGACAATGGACAGAGACGATTCCCGGTTGGGCGCAGAAGCGCTGGCCGCTTCGTAAACGGGGACGACGTCGAGGATCAGATTGTCGGAGGTGAGGTCGACGGCATAAAAATACCCCGCCTCGCCGTCGTCGTCGAAAAATGCACTGTAGGGGCCGCACGGCGAATCATTGACGACGAAGACATTTCTGCCTGGTTGAAAAGACTGCTGTGCCATGGGGGATCTGGCTCCAGTCCTGACAGTTCTTAATTTACAGCGAGTTCATATTCATGAGGAATTCTGCGTTGTTCCGCACTTTTTCGAGGCGGCTCACGAGGAGTTCCATAGCTTCCACTGGAGAGAGCGGGTTCAATACCTTGCGCAGCACCCAGGTGCGAGCCAGCTCGTCTTTTGGGATGAGCAATTCCTCTTTACGGGTGCCTGACCGCTGGATGTCGATGGCGGGGAAGACGCGCTTGTCGACAAGCTTGCGGTCGAGAATGATTTCCATATTGCCGGTGCCCTTGAACTCTTCGAAGATGACTTCGTCCATGCGCGAGCCGGTATCGACCAGGGCGGTGGCGATGATGGTCAGCGAGCCGCCCTCTTCGATATTGCGGGCCGCGCCGAAGAAGCGCTTGGGCCGCTGCAGGGCGTTGGAGTCGACGCCGCCCGAGAGGACTTTGCCGGAGGGCGGAACGATGGTGTTGTAGGCGCGCGCCAGACGCGTGATGGAGTCGAGCAGGATCACGACGTCGCGTTTGTGCTCGACGAGGCGCTTGGCCTTTTCGATGACCATTTCGGCGACCTGCACGTGGCGAGCGGCCGGCTCATCGAAGGTGGAGCTGATGACTTCGCCTTTGACGGAGCGCTGCATGTCGGTGACTTCTTCCGGGCGCTCGTCGATGAGGAGGACGATGAGAACGACTTCGGGGTGATTCGTGGTGACGGAGTTGGCGATGGACTGCAGCAGCATGGTTTTGCCGGTGCGGGGCGGAGCGACGATGAGGCCGCGCTGGCCTTTGCCAATGGGGGTTAGGAGATCCATGACGCGGCCGCTGATGTTTTCGCGGACGGTCTCCATCTTGACGCGCTCCTGGGGATAGAGCGGCGTCAGATTGTCGAAGAGGATCTTGTTGCGCGTTTCTTCGGGGGATTCGAAGTTGATGGCTTCGATCTTGACGAGCGCGAAATATTTTTCGCCTTCGTGCGGCGGGCGGACATTGCCGCTGATGGTATCGCCGGTCTTGAGGTCGAACTTGCGAATCTGCGAGGGGGAAACGTAGATGTCGTCGGGACCGGGGAGGTAGTTGTAATCCGGGGAGCGAAGGAAGCCGTAGCCGTCGGGGAGGATTTCGAGGACGCCCTCGGCAAAAATGTGGCCTTCTTTTTCGCTTTGGGCCTGGAGAATTTTGAAGATCAGGTCCTGCTTACGGAGTCCGCTGGAGCCAGGGATTTCAAGGGTGCGCGCGATGCGGCTAAGTTCAGTAATATTTTTTTCTTTGAGTTCTGCGATGGTCATGAATCACCTGAGGTGAGCTTTCAAGGAGGGTATTTAAATCAGGAAGGAAGTTCGGGGCGGTGCGGAGTGCTGAACCGATTTTAACCGGAATTGCCTGTAACTGAGAAACACGGGGCTGGAACGGAACCGGGGCAGGGGGAGGCCGCGCGCCGTGCTCAGGCTGCGCGGCGCTGCGGATGCTGCGAAATGGTAAGCGGTTCGTGACGGGAAGCCAGCGTTGCCGCCGATGGGCTCGAAACCCGGAAGCGGACGAGGACGTCGTTCATGGTGTCCTGGAGCCGCGTATTGGGCTTATGCAGCTTGCGGGTCGCCTTGGAGGCGAGCTGGCAAAGCTGGTAACGATTGCTGACATGAGTGAGTGCACCAAAAATCAATTCAGAACGCATGGTAGTGTGTCTCCTTGCTTTTGACTAAGATGTCCGACCGCTTTCGATCACAGAAAACTGCTGAACCAACGACAGCCCAAGGCAGCTAAGGAAGAAGGATTCCCGGAAGGCCACAAAAATTAGACGCGCGAACCGGAGATTTCGATCAACCTTTTTCCTCCAAAAAAGCCGTTGCAGTGCGGCGTCGACTGGAACCCACGGCCCCTGCCGCCGCAGGCGAGACAGAGCATTACTCCCCGGGGAGCGTGCTTCTCTTCTGCGTGACCGGATTGACGAATCAGGACGGCGAAGGCCCGACGGTCAAAATCGACAGACTTGAAAATAACCTCAGGTGGGGCGTGGGTCAACCTTTTTTTTCATACGCGGGTGCCGGTGGTTACCGAAAATGGAAACACGGCCGTAACCTATTGACTATCAGGTTATTGGAGGGCCTTTGGGGTAATCAAAGTAGATACCGGGGTCTTCTCCCACTTCCAAAATCCATATAGACGGCGGGAGGGCCTAAGCAGCGGAATATTAGCTCGCTAAATCCTTTGATAACAGCTATTTGGATAGAGGACTTGTTTGGCCTCCGAACCCGATTTAATCGATTTAGCGGGGCAAAGGTTACTCGTAGCGCAATGCTTCGATGGGATCGAGATTGGCAGCCCGGATGGCCGGGATCATGCCGCTGATGAGGCCAACAACAGCCAGAATGGCGGTCGCGATGACGACAGTGGTCGGAGATATCAACAGGCGGATATCGGCGTTTTCCGCGTGTGCGGCCATCGCGCTATAGAAAGTGATGCGCCCAACAGCGAGGGAGACGGTATACGCAAGAGCAATGCCCAGGACACCTCCTGCTGCCGCAATCACGAGCGCCTCGGAGAGGAATTGGAAGAGGATGTGGCGGCGGCGGGCACCGAGCGCCTTTTCGATGCCAATCTCTTTGGTGCGCTGCTGGACCGCGACCAGCATGATGTTCATGAGCCCGATTCCAGCGATGCCGAGGGTGAGTGCGCCGATGAAGAGCAGGAGCGCTTCGAGCGCAATGGTGATGATCTGGAATTGCTTGAGCTGGTGCATCAGGTTGGCGACGAAGATGGCGTTGTGGTCTGAAGGCAGGAAGTTGTGCATTGCGGCCAGGGTGTTCCGGACGGCTTGTTCGACGACCTGATTATCGCCGTGGTAGGTGAGCCAGATCCCACCGAGGTATTTCAGGTCGCCGAAGTCCTGGAAAGTGTTGAGGGGGATGTAGACCTGGCGGTTGACGTCGTCGTCGCCTTCCTGCATTTTGGGTTCGAGGACGCCGATGACGGTGAATCCGATGCCATTGAGGCGGATGCGCTGGCCGATGGGGTAGCGGCCGCCGAAGAGCTTGGTCTTGGCCTCGGAGCCGATGACGGCGACGTGGGCGCGGTCCTCGTCATCCTGGTCGGTGTAGAAGCGACCCTGGTCGATGTCAAGCTTAAGGACATTGGCGATTTCGGCGCGATAGCCGTTGATCCACCACGAGTACAGATGCTCATCGCTGGCGACGTTGACCTGCTTGAACATCCCGGGCGATATGTGGACGACGCCGGGGACGGTAGCCCAGAGGCGATCGACGTCGTCCTGGGTGAGGCGCACCTGGACGCCGGCTTTCGTGCCGCCAACCTGCTCGGACGTACGGCCGGGAAAGACGCCGATGAGGTAAGTGCCCCATTGCGCGAAGATGCTCTGAATGGCCTGGCCGAAGCCGGCGCCGTAAGCGAGAAGCAGGACTACTGTGGCGATGCCCCACGCCATGCCGACGACGGTGATGAAGGTGCGGCGGCGGTTGTAGACCATCGCCTCCCAGGCTTGCCCCCAGATGTCACGGATCATGGCTTGCTCCTGTGCATGCTCCTATTCGCGCCGCAGCGCTTCGACCGGCTCCATTTTGGCGGCCTGCGCTGCCGGATAGAGTCCTGAGACGATACCGCAAACGGCGAGGGCCACAAAGGCCAGCGCAGCCGACCACGCTTGCAGATGAGGCGGATCGAAGCCCTGCATATTTTGCCCGGCGAGGCGCTGCAACACCCACATGAAAAACGCCGAGCCTCCGATTCCGATCAGGCCGCTGATGCCGGTCAGCGTCAGTCCTTCGAGAAAAAACTGGACCAGGATGCTGCGGTGAGTGGCGCCTAGGGCTTTGCGGAGGCCGATTTCCGGAGTACGTTCGGTGACGGATACCAGCATGATGTTGACGATGCCGACCGCGCCGAGTGCGAGTGTAACGAGGCCGACCCCACCGAGGAAAATGTCCATAGCGTCGAAGATTTTGCCGACCATCTGCTGAGACTGGACCGAGTCCCACTCGGTGAAGGCCTCAGCGTCGTCGGGACTGAAGCCGTGGCGGCGGGCGATGATTTCGTGGACCTCGCGCACGGCAGACGCATGTTCAGTGGCGACCACGGGCTGATACTGGATCGAGCTCACCGTATTCTGCGGATTGGTCCCCCAGTTCAAAGCGAACATGTCGAGCATGACGGAGAGCGGGATGTAGACCTGCTGGCTGCGGTCGTCGTTATCGCCGTGGCCGACGTGGTCCGCAACTCCGATCACGGTGAAGCGTGTCCCGTTGAGCGTGACCCATTCGCCCAGCGCAGGATGGCCGGGAAACAGGAGCTGCGCGCTTTTTTGCCCCAGCACAATGACGAGGTTCTTGTCGGTGATATCGCTCTGGCGGAGGAAGTGGCCCTGCGCGATGGGGATGTAGCGGATGGCCGCGTAATTGGGTTCGACCCCAAGCACCTGGCCGCCCGCGGTTTCGTAGAAGCTCTGCTGCTTGATGTCGCTGCGATTGACGATCGCGGTTGCATCGCGGACGTCGGGCGCCTGACTGCGAATGGCCTGGACGTCGGAAAAGGTCAGGTAATAGGGGCGCATGCTGGTGTGCTGGCCGGGCACGGCGGGGATATTCCCGTTCCACATCATGATGACGTCGTTGCCGAGTTCGGCGAACTCGCGCTTCTGGCCGGAGCGGAAGCCTTCGCCGACAGAAATGAGCAGCAGCATCGAGCCAACGCCCCAGGCGATACCGAACATGGTGAGGAACGAGCGGAGCTTGTTGGCGCGGATAGCCAGGAAAACCTGCCCGAAGGTGTCGCCGAGGCTCTGCATAGGCTGCTTTCAGATACGAGGATGGAGGGTTTTGGGTTCCGTGCCGGCGCGTTGACGGATAGACGGCCGCTGGCGGTAGATTGGGATCGAAAATGTGGTGGATTTGAGGAAATTGTTGAAGAGGGCTGAGTGGTGGCTGGTTAGGTCCTGGCGGAATGCGACGAGGGCCGGCGGCCCAGCGGGGCTGGTCCGGCGACTTCCCTGTTCCTCGAGCGCCCGCTACTTCGTGGGAACGAGCGCCGCCTGCACCTGCTCCACGCCGGGCTCGGATTGCTTCAGGTACTCGCTGACGCGCTTGCGCTCGTCGGGTGCGAGAGCGGGAATGAGAGCGATCATGCGACGCATCGTGGTCGCCACGTCGTCCACCAAGTTCATCACGCGAATGGCTTCACCGGATAGGGGCATAGACCTTAGTTGACCTCTGCTAGCCATTTTCGGCTATTGGGGGGTTCCGGTAAAGCTGATGGCCGGGCGGGTGCGGGGGGAGGGCCCGCGGTGAGAAGACGCGGGGATGAATTATTTGGACGCGGCACGGAATTTACGAGATGTCGTTTCGGAGTGCGAGCGGAAATTCCTGGCGATTTCGGACAAAGAGGCAGGCCGTTCGCCCGGGCCGGAGCAGTGGTCACGGAAACAGATTCTCGGGCACCTGATCGATTCGGCGACGAACAATCATCAGCGGTTCATTCGCATGCAGCTCGCGGGGGAGCTGAAGTTTCCCGGTTATGAACAGAACGAGTGGGTGCGGCTGAATCACTACGCGGCGCGGCTCTGGAAAGAACTGGTCGTTCTTTGGGCTGCTTACAACCGGCATCTGGCGGAAGTGATCGAGCGCATTGCTCCGGAGACGCTGGGGCATGTGTGGGACAAGACCGGGGATCAGGGCGACACGCGGTACGATCTGGAATTTGTGGCGACGGATTATGTGGCGCATCTGCGGCATCACGTGGAGCAGATTGAACGCGGCTGACTCGATTTCCCGAGTCAGCTACTTTGCGATTTTCATTTCCGCAAGAAAGCCTTTGACGTGGGCTGGCTCGGACTCGCCGAGGTAGATCTTCACGTAGTCGAGATAATTGCGGGCGTACTGCAGGATCTCCTCACGGTCGTCGGAGGTAAGGTCGCGTCGGATTTTCCCGGGGACGCCGGCGACGAGCGAGCGGGGCGGGACGACCATGCCTTCGGGGATGACCGCGCCGGCGGCGATGATCGATCCTTCGCCGATGATGGCGCCGTTGAGGATGGTCGAGCCGATGCCGATGAGGCAAACGTCCTCGACGACGCAGCCGTGCACGGTGGCGTTGTGGCCGATGGTGACCCAGTCGCCGACGATGACCGGATACTTGTAGCGCATGCCGTGGAGGACGGCGCAGTCCTGAACATTGGAGTGAGCGCCGATGCGGATCGAGTTGACATCGCCGCGGACGACGGCGTTCATCCAGATGCTGGCGTGCTCGCCGAGGACGACATCGCCGATGACCTGCGCGGAGAGGTCGACGTAGCAGGTGGCGGGGATGGTCGGGGATTGGCCCTGGTAGGTGCGGATCATGGAGATAGTTTAGTCTGCTGCATTATGACTCTTGAGGGTGGGATGAAGACAAGACAATTTGCTGTGGTTTTCGAGCATACGGAATCGGGCTGGAGCGGATACGCGCCGGATCTTCCCGGCTTGGGTGTTGCTGGAGAGACCTTCGAGGAGACCGAGCAGCTGATGCGCGAGGGGATAGAGTTCCATATCGAAGGCTTGCGGGCAGACGGCGAGCCAGTGCCCGAACCGACGACGCGCGTGAGCGAGATTCCTATTCCCGCCTGAATCCGCCTGTGGTTGTTTCGGGCTCGCGTGAGTTGCGATGGAGCTCATCTGCCCCCCGCTGATTTATCCTCAAAAGAATCATGCAGAATGACGAAATTCCTCCGCTCAGTGGGTGGAGCGAGGCGGAGCTGGACCAGGCGTTTGCCGCTGTGGCGCTGGAGGTCGAAGATTCTGCGGCAGCGTTGCGATCACCCGAGCAGTTTCGCCTGCAGTGGCTGGGCCGCAAGCAGGGGCGGCTGAAGGCGATCAGCGATTCGTGGCTGAAGTCCGCGCCGGCTGATGCCAGGAAGGCCATTGGGCAGCGCTTCAACACTCTGAAGGCGGAGATCGAGCGGCGGCTCGAGCTGGCGGATTCGGCGTCGCCGCATGATGCACTCGATGCCGAAGCCGTCGACATCACCCTTCCTGGAACGCAGCGTAAGCTGGGTGCGGAGCACCCGCTGATCCGCACCTGGAATGAGATTGTCTCGGTGTTTCAGCGGATGGGGTATTCGGTGGGTGCAGGCCCGGAGGTGGAGACCGACTACTACAACTTTGAGTCGCTGAATTTTCCGCCGGGGCATCCGGCGCGCGATACGCAGGACACTCTGGTGATTGCCGGGCAGGAGCGCAAGCCGCTGCGCGATCGGCTGCTCATGCGGACGCACACCTCGCCCGTGCAGATTCGCACCATGGAGCAACAACCGCCGCCGGTGCGGATCGTGATTCCCGGCAAGGTGCACCGCAACGACGCGGCCGACGCCACGCACTATCCAATCTTTCATCAGGTGGAGGGGCTGTGCGTTGATGCGAACATCACGTTCGGCGATCTGAAGGGGACGCTCGACTTCGCGATGAAGGCGTTCTTCGGGTCGAGCGTGAGGACGCGGTTTTTCCCTTCCTTCTTTCCGTTCACGGAGCCGAGCGCCGATGTGCAGATCAGCTGTCCATTCTGTGGCGGCTCGGGATGCCGGAAGTGCAAGCAGTCGGGGTGGATTGAGCTGCTGGGGTGCGGGATGGTGGATCCGGCGGTGTTTGGGCTCGTGCAGGGAAAGCAGCCGGGGTACGACCCGAAGAAGGTGAGCGGGTTTGCGTTCGGAATGGGCATCGATCGCATCGCGATGATGAAGTATGGGATTGGGGATATCGGGCTTCTTTATTCAGGCGATTTGCGCTTCCTGGAGCAGTTCGTGTGAAAATCCTCTCCAACTGGATTCGCGAATACGTTCCGGGAATCACCGCCTCTGACCGCGTGCTCGCAGACGATCTAACCCTGCGGGGGATTGCTGTCGAAGGCGTCTTCGACCTGGGCGCGCACGGGTCGGTGTTTGAGATGGACATCACGACCAATCGCGTCGATGCGATGAACCATTACGGCATCGCGCGGGAGGCGGCTACGATTTACGGGCTGGAGTTGAAGCCTCTCAAAGCGAGCTTGCCCACAGCGAGGCCCGGGGCCAGGGCGTTTTCGGTTCTTATTGAAGAGCCGAAGCTGTGCGGCCGGTTCACGGCGCGCGTGCTGCGCGATGTGAAGATTGCACCGTCGTCGGGCGTGGTTGCGGAACGGTTTCGCCTGCTCGAGCAGAAGCCGATCTACAACGCTGTCGATGCGAGCAACTACGTGCTGCTCGGCATGGGGCAGCCTACTCATGCTTTCGATCTGGACAAGATCGAGGGCGGGATCGTGGTGCGGCGCGCGCGGAAGGGTGAGAAGCTGCGGACGCTCGATGGCGTGGAGCGCGTGCTAGATGCAGACGATCTGGTGGTCGCCGATGAGAAGAAGCCCCTGGGCATCGCGGGCGTGATGGGCGGATGGGACACGATGATCGCGCCGGAGACGAAGAACGTTCTGGTGGAGGCGGCGTGGTTCGATCCGGCAACGGTGCGGCGTTCTTCGAAGCGGCACCTGCTGCATACCGACGCTTCGCATCGCTTTGAGCGCGGCACCGATTTCAACGCGCCTCCTGTGGCTTCGGCGCTGGTGAGCCGGATCATTCTTGAGGCGGGGGATAAAAAAGAAAACGAAGCCGGCGCTTTTATAGACGGCGAGCTGGTGGATGTGGTGATCCCCGAAGCGATCGCACGCACGGCAAACCGCGGCGCGATCAGCTTCATTATGGGGGAAGTAAGAAGAATGCTGGGGCCGACCGAGGATGCCGAAGGGATCACATCGGCTGCTGCGGAAGGAATCCTCACGGGCCTCGGTTGTGGCCTGGCCACCAACGGTCCAGAACAGTGGAGCGTGACGCTGCCGAGCTGGCGGCTTGATCTGGAGCGGGAGATCGATCTGGTCGAGGAGATTGCCCGGGTCTACGGCTACAACCGCTTTCGCAACACGCTACCGGCATTTAAGGGAACCGTCGTCGAGCTGCCCTGGGCTGAGAAGGAAGCCGCGGTGCGGCGGACGCTGCTGGCGCTGGGATGGAACGAGGCAGTGTTGTCGAGCTTCTGCGGCGCGGAGGATGCTGCGCGCTTTGCGCGCGAACCGCGTTCGGCGGTTGCGATTGGAAATCCGTTAAGTGAAGAAGCGGGGATGCTGCGGCCTTCGCTGCTCCCGGGCGTTCTGGACATGCTGGCGCTGAACATCAGCCGCGATGTGGAGGGCGCTGCGCTGTTCGAAATGGGTACGGTTTTCAGTGGAGGCCCGGAGCGGGTGGACGAGCGGCCGTCGGTAGCGATTGGGGCAACGGGGAGCGCTTTCGTCAAAGATGAAGTGGGTTTCTACGACCTCAAGGGAGCGGTTGAGAAGTTGCTGGACAAATTTGCGGCGCGGTCGGTCTATTTCGATCGCTTCCCTGCCGCGTCGGGGCTGATGCCGGCCTGGCTGCATCCCGGGCGCGGCGCGCGGGCTGTACTCGACGGGGCGACGATGGGATGGTTCGGCCAGCTGCATCCCGCGGAGGCGGAGCGACGCAAGCTGAAGCAGACGGTGTGGATTGGCGAGCTGTGGCTGGATCGGCTGTATAAACAGGCGCTGCGGCAACCGGTGGTGGAGGAGCTGTCGCGGTATCAGCCGGTACGGCGCGATTTTTCTGTGACCCTGCCGGACGGCGTGCTGTACGCAAAAGTGGCCGCCGCGCTCGAGGGCCTCGCGATTCCGGAGCTGCGCAGCTTCGAGTCGAAGGAAGTGCTGCGCGATCCGAAGGGAAAGCTGGTTCCCGCCGGGCACTACTCGCTGCTGCTGCGGGTGGTATTCCAATCGCACGAGCGGACGCTGCGCGAGGAAGAAGTGCAGGGATGGTCGCAGCAGGTGATTGCGGCGCTCGAAGCCGAGGGCGGCAAGCTGCGAGGCTGACGCCTGACGGAGCAGAAGCACCTTCAAGCGCAGCGCGGAAAAGTCAGAAACGAATCAGGCGGCGAATCAGAGGACTTGAGCGAGGGCCGGATAAAGGCCGGCGTGGCTGGTCTGATAGAGAGCCAGCAGGCGCTGGCGCATCAGGTAGTAAGAGGAAGCGGCTTCATGCAGGTGGAACGGGATGAGATTGGCGGAGCGGCGCACAACGAAGTGAAAGGTCAGCGCAATCTCGACGCGGCGGACGGCGTGGTAAAGTCGAAGTGCGTCGCGGCGCATGCGTTCCGTGACAATGACGCCTTCATCGAAGTTCCATTGCTGCGCATGGACTGCGAGAAGCAGCATAAGCTTCGCATTTTCGCGCATGCGGCGCAGGCCTTCGCGGCCGCCGAGCATGAGCCACATCTCAGCAGGCTCAAGAGAAATCTGTCCTTCTCGGGGTTCAAGATAGTCGCGAGCTACGGAAGTTATGCGCTCGAACTCGATGCTTTTTAGCTGGGACACTAAGTCCTGCCAGCTGCGCCTATCGATCCGAAGGGCCGACACCTGGCTCCGAATCGCGACTGCGAGGAGGCAACCTACGACAACGCCCAGGAGGAGGTAAGCCAACACAACCGTGGCCTTTCTTATAGGGAGCTTCGAGACTCCCCGAGTCCGGAGCGACGAACCGACTAATGTCGAGCGTCAAATCTTTGGAGATCGTACGCGACCCGCCGGTGGAGTGCAAGGATATATTGCTGCAAATCCGAAGAAATCGGTTGGCGCTCGGGCTCCTGCCGCCAAAGTTGTACAAGGAGCCAGCAGTATGCCGCGGTATTAGTCAGGTAGCGGACTTGCTCAAGCTGAGTATAGAGGTACTGGGTACCGAAGAAGCTCTCGAACGCGGTCTTGATGACCATGATGGCGCTCCATGCGGTGAGCGTCTGACCGACTGCCATAACGTGGTTGCGCCAGCCGAGACCGAGGCGATTGGCGGTGAGGCTCATAACAACAAATAACTCGCAGATTACCAGGCTGGTAAACAGGTTACCGCGGATCTCCCAGACCCGCCGAACGCTCTGGCCGGGGGGAGAAACCCACCATGCGAAGAGAGCGGCCACGGCGACACATGTGAAACCGATAGCCAGAAAGTAACCGCGGGCGTCGCGAACCCAGCTTCCGGTGGGGCGGAGCACGATGCGGGCGATCTCAACTACCACACCGAGCTGAAGGGCAAAATCGACCCAGCTACCAATCGTGTAGACCCGGGTGTACCAGTATGTAGAACCATGGAGATACATCTGGAAGAGCAGGACGGTCCGCGCCGCCATGAAAGCGAACCAGCAGGTGAGCACGGGAAATTGGCGCCAACGGCCGCGCCAGAACAGGACAAAGAGCAGCGCGAGGTACAGGAACCAGCCTTCCGCCCAAAAAAGTCTGTCCAGTCCGGCGAAGTGCATGCGTCTGCCTCAGATACAGGATACGGCACGCCACGAACTTCCGCCCTGAAGGCGGGAGTCCGTGGGGACCGGCGAGGCAGACTTATCGCTGGAGGCTACAGGCCGAGAGAGGCGACAACCGCAACAAACACAGATGAGACAACGACAGCCTGACCGCCGCCGTTGCCTGGAGGAGGTGGGGGGTCGTTGCCGCCGGGATCGCCAGCGAACAGCGGAGAGGCAGAGAAGGCTAGCACTCCAGACAACAGCGCGACTCGAAGGGTCTTGGTCATGGGGTTATTCCTTTTGGGCGCAGGTTGCGCGACCTGAGGCTAACCCGAAGAGCGGTGGATTACGGGCCAGATATTTACGACCTTGGTACGCTGAAAAAGAGTACGAAGGTGGAGTGAGATAGGGCTGGATATAACTACTTGGATGCCAGCATTAAGGTTACTTAAGTCGCCATCCTATGCTACCAACGGGCCATGAGTAGCATCAAAACGGATTGTACAGACATGTCTACCAGACCCGGCAGCTTCTGACCGGGGCCATGGGCTGACCGGCCTTACAGCCGAAGGCGTGAGCGAACTCCGGCATGTTGACGACGACGCCACGCACACGCAGCGCGTCGGGGGAGTGCGGATCGGTCTGAACATACTTGCGAACGATTTCCGGGCGCTGATTGGTGCACCAGTTCTGGGCAAATCCGATGAAGAGCTGTTGCTGAGGCGTGTACGTGGACTCGGCTTTTTCCTCCGGTGTGGTTGCTGACGGCTGTCCGGCAAGGGCGGCGCGGGCCATGAGAGCCATGAAGGCGAGACGCACGCCGCCGTTGTCGGCGACATTCTCGCCGAGCGTGAGCCGGCCATTGACCTTGAGATCGTCTACGGCGGTGAACTGGCTGTACTCGTCGACAATGCAGTCGGTCTTCTCTACGAATTTCTTTTTGTCTTCGGGCGTCCACCAGTCGTGGAGGTTGCCCTGAGCGTCGAACTGGGCTCCCTCGTCGTCGAAGCCGTGGGTCAGCTCGTGTCCAACGACAGCGCCGATGTGACCGTAGTTGATGGCGTCGGTTGCGTTTTTATCGTAGAAGGCGGGCTGGAGAATGCCCGCGGGGAAGTTGATGTCGTTCATGGAGGGGTTGTAGTAAGCATTCACCGTGGGTGGGGTCATCCCCCATTCCTGGCGATTGACGGGCTTGCCGATTTTGTTGAGCTGGTAGTCGAGCTCGAAAGCGCGGGAGCGAGCGGCGTTGCCGAAGTCATCGCCAGGGACAATGTCGAGCTTCGAATAGTCGCGCCACCTATCCGGATAACCGATCTTGTCAGCGACGGCGTGGAGCTTCTCTTTGGCTTTCACCTTTGTGTCGGGGCTCATCCAGTCGATTTCATCGATGTCTTTGCCCATGGCGTTCTCGATGTCGTGGACCATGCGCACAGTGGCGGCCTTCATATCCGGAGTGAAGTACTGCGCGACGTAAAGCTGGCCGAGGGCTTCGCCGAGGGAGACGTCGGTAGCTTCAACGCAACGCTTCCAGCGCGCCTCCTGCTGCGGGGTTCCTTCCAGCTTGCGTCCGAAGAAGTCAAAGTTTTCATCGTCGAAGGCATGGGGAAGGCGCATGGCAAAGGAGTCGGCGAGGTGGACGCGCAGGTAGGCCCTGATGGTGGCGAGATCGGTACCGGTAATGGTCTTGCTGAGCGCGGGAAAGAAATCAGGAGAGATGACGTTCAGTTCCTGCACAACGGGCGAGCCAATGAGCTGGGAATATTTCCGCGCATCGATGGCAGGGACGGTCGCGGCAAAACCGGTGAGCGACATCATGTGGTATATCTTCGCGGGGTCGCGCCGCTCGACCGCGCCCTGGGAAGCTTTGGAGAGCTCGGTTTCCAGATCCATGATCTTCTGTGCTTCGGACTGCGCCGCATCAGGTGAATCGCCGAGCAACTTTAGAACATTCGCCAGATGGGCGACATACTGTTTGCGGGTCTCGACGCTCTTATCGTCGGTGCGCAGGTAGTAGTCCTTCTCGGGAAGGCCAAGTCCACTCTGATCGACGTAGGCAATCTCGCGGGTGGCGTCTTTGAAATCCTGCATTGAACCGTAATCGAGAAAGACGCCCGTGCCCAGGCGGTTGAGGTGGGCGATGAGGGCGGGGAGGTCCTGCGTAGACTGGAGCGCGGCAATGCGATCCAGTTCCGGCTGGATGGGCGCGAGGCCGCGCTTCTCGATCGCATCGGTGTCCATACAGCTGGCGTCATAGTCGCCGATCTTCCGTTCGTTGGAGCCAGGAGCGGCGTGGGCGGCGGCGGGCTTCTCGACGATTTCGCGGAGGGCGTGATTGTTGAACTCGATAAGATTCTCGAACTGATCGAATTCCGGCAAGTCGGCGGGAATGGGATGCAGTTTCGCAAAGTTGCCGCAGGCGAACTGGTAGAAGTCGACGCACGGATCGGCGGAGGTATCCATGGCCGCAGTGTCGAAGCCGGGGATGGGATTGAATTGCTGAGCGTCGCCGGCTGGGGCCGCGGTTTGCGCGGAGCAGGTGAGAGTGACGCACAGCAGACAACCCGCAGCGGTCAACAAGGGGTTTCGCATGGATCTCCTCCAGAAAGCAAACAACGATGATAGCCGACGGAAAGGCCTGGAGTTCAGGCGGGGGGTGGCACGATTTGTGGTCAGCAGAATCGCGATGAAACGACGGAGGGGGATCGCGGGCTGTCCGACTCAGGGGCGCGGCAGGTCGCTGGGCGAAGATTCGCGGGGTGCCTCGGACGGCTCGCGCGTTGCTACCACCGGACCGAGGGCGGCCGAGGACGGCAGGCGCATCGCGGGGCCCGGTTCCGCATCGATTGCCGGATTGAAGACGGCGGCAAGCGGATCAGAATGGAAGCGGCCATCGCTGAAGTACGCGACGATCAGCGTTCCGGCGACATACGGATGCAGCACCGCGTAGCCGTCGACGCGATGATAGCGGCTGAGGACGACGCCATCTTCTCCATCCTGACAGGGGCGAAGGTGGGTGGGCGGGGCCGCGTCGGCGCGTGCTGATGCAAAGGCGAAAATGGCGCATGCGAAAACCAGCAGGATTTTCAGGGCGCTACGCATGGGATTCTGTGTTCTCAGTCACCTGATGTGAGTCGAGCAGAATGAAATGGGGCCCAGGCGGATATCCGATCATGAGCCGCCCTTTCGCAAAGTGTTGCTGCCTTCGACACCCTCTTTCGGCCTTCGGTGCAGGCCGAATCCTCGTTTCAATTCTGTGAGATGCGGTTTACTCTGCTGATACGGATGACTGAAGAGAGCCATTTCGCGCCAGGGCAGACGCTGCTGATCGATGCAGATGACACTCTGTGGGAGAACAACATCTATTTTGAGCGCGCGATTGCGGCCTTCATCTCGTATCTCGACCACAAGGAATACACACGGGAGCAGGTGCGGGAGAGATTGAACGAAGTGGAGCGCGAGAACGTGCGCCGGCACGGTTATGGGCTCGTGAGCTTCCGGCGCGCGCTGGTGACGTGCTTTGAGGGGCTCAGCACCGGCCCGATCACACCCGCGAAGCACGAGCGCATCATGAGTTTCGCGCAGTCGATCGCCGATCAGGAGATGGAGCTGCTGGAGGGGGTCGCGGAAACGCTGCCCGTGCTGGCCTCGCGGCATCGGCTGATCCTGATGACGAAGGGCAATCCAGTGGAGCAGGCGGATAAGCTGGCGCGTTCGGGCCTGAGCACGCATTTCACGGCGGTCGAGGTGCCGCGGGAGAAGGATCCCGACGCGTACCGCGAGGTGTGCGGGAAGTACGAGCTGACGCCGCACACGACGTGGATGATTGGGAACAGCCCGAAGT
>Ga0182018_10002034_pt1 | contig 21323 bp, 12 predicted proteins | sample 812P2MmetaG_FD_120490 | JGI IMG/M metagenome (GOLD analysis project Ga0182018, IMG submission 120490) | Permafrost microbial communities from Stordalen Mire, Sweden - 812P2M metaG | ecosystem: Environmental > Terrestrial > Soil > Wetlands > Permafrost | place: Sweden: Stordalen | collected...
CAACCTAGTCGAGAGCGAAGTTGGATTTCCTGATCAACGCGATCACGTAGCTTCCCCTTGTCATCGCGTACCCGCGGCGAGTTGTCCCGGTCATCTCCATACAAGGAGTCGTAAAATGCCATCGCATCGTCGCAAAATTGTTCGATGCGCTTTTTCGCCCGCTGCACGCGCCTAGGTGGTGTTTCCTTAAGCGCGCCGATCAAGAGAATGTCTCGAAGCGCCTCCGTTGATCTTGTCAACTTTAGGCCACGCCCTTCGTTCATGCCCGCCTCCAGGAAAATGACACCGGCTTCGACAAACGCTCGTTCGAGGGCCACCTGATTCGAGCGTATTGGCACACGCTGACCGGCCTCGAAGGAAATGATGGTCGAAACCCCCACGCCGGTCGCCTCCGCGAGCTGCTCGATGGTCCAGCCTATGAGCGCGCGGGCGCTCCGGCATAAAGAGGAAGTGAGGGCCATGTAATGGCCCACACTACCAATGCTTATGTTTGATGTCAAATAAAATGTTTGATATATCGATCGGTTATATTCTTAAATTCCGCAATGTTCTCTAATTTTCCCTCTAGGTGGCTAAAGATACGCTATAGTTGGCCGCATGTCGGCAGATATTCTCACCATTCGGGAGGTCGCAGACCTTCTGAAAATCAACGAGAAGACGGTCTACAAGTTGGCCGCCGCCTCGAAGATTCCCGGCGTCAAGGTCGGCGGATCATGGCGGTTTGATCGCACGACGATCTCGACGTGGATCAGCACCAAGCCCGCCGCGGACTCGGTCGCCCCCAACGACGGCGCGGCTGCCGGGCCGGAGGAACCCACCGAGGCCATGCTCGCTAGCGCGCACTATTCGCCTCAACAGGGAACGTTTTTCGCGCACCGCATTACGCTGGAGGGAACGGGCCAGGACGCGCTCGCGCAATCGCTCTCGACGGCGCGCGTGGACATGAATCCCCATCAGGTGGACGCTGCCCTGTTCGCGCTGGCGTCGCCGCTCTCCAAGGGCGTACTGCTTGCCGATGAAGTCGGCCTTGGCAAAACCATTGAGGCCAGCCTCGTCATTGCGCAACGATGGGCCGAGCGCCGCCGGCGCATCCTGCTGATCGTGCCCGCGTCGCTGCGCAAGCAGTGGAGCCAGGAGCTTTACGACAAGTTCTCGCTCCCCTCCGTGATTGTCGAGCGCAAGAGCTACAACGACCTGCGCAAGAAGGGCATTGCTCGGCCGTTCGAGCACAACGACCATGTGGTCATCACATCCTACGAATTCGCTGCGCTAAAAGCCGACGAAATCCACGCCGGCCAGTGGGACCTGGTGGTATTTGACGAAGCGCACCGCCTGCGCAACGTCTACAAGAAAGACGGTGGGGCGCGCGCTAAGCGCCTACGCGACGCCACGCGGCCGTTTTTCAAGATTTTGATGACAGCCACGCCACTTCAAAACTCCTTGATGGAGCTCTACGGCCTCGTTTCTGTGCTCGACGAGCAACACTTCGGCGACGAGGACTCCTTCCGCAGCCAATATGTTGCGGGGCCCGGAGCGCGCAACGGTCATATTTTCCTGCGCAAGCGGCTAGAGCCGATTTGCAAGCGCACGCTGCGCCGGCAGGTGCAACAGGCAGGTCTCATCCGCTATACCGAACGCAGCGCACTGACGATGCAATACGAGCCGTCGCAGGCTGAGTTGACACTCTACACCGACGTTTCCGCCTATCTCCAACGCAAGGACACCATTGCCTTCGGCAACAAACCGAACCAGCTCGTCACGATGGTGGTGCGCAAGATTCTCGGCTCATCGACCTTCGCCATCGCCGACACGCTCAAGAAAATCATCGACCGCCTGAGCCAGATGCTTCCGCCAGTCATCGAGACCGTCGCCGATTACGACGTGATAGACGAGGAGGCGGAGGAGCTTGACGAGAGCGACAACGGCGTGACACAAGCCGCGCCGCCCATTGACCCCGCCCAGCTCAAAGTCGAAATCGCGGAGCTGGAGGAATACCGCAAACTCGCGCTTTCCATCGGCGAGAATGAGAAAGGCAACGCGCTCGTCAAGGCGCTTCCCGGCGTTCTGGATGAAATCGTCAAGAAGGGCGGAGAGCGCAAGGCCGTTATCTTCACGGAATCCGTGCGCACGCAGCACTATTTGGCGAAGCTCCTCGCCGATAACGGCTACGCAGAGGATATCGTTCTTCTCAACGGGCAGAACAATGACCCGCACAGCAAGACCATCTTTCAGGACTGGCTCGCGCGCCATAAAGGCTCGGACACCGTCTCCGGCTCGAAGACGGCGGACATGAAGGCCGCCGTCGTCGAAGCGTTCCGCGACCGCAAGACCATTCTCATCGCGACGGAGTCCGGCGCGGAAGGCATCAACCTTCAGTTCTGCTCGCTCCTCGTCAACTTCGACCTGCCCTGGAACCCGCAGCGCGTCGAGCAGCGCATCGGGCGCTGCCACCGTTACGGGCAGAAGATCGACGTGACCGTTGTCAACTTCCTCAACCTCAAGAACCACGCCGAGCAGCGCATTCACCAGCTTCTCGACGAGAAGTTCAACCTGTTCAAGGGCGTGTTCGGCGCGAGCGACGAGGTGCTCGGCGTTATCGAGCGCGGCGTCGATATCGAGCGCCGCATCTTTCAGATCGTGCAGAGCGCGCGCACTGAAACCGAGATCGACGCCGCTTTCGACAAGCTTCAGGACGAGCTCAAGGAGCGCATCGATGAACAAATGCTCGACGTGCGCAAGCGCCTTCTCGAAACCGTGGATGAACGGGTGATCGACCGGCTCAAGACCCGTAAGGACGAGATCAAGAACCAGCTGTCGGACTTTGACAAACAGCTTCTCTATGTCGCACGCGCGGAGCTGCCGGACGCGCGATTTCACGCGAACGACGAGCGCCGCTTCGAGTATCGCGGCGACACCTACACGACCGAATGGCCGCTGGCCGACGAAAAAGGCTGGAAGTTCTTTCGCCTGCTGGAAGGCACGCTGGCGACGGATGTTGTTAAGCGGGCCACGGATCGCCGGTTCGATGCAGCCTCCTGCCTCCGCTTCGACCTTTCCGACTATCGCGGCGGCCGGCTGACCGACGTGGAGCCGTTGTGCGGCAAGGCCGGATGGGCTCGGGTCGCCAAGCTCCACATCAAGACGCCGGCTGTCACGCGCGAACACCTGGTCATTGCGGCTGTCGCCGACGATGGCGAGCCTATCCATCCTGAAATCTTTGAGCGCCTTTTCCGGGTTCCGGCGCAGAACGAGCCGCCTTCCGGCGCGCCACCCGAGTCGGATTTGCAAAGTCGTGAGGCCGTGCGGCGCAAGGAGCTGCTCGACGAGGCGGAACAGCAAAACGCCGAGTGGCTCGACGTGGAGAGCGAAAACCTCGATCACTACGCGGAGGACCTGGAGCGCGCCTTCGAGACGGAAATCAAGACCGCCGAAGCGGAGATCAAGGAGGCCAAAAAGGCCATGCGCGGGTCTGGCCTCCCGATGGCCGAGAAGGTGGCGGAGAAGCGCCGCATCAGCGCTCTGGAAGGCAAGCGCGACAAACTGAAAGCGGAGTTCTTCGACCGGCGCGCGAAAATCCGCGCCGATGTAGAAGCCATGCTCGATAAGATTCAGGAAAGCTTGAGGCTCGAACCCTCCCTGACCCCTCTTTTCACGATTCGGTGGGAAGTGACATGAGCAGGGAGCTTATCAGCAAGACGACTCGAAACGAGTTCCGCGAGATTCTTGTCGGCTACGTACTGCGCGAAATTGAGATGACATTCGAGGCCGGTGGCTTCACGCCGCCCACCAACTATCCACCCGTCGGTGGGCAGCGCCGCAGCTTCGTGGAAGGCTACTACGCTAATATCGACTTCACGCTGCCGTCCCACGTAAAGGGCCTGCTGGCCGTCTACGAAGAGATTATCGAGAACCTGACTCAAGCCGCCGAGCGTCAGCCTGAGCATAATCATCCGGCCACGATCAATGCTTTGCTTCGCCGTATGGAACGCGACGGATTTCGCTACAAAGACGGACACTTCGTGTTCGAGGCCCTTAACCCCGCCATCGTCTACGCCCCCTCCCTTGTGCAGCTCACGGAAGAGTCGATTCAAGAGCATGCCGAGAAAGCTCGCCACAAGATTGCCAACGGCGATCCGGCGGGCGCAATCGCTAATTCCTACACACTGGTAGAAGAGTTCCTGAAGCAGCTCCTGCGCAAGACAAGCACGGCATTTAACGAAAACGAAGGCGATATTCGTACACTTTATAAGGCGGTCGCCGCTCCCCTCCATCTTGATCCGAAGGGCGAGTCCCTTGAGAACTACCTAAAAGCGATTCTGGAGGGACTCCAGCGGCAGATTGGCGGTCTGTTTGAATTGGCGAACAAAGCAAGCGACCGGCACGCCCGCAAATACAATCCCGCACCACGTCACGCGAAGCTTGCGGCGAACGCAGCCTTCACTCTCTGTGAGTTCCTGTTGGATTCACACGAATTCCAACAACAGCGGCAAAAAAGGCGAGCATCATGAGCGTGCGCAAGCAACGCCTCGAACTGACCTGGATCGGTAAAGATGAACGCCCGCGCCTGGAGCCGCGAATCCTCCTCGAGGACGCGGACAAGTCCTATCACGCCAAGGCACGCGTCACTGCCCACGACATCTTCGACAACATCCTCATCCATGGCGACAACCTGCTTGCGCTTAAGGCGCTAGAGCAGTCGTTCGAGGGTCGTATACAGGCGATTTATATAGACCCTCCGTTTAATACGGGAGAAGCCTTCGACAATTACGATGATGGCATTGAGCATTCGTTGTGGCTGGATTTGATGCACAAGCGCCTTCTTGTGCTTCACCGCCTACTGCACGAATCTGGCACTGCTTTCATCCACATCGATGACAACGAACTTGGCTACTTGATTGCCTTGACAGATGAGATATTCGGTAGAACCAATCGAATATCAGTCGTGACATTTAAGCAAAGCAGCGTGTCAGGCCCTAAGGCGCGAAACCCGGGTGTTGTATCAATCGCGAACTATGTTCTCATTTATGCAAAGAACAAGACGAGCTGGAAGAACAAGAATGTGTACCGCGCGATTGCGCGGGACGATCGATACTCGAAGTTCATTTCTAACATAGAGGCACCCCATCGCGAATGGCGGTTTACAACGGTTAAGGAAGCGTTCTGTCGAGGCCATGGCATTAAAGAGAATGAACTTGATTGCAAGTTCGGAGCACGGCTTGAGACACATCTTGAAAAGTTCGTTCTACAGCATTCAGACAAGATCGTTCGTACCGCACGCGTTGCGGACCAGGATGTCAATGAAGATGCGCGCGAGGCTCTCAGAAAATCCAGGGCGGAGCTTAATGTCGTACAACACTCCGCACGCGAGAACTTGGACGATTTTTATTTTATTAATGGTGAGCAAATCGCATTCTATCGGAACAAGGCGCGTGCAATTGACGGAGAATATGTAACCGCTGAGAGGATTTCCAACTTATGGGACGATTTGCTGTCGAACAATTTACACAAGGAAGGTGCAGTCATTTTCAAGAATGGGAAAAAGCCCGAGGCGCTGATAAAGCGCTGCATCGAATTGGCAACGGAGCCCAGCGATCTGGTCCTCGATAGCTTCTTAGGGTCAGGCACGACTGCAGCGGTTGCGCACAAAATGCGTCGGCGTTGGATAGGCATAGAGCTTGGCGAGCACGCTTTCACGCATGTCGTACCGCGAATGCGGGCTCTAATTGATGGAGAGGATGCCAGTGGCGTTACTAAAGCCGTGAACTGGAAGGGCGGCGGCGGTTTCCGCTACTACCGCCTCGCACCTTCGCTTCTCGAAAAGGATGCCTGGGGAAATTGGGTCATCTCAAGAGAGTTTGATGCGGCGAAACTGTCCCAGGCCGTGTGCAAGTTGATGGGCTTTGTCTACCAGCCCGACGAAACGCACTATTGGATGCAGGGTCGGTCATCCGAAACTGATTTCATCTTCGTCACGACGCAAAGTTTGACACACGAGCAACTTGCGGCGATTTCCGAAGAGGTTGGCGACGAACGCACGCTGCTCGTATGTTGCAAGGCGTTTCGCGCGAATACTGACGCATTCGCCAACCTCACGGTCAGGAAGATTCCGCAGGCCGTGCTGCGCAAGTGCGAGTGGGGGCATGACGATTACAGCCTCCACGTCGCCAATCTACCCGAGGCGCCGCGCGAACCGGCTACAGCCGACGAGCCAGCGACACTGATTAAAGCAGGTAAGAAACGTGGGAATCCTAAGTCGGCACGGCAGGACGACCTCTTCGGGCGGGGAGTTAGCAAATGAGCGACCGCACCGTCCGCACCATCAGCCAGCGCCTTTCGCTTCGTAAGCCGCAGACCGATTCCCTCGAAATCCTTGCCGATATTGTGACCAAGATGGAGCTGACCAAGGGCGGCGAGACGGCCGCCGTGCTCGCCGCCATCCACGACTTCTATCCGGGCGTTGAGGCCTTCGAGCACGAGTTCCCGTCTCTGTGTTTTGCCATTGCGACCGGCGTCGGCAAGACCCGCCTCATGGGCGCGTTCATTGCCTATCTGTATCTCACCGGCAAGAGCCGCCATTTCTTCGTACTCGCGCCGAACAAGACCATATACGAGAAGCTCATCGCCGATTTTTCGCCGGAAAACCCGAAATACGTCTTCAAGGGAATCGGCGAATTTGCCGCGACTCCGCCCCTCATCGTTACCGGCGACAACTATGAAGGCGGCGTCGGCGTGCGGTATGAGACGGGCCGCTCGACCGATATTTTCGGCTCCGACGTTCATATCAATATCTTCAATGTCGATAAGATCAACAAGGAGGAGAGCCCGCGCGGAAAGCCGCGCATGAAGCGCCTTCAGGAGACTATAGGGGAAAGCTATTACGAATACCTCTCCAAGCTCGACGACCTTGTCTTGCTGATGGATGAGTCCCATCGTTACCGCGCCAGCGCCGGGGCTAACGCCATTGACGGTCTCAAGCCCATACTCGGACTGGAACTGACGGCGACACCCAAGACCGTTGGTGCAAAGTCAGTTCCGTTCAAAAACGTGATTTACAGCTACACGCTCGGGCAGGCAATGACCGACGGCTTTGTCAAAGAACCGGCCGTTGCCACCCGCAAGGACTTCGACCCGAAGTCAGTCGGCGAAAAGGAGCTGGAGCGTATTAAGCTCGAAGACGCCGTTCACCATCACGACTATGTGGCCGTGGAGTTGGATCGCTATCACCGCACGACGGGCGCACCGAAAGTCAATCCGTTCATCCTCGTCGTCGCAGTGGACACCACCGAAGCTAAGCGTCTGCGCGAATTCATCGAGTCCGACGATTTCTTCAGGGGTCGCTTTAAGGGAAAGGTAGCGGAAGTGCACTCCGCCCTGCGCGGCGAAGAGAGTGAAGAAGCAACGGAACGTCTGGTGGCGCTGGAGAAAGACGGACGCACTGAAGTGGTCATCCACGTCAACAAGCTTAAGGAAGGATGGGATGTCACCAACCTTTATACCATCGTTCCACTGCGCGCCTCGGCCTCCGAAATTCTGACGGAACAGACGTTAGGGCGCGGTTTGCGCTTGCCCTTCGGAAAGCGTGTGTCCAAGGGCGGCGATGATGAATTTGCCGCCGTTGACCGCCTAACCGTTATCGCGCACGAGCGCTTTGACGACATCATTGCCAAGGCGCGAGAGCCTGGCTCTATCGTCATGAAGACGGTCGAAATCGGCGATGGCGGCGACATTTCCTCAACCGGGGCGACACTTGTGTCGGCCCCGTCCGTCGTCGAGATGATCGTGACTGGCGTGCAACCGGAAATCCCCGGGTTCAATAAGGACCCGCGCGACGCTTTCGTCTTCAACTCGCCAACGGAAAGCAAGGCCGCCGAAGTTACCCTCGAAGTCATTAGGCGCTACGAGCGCAAGCTCGGAAGCGCCGAGGCGCTGCGCGACGTGGACGTTCAGAAGAGCATTGCCGATGAAGTGCGCGACCTTGTGCACCCCATTCAGGGAACGCTCGAAGGCATCATCGAAGAGCCTCGCATCGACGAGATCGTGCAGACCGTCGCCAACACGGTCGCCGACCGCACCATATCCATTCCGCAGATTGTCGTTCTTCCGAAGAAGCAGGTCACATTCACCTTCGAGGATTTCGACCTCGCCAACCTGTCGGCCATCAACATGAGGCCGATCGAAGACGGCATCATCATTGAAGATTTGCGCACCCAGGTGCGCGTCTATCTGGCCCGCGCCATTGACGATCCGCGCGAGTCCCGCGTCGAGGACTATCTCCTGCGCTACCTTATCGAGCGCAATGAGATCGACTATGACGCCCATGCCGCCCTGCTGTACAAGCTGGCTGGCCAGGTCGTCGCGCGCCTCAAGTCGTACCTCGTCAATGACGCGGAGGTCGAGAACGTGCTGCTCCGGCAAGGGCGCCCGCTTGCGGATTTCGTCTTCGCGCAGATGATGAATCACTACTGTGAGACGCCGCTTGGCGAGGACGACTATGAAGTCACTGTCACGCGAGGGTTCACGCTGCTTCGGGCGCAGGCGATGAACGTGCCTGCCGGGCAGCGCGTCCGCGATTTCAGGCACGCTGTCGCGCCGCTGTCCGACACCCGCAAGCACGTTTTCGGCGGCTTCACGAAGTGTTGTTATTCTCTCCAGAAGTTCGATACGGACCCCGAAAGACGCCTTGCCGTCGTCATCGACAGCGACGCCAGCGCCGAAAAGTGGATCAAGCCGGCTAGAAACCAGTTCCGCATCGACTACCGTTCAGGGGAAGCTTACGAGCCGGATTTCGTCGTCGAGACCAAAACGAGAATGCTCATTTGCGAGGTGAAGGCGCAGAACGAACTCGACGACGCGACCGTCAAGGCCAAGGCCGCCGCCGCAACGAAGTGGTGCAAGACAGCGACGGAGCACGCACCCGGCGGCGGTACGAAACCGTGGATGTATCTGCTCATCCCGGACGACCAGATCAGAGGCAACGCCACCGTGGATGGCTTGGTGGCGAAGTTCGCTACGTCATAGGGATATGCGTAGGCGAGGATGCACATGAGCGGTGACTTGCTGTTCAGCGAAGAAGAGTGGGATGCGACGTGTCGGCGTGTTGTGGCGGACATGACGGATTATCTTCGCCCATACCGCACCGCAATTTACGAGCATAAGCAAGATTATGGTGAGGGGTGGGGTAGCGGTTCATATCTGCGGCTACTGGATCGTATTGTCATCCTGTCGAATGAGCACGTCGCTGTCGCGCGTAAGCGAGGAAGAATCCTCGGCTACCAATTTGACGGCCAAGAGGATATCCGACGTATCGTCGGGAACGACGTCGAATATCCGTTTCCGCTCGACCTGGCGTAGCTGCCAGTAGACATGCGCGCGTGGGCGGAAGACACCAACAAGTCGAAGGGAATCGAGATAGACCAGATCATGCTTGGACACGACCCGGTGACAACCGAACTTCTGACCTTCACTGGTTTTGCCGGTGAAAACGTATCGTTTCACTTCGATACTCTGTTCGCCAAGGGCACATGTTATACGGCGCGGGAAATCGACCTTCCGGCGGATGCGCGGTTTTCTTTGCGGTTTCACTTTGCTCTGGACTATCGTCCGGAGGCGGCGTCAAGAGTGACTGGCAAAGATGATCTGCCGCTGCCTCCGGGACTGAGCGGCTCGACCGTGTGGAATACCGGGTTCGTCGCGGCGAGGATGGCCGGTATCCCGTGGACGCCGGCGCTGGCGAAAGTGACAGGCGTGATATGGGGCTGGCCCTCGGGACACGCCTGTTTAATCGCCACGCGCGCCGAGTCCGTGCGGAGCTTTCTTTTGGGAACGGCGGGGAAAATGCCCTAAATCGCAAATGCCACTCTGGACAGTGGCGAAGTTCGTTGCTTCGTAACGGAGTGTCAGATGACAGGCGCACAGCATCACGGTGCAGACTTCCGGTGACTGATTGAGCGACGCCGCAAGTTCATCGACTGCCTGGATGACATCGGGGCGAGATCAACCGACCGTGGCGGCGCTGTTTTGCAAAGGCGGCGTCGGGATCGTTCATTTCTTAACCTGATCTGCTGCTCTAACCTCAAACCAAAAGTCGGAAAAGGCGCAAATAGCCTTGGTCATTCAGCAATCCTCTCAAGAATCAGTTGGTCCGCAAAATGCCAGGCAGGTCAATTCCGTGCAAATTCAGTGCAGTGACTAACTCCTGGTCACTCTTTGGCACACATTTTGACGCACAAGGCTAAGTTTGGGTATCGCTAGGAATCAATCACTTAGCAACACCTGTTGGGTGCGGGTTAGAGCCGCGCGGAGTAGGGCGACCCTCTTTTAATGCGATGGGATCGATAGCGACTCGCGCAACGAGGACTCAATCCTTTCCGCTAGGTCGACGAATATCTTAGTCGGATGGCTGAGTTCCATCACCGAGGCGCCGCAACCCTCCCAGTCGGTCAATTCCCGATGCACCTGTTCTAGAACTTCGGTGGCAGCATCGCTGGTCCAGCGGAAAAATCAAATACGCGCACGGCGCCTCGGCAAACTGAGCTCGTGATCCGTGAAATCCTATGGCAGGGTGGTCGCGCCGTGAGAACGCTTCGCTATATATTTACGTCGTGTCGCCTAAGCACCGCGGGCCTCGAGCGAAGGCGCAACTTGGCTGCTTACCGCAACGGTCTCCTACGTCAAAGAACCCACGCTGCAGATCTGACAGTTATTGGTAGCGCGTGATGGTTTCCCACGGTCCTCAACACTCTCGGGATCATTTGGCGGACTTGGCGTTTGTGGCTAGTGACTCTCGCGCTTTAGATCGCACATAGTGACGCAACGCATCGAGTTCACTTTCTGATAGCTCCGGAAACTGAGGCATGCCACGGTCTCTCAGAGCACCCCCGTGCACAACTTTGCTGAACGCGAGCGAATCGAGTGGAATTGCCGACGCGCGCAAATCCGGGGCAAAGCCACCGGCGACGGCTGTGGGCCCATGACACAGCGAACAACTGGCGGCCATGAAAAGCACAGTGCCAGCCCGCACCTTTTCAGGATCGATCAAGAATCCAGGATCATCAATCGGTACCACTTTAGCGGGGGGCGCGGACTGTGGGAGCGGCGCATGAGCGTCGAGCGCAAACGTCAGGAGGCGCCGAGGAGTAGTCCTTGCTTGCCAGCCGAATTGTGCTGAGGTCGACCCCAGAGCGGCGGCGCCTCCACTCAATCCAGTAAGCACGGAAACATATTGTGTGCCGTTCACGGAAAAGGTTACGGGCGCTCCGGAGATGCCGTTGCCGGTATCGTAGGTCCACACGACCTTGCCGCTGTCAGCGGCGTAAGCGACAAATTGTCCATTGGGAAGTCCTTGAAACACGAGGTTCCCGGCAGTCACGAGCGTCCCCCCAGTGAGTGCGCCAGGTGTCGGAACCGACCAAACCCGATGCTGTAGCGCGGGATTCCAGGCCAGCAAGGTGCTGGCGCTCTTAATCGCAGGCAAGTCACCGTCCGTGGCGTGTATGCGCCGGTTCATTACATGAGGTGTGCTAATCCAGTTATCGGGATTGATACCCTGGTCGTTGTAGCGACCCGGGAGTTCTGTTGTTGGGATATATACAAGCCCCGTTGTTGGGCTAAAGGACATCGGCGCAATTCCATGCGCGCCCACAGGACCCGGCCAGACCAGAGCCTCGCCACTTTGGTAGTGCGCGTTCGAAGCTTCCACCGGTCTGCCAGTTGCCTTATCAATGCGACTAGCCCATGTGACTTTCCCTATCTTTTCGGCAGAGATTAACTTCCCGTTCGTTCGATCGATCACGTAGAAAAAGCCGTTCTTCGGTGCTTGCATGAGCACTTTGCGCACCTTGCCGCCGATCGATACAGTGGCCAACACCATATCCATGGTCGCATCGTAATCCCAACTCTCGCCCGGATTGACTTGGTAATGCCAGATGTACTCTCCCGTATCCGCATTCAACGCGATGATTGAAGATACAAATAGGTTATCGCCGCCCTGAGGGGACCTAAGCTTCCTGTTCCAAGGTAATCCGTTTCCCGTGCCGATATATACTCGATTGAACTCCGGGTCATACGTGATCGCATTCCAGACAGTCCCACCTCCGCCATATTTCCACCATTGCCCGGTCCAGGTTTTCGCCGCCTCGCGAAGTATGGGCTGCTCGAATCCCTCCGCCGGATTGCCTGGAACTGTGTAAAAACGCCAGAGTTGTTTTCCGGTTTCCGCGTCGTATGTAGTGACATATCCGCGCGTGACGCCTACATCACCTCCACCGTGACCAATGATGATCTTGCCCTTAAATACGCGCGGAGCACCGGTAATGAATCGATCATCATTTGACTGAGTTGTTAAAGCAGTCCATACGACTTTGCCCGAATTCGCATTGAGCGCGATCAGCCTACCATCCAAGGTACCCACGTACACTTTGCCATTCCAGTAGGCCACCCCTCTGGCGCCCGGGGCCGTACGCATCTTCGGTCCAGCATCCTTTCCCACCTGCGGATCATATTTCCAGATCAGCTTGCCACTCCGAGCATCTACTGCATGCACCACCGCCAAACCCACAGTGAAGTAGATGATGCCGTCAACAGCAAGCGGTTGGGACGCGGTGTGATTAAATTGCGATACATCAAAAGACCAAGCCAATCCAAGTCGACCGACCGTCGCATCAGAAATCTGCGTCAAAGGGCTAAATCTATCCTCAGTGAAGTCACGACCATAGGCGGGCCAATTCTCGATGCCGGTGGCGGAGTCCGATTTTGCTCTGGCGGAACTTGTCGTCGCCGCAGTTGGAGTGCATATGAAAATAAACGTTCCCAACACACCAAGCAGCATCGGGGCACGCGCCGCACCTCGTCGAACACACGAAAGAATAGAATGCCTCAACTTCGCCTCCCAAAAGCGTTTCCTGAACGCCAGGCGCTCAGCCATGCCGTCGGCGCGAGACGCTCACACAACATCCGCAATGTGACTGGATCAGCGGGTCGCCAAAGAGAATACGACTATGGTGGCGGCGCCGCTGGAGGATCCGTCACGTTGCCAGTTGCGGGAGTTATTGCCGGACGCCACGGCGACGAATTGCTTGCCATCAACAAGGTAAGTGGAAATACCGCCGGCGACGGCGCCCCCCGTCTGGAAGGAATAAAGCGTATCGCCGGTGCGAGCGTCTAGGACCAGAAAGTCGCCTCCCAGATCGCCTGTAAATACCACACCGCCCGCCGTAGGCGTCAGCGCCGCAAGCATCAGCGTCGGTGACTTGCGAGACCACGCCAAGGTCCCGGTCGTCGCATCGAAGGCCTTCGTCCAACCGTGGGCCTGCTCTTTCGGGTCCATCGAATAACTGCCTCCTCGATACATCAAACCTTGAACATAGCGAGGTTCCATCAGATGTATTGTGGCGCACCAGTCGACTGAATTGACGAACAGCAGATTGTCGTGCGTCGAATATGCGGGTCCGTTCCATTGGACGCCTCCGCCGGGTCCGGGACAGGTGTGCGTGCCCTCGGGAGTGATCGGCGCCTCCGCGTTCGCATGCGTGGTCACTTCGAGTTGTGTTAGCTGCTTGCGCGTGTCTCGGTTATAAAGATGTAGCCAACCGTCCTTGCTTCCCACCGCCATATAATGCTTTCCGTCCTGATCGTAGATAACCGGCGCCGCGGCGGTGTCCCAGTCATGCACATCGTGCGGCACCTGCTGAACGTACCATTGCAACTTGCCAGTGCGCTCATCCAAGACAACTACCGAATCGGTAAAGAGATTCTTCCCTGGTCGCGCCGCGCCGTTATAGTCCGGTGCCGGATTCCCGATGGATACAAAGAGCAGTTTCTGTTCCGGTTGCAAGGTATAACTGCTCCAGGAGGCGCCGCCGCCGTGTTCGGCTCCTCGCTGCCAACTATCTGCGCCTGCCTCTTTCCCGGTGGGTATCATGTTGAAGGTCCATACCACGCGTCCGCTTGCGGCATTAAATGCAAAGACACGACCGTTCGCGCCAGAATCCGCCCCACCGTCGCCGACAAATACCTTGCCGTCATAGGCCACGGGCGCCGCACTGAGCCAGTAGCCTCGCTCCTTATCCGACACATGAACATCCCACAGTAGGCTGCCGTTCTTGGAATCGAGTGCCAGCAGATGTCCGTCCGGCGTTACGCGATACACCTTTCCCCGGTAAATCGCCACGCCCCGGCACACACGCACTGGCAGCGTGTTATCGGGGGGATAGGCATGCGACCAAATCTTTGCGCAAGTCTTGGGGTCAATCGCATATGTGTTGTAGGGGGTGGTTACGTACATCATCCCGTCGTACACCACTGGGCTTGCTTCAAACGAGCCGACCTCGCCCAACTGGAAGATGCAGCTGACCGCGAGTTCCTTGGCATTTCGGCTATTAATCTGATCGAGAGCCGAGTAGCGCTGTCCGCTCAGAGTCTTGTTGTACATCAGCCAGTCGGCCTCGTTAGGCTGGGCGATTTCATCATCCTCCGGCCGATTGCTACTCGCCTGCTCCACCTTGTCGGGAAGAGCCGGCAGATCGAGGGGTTTGCGAATCTTCACCGCCGTTGCCGGATGTTGCATCATGGACGCAGCCATGCTCTGCGTGCCGAACGGCTGGTCGCCCATCGCAAAACCATTGCGCGACAGAATGAAAGTCACTATGTCGGTATATTGCCGATCGCTCAGACTTCCGGGATTTCCCGCTGGCATCAGAGACTGCACGGCCCGAAAAAAATCTCCTATTGTCTTGTCGGCGCTTGACCATTTATCGAGAAACAGCGCTCCTGAAAGCGCGGGACCCGCACCGCCCTCCAGGCTTCCGCCATGGCAGGATGCGCAGTGAGCGGCATAGACGTTGGCGCCCTCCCTCGCTTCCTCCTCGGTAAAAGTCACCTTTGCCGTACCGGCTTCCTCGGCCCAGACTGAGCGCGGAACCCAAGGGCAGAGCAGGGCGACGAGCAGGCTGAAGAAACACCAAAGCGCCGCGCCATAGGCCAACTTCACCCGCTTAGTTCGTGATGCTTGTCCCTCGCGGCTCTGCACCTGGCTGACCGCATGGTGAATAGAATGACTGACGGCAGTGCCGCTTGCGTTGTTGACCACGCCGAGCTCTAAGGGAAGGCTCGCGACTTCATTTGTGACCGAGAAAGACAAAAGCTTCATAGATCGTCCTTACACTGCAACGGGCCGGTGCTCTTTCCATCCTGTAACTAATTCAAAAAATGTCTAGTTCCCCGAATCAAGTTCCGCCGCGCCCTGCGCCGAGACAAGCTCGCGCAGTTGTTCGAGCACCAAGGGATCTCGATCTGCGCAACGACGGCCCTTAAATGGATTCGTCCGGCGCCTCTGAATGGACCATGTCGTATCGCAGCATAGCTGCGACTGTGATGCTCAGGTGGTCCACCGAGAACTAGGCTCCCCCGTTCTTTGCGGGTGGTGGCGCCTGACCTGCAGACTGCAATGCCTGGAAGACAATTTTTCCATTCCGAACGACAAATACTTCGACGCCACCGGTCTCAATGCGATGCTGCAATACGACGCCGCTATCCAGGACTTCCTGAGTTACATTGTATGTGCTCCAGTCGCGACGCTCGGCGGCTAACGATTCAAAATGCTGCCGAATTTTGCCAAAACCGATGAACGTTCCCGATGGCAATACTGCTACGGCGTCTTCGGCGTAGTCCGCCATGAGCCCATCGACATCGTTCTTTTTTAGGACTGCTATGTGATGTGCCATCACGGTTTTTGGAGAGCGAGAGGTGCCATCTGCCACCGCTGCCACAGCAACGGTGCCCAGCAAGAATAGAGCAACAATAGTTAACGATTTGAACATGGCGTGTCTCCGATATTTAAAAGCATCGTGAATTTTGGCGGGGAATTCTTGGTCACTCCTTGCTCAAGTCGCAAGCTTCGAGGGGTTTCAATTCATCCTGATGTCCTGTTCGCCCCGGCGAAGACGTGCGAGCCGGGCGGGGATTAACCGCTATGAACAGAACGAGGTTGACATTAATTGTCTCCATGCAAAATCATGCGGGCGACTCCGCCTTCGTGGCCATCCGGTGTCGTGCACACGAATCAGCAAAAGATCGACGACTGTTAACAAAGAAAATGGCTACGCAAACATCTACACGGTAACTGGTGGAAGATAGAGGTAACGACATGGATCGCGAGTCGACCGGCGAAGGAGGGTCCGGTTCCTGATACTGCAAATAGGCCAAAGAAGTCGTCGAGCAAGTTCGGTCGCGATAGCCTGGCCACTAGCGCGCCCGAGGCCGGAACCGGTAAGCGGCGCATTGGATACGCTCCGCCGACGAGCACCATAAGACAGGCTTTCGAGCCGATCCATCGATCGACCGAGCCTGCGGCGACACCGGCCACGCGCGTCCTGAGCGAATATCACCGCGACGGCAGGCATGCTCAGCGCTGCACGAGCCCGAAATTCAACGATGCAAAGAGCCAGCATTTCATCATCGTTCCTTCTGTCGTTCGGCACTTCTCGGCGTTCGAGTCAGTCACGGTCGCAACTTGCCTCTGTTGAGGTACTGTTCGAACCATTGGACTGTTCTTTCCAAGGAGTCGATATTGTCCTCCGTTGTAAAGACATGGCCCTCTTTAGGGTAAAAGTGGGCATTTACCGTCTTGTTTCCGCGCTTCAATTCGGTCACCACCTCAACCGCCTGACTTTTTGGAACGATAGGGTCGTTCTCGCCCTGCAGCACGAGCAACGGCGATTGAATCTTGCCTACATAGGCTAACGGCGAACTGCGTTCATATATCACTCTGTCTTTCGCCGGATCACCAAGCAGGAATCGCGCGTATTGGCGAGCGTCCATACTGGTTGTAGTAACCAGCCTCATCCAATCTATAATTCCTGAGCGGTCCACACCCGCCGCAAAGGTTTTCGGCGATTTTCCAAGCGCCATCAGTGTCATATATCCACCATAGGAGTGACCGGAGATTCCGATCCGGTTTGCGTCGACGTAACCCGACATCACCAGAAAGCGTGTTGCATAGATCTCGTCTTTCAGGTCCCCACCGCCAAGATCTTTGACGTTAGAGAACTTAAAGGCGTCTCCGTAGCCTGACGAACCCCTGACGTTTGGCGCGATCACAACGAAGCCTCGCTGAGCGAGCGCCACCGCGAACGGATCGAAAGTGTCCTCCCATGCATCGCCCGGGCCGCCGTGAGCCATCACGACCGCCGGTGCAGACCTATCCCGTCGCAAATTGAACGGAACGTATAAGAACGCGCTGATCACCGTGCCGTCAAAGCTTGCATAGTGGACGATCTGCGCGGGCGGGATGCTCGCGGTATCTCCCACGGCGCTCAGATGAGTCAGCTGCCGTGCCGGCGTTCCGTCGACTTGCCCGATCCAAACCTCGGGAGGGCTCGCGGTGGATTGATGGAGCAAGAGCACACTTTTCGAATCGGGGGCAATACCGCTTCCCTGGGGCGGAAATTCGTTCGTGCCGCCGCCGGGTGCATTGATTTCATGAATCTGAGTGCTACGCAAGTCGTCGATACTTGCGCTCTTTTGTCCATCTTCATTTGTGATGAAAGAAACGAAATTGCCATCCGAGGAAAACGCTCCAGCGCTCTGTTGCCAGGGCGACGGCTTCAACCATCGATACCTGCCCGTAGAAATATCGAGAACGCCCGCTTGCAGGACATCGGAGTCGCGATTTGACGTGATCGCGATCAAGCGCCCGTTCGGAGATACTGCTGTTGCAGAAGTATGCCGGTCCGGGCGGCCCGGCGTTAGTTCAAGCGTTGCGCCGGTGCTTGCATCAATTCTCCACACGCTGACCTGTTTAAAGCCGGAGCCGTAGCGGTTCGCAAGAATGCTCCTGCCGTCCGGCATCCACGCGACGGCGTTCCAGGAATATCGAGCATCCGGTTCATGAGTTAGTACTCGAACACTGCCCGTCGAGAGATCCATAACCGCGACATTCCATGAACTCTCATCCTTTGGTTTGCGGCTGTAAGCGATAAAGCGGCCGTCTGGAGAGAATAGGGTGATCTTTTCCGAAACATCGTCTGTCTTCGTCAGATTCCGGACTGGTCCGCCGGAAGATTGAACCATAAAGAGATCATACAGTCCGTTGCCGCCGAAATCGGCGGAGTAGATGATCTGTTTTCCGTCGAGGGACGAAGTCAAAAAAACCTGTGCACTTTCCGAGCTCGTGAGGCGCTGGGGAGATCCACCTGCCGCAGGAATTTTCCACAGGTTCATCTGCCCTGATACGCCCGAGGAGGAATAGACAACGCTGCGGGCGCCATCGGCCCAAACCGCACCGGCGATTGACGAATCCTGCGAGAGATCGTTCAGCGGCGTTGTCGAAAAGACTGGCGAAGCGACCGATGTAATTGAAGTCGGAGGCGTCAGGGCACGCGGGGGAGTTGGTACGGCGGCCTGGGCGGTCGCACCGCCGATCACGAGCGTTGCTACCCCTAACCCGATGACAGCCGCGGCGCTAACAATGTAGACCAGTCCACCGCAAGATCGTAGTCGATCGGGTGTATCTTGAATCATCCGAAAAATCCGCCTCTTTATTAATTTAATGGTGCAGCATTCGACGCCGTTGCCCACCGACGGGCCGTCTCTTCATTTCCACCCGCTTTCGCTTTATGTTCTCCGGCTGTTCGAGGCGGAGGCGTTCATACTATTTCCTCCAAGGAGCCATTCTGATTCCTCCGGCGCGCAGCCCCCTAATTGCAATTTGTCACTGGTTATAAGAAATTGTATACAGGGTCCCACGCCAAGCACGACTCGCCTCCGAACCTGCGCCATTTGGCAGCGCGGGCCTTTACGTCCCGGCGAGTAATTTAAGATGAGCGCCGGCGCTTCAGTGCTCTCCGAGGAACACATCGCTAAGTATCGGACCCAGTCTCATCGAAGCGGAGAGGCAGCTGCGCCATACCTCAATGCCGGTTGCAAAGGTCGCGCTCGATCTGGGATTCGACAACCCCGCTTACATCAGCCACATTTTTTTACGCGGCGAATCGGCCTCAAGCCGTGCGTATCGCGCAGTCGAGGCGGTGAGCACGCGCGGATAGTGTCGAGCAACTCGCGTTGAGCATCGGTCGGCATCCAGCCGCGGCGCATGGTAAGTCCAATGGCGCGTGTCACCTTCCCCAGCGGATGCGGGAGCAGCGCCAACTGCCCGGCGACCAGCTCTTGTCGAACCTGATGTGCCGAGAGAAGCATGATGCGATCGCTCGCCAGCAGCATGGTGCGCGCCGCGACCAGTGAATTGCACTCGATGGCGGCGGCTACTGGTCCGGCCCCGACGACTTCGACCAGCGCCTCGTAATGCCGCCGCAAGGGCTGTCCGATTCGCGGGGCGATCCAGGCATACTTGCGCAACTCCTCCGCCGTCGCCGCGCGGTCCCTGCAGTCTGCAGTCAGAGGATGCCCCGCACGCACCACTATTGCGAGCGGGTCATCGAATACGTGCTCCTGGAGCACGTCGTTCGGAATCTCCTCTCGGAGCGCACCCACGAGCACGTCCGCCCGACCGAGCCGCAGAGCCGTAAGGAGACTCTCATAAGGTCCGTCCAGAATAGCCACTGAGTGCACGGGCCACCGAGCCGAGAACTCGAGCACGGCGCTCGGTACGATGAAACTGCGAGCAAGCGGCATAGCACCGATTACAGTGCCCCCGCGATCTGTTCCGGCAAGGGCTGTAATCTCGGCTCGCGCCTGCGAGAATTCGGCCGCGGCCAGTCGGACATCGATGGCCAGCCGCTCCGCTTCACGGGTGAGCCGAAGGCCGTGACTCGTACTCTCCAGCAGAGGCGTGCCGACGGTGAGCTCAAGCTGCCGGAGCGGGCGGTGAAAGGTGGCGCGGGCGACGCCCTGGGCTTTTGCAGCGCGACCAAACCCACCGGCATCGCTGACTGCGACTAGCGCTAGCAGTTGCGTGGCCGTTATACCGTGTCGCGCGCGCTTCACCGCCCCCGAATCCGCTGCGATCTCGGCGAGACCATTGCGCAGGCGCTCGAGGATCCGCCCGATGCGGGCGGCACAGAGCCGGCCAGCACCGGTAAGCGCCGCACCCACGCTGCTACGATCGAGCAGCGCCACGCCGACATGTCTCTCGAGCGACGCCACCGCCTGACTCACGGCCGGTTGTGTCATGTGGACGGCCGCGGCGGCGGCACTCAAGCTGCCGAGCTCGGCTGCGGCGCGGAAAGCGGCCAAATGCCGCAGGTTTGGTAGCGATTCGTGCATGGCTGAGAGCTGTACACAATTTCTTATATCCGGTGACAAATTGCAATTAGGGGCTGTGCGTTGGAGGAATCAGAATGGCTCTTTGGGGGAAATAGGCATGAACGTCGTTCACTCCAACATTCGCCGGCCGGACGATGGCGTTGTGAGCGAACTCGCGGGATACGGCGTTGCGACCGTCCACGAAGCGCAGGGCCGCATTGGGTTGGCCGGCTCGCAACTGCGCCCGATCTACCCCGGTGCCCGGGTCGCAGGAACCGCAGTCACCGTGAGTCTGCCTCCCTGCGACAACTGGATGATTCACGTCGCGGTCGAACAGTGCCGCGACGGCGATATTCTGGTGGTCGCACCAACCTCGTATTCCGACGCCGGTTATTTCGGCGAGCTCCTAGCCTGTTCGCTCGCGGTGCGTGGGGTGCGTGCGCTGGTCATCGATGCGGGCGTGCGCGATGTGCGTGACCTCACCACCATGCGGTTCCCGGTATGGTCCAAAGCCATCCATGCACAAGGTACTGTCAAGGAAACTCTCGGGAGCGTTAATGTTCCGGTCCGCTGTGCCGGCGTGCTGGTCCACCCGGGCGATGTCATTGTCGCGGACGATGACGGCGTCTGCGTCGTGTCCCGAAGCGCCGCTGCCGAGGTGGCGACGGCCTGCGCTCTGCGCGAAGCGAAGGAAGCCAAGGTCCGACAGCGGCTGCAGGGCGGGGAGCTCGGTCTCGACATCTACGGCATGCGCGAGAATCTCGCGAGCCGCGGGCTGATCTACGATAACCGGCCTACGCCCGAGGCTTAGTTCTTGCTGCGTGCCATTCCGGCCACTGCAATGCGTGGTGGCACCTCGAAAGGTCTGTACGTGCATGCGCGCGATTTGCCCGCGGACCGCGAGCTGCGCGATCGCATCCTTCTCGCCGCGATGGGATCTCCGGACGCCCGTCAAATTGATGGGGTCGGCGGTGCCCATCCACTGACCAGCAAGGTGGCCGTGATCGGTCCATCGACCCGCCCGGACGCCCAGGTGGATTACCTGTTCCTGCAAGTCGCCGTCGATCAAGCTTCGGTCAGCGACTCTCAGAACTGCGGCAACATTTTGGCCGGCGTCGGGCCCTGGG
>Ga0182018_10002036_pt1 | contig 21296 bp, 23 predicted proteins | sample 812P2MmetaG_FD_120490 | JGI IMG/M metagenome (GOLD analysis project Ga0182018, IMG submission 120490) | Permafrost microbial communities from Stordalen Mire, Sweden - 812P2M metaG | ecosystem: Environmental > Terrestrial > Soil > Wetlands > Permafrost | place: Sweden: Stordalen | collected...
CTTGTAAGGCAGGCGCTCTAACCAACTGAGCTAACCGCCCACGCGGGTGAGAATGGCGCCGATGGCGCCTTGTCCATGATACCAGCGGTCTCGATCCATCTGAAGCTTCTCGATTCTGCACCCCTGACTTCCGGCGCGAGTGCCTCGAATTGATAGACTTGGCCTCGTGCCCCGCCTCATCGTCAACGCCGACGACTTTGGACTGACCCGCGGCGTCAACCGCGCCATTATGGAACTCCATCAGGCGGGCGTTTTGACGAGCACCACGCTGATGGCCAACGCGGCGGCCTCAGACGACGCTATTCAGCTTGCGCTGGCCAACCCCGCTCTTGGAGTCGGCTGCCACATTGTTCTGGTGGACGGCGCTCCGGTGCTCTCTCCATCGGAGATTCCCTCCCTGACGCGCGGTTCCGGGACCACGTTTCGTACCTCCATTGGCCGATTCGTTCGAGACCTCTACGGCCCTGGGAAAACGGCCTCATCCTGCTCAGCTCTTGCCGCCGAGATCGAAGCCGAAGTTACCGCACAAATTCGCCTGCTCCAAAGTCGCGGCCTCCGTCTCACCCACGTTGATACCCACAAGCACACGCACATGTTCCCCGCCGTTCTGCTGCCGGTGCTGCGCGCCGCCCGTGCCTGCGGCATCACACGCATTCGCAATCCCTTCGACTCCGCGTGGAGCCGTCGAAAAGCCGCCGGCGTTCCCTGGCTTCGCCGCGTACAGGTTGCCGCACTCAGCAGGCTTGAGGCACAGGTTCTCAGAATCATTGCGGAACACGGATTCATTACCACCGACGGCACCATCAGCGTAATGATCACCGGCTCACTCAATGCAGAGAGCCTGCGTCGCACGCTTGCCGGCATGCCCGAAGGCACATGGGAGCTTGTCACCCATCCCGGCTACCACGACGCGAATCTTGATGCGGTCCGCACGCGGCTCAAGGCCTCCCGCGATGTCGAGCGTCAGGCCCTCAACACACTCAAGGAGTATCCGAACATTGAGCTCACCAGCTTTGCATACCTCGAATCCACGGGTCTCGAATCAAGAGGAACGGGAAAGGCTGCAGCCTCGTAAATGGGCGGGGAACTCGCGATTTCGAGCAAGTGAATATGTGTCCAGGCATGATTTGCCTGCATCTAATGCCCAGTTTGTTAATCTCTCAGAGGCTGCAAGCACGGAGGTCCGTTGAGCTTTTCCCTGATTTCGACAATCCTTCGGTATGTCTGGACAGCGTCTGAGATCTATATCGCCATCGCCACAAGGACTCGCCGAAGCGGCGGCCAGGTCCGCGATCACGGATCCATGTTGATCCTTTGGGTCACGATCATCGGCTCCATCACAGCTGCGGAATTTGTGCGCAAAATGACGTCGTTCCCCATCTTTCCCGGCTTCCACGAATTCCGCCTGGTCGCGGTCCTGTTAATGGTTGCCGGTCTCTCCCTTCGTTGGACGGCGTTCTTCTCGCTGGGCAAGGCCTTCAGCGCCAACGTGGCAATTCGCGAAACTCAGACGCTCAATCGCTCCGGCCTCTACAGTTTGGTGCGTCATCCTTCCTACTTGGGCTTGTTGATTATCTTTCTGGCTGTCGCGCTCGCGGAAAAAAACTGGCTCTCCGCCGCCATCGTGCTCATTTTTCCGACCGCGGCCCTGATTTATCGGATTCATGTCGAAGAGGCCGCGCTGCACGATGCCTTTGGCCCACAATATGCGGAGTATTGCAGCGCGACAAAACGCCTCATACCTGGGATCTACTAGAAGGAATACTATGCGCATTGGCATCACTTGTTATCCAACTTATGGCGGCTCAGGCGTAGTAGCTACGGAGTTAGGCATTGAGTTAGCTGCACTCGGACATCAGGTCCACTTCATCTCCTATTCGCAGCCCTTCCGCCTCAGCGGCCGCGACGGCGGCGTCTTCTACCACGAGGTCCCGGTCTCCAGCTACCCGCTCTTCGAGTTTCCTCCCTATGACCTGGCACTGGCATCCCGCATGGCCGAGGTCGCGGAGTTCAACGAACTCGACCTGTTGCATGTGCACTATGCGATTCCCCACTCGGTAAGTGCGCTGCTGGCGCGGCAAATGCTCGCCGCGCGCGGGCGGCGGCTCCCCTTCGTCACCACGCTGCATGGAACTGACATTACGCTTGTCGGCATAGATCGCAGCTATCTGCCCATCACGCGCTACGCCATCCAGGAAAGCGACGGGGTCACCAGCATCTCCGAATATCTGAAGGAGAAGACCGTCAAGGACTTCGGGGTAACCCGCGGCATCGAGGTGGTGCCAAACTTCGTAAACTGCGACATCTACGCGCCGATTGCCGACGAAGAGAAGCGTGCCGATGCGCGCCGCAAGCTGGCTGCGCCCGGCGAGGCGATTCTCATGCACCTCTCCAACTTCCGCCCCGTAAAGCGCGTGGTAGACGTGGTGCGGATCTTCGCCAGTATTGTGCGCGAGATGCCGGCGCAGCTCGTCCTGGTGGGCGACGGGCCAGACCGCTCCGAGGCCGAGTGGCTGGCGCGCGACCTTGGCATCCAGGCGCGTGTCCACTTCCTGGGCAAGCAGGAGCGTGTCGACGAGCTGCTTCCGCTCGCCGACCTCCTGCTGATGCCGAGCCAGCTTGAATCATTCGGGCTGGCCGCGCTCGAAGCCATGGCGTGCAAGGTGCCGTCGATTGCAACGCGCGTCGGAGGGGTACCCGAGCTGATCGACGATGGCGTCACAGGAATGCTCTACCCTGTGGGCGATGTGAAGGCGATGGCCGAGGGGGCACTCAGCCTCCTTGGCGACAAGGCTCGCTTGCAGCTAATGAGCGACGAGGCACGGAAGACCGCCCAGAAACGCTTCTGCGCGACCCTCGTGGTGCCACACTACATCCAATATTACGAGCAGGTCATCGCGGCGGGCGGGAACATTTAACAGCGCGATACTGCCGGACAAAGCAGCCGCCTCATGCACCGGCAGCTACAGCGCTTTCGATCCAAATGTTTACAGAAACCAAGCAGCAAAGTGGCATTTTCCTCAAGAAAATGCCGCCTGCGACGCTGTTGAAACGTCAACATGTGGATCAAGAGCGCTCTAGTTTCATTGCAGAAAAAAGTTTGCCATTACAATGTCGGCATGAAAACTTCCGTCGAGCTTGTCGCACGCGCGTTTGTCGCAGCTATCAATCGCCAGCATGTTGAAGAGCTTGCGACTCTGATGACGCCGGAACATCGGTTTGTCGATTCGCTTGGCAATACTGTCGAGGGACGCGAGAAGATGCGTAACGGCTGGGCCGGATATTTCAAGATGGTTCCTGACTACCGAATCCGAGCCGATGAAGCTCTCTGCGAAGGCCAGGTCGTCGTCCTGTTTGGGGTCGCGGAGGGCACCTACGCCTCTGACGGCAAGGTGACGCCGGAGAACCGGTGGACCACTCCACTGGCGCTGCGAGCAAGCGTTGACGGTGAACACGTTGCCGAATGGCGTGTCTACGCGGACAATGAGCCTCTGAGGCAACTGATGCGCAAAGGTTGATGCGCAAGATCTGACCGGAATGAGGTCATCTGCGCCGGCGCAGGGCCGGAACTAACCGACTTTGGGGACTATTCGCCCTCGCGTACAAAGCTCGGGCTGAAATTCAAGCTGCGCCAAAACCCATCAACCAGGGCCACGCTCTCCGGCGCAGTCCGGGTAGTGGTCCGTATCGTGATCTCTGGCCCCGCGCCTGCGATCAGGCTCGCGGCTTCAACGGCAAGTCCAACGACTTTCTCCGGGCGGTAGGTGCATGCAGCCAGGTCGGCGATCGACAATCGGATGGTCGGTGTCGCCAGCACCGTCCGCGGCGGAGCCATGCGGTCGAGAAGCCACAGAATCTCCAGCTTCGACTCCAACTCGTCGGGAACGCAGTCGATGGCGAGGTCGGCAGACCGCACGGCTTCCTCAATGGTCGAGGAAAAAAAGACAGTCTTGAGCGCTTGCGGACCCAGCGCCTCGCGAAGGGCCTCCTGAGCATGGCGCAGATTGCGCGGCATCACGTCCTCAAGAAAGACGTGAAACCCTGCGCAAGCGGCCTCCTGAGCTAGCCAGCGTCCGAGCGGACCTGCTCCGATAATGGTGACGGACATGATGGGGACGGCCGGGGTCACAGCCTGCGTTAGCGCACGGCTGGGACGTGCCCCGGCCCACCGATAATCTCCACATGAGCCGTCGACCCGGTGGCTCCCAGCGCCTGGGCCACGTCGTCCGCGCTGGGACTGGCCTGCGCGAGGTGCTCGCCAACGCGAGCGCGTTCCTCAGGGGTAAGAGTCGGCGCGGCTGCCAGGACGCGGCGGAGTGTCACCGCAACGTCGTCAATGTAGTTCATCAGGCGGATAGCTTCTCCGGAGAGCGGCATGGGATCCTCGTTCGTAAACTTCATCTTCTATTGTAGGGGAACGCAGAGGGTTGTACGGCACGACAAGGAGCAGCGGAAATCCGCCCGCGTGTGCACTCAATGCACTCTAGCGCTTGACCAGACCCAGCTGCTGCAGGCTTTCCGCTGTGGCCACAATCGAGTCCTCGGCCGAGAGCGGCTCCCAGCCAAGCACGCGCCGTGCTTTGGCGCTGGTCGCATCCTTCTGCTTGCCAAGCTCGGGAACAATCTGGCGAACAACCGGGTCGAAGAGACCAACAACCCGCAGAATCCAGTCGGGCATCTCACGCGTCGGCACACGCGACGCGGCTGCGCCCATGCGGTCGCGAAGAATCTGCGCAATCTGAAGAATTGAGATGAATGAACCGGTAACGGCAAGAAAACGCTCACCAGCAGCGGCAGGGTGCGTCATCGCGCTCACATGCAGGCTGGCCACATCGCGCACATCCACGGCGCCGAATTTGAGTCGGGGACAAGCGGGCACGCCGCCATTCAACAGGCGCTCCAAGATCACGATCGAAGTGGAGAAATCGCGTGAGAATACCGGGCCAAAGACAGCGACCGGGTTCACCACCGAGAGCTGAAGAGAGCCTCCTTCGCGGGACATGAAATCCCAGGCGGCGCGCTCGGCAAGGGTCTTGGACTTGACGTAGGGGGTCACTCCCGGCCCGTCGGGATTGGTCCAGTTCTCTTCAGTGTAGGGTTCTGGGCCGGGAATTGTTCCGTAGCCGATGGCAGCGAAAGAAGAGGTGAGCACGACACGGCGCGCACCTGCGTCGCGCGCAGCGCGCAGCACGCGCAGCGCGCCTTCGCGGGCGGGAACGATCAATTCATTTTCGTTCTTTGGAACCTTCAGAGGAAACGGCGAAGCAACATGCAACACGTAATCGCAGCCGGCCAGCGCTTGCGGCCAGCCCTCATCCGACGTGAGGTTGGCAACTGCAAAGGATAGCGCATCGTCTGGTTCCACCCCGCCCACGCGAAGCATTGATCGCACATCCGGCTCTCGCTCGAGTGAGCGCACCGTGGTGCGCACCCGATATCCAGCCTGCAACAACTGCAGAACGCAGTGAACTCCGATAAAGCCCGACCCGCCCGTCACCAGAACCAGCTTGCTGCTCATTCCGGCCTCCGACGAAATGGTATCGCAGAGACCGGTGAGGTGGGGAACTGGAAAGAACTGCAAAATAAGCGGGCCGAACTCCAACTGCCACTACGAGGCTTTGCCGCGCAACTCCTGCTCCGCTCGCAACCAATCATCTGCGTCGTGCCCATGTTGGCAGCCGCGCTCGAGCCAGTATTGATGCGCGAGCCTGGCGATTTGCTCTGTCGAAACGCGGGTGGGTGAGACCTGTGCCGCGGCGGGATCGCGGTTTACATCGATGCGGGTTACGCTGGCCAGTGCCTTCTTCGGCTCCGCAGCCTTGCGCGGTTTTGCCGGAGTTTTGGGCTTGGCCTCCATCACGCCTTCGCCGCTCGCCTTCGCGGCTGTCGGGGCTGCGGGCTTCTGCACGGTTTCGGCCTTCTTTTCGGTTGCGGTCTTTCGGGGCGTGCCTGCCTTCTCTGCCATGGGGGAACTCCTCACTTGGAATTTGGCTGCCGCGCGGGCTGCTCATTTTTAGAATACTAAATGGCGCTGTCAATGGAAAATGGAAACCGGCTGGAAGAACCACCTTGAGCAATGCAAAGCGGACAGAAGACAAGCAAACTCCCACCACCGATACGCGCCGAGGCGGCCCATCCTCCCACAAGGAATGGACCGCCTCATTGCATTCCGGAGTGCGTGCGTAGCCCGCCGGAAGCCTTGAATCGATTTGCCTGGCCTCGTCTTGGCGCAGTCCGCCGCGCCACTCGCTTTAGAGCGTGCGCTTGAACAGCGGCGTCGCCACCAGAAGCGTGCCGATACCAAAAACAAAGAGAAACAGCAAATCCCCCTTGATCGCCGTCATGCCGCCGTCCTTGAGCAGGATCGCCTTGAATCCGTGGATGGCGTAAGTGAACGGGTCGACCACCGCCATAGCCTGAAGCCACTTGGGGAACGCGGCAATCGGATACATGGCGCCCGATGGATAAAACAGCAGAACATTGAGCACGCCAAACATCGCGCGCGGCACCAGCGGATCGTTCACGCGCACCATCAACAAGAACATCATTCCGTTGAAGGCAATCGACGTGGCCAGGATTAGTAAAATCAGCTCAAGGTCAGCCATGGGATTGAAAACGACGCCGAGTCCCGCCATGAACGACCCGATCACGGTGAGGCAGATGCCGGCCAGTGTAGCCTTCATCGCTCCGGCAATATTCATGCCGAAAACGAGCTCGATCTTGGTGATCGGCGTAACCAGGTAGCCCTCGTGAACGCCGCGCGCCTTGTCGTCGATGTAGAGCATTCCGCCGCCGATCATCACCGAGATGTACATGGCCATGGCGACGGTCGCAGGCAGCAGAAACTTCAGGTAATTGACGTATGGATAAAGCTCGACGATCTCCAGCGCAACGGAGTTGGCCAGCCGGGGCTGGATCACTGGAGCCGTGATCGCGTCGATGATCAGTTGCATCTCCGATTCGATCGAGCTCGATGTGAACTGGTCGGAGTTATCCACGACAAGACCCACGTTGGGTGCGTTCTGCGCGTACACGCGGCGCGAGTATTGCGCCGGAATCACGACAGCCGCATCGATTTTGCCGGTGCGCACATCCTCTCGAGCCTGCACTTCCGACGTGTACTCGACGGTCTTGAACGTTTTGATGTTTGAAGCAACTGCGTCAAAGGCCTCGCGCAGCTTCACGGCCTGCGGCCCGTGGTCGTAGTCGACGATTGCCACGTGAGTGCCGACGATCTTGCCGCCAAATGCGTTGCCCATGATGATGAGCTGCAAAATCGGCATCATGAGCGACATGATCATGAGCGTGGGCGAGCGAAAGAACTTGCGCATTTCGCGTTCGATAATCGCAAACATTCTGTTCATGGCTGCATCCCTGGCCGTGGCGGCATGGTGAAGACGGGCTTGACCGTCTCATCGCGAAGTTGGCGGCCGGTGTAGTGCACAAAGACGTCGTCAAGCGTTGTGTTCTGGACGCTGAGTGAGGTGAGCGTCTCGCCCAGCGAAGCGGCTAGTTCCACAAGTTGCATCGTGGTCTTCGAGCCGGAGGAGGTAAGTACGCGGTAGAAGCCCGCCGATTGCGCCTGCACGCTGGTCACTCCATCCAGCTTTTCCAGCCGCGATTGCCACTCTTCCGTCTCGCGGTCAAAATGCACCTCAACCACGTTCGATCCGGGAACCCCCTGCTTGAGTTCCAACGGCGTTCCCAGAGCCACCAGCTTGCCGTGATCGACAATGGCAATTCGGTCGCATAGCTTGTCGGCCTCCTCCATGTAGTGGGTCGTGATAAGGATCGTCAGCTTGCGCGATTTGCGCAGCTTATCCAGCATCTCCCACACGGCGATGCGCGAAACCGGATCGAGACCCGTCGTCGGCTCGTCGAGGAAAAAAATGTGCGGATTGTGAACCAGGCCGCGCGCAATCTCCACCCTCCGCCTCATGCCGCCCGACAGCGTCTTCACCGGAGCATCGCGCCACTTGAGAAGATCTACGGCATCCAATACTTCGTTGATGCTTCGAATGCGCTCAGCCCGCGGCACGCCGTAGAGTTTGGCGTAAATCGAAAGGTTCTCGTCAACGGTCAGATCGGGATCGCTGGTCAGCGCCTGCGGAATCACGCCGATCACGCGGCGCACTGCGTCCGAGTCTTTGCTCACATCGTGGCCGGCTACGAGTGCACGGCCGCCGGTAACGGGAATGAGCGTGGTCATCATGCGGATCAGCGTGCTCTTGCCCGCGCCGTTCGGCCCCAGCAGGCCAAAGATTTCCCCCTCCTGCACCTGAAAGCTCACGTCCTTCACGGCCATAAAGGAGCCATACACCTTCACGATGTTCTGCACCTCAATGGCTGCACCGGGAGTCGGCGATGGCAACTCACCCGGCCGCTTGATCGGTTCCTCCGTTGCAGTTGGCGGTGTCATTCCTTCACCAGCTTGTCTTTGGGGATGTAGACCTCGGCGGTCATGCCCGGAACCCAGCGTTCGCTTGGATTTTCGATCAGCAACTTGAGCTGGATCGTCTTGATGTCCCTCTTGCGGCTCGAGACATCGCGCTGCGTGGCAAAATCCGCCTCGGCTGCCTTGTTGATCACCTTGCCATTGAGGGTCTCGCTCGCTCCGCCCGGCATGACCACCCGCAGCGAATCCCCAACCCTCACAGCCCCGGCCTGCGTCTCCGGCAGCGGCGCATAAACCCATGTCTGCGTCAGGTCGATGATCGTCACAATCGTCGCGCCGGCTGTCACCACTTCGCCTTGCCGCGCCACTCGGACGTTGACCTTCCCGGAAACCGGCGCGAAGACCTGCGAATAGCCAACTTGCACCTTGGCTTGATCCGCAAGCGCGCGCGCACTCTCTGCTGAACTGCGCGTCTCGGTCACAGTGCGCTCGGCGACTGTGGCTAACAGCTCGTGGGCGCGGGCCTGGCGCAGAGCTGCCTCTGCCGCCGCCACGTTGGCTTTTGCAGTTTCGACGGCAGCCTTCGCAGCTTCCAGGCTGGTCACCATCTCATCGCGGGCTTGTGCGCTCATAATCCCTTGTTGGGCCAGCGCGACTGTACGGCTGGTGTCGGCTTCCTGGTGCATCTCATTCGCCTGGGCCTGCGCCAGCGCTGCCCTCGCTGAATTCACTTGCGCCTCAGAGTTCACCGTGGCGCTCGTGGTTTCGCCGGCGGTCTGGCGCTCGGTGACCACTGTCTCTGACAGGCGCGAGCCCTGGCTGGCGGCAGTTGCCTCGGCTGCCTTCCGCGCAGCCTGCAGGTCGTCGCTCTCAATCACGGCGATAAGCTGGCCCGCCTTCACGTCCTCGCCTTCGTCGACCAGCAGGCTCTGAATCCGCCCAGGAATCTTGGCGCTGACCATCACTTCATTCGCATCCACCGTGCCAATCAGCTGCAGATCGCCTGAAGGCCGTACTGTAACGAAATACCAGATAAGCGATCCGACGGTAAGTAATCCCAGGATCATAAAGACCCTGTTACGTGCGTTCATTCGTCCTCCCATGCAGGAAACGGTCCTGAGCAATTTCGGGCATCGGTGTGTCGGCCAAAATCTCTTCGGCCAACCGCGCACCGCGCTCGCGGTCCAAAAAGAGAGCCTGGCCAAGAAACCTGACCAGCGCACAACGGCGCTCCGCAAGAACCTCTGGAGCGAAGGGATCAAAGGGCACTAGCGATCCCCAAATAGGTGCGGCGAGAAAGTAAAAGACGTTTGCGCCGAGCGCGGCCAGTGGAAACTGAAACCAGTCGGCTACGATCAGCTCGCCGGAAGCAATTCCCTCGCGCACCAGGGCCTGAAACATCGTATGTATCGGAGCGAAGACACGTTGGATCAGCAATGAGGTCGCGCCGCTCTCACCCTTGTGAACCCGGATCATCTCCTGTTGCATCATGCTCTGGAACTCGCGCTGGCTGAGGATGCGATCGAAATGGCTCAGAGCGAAGCGCACGATGCGCTCCCCGGCAGTGGCCGGGCGAAGAAATACCGCCATCGAGCTGTCCCGTACCCGCCCGGCAATCATCTCCAGTGTCGCGTTGTAGAGGTTTTCCTTGCTTTCAAAGTAATAGTAGAGCAGCGCCTTGTTTACGCCCGCTGCAACAGCGATCCGGTCGGTTCGCGCTCCGGCAAGGCCCTCTGAGCTGAACTCAAGCAATGCAGCATCGAGGATTCTCTGTCGGGAGAGATCCGAGCGATCGGCCTGGGTTCGGGATGGATTGGTCGTAGGCAAGGTAATTAACTAACTGGTTAGTAAACTACGCCCGAACTGGTATTTGCGCAAGCCCTCCCGTCAAGAAATCCTGTGCATCTCCCGTAACTAACTTATTCTTATTGGGTTAGATTGGAGCAGACGGTGGTTGCCGCTGAGAGAGTGTAGTCAAGCCCAATGAGTGCGCACCAGAATAGCCGCCAAACGCGCTCGCATGGCTTCCGCACGCAATTTCTCAGCCAGCGCTGCGTCCAGGGGCGCTTCTGCCTGACACGCGTAATCGACCATCTCAAGCAAAACGCCTGCGTTGCGGAACGCTGCGTTGCGGCCTTGCCCCGGCCGGTACCGCGCGGCCACCAACTCCCAGGTACGCCGGTTGCGCCGGTCGAGGGCTACCCGCACCGTTGTCAGATATACTGCGACGGAAACCACCAGCGCGAATTGGAGGATCAAAAGAGTGATGGGAAGGCCTCTCGCAACGGAGTCAGGTCCAGGCAATTGGTCGGCTTGCACTCCGGAGAGATTAAGGCTGCATCAAAGCAGGGTAAATGGCACTTAAGAGCCATTTGGGACAGCCATCAAGGCCGTCGCGCACCTACGATCCCTAAGAAAGCCGCTGCAGATCCAACTTGCAGTCGGGCTGAGTCGCCCCGTCGCTCGTGCTTCCTTTTTCTTTCGCCCAATCACTGTTCCGCCGCAATATCAAAAAGGAGATCAATTTATGAATCTGCGTATGAGCCTCACCGCAGTGCTGAGCCTTGCCGCTGCCTGCCTGCTTTCCTCCTGTACTCCTATAACGACCACTACCACGGTAACAACCTCCACTGCGGACGATGTGAGCGCGATCAACGCGAACGTGCAGCACTTTTATGCCGCCGCCAACACCAAAGACCTGAACGGAATAATGGCCTACTACGCTCCCGACGAAAATGTGGTGCTGTTCGATTCAGTACCGCCGCGGCAGTATGTGGGCGCGACCGCGATTCGCAAGGATTGGGAGGCGTTCCAAGCCACGTACCCAACCACGATGCACTTCGATCTTGTGGATTGGAAGGTCGAAGCGAGTGGCGACCTGGCCTATGGGCATGGATTCGTTCGTGTGACCGGACCGGCCAAGGACGGCACCCAGCAAGACATGACGGTGCGGGTCACCGATGTTTACAAGAGGATCAATGGAAAGTGGCTAACTATCCACGAGCATGTATCGTGGCCGGTTGACCCGGTCACCAGCAAAGTCGACTTCAATTCGAAGCCCTAAAGAAGCGACTCAAGCAACACCCGCTCCAGAACCACCGCTCCAGGATGAATCCAAAGGGTGCGCTCAAATGCCAGCGGCGCGATCGGAGGAACCCTGGACCGCGCCGTTTCTCAACTCATGGAGGATGCGAAGAAATCTTGCTACGAGTGCGCCCCGTGCTCCTTCAGGTACCTTGCCCACTTGGTGTCGTCCATTTTGTTCGCGTAGTCGAGGGGCCGCTGCGTGCTCTGGTCTTGCGCGTTCACATCCGCGCCATGTTCGACCAGGATCGGAATGAGCGCCCCAAACTGGGCTTGCAGCGCGACATCGAGGATCGTATCCTTGTAGGCATCCGGAATGTTCACATTCGCGCCATGGCTTAGCAGCGTAAGAACGTCATCCTTCTGATCGCGGACCACGGCCCAGAACAGCGGCGTAGCCCCGCTGGCAGCTCGCGCATTGACATCGGCGCCCTTTTCCAGGAGAAGATCGACAATCGCCTTGTGGTTGCTTGCAAACAGGGCCAGATCGAGCGGCGTGTATCCGTTTTGCATGTCAGCGGCGTTGACGCCGTGACTCTGTAACAGCCAGACCGGATCCTGATGGGTATTGCCTCCCTGCCATAGGGCGCCGCCCAGTTCGCCGGGCATAAAGGCCCCGTAGTTGTTCTTGGCTTTCACGTCGGCGCCAGCGTCGATAAGCGCCTTGACGGCTGGCAAATTGCCGTGGAAAGCAGCCCAGTGCAGCGGCGTGTTGCCTAACTTGTCTTTTGCATTCAGTTGGGTGGGATCGGCAGCGAGAATCGCTTGAATCTTCTTGACGTCGCCCTTTACGGCCGCGTCATGAATGGGGGCTGCAAAAGTCAACGAGGTGGAGGCGAGCCCGACAAGCAATAGCGCGGCAAGTCGAACAGTGCGGAAAGTTGATAACGAGACCAGCAGTGAAGACGTTTTCATTGTTTTCTCCAAACAAGAATTCTAATCCTCTCCGGGAAACTTTTGCCAGTCCCTGCGAAACAAGCCCTCCCCTCGGCGGTTATCTCCAGCCGCATCGCCGGCTCAACCCCGGTTGAGGTAGCCTTTCGAGAGGCCTTAAGGAATCAAGGAAGCGCGGCCAGTTCCCGTCGAGCCTGCTGGTAGAGAGGCACATCGGGATCCGCGTCTTTCCATCGGCCCAGAAAAATCTCATATTCCTCGCGTGCGCCTTTCAGGTCTTTTTGCCGGGCTAGCACGCGGGCCAGCCCTACCTGGGAGAGCGCGCAGTGCTCCCAAAGCGGATCGATCCCCGTGTTGGCAAGGATCAGGCGATAATCCTGCGCCGCCTTATCCAACATGCCGGCCTCTGCTTCGGCCGTGGCCAGTTGATAGGGCAGGCCGTAGTCGCGAAGGATGTACTTCCGTGAGGGCTCGAGTTCGGCCACCGCTTCGGCAGGCTTGCGTGCCTGCAAGTCGAGAATGGCCCGTAGTTCCGGCAGGTCGAAGTAAACATGAAGGGTGTTGTGGGTACTTTGGGAGGCAAGCTCTGCAATCTCCTTTTGCGCTCTTGCGGGTTCTCCCAGCCGCGCCCAGAAATATGCAGCGGTTCCGGGGTCCCCGGCCTCGGAGGTCATCTGTTTCAGATACGTCCGGGCCCGTTCTGGCAGATCGCTTTCTACGAGGATTCCGGCCATCCACATCGAGGCGATATCGCCAAAGTCGGAGTCTCCGTTACGGATGGCCTCTCGGCGTGCCCGCGCAAAGTAATTCTCTGCTTCGTGAAGCTTGCCCAGAGAAGCGCTGGCAAAGCCAAGTTCGGCCAGGGTCTGTGCAACCTGCTGGTGTGCAAGTCCCCATTCGCTCTCCCTCTTCATCGATGCCGCGTCGTTTTCAACAAATGCAATTTGAAAAAGCGAGCTGTGAATGCTGGGGCTGTCTTTTCCCAGTGCGGCGGCAGAAGCCGCAATGCGCTTCGCGTCTGCAAAGCGGTTGGCGCGGCGATAAACTCGGCAGAGGGTGTCGAGACCGTCGCCCGACCGCGGATCGAGCTTATAGGCTTCCTCACCTGCCTCGATTGCCTGCGGGTATTCGCCCAGAGCCGAATACATGCGGGAGAGCCCATACCAGTTCTCCGCATTATCGGGGTAAGTGCGATTGTAGAGCTGCATGCTTGCAATTGCTGCTTCAAGATCCCAGAGCCCATAGACGTTGTAGGCAATCTCGATGTCGAATCGCTCGCGTTCGGTGGTGTGCGCGCGCAGGTCGTACGCCTGCTCGATAAACGACGTGGACTGAACAAAATCCAAACGCTTGTAGTAGTCGTAACTGAGCGCTCTCCGGGCGGAGGCAAAAGTCGGATCCAGCGCGATGGCCCGCTCGAAGAGAATCTGCGCGCCCTTGCCGTCGCCGCTGTCCAGGGCTTCAAGACCCTGGGTATAGGCGCGCAAAGCCTGCAGCGAGGAGGTGGTTGCCAATACCAGCGGCACCTGGAACTGGGCAATCTGGCGATTCGATTCGCCCAGGTCGCCGCGCAGTTTGCGCGACAGCGTGTCCATTGCCCCCAGAACTTCGCTCTCGTTGCTCACCCGAATCTTGCCGGCAGCAATCGATTGGCCGGTAGCACAACTGGTTGCTTCAACTGACAGCAGAAACTCAGATCCCACGCGTACCAGGCTCCCCGACAGCAGCACCTGATAGTTCTCCCGCTCGCACACCTCTCGCGCCACGTCCGCGCTCAGCGCGGTTCCGTCCGGCTTTTTCATCGACTCCAGCGCCTCGCCCACCATCGAGTGGCTCATGACTTCGATGAAGGGAGATTGCTCGAGATCGATGCGCAGGCCCGTCTCAAGCAAGTCGTCGAAGATAGACTCGCCTGTGTGATTCTCGAACTGGGCGAGCAGAACCTTGCGCAGCACCGGGCGCGGACGATGCATCCACGCGTAAACTCCCCACGACGCGGCCAGCAGCAGAACCACACTCGCTGCAATCCGGACGCGGGGGCTGGCAAGAATCGAATGAGCCGGCAAAGCCTTCAGAGCAGGCAACTCGGTCGATGATTTTTCAACGACAACGGTCGTCTTCGAACGGATGGCCTGCAGGATCAACTCGGTATCGGCCGCCTGCGACGGCAGAGCGGGTGTAAACTCCGAGTCTCGAGAGACGGACTCAGCGAAAACCGACTCCACCGGAGCCACAAATTGATAGCCACGGCCGGGGATGGTAATAATCAGCGACTCCTTCACCCCGGCTTCAGCAACGGCTTTGCGCAACAGCGACATCTGCTGGGCAAGGTTGCTCTCTTCCACGAACGCGTCGGGCCAGAGGGCTGAGAGAAGCTCATCCTTGGGCAGAATCCGCCCCGGATTGGAAACGAAGTAAAGAAGCAGGTCAAAGGTCTTGGGTGTCAGTGGAACGGAGAACTCGCCGGCCATCAGACTGCGCCGCGTCGAATCAAGGACGCAGCTGGCAAAGTGGTAGGTGGAGGGTCTTTTCAAAGACATGGTCAAGCTCGGTGGCAGCCGTTCCTATTTAGCGTGAATCGTTCTTGCGGCGTTTCGTCGGGACGCACTTGATCGCTTGCAGCATGAACAGCCGACACGGTTTGCGGCGAATCTGGTAGGCAAATTCTAGCAGGGACAGAGCATTCATCGCTTTGACGGGCTCATCAGAGAAGATTCGCCTCCATAACCGCACTCAACCACCGTCCGAACACCCCATCTTCCCGCAACCGGCGGAGGACGGACCGCGTAATCGCATGAGAACACATTCATGCAAAGAAGCTGATCTTGGCTGAACTGTCGGGGGGAAGATCGAACGACGGCGCCGCACCGGTTGAGGGTTCCGCGGAGGTGCTCTGAACCTCGGCGAAAGTTTCCTCCTCAAAAAACTCGCCGCTCCGAGCCTCACTCCCCGATTCCTGACTCTCCGGTTGAGAATCGCTGTCTTTTCGCGAAGAAGAGTAAGTCTCGTCCTGGGTACGAGCCGAGCGTTCGACCCTGGCCATGGGAACAGGCTCGAACTCGGGTTCGGCACTGCGACCGAGTGGCAACATGGCGAGAGGTCCAATTGGCGTGATTTCCATGGCGCCTCCGGTATCTGGGGCTCTTCATGGGGCATTATCGGCGGCCATGCGGAAAACTTTAGCCCTGCCTGAAATTCAGACAGGTCCGGTCCTTATAAAAGGCACACCTTGCCCTGAGATGGCCCCTCGCAAGGCTTGCTACACTGGGGCCATGATGGATGAAGTGCAGTTTCGCAAGCTTGCGGAGGCAGCGCTCGACGCTCTGCTGAAGCACCTGATTGCGCGAGAAGAAGAGAACGAGGCAGGCTTTGAAGTCGAAGCCCAAAACGGGGTGCTGAATGTAGGCTTTGAAGACCCGCCGGGCAAGTTTGTCATTACTCCCAACGCGCCAGTCCAGCAGATTTGGATTTCGGCGTTATCCACCAGCTTCAAACTGAATTGGGATGCGAAGGCGCAGGATTTTGTGCTCCCGCGAACCGGCGAAAAACTCGTCCCCCTCGTTGACCGGCTCATCGGAGAATACCGCTAGCAGAGCGCTCCAGGACGGTTCCTTTTTGAGTTTCGCCTTGACGACCGATCGCCCACACCCGGCTCACTCGATGCGGCCCCATAGCCTTCGACTGACTTGCCTTCGTGATAACTCGGTGATTTGCACTGTGGCTCGCTTTAAAGTAGATTGTCGAGGCATAATCAACTGTAGGGAGCGCACGGTATGACAATCATTTTGCCATTGGAGCCGCAAACGGAGGCCAAACTCGTCGCCTTGGCGCAGGAAAAAGGCGTGACAGCTGACGAGTGGGTGCGCGAGGCTGTCCACAAGATCATTGCCGAAGCGACAGAAGCGCCAGCCCCCGATTTGCCCGTCTGGCATCTCGGAGGCGCAGGAGCGCTTCATCGGCGGGAAATCTACGACGATGCCCTTTAAACCCGGGCTGATTGATGCGAATGTTTTGGTCTATGCGTTGGACGCAGACGCTCCACAACATGCCGCTTCGCGGGCTTTGCTTGAATCTGCGCGCGCCGCATCCACCACCGCTTATCTGACCTTGCAGACGCATTGCGAATTCTATTCCATCGTGACCAATGCGCGGCGCGTTTCGAAGCCCCGCTCTCCCGCCGACGCCTTGAGCGCGATTTCAGGGCTGCTTTCTTTTGTTCATGTGCTGCCTATCCCGGCCGCCACCGGGGACGGGCTACTGGATCTCCTTCGTCGTCGCCCCATGACCGGCGGCGACATCTTCGATTTGCATCTTGTGGCGACGATGAGAGCCAATAGCATCATGACGATTTACACGTTCAACAGGGATGACTTCGAGGTCTTTTCTGAGCTTGAGGTTTTAACGCCCTAGCTTTTCGCGTGCTGGTTCCAGAGCGATATCCTTGCAGGGAGAAGCTTGCATTGCTGCAAAAAGATCGGCTCCCGAAGGGCCCGGCTTTCCGTTCGACTCTGCGGCCCCCTTCCCAAATGGAAGCGGAGAAGAATTCAGCGCCTGAAAGAGGGCATCCTCGACTGTCGGAAATGCGCCAAGCTTCACCCGTTCGAGAATGAGGGCTTCAAGTTCCGGTTTTTGGATCTCGATAGTCAAAGCAGACGCCCCTTGGACTTACTTTTTCGCACATTTTGCGATCTGGGACATTGACGCAATTTCTTCTTCTCGGCCGCAACGGCGGTGCCCTCTCTAGTTCTTCTTGAATATGTAGGTGCAGGGCCGTCCTTCGATCCGTGTTCCCTTCCCGTCCGCTTCCTTGAAATCTGCCTTGATCCGGTAAGTGAATTCCGTACCTTTGGGCGTGTCATTGCCCGGAACGTACAACTTATCTCCAGTCCAGACGGTAGCTATCAGTTGGGCTGAACCATCTTCCGCAATGGGACCTTCGATGCGAATAGACGCTGGAAGGTGCTCGGTGCCATAGAGCCCATGCAGTTTTCCGTCTTTCACCTCGCTGGTGAACTCCCAGCTGAAGCCTCGCGCGTCTTTGAAAGGCTCGCAGGTAAGAATCGTGTCCCATTTGCCGTCGAAACGGCTTGTCGCGTTAGAGACGGCGGGGAAAAACACCAACGCAAACACGGCAACTCGGCTCGGAAATGAGCGCATGGTGACCTCTCGGGGCCAATCTTAACGTCTCAAACCCGGCGCAGGGAATGAAAAACTCGCGCGCTAAACGCGAAGAAAAAGAAGGGCCCGGCATGCACGCCGGACCCCGATGTGGAAGCCTGATGCTATTGCAGGGAGTAGATGGACTTGAGCACCTTGTCTGCGACGACCTTCGGAAGCGGAGCGTAGGAGAGAGCCGAAACCTCGCTTTCGCCGTTGTTCACGATCCAGCTGAGCATGTCCTTGATCACCTTGCCCTTCGCAGGGTCGGCCGACTTGGTCGCGATCAGCAGCCAGGTAAAGCTGGATATCGGATAGGCATCTTTGCCGGGCGCGTTCGTGATCGAAACACGATAATCGGCAGGCATTTGCTTCACGCTCGCCGCGGCAGCGGTCACTCCCTCGATTGAGGCACGCGTCCACACCCCGGCCGCATTTTTCACTTCGCCGAACGTGATGTGGTTCTGCAGCGCGAAGATCAGTTCCACGTAGCCGATCGCGCCGGGAAGCTGACGAACAAGTCCGGCAACACCCTCGTTCCCCTTGCCGCCCACGCCGCAAGGCCAGCTGGGCGACGAGCCCTTGCCCGGGCCATTCGCCCAGTCAGGATTCACCTTGCTCAGGTAGTCGGTAAAGATATAGGTGGTGCCGCTGCCGTCGGATCGATGAACCACAATGATCTTCTGGCCGGGCAGGTTCACGCCCGGGTTGTCCTTGACGATGCGAGGGTCATTCCACTGCGTAATCTTGCCAAGGTAGATGTCCGAGAGGACTTCGCCACTGAACTTCACATCCTGTACGCCCGGCACGTTGAAGACGGGCACGACCGCGCCAATAACGGTGGGAATGTGGATAAGTTTCACCTTCGAAGCTGCCAGTTGATCGTCCGTCATCGGCAGGTCGGAAGCGCCAAAATCGACCAGGCCGCCCGTCATCTGCTTGATGCCGCCACCCGAACCGATCGACTGGTAGTTGATTGCAACGCCGGGGTGCGCGCCCTGATATTCGCTAAACCATTTCGAATAAATTGGATACGGAAATGTAGCGCCTGCCCCGGTTAGCTTCTGCGCCTGCGCCGCGGTCATGGCCAAAATCATAAGTGCTGCAACTGCAACGATCTTTTTCACACACGTCTCCCTTACATTGGAACTGCCGCTAACGATTGTCTACCGCGAATGTTACGGGCATTTGAATGAACGGTGGATTTGAGGGATGGATTCGTGTGTTTTTTGGGCAAAATCGACCGCGCTGGACAAGATCAATGGTCGTCGACGAACAGGCACATCAGGCCGCAGCATTGGCCGGCTTGGCGAGAGGAAGCGTGAAGTGGAACTGCGCGCCCGAGCCCAGTTCGCTCTCCGCCCAGATCCGTCCGCCATGCGCCTGAACGATGTGTTTCACAATGGCCAGGCCTAGGCCGGTCCCTCCGGACTCGCGGGAGCGTGCTTTGTCAACCCGATAAAAGCGTTCAAAAATCCGGTACAAATGCTCAGAGGCAATGCCGGGGCCAAAATCCTCCACAGTGAACTCGACCTCGTTCTGGTGCAGCCGCGCGCCCACGCAGATTCGTTTCCCCGACTTGGCATACTTGAGCGAGTTCTCGATCAGGTTGCCAAAAACCTGGTTCATCGCATCGGGGTCCGCCATCACCAGTGCGTCGGGCGCGCCAGACGACTCCAGCTCAACTCCCGAATCGACGACGATCCCGCCCAGCAATTCGATCGCGTCCTGCACCAGCGCATTGGCCTTGATCGGCTGGCGTGCGATCTTGTAGTCCGGGCTTTCCACGCTGGCCAGAGCCAGCAGATCCTCGGTCAGGCGGTTCATGCGCGTTGCATTCTTCAGAATCACGCCCAGGAACTCGCGCGTAGTCGCCGGACGCGGGTCAGGATCTTCGAGCAGCGTCTCCACATACCCCTGGATCGAGGTGAGCGGTGTTCGCAATTCGTGGCTCACGTTGGCAATAAAGTCCCGGCGCGAGCGCTCGGCCGCCTCAACGCCGGTTACATCGTGCAACACCACAAGCGCCCCTCCGGATGGCAGCGGAGCCGCATTGATTTCAAAAACGCGCCCGGGAACAAGCGAACTCGCGCGGCCAAAGCGAACTTCGCGCCGCTCCTGTGCAGAGCGCACGCAAGCAAGCACGTCGGGATCGCGAACGGAGTGGACCAGCGGACGGCCCGGCACGATCTGCGATGCGGCAAACTGTTGCATCACCGCGTTCGACCATCGAACCAGGCCCTCAGGCGTAACGGCCACCACGGCCTCCTGCATGGAGTCCAGCATCGTGGCCAACTCCTGGCGTCGGCTTTCAATCTCCGCGAAATTCCGTCCCAGCCGCAGAGCGGTCTGGTTCAGCGCGGCTTCCATAGTGGCAAGTTCATCGTCCCCGCTGGCGGCAAGGCGGGCGTCCAGGTCGCCCTCAGCGATTTCTCGCGCGAAAGACACGACCTTCCCCAGGCGGTCAGTGACGCGTCCGGCAACCCACGCGGCCAGCGGCAGAGCCACGGCCAACGCAATCAGGCCTGACCAGAGAGCCTCGAGACCGAGCCGATGCAGCGTCTCCGTCGCCGAGTTCTCCACAAACCGGCGGAAAACAAACTCCATGACCGCCGTCTCAAAGACCAGCAGAAGGACAAACAGCCCGAGCAGCTTGCTGAAGACTCTGGGGGTCAATGTGCGGTGCTCCCAATAATGGGTCAGTCGGACGCCGGGGGTATATCCGGCTCAACCGATGTTCGGTTATTCGGCTTTGGGAATCTCAAACCGGTAGCCTGCGCCGCGCACGGTCTTCAGATAGCGGGGATTCTCCGGATCGACCTCAATCTTCTCACGGATCCGGCGCACATAAACATCCACCGATCTCGGCGTCACGAAGCGTGCGTCGCCCCATACGGCGTCCAGAAGATGATCGCGGCTGAAGACCCGGCCGGGATGGCGGGCCAGATAGTCAAGAAGACGGAACTCCGTTGCTGTCGTGGTGGTCAGTTCGCCGCGCACCCTTAACTGCATTGCGTTCGCGTCAATAATCACCTCTTCAAAACTGATGACCGACGGCGAAGTAGGGCGCTCAAACCGGCGCAGGACCGCTTTAACGCGGGCAACAAGTTCGCGCGTAGCAAAGGGCTTGGTGATGTAATCGTCTGCGCCAAGCTCGAGCCCAAGAACGCGATCGTTCTCGCCGGCGCGCGCCGTCAGAAAGATGATCGGGATCGTTGAGAGCACGGGGTTGGCCCGCAGCCTGCGGCAAACGTCGAGCCCATCGCCCCCCGGAACCATGATGTCCAACAGAAAAAGCGCGGGCGGCTGGCGCTCGGCGTCGGCTATTACGTTGGTGGGCGTGGCATAGAGCCGGGTGGAAAATCCTGCGGCCTCGAGATGATGTTGCACGAGGCGGGAGATATCAGTGTCGTCTTCCAGAACAAATACGGTTTGGCTCAAACGGTCTGTCCTCGCCCGGCGACCGTGTGGGTACGCATCTGCAGGCCGTCCGGAACTATGAACAGACTAATGCAACCAGGCAAACAGATTGCAAACGTTGTGTGAATTTGGTCCTACGGGCAGGCCCACCCCCGGTCGGGAATCGGAAGAAGTTTTCCTTGACTCAGGGTTACAGCCCTGCAACACTGCCTGAGCGCTTCCCTTGTCCGAAGCGGTTCATTTTTTGACCGCACTGGCCCCCACACCCCGCCCGGGGACAGAACACCCGGTTCGGACGCGCACGTCAAATCCCCGCTCCATCTGGGGTGCAGTACTGAACTGGACA
>Ga0182018_10002038_pt1 | contig 21288 bp, 21 predicted proteins | sample 812P2MmetaG_FD_120490 | JGI IMG/M metagenome (GOLD analysis project Ga0182018, IMG submission 120490) | Permafrost microbial communities from Stordalen Mire, Sweden - 812P2M metaG | ecosystem: Environmental > Terrestrial > Soil > Wetlands > Permafrost | place: Sweden: Stordalen | collected...
CAGCGTTACGCTTTTTGAAAAAACGCCCATTTTACAGGTGCTCCAGCCACCCGACTCCCAAGAAGACCTGCTCAGTTCCGCCAATCAATTGATTCTGTTCGAGTTATAACCGGACAGTAGTGAATTATGGTAATGCAGGCTCTCGGCGAGAAAGGGATCCCCCAGTGGCACTGGCGGAGCGCTCCCCATGGCTCGCGCAAAAACCAAAATAAATAGCGCAAATGTGCCGGCTATCGCCGCGACTTCCCACGGTCCGAATTGCGGGTTCGACCCTCCAGTGGCGGGCTCAATCATCAAGTACAGATCGAGCCAGCGCCCCAGCAAAACGACCACGGCCACCTTGGCGAGCAGGCCTCCGGTGCGCTTCGTGCGCTTGGGCAACAAGACGACGAACGGCACTGCCCAGTTCAGCAACAAGTTCAGGATGAATAGCGGCATCCAGTATTGGTGCTGCCGCCCGATGTAGTGTACGGTCTCTTCGGGGATGTCCGCATACCAGATCAGCATATATTGGCTGAACCAGATATACATCCAGAACGTCGTGAAGGCGAACAGCAATTTGCCCAAGTCGTGCAGGTGCTCGTCGGTGACGAAGTCGCGAAGCGGTCCCACGCGGCGCATCCAAACGACCAGCAGAACGATCACCGCCAAGCCCGACGAAAACAGGCCGGCGAAATTGTAGATTCCGAAAATGGTGCTCGACCAGTGCGGCTCTAGCGACATCACCCAATCGAAACTCGCCAGACAGAAGGTGATGCCGAAAACCACGAGGAATATGACCGATAGCTTGGCGTTACTGCGCCTGGCCGCCGGGTCGCGGGTGTCGTCCTGAAGCCGCGACGTCTTCAGAATGGCCCTCGTGAACAGGAGCCACAGCGCAACGTACAGGACAGCCCGCGTCAGAAAGAAAGGAAAGTTCAGCCAGACCGCCTTGAATCCGGTCATCTCTCCGCGGTTGTGAATCCATGGATAGAGCGAAGATCCAAAGAGGAAGACAACGGCCAGGACAGCGGCGCCATAGGGCAGAATGGCGCTCATCGCTTCGGGCACGCGCCGGAAGGCAGTACCCCAGGCCGCTCCACTGGCGTACAGGATCGCAACGAACAAGATGCCGGCCAGGCCCAGGCACATGAGACCGAAGCCGGCCATCAGCAGGCTGCCGAGCGCTCGCTGGGGTGAGAGGAATAAACCGGTGGCGAGAGTGAGAAAGCCGGCCGCCGCTATCCCGTAGAGCCAGCGCTCAAATGACGAGGATAAGTGCCACTGCCCGTTCATTTCCGTACCTCCTGGCCGCTGGGCGATGGCGTTAGGGGCGGCTGCGGCGCGAGCGACGGTGTGGCCTGCGCGCGCCGCTGCAGGGAGCGAACATAAAGAATCGCCTTCCATCGATCGTCTACAGATACTTGCGAGGCATAAGGAGGCATGTTCTTCTGTCCGTATGTGAGGATGTGAAACATCCGGCCGTCTTTCAAGGCCAGCGTCTTCTCGCTATTGAGCGGAGGCGGCGCGGGGAAGCCCCGCATGGCCACTGGCCCGTCGCCTCTCCCGGTTGCTCCATGGCAGGGCAGACACCAGGTGCGGAACACGAATGCACCACGCGTGAACGCCGCAAGGTCCTCGATGTTATAGGGATTACTCAACTCTTCCCCCGCACGGATGGCGCCAGCCTCGGTAGACGGGTAATCCACGGAATGAAAACCGCGCGGGATAGTATCGGGAGGGGGTGCCTGCAAGGTCTTTCCGTCGGGGAAGTTGGGGTTCGCCGAATATGCCTTGTAGGCGGCGGTTCGGACCATCTCGGGAAGGAACTCCACGTTGGGACGGGACGGCTGCGGCCGGATCAGGAAACCGCAGGCGACGCAAAGCGCCAGCGCAACAGCCAGGAACAGGTTGAGCTTCACGGTAAGGACTCCTCGGCGCGCTCGATGACCTCGACAGCTCCATGCCGCTCCAGCAGGCGACGGACCTCCGCCGGCTCAAAAGCAGCGTCGGTTTCCTCAAGCACCAGCGCAAAGCGATCGTTGGTCACGCCTGGAATGACGGTTGACGCCCGGCGGCCGGGATAGAGGCGGCTCACCATGAAGAACGCAATCACGGTACTGACGCCAGCGAACAGTACCATCACCTCGAACGTGATGGGGACGAAGGCAGGCAGTGAGTTCCAGGGCTTGCCCCCCACATTGATCGCCCAGTCGGAAGCGCTAGTCCAGTATTCGAACCAGATTTTAGCCGCTGCCCCAATCAAGCCCAGCAGGAAACAGATCCAGGGCAGGCGCGATGGTTGCAGGCCCATCGCCTTGTCGAGGCCATGGACCGCATAAGGCGCGTAGATATCGAGGATGGTGTAGCCCTCCTTCCGCACCTCTTGGGTGACCGAGAGAATGTCGTCCTCGTCCTGAAAGATGCCAACCATAACCCGGCCGCTCATGCGTGCTTCCTCCTTTCGGCCCGTTCATGCGCCACGACGCCCTTTACCTCCGCCATCGCGATGATCGGCAGAATGCGGCAGAAGATCAGAAAGCAGGTGAAGAAGAGTCCGAAGCTGCCCAGCAATGTTGCGACTTCGATGCTGGTGGGGCGGTAGCTCGCCCAGTTGGATGGGAGAAAGTCCCGATGGAGACTGGTCACGATGATCACGAACCGCTCAAACCACATCCCGACATTGATCAGGAGACTGAGGCCGAATACCAACCCAATGTTCGTTCGGATTCGCCTGAACCACAGGAGTTGCGGAACCAGAACGTTACAGCTCACCATCGTCCAATAGGCCCAGGCGAAGGGACCGAACGCCCGGTTGAGGAAGACGAACTGCTCATACGGATTGCCCGAATACTGGGCTATGAAGAACTCGGTGCCATAAGCGAGAGCGACGATGCTGCCGTTCAGAAGGATCAGCTTGCACATCACTTCGACATGACGGACGGTGATGAAATCCTGGAGGTTCATGACCGTGCGGGCGACAATCATCAGCGTGAGCACCATCGCCATTCCCGAGAAAATGGCTCCGGCGACGAAATAAGGCGGGAAGATGGTGGCGTGCCAGCCGGGAATCACCGCAGTGGCGAAATCCCAGCTCACAATGGTGTGCACCGAAACCACCAGCGGCGTGGCGAGACCGGCCAGCAGCATGTAGACGGTCTCATAGCGCTGCCACGTTCTGAAAGATCCGTCCCAGCCGAGGCTGAAGAACTCGAAAAGGCGGCGGCGCAGGCCGGGGCGTGCCCGGTCGCGAATAGTAGCCAGATCGGGAATCAGGCCGAGGTACCAGAACATGAACGAAATAGTGAAATAGGTCGAGACGGCGAAGGCGTCCCACGCCAGCGGAGAACGGAAATTCATCCACAGCGGTCCGCGGAAATTGGGATAAGGGAAAATCCAATACGCCAACCAGGGCCGGCCCATGTGAATCAGCGGAAAGATGCCGGCGCACATCACCGCAAACAGCGTCATCGCCTCGGCTGAGCGGTTGACCGAGGTTCTCCACCGTTGGCGGAAGAGGAACAGTATCGCCGAGATCAGCGTACCGGCGTGGCCAATGCCAATCCAGAAGACGAAGTTTGTGATGTCGAACGCCCAGCCAACCGTGGTGTTCAAGCCCCACGTGCCAATGCCCGTGGCGACCTGGTAGGTGACCGCCGCTGTACCGACTGCCAGCAAAGACAACGCACCCAGGAAGCCGAACCACCACAAGGCGCTCGGACGGCGGAGCATGGCGGCGCAGATATCGGCGGTGATCTGCGCGAGGCTCTTGTCGCCCAGAATCAGTGGCCGCGGCGAGACGACCTCAACTTCAGCCACGATAGTCTCCCCCTTTGTCCGCCTTTCTTTCGCGGACGATTTTCAGATAACCTAGCGAGGGCCGAACGTTGAGTTCCTCCAACACGCGATAGCGCCGCGTGCTCTTCATCCTTTGCGCGACCTTGCTCTTCGAGTCGTTGAGATCGCCGAAGACGATGGCTTGGGCGGGGCATGTCTGCTGGCAGGCGGTCTGGATCTCGCCATCGCGCAGGGTGCGGTTCTGGCGCTTGGCCTCAGCCTTGGCGTCCTGGATGCGTTGCACGCAGAAGCTGCATTTCTCCATGACGCCCCGTGACCGCACGGTCACGTCGGGGTTGAGCGTCAGGTTGGCCAGGCGATCATCGCGCGAGTATTCGAACCAGTTGAAGCGGCGAACCTTGTAGGGGCAGTTGTTTTCGCAATAGCGGGTGCCGACGCAGCGATTGTAGATCTGCTGGCACAGTCCTTCGGCGCTGTGGACCGTGGCGAGCACGGGACACACGGTCTCGCAGGGAGCGTGCTCGCAATGCTGGCACAGCATCGGCTGATGCGCGACTTCGACGTCGCCGGGCGTTCCCGAGTAATAGCGATCGATGCGGATCCAATGCATTTCGCGGTGACGCAACACCTCGTCCTTGCCCGTCACCGGTACATTGTTCTCCACCTGGCACGCGATCACGCAGGCCGAGCATCCCGTACATGCGTTCAGGTCGATGGTCATGGCCCAGCGGTGGCCCGTGAAGGGATGGTCGCCGGGCCAGAGTTCCAACGCTGGTGCCTCGTGAGCGCTCTCGTGTTTCGCCTCGCCGGAACGCATTGCCTCCAGCGTAGTTTCCTGAACAATCGGACGCGGACCGCCGCCCGGATCCAGGTGTTTCGGTACCGAGAGACTGTTGTAGTCCTGCGTCACAGCCACCGGTTGGCGCTTGCCCACGGAAGTGACTTTCACGTCGTTGCGCCAGTACCGGACGCTCCCGCCATCCATGAGGAGAAATGGTGCGGCATTGGCGCCGATCATTCCATTCGGTCCCAGAGTCGGGCGTCGGTCGAGCCATTTGGGGCCAGTATTGGCGAATCGCGCCGAGACCGAGCGCCCGTAACCAAGCGCCACGGCGACCACCTTCTCATGCTGTCCGGGCTGGATGAGAACCGGCAGTTCGATGGCGCTTCCGGAAATCTGAAGCCGAACGACGTCTCCATTCTGGAGAGCCATGCGCTCCGCGGTTGCCGGAGCGAGGCTGGCATAGTTGTCCCACGTCGCTTTGGTCACGGGGTCGGGGAGTTCGTGCAGCCATGGGTTGTAAGCGTGCCGCCCATCCGGCATGGCGGGTTTGGGGTAGAGCACCAGGGCGAGTTCACCGCCCGAGGACTGGTCCGCGGCGATGGGTTTGACCGCCTGAACGTCGAACGGTTTCAGGGGAGAGGGCTGCGGCCGCACGCGCGCGAAACCGGCCTCGACGGACTTCTTCCAGAACGCCTCGAAGGCCTCCTGGCCGTCCTGGCGCGGGTAGACGTTCTCCTTCCAGAAACTCTTGACCAGTTCATGGGCGGGAGCGCCGACGCCGGACCATCGCGCGAAACTTTCAATCGCAGGCCGGGCTTGTCCTAGTGGACGAATCGCAGGTTGGCTGATCGCGGCCACACCGGCGACCGGCTCGGAATCGCTCCAGGTTTCCAGAGGATCGCACTCGGGGCACACGAAGCGAGCCAGCGGCGAGGTCTCATCGGGACGCGGCGACAGGCTCACCAGCAAGGGGATGCTCGCCAGCGATTTTGCGAGATCGTCTCCGCCTGGCAGGTCCGCCAGCGGATTCAGGCCCTGGAGAAACAGTGCGGCCACTTTGCCGGCTCTGATTTCGTCCACTAAGGCCGCGAGTTCCCGGTCGTCGCCCTGCTTCTGGTACGACGGCGACGCGATATCGAGCGTCGCTCCGTAGTTACCGAGCAAGTGGTTCACGAAATTGCAGAGCACCTGCGCATCCGTGCGGGGGAGTCCGCACAGCACCAGGCCCCGGCCCCGCACGGCCCATAGCCGGTTGGCTAACTCGTCCAGTACCTCTTCTGGCAGCGGGACTGGCGAGCCGGCTGCCTGAAGGACGGGGGAGCCCGCTTTCCGCGCCACTTTTACAGCCAGATGATCGAGCGCGGCCGCAATTTCCTGCGGAGCCAGTTTGATCCGGCGGTCCGCCTTGGTACCTGTCAACGACATCCGCGATTCAAACTGGACGTGCCACGCGGAACGGGCGGGACTGGCCTCCACGGCGCGCGCTTCGCTGTACGCGGACGTGTATTCCACGGGTGAGATCCAGGAACCCAGGAAGTCCGCGTCGAAGCTGGCGATGATATCGGCCTTCGCGAAGAGATACCGCGGCAGTACTCTCGCACCGTGAGTCTGCCGGTGAGCGTCAAGGATTGGAGAAGCGGACAAGGCATCGTAGACGACGTGGCGAGCGTCCGGGAAGCCCCTCAGAAAGCCGCGTATCTGCGCGTTCAGCGCCGGGCTGGCGACAGTCTGCGTCAGCACCCGGACCGCGCGCTTCTCTTTTCGAAGGCCGTCGAGGACCGCGGAGATCTCCGCATCGACATCCAGCCAGGAGGCATTCTTCCCGCGTGCCATCGGTTGTTGGAGGCGCAAGCTATCATACAACCCGAGGATCGAAGCTTGCCCGACGGCGCAAAGGCCACCGCGCGACACCGGGTGTTCCGGATTTCCTTCCAGCTTGATGGGCCGGCCATCGCGGCACTTGGCAAGCAGCCCGCAGGATGCACTGCACCCGCCGCAGACGCCGGCGTAGTAATAAGGACGTCCCGGCGCGATGCCTTCCGGCTGGCGCAGCATCGGGATCGCTTGCTGCACCGGCGCACGCCCGCATCCGGTGAGGGCGGCTCCGGCAAATACGAAGCCGGCGGCCCGCAGGAACTCCCGCCGCCCGGGTTCGGATGCTTCACGAAGAGGAGTATCGGCAAACTCGACCGCCGCCCGCGCTTCAAAGGCGTTGCCGCCTTCGTACTCTTCGAGGCTCTTCCAGTACTTCTTGTTGTCGGCACTCACGGTGGCAGCTCCTCAGTAGTGACAGGTGGAACAGTCGATCGAAGCGTAAACCTTCTTACCTGCCACGCCGTTCCGGGTGGCCGTGCGGTGGCAGTTGACGCACCAACCCATGCTGAGATCGGGAACCTGTCTCATCCGCTCCATGGCTTCGACAGGCCCGTGGCAGGTCTGGCAAATGACGCCGGCGCTGACGTGGGCGCGGTGATCGAAGTACACGAAATCGGGCAGTTTGTATACGCGAGTCCAGGCGATCGGTTTCAATGGGAGCGCCGGATCGGGCTTCCGATCCGCATCGAGCCCGAGCACAGTGTAGATCTTCTGTATCTCAGGTGAGATGATTGTCCGAGGCTTGCGATTCTCCTTCGTGGCTAACTCCTCTTCGGCCCGCACGGCGCCGAACGTGGCCGTCACCATTTTGTGGCAGTTCATGCACACCGAGGCTGGAGGGATGCCCGCATACCGGCTCTTTTCCGCGGCGAAGTGACAGTAGAGGCACGGCATCTGGAGTTCTCCGGCGTGCCGCCGGTGCGAATAAGCGATGGGCTGAACCGGCTCGTAGCCCTGCTGGTTGCCGGGAATGTGGGCGGTCCCGGCCCTGGTCGCCAAATAGAACGCGCTGAAGAACAACCCGGTGGCCAGAACGATTGTGAGGACTCGGCTTTTCATCGGTGCACCAAATATTCAAATCCTTCGCGCGGCGGTTGCCGGCGCCTCGACCTCACTTTGCCCACCGGGGGACCGAGGCATATACTTTAGAACCCAGGCCATCGAGAGGGAGAACAGCGCCAGAAAGACAAATATGATGAAGCCGATCGCGTACCCGCGCTTGCCCAGGTTATTCACCGCGAAGGCCAGCACGGGCGGAATGACGAAACCGCCGAATGCGCCGAGTCCCCCCACCCAGCCCACTGCCCCGCCGACCGCCTGAGGCACGGCTTGCGGGACCATTTTGAACACGCCCGCGTTCGAGACGCCCATGCCAAACGCCAGCAGAACGATTCCAGGGATGGCCAGTTCGTACTCGTGGGCGTCCACCATTACGATCGCTCCCACCATCATGATGAGCAGGGCCAGGATAGTGGTATTCTCACCGCCTTCAAGAAGCCGGTCAGAGAGGATGCCGCCAATCACTCGAAGAACACACGTGAGAATCGAAAACAGCGCCGTCAGAAAGCCCGCGGCCATCACGCCCAGGCCGAAGAACCCGGTCCAGTACGTGGGCAACCACGCGGTTAAGGCGACAAATCCGCCGAATGTGGTGAAGTAAATCGCGACGAGCGCCCAGGTCTTCCATATTCGCGCGGACACCAGGAGGCTCTCTTTCAGATTGCCCGATGGAAACAGTTCCTGCCCACGGGCGCGCGCCAGGCGGCGGGCATCCTCGGGCGCACTTCCTTGCTCCAGCAATTGGAAATAAGGAGAGTTCCTGCCCATCATGAAATACAGGACCAGCCCCGTTGCCAGTAGTGCAACCCACACCATGTAGGAGCCGGCCAGACCCAGCGTGCTCAAGGCGATGGGGATGAGGAACGAGAAAAGACCGGGCGCCAGGTTTCCTACTCCACCGAAGATCGCCAGAGCTACACCTTGTTTCTTCTGGGGGAACCAGTAGGCGGTCTGCCCCGCCCCAACGGAAAAGGTTGCGATGCCACAACCGCAAAGCAGCGCCAGAATGAGCAGCACCGGATACATCCCTGGAGTCATCCTGTTCGGATAGAAGAAGGCGACCACGCCGGCGAGTCCCGCCATCCCCACGACAGAGAGACTGAGCAGCGTCAGGAAAGGCTTTCGTCCGCCGCTGATATCTACCCAGGCCGAGAAAGGGATGCGGAGTAGCGACCCGGAAAGGGCCGGCATGGCGATGAGGAAACCCACCGCCACGGGACTCGGGTTCATGGCTTGCTGAAAGCGTTGCGCGGTGGGGCCAAACAATGCCACCGCGGCGAAGCCGATGAAGAAGCCGAGAGTCGCGCCAAACAAGCCCTGCGCGGGTGTACCTTTCAATGTAGCCATGACAGTGGGCCCTCTTCAGGTGCGCGCCGGCTTGCGATACCAGCGGACCACCTGGGGCTTCCGCCAAAGGTATGGATTCGGAACCACCAGGATGTGAACCAGCCGGGTGAAGGGAAACAGCAGGATGAGCAAGTAGGCGTTGATGATGTGCAGTTTCACCAGCCACGGCATGGGAGTTACGTAGCTGATGTCCGGATTGAGCTTCAGCAGCGACCAGAAGTACGGCACGGCGGTGGCCGCGAACCATGACGATCCCCATGGATGAAAGAGCGCCACGGCAACTCCCACGACAACCTCCAGCATGAGTAGCGCGAACAGCACCCAATCCAACGGACTCGTGACCATCTTTACCTTGCTGACTGTCATCCGGCGGACAATCGCGGAGGCGAGGCCTACTACGGTCAAGATTCCGAACACCAGCGCCGTTCCCTCGAGAATGTAGAGCCGCAGCGGATGACTGTTCCACAGTAAAATCCCGCGGGGCACCAGGAATGCAACGAAGTGGCCGCCGAGCACCACGAGAATGCCGTAGTGGAACGGCACCAGCCCCCAGAAATGTTGCTGGTTCTCGAGGAACTGCGACGAGAGACTCGAGTAGCTGAACGACCGCGCCCGGTAGCGGCGAATAGTCATCAGAAAGAAGGTGAACACCGCCATGTACGGCAACGCGTTAAACAGTAGCTGATCGAGATATTGGCCCGCGTTATTCATGCGCTCCTCCTTCCTGATGTCCCGTCCCGGTCTCCGCACCAACCAGCAGCGCGGCCAATGCCGCCAAAAGCTTGGCGTACGGATTGCTCTCCGCCGGCACGGCCTTTCGGATTTTCTCCACCGCCGGCCGCAGAAACCGGGCACGGAACGGCGCCGCCTCTTCTTCCGGCATACGCGCGGCCAGCGGCAAAACAGTGAGGAGACTGTCCGGCAGTTCCTCCCGTTCGGCGACGCCGTAGCGGCGCATTTCCTGACGGAGTTTCACCAGAAACTCGCCTCGCGCGTAGTCTTCCCCGAAAAGGTGCCACCCGATATCCAGGCACGCATCCGGGTTCAGGTCAAAGGTCTGGATGTACAGTTCCTCCATTTCGGAGAGGCTGCGGCCGCGCACCGCGTCCGCAAACGCCTGGACGTGTTCAGCGGAGGCAGAGTCGGTTCGCGCGATGAACGCCGCGGCGCTTTCCACGTGCTCCCGATATCCCGCGGCGGGGTACTCGAACAGTTCCGCTATCACATCCAGGGTGGAAGCCACGTCCAGCATCACATCCCCCTCTTCGGAGCCGTGAGGAAACCGAACCCGGCACTCTGCTTATGTTCGAGCGGGTCCTCCATCATCTCGATGGCCTCCTCGCGGTGCATGGGCGGTATCACGAAGCGGTCGTCGAAGGTGCAAAGCGAAGTCAACCGGTATATCGCCTCCGCTTCGTCGTGAGAGCATTCGGCTTCCCGCAACATGCGTTCGGCAACCGCCATAGGCACGTCCCCCACAGTCACGGCACGACGGAACCAGCGCACCGCTTTCTGTTTACGTAGTGCATACCGGACTACGCCCTCGTGGCCGGCGCCAAACATATTGGCGAAGAACTTCATGGGGACGCGCGCGTCATCGATGTCGTGGAACAAATCGTCGCTGATGTTCTTTACCGTGCCATCGTCGCGGCTCGACATCACCGGAGCCATGGGCGGAACGTAAAACAACATAGGCAGCGTCCGGAACTCAATGTGAGGCGGGAGCGCAATCTTCCAGATCTTGACGAACTTGTAAACGGGCGACTTCTGCGCCGACTCGATCACGGAATCGTGGATGCCGTTAGCGCGAGCCGCGGCGATCACCTCGGGGTCGTTCGGGTCCAGGATCAGCGACCGCTGCGCCTCCACCAGTTCCTCCGGCGGCCGCTTGGCCACTTCCTCGATACGACTGGCATCGTACAGAAGTACGCCCAGATACCGGATGCGTCCGACGCAGGAGTGGAAGCAAGCCGGCGCCTGCCCTGTCTCCAGGCGCGGGTAGCAAAGGATGCACTTTTCGGACTTCCCGGTGGACCAGTTAAAGAACACCTTCTTATAAGGACAGGCTGAGATACAGTTACGCCACCCGCGGCAGCGGTTCTGGTCGAGCAGCACGATGCCGTCCTCGCCGCGCTTGTACAGCGCGCCCGAGGGGCAGGACGCGACACACGAAGGGTTCAGGCAGTGGTTGCAGATGCGCGGGAAGTAGAAGAAGACCAGCCGCTCCACGGCGAACATTTGCTCCTTCTGCTCCTGCGTCAATCCGGCGAGGTTCGGGTCATGTTCCGCGTAAATCGGGGATCCGCCCAGATCGTCATCCCAGTTCGGCCCGGCTTTGATATTGATCAACTCGCCGGTCACCGCCGAGATCGGGACGGCGACCGGCTGATCGGGACCTTCCGGCGCGTTGAAGAGGTGCTGGTAATCGTACGTCCATGGTTCGTAATAATCGTCCATGGTTGGCATGTTGGGATGGTGGAAGATATTGACGACCGTCTTCGACTTACTCGTGGACCTGAGCCGAAGTTCGTCGTCCACGCACTCCCAGCCGCCCTTGTACTTATCCTGGTCTTCCCAATCCGTGGGGAACCCGGTGCCGGGCTTGGTCTCGACATTGTTCCACCACATGTACTCGGCGCCCTTGCGGTCCGTCCAGATGTTCTTGCAGGCAAGGCTGCACGTATGGCAACCGATGCACTTGTCCAGGTGGAACACCATCGACACTTGAGATCGCACGTTCATCGCTGATTCTCCTCTACCACTTCAGATCGGGCAGGCGCCGCACCAGAATGTGCGTATCGCGGTTGCACCCGGTGGGACCCCAGTAATTGAGAGCGAACGTGAACTGGGCATAACCTCCGACCATCAGGTTCGGTTTCAGCCGTACCCGGGTGAGGCTGTTGTGCCCGCCGGCGCGCCGGTAGTCTCGCAGCGGCGATTTCGGGACGGACGTGCGCTCCGGCGCATGGTATTGGATGCAAATGCCGCGCGGGATGCGGGCACTGACGGCGGCGCGGGTCACTACCACGCCGTTATCGTTATACACTTCCACCCAATCGTTGTCCACGACGTCGATTTCCGCGGCGTCCCGCTCGTTGATCCAGAACGGCTCGACGCCTCGCGACAGCGTGGTCATGCGCTGGTTATCGCCGAAGGTGGTGTGGATGTGCCACTTACCGTGCGGCGTGAGATAGTTGAGCATCAGCGTTTTGCCGGCTTCCTGGCTGAAGCGCAAGTCGGCGAAATCTTTCGCCGACGGCTTGGGTTTGAACGTCGCCAGATGCTCGCCGAACTGAATGTAGCCGGGATGATCCAGGTAGAAGTGTTGCCGTCCCGTGAGGGTGCGCCATGGGACCATCTCCTCCACGTTGTAGGTGTACGGCGAATAGGCGCGGCCGTTCTCGGTAAGACCCGACCAGATCGGGCTGTTGATGAGTCGCTGGATGCGGGATTGCAGTTCCTTATAGCTGATCCGGACCCCGCGGTTTTTCTCCGCCAGGTGAATCAGTGAGAGGCCGGTTCGCTCCTCGATGCTTTGGTAAGACCGGTAGGCCAGTTCGCCGTTCGTCACCGTGGCGAAGCGCAGGATCAGGTTGCACACGCTCTCGTCTTCGTACAGCGACGGGTAGCCGTTGCCGTCCCAATCCTCGCGAGGCAGCGTGAGCAGTGATTCCTCGTAGAAATCGTCCACCCGGTAGTGCGTTCCGTGCGCGCCCAGCCCGTTCTTGGGCACCATCGGGCCGAATGAGATGAATTGGTTGTAGAGGTTTTTATAGTCTCTCCGTACCACGCGCAACACCGGCATCGACTTGCCGGGAATGGCTTCCACCTCGCCCTTCATCCAGTCGCGGATGGCAGGCTGGGCGATCTCGGCGGCGGTGTCGTGGGCCAGAGGCGTCGCCACCAGGTCCTCCACCGGCTCGGGGAAATGCTTCGCAGCAAGTTCGGAGAACTTCTTTGATATCGTACGGAAAATCTGCCAGTCGCTCTTCGCCTCCCAGCACGGCGGCACCGCCTTCGACAGCGGGTGGATGAAACTGTGCATATCCGTGGTATTGAGGTCCGACTTTTCGTACCAGGTAGCGGCCGGCAAGACCAGGTCGGAATACAGCGCCGACGTGTCCATACGGAAGTTGAGATCCACCACCAGGTCCATCTTGCCTTGCGGCGCCTGCTTGTGAAATTCAACATCGTGCACGAAGCCTTCGGCCATATCCTCCGCAATCGCGTTGTCATGCGTACCGAGATAGTGCCGTAGGAAGTACTCGTGGCCCTTCGCGCTGGCCAGCAGTGCGTTCCCGCGCCAGATGAACCAGACGCGCGGCCAGTTCTCCGGCGCGTCGGGGTCTTCGGCCGAGAAACGCAGCTTGTGGGATTTCAATTCGTCCACGGCGTAATTCACCACGTCCTCGTCCGTCTTGGCGCCAGCCGTCTGTGCGTCGCGGACCACTTGCAGGGGACTGCGATCAAACTGCGGATAGAATGGCAGCCACCCATTGCGCACCGCCTGCACATTCACGTCGGCGGTGTGCGTGCCCGTTATGCCGCGAATCAACGGGTTTTGCGGCATGGTGTGGTAATCGGCGTAATCGCGCTCATAACGCCACTGGTCGGTATGCATGTAGTGCCAGGTTGGCGCGTTCTGGAGCCGCGACGCCGTATGCCAATCTTTGGCGAATGCGATGGACGACCACGATTCGAATGGCGCCAGTTTTTCCTGCCCGGTGTAGTGCGCCAAGCCGCCGCCATTCACTCCCACGCAGCCGCACAACATCAGCGCATTGATTGCCGACCGGTACATCAGGTTGTTGTGGTACCAGTGGTTCACGCCCGAGCCGATGATGACGGTGCACTTGCCCTTGGTGAGCCGCGCCGTCTCGCCCCACTCCCTCGCGAAACGGATCAGCGTATCGCGGCTCATGCCCGTGTACTTCTCCTGCCATGCCGGCGTGAAGGGCGCGTTCTCATCGTCGTAGCTGGCCGGATACTCGCCCGCCAGACCGCGCGCTACGCCGTACTGGGCCATCATCAGGTCATACACAGTGGTGAAAGTGACAACCTGGCCGTCCACGGTTTCGATGCGCCGGACCGGAACACCCCGGCGGTGGGAAGTCCCTTCACCGAAGTTGTCGAAGCGCACCTGGGCCACTTCGCCGGTTAGCTCCAGGAACGTCAGAGCCGGGTCGATGCCGCTCCCGGTGAGGCCGTCCTTGAGCGCCAGGTTCCATTTGCCCTTGTCCTTGGACCAGCGGCAGCCACTGCTACCCATGGGCATTTTCGGCTTGGATTCGGCCGTGTCCCACATGAGAAGCTGCCAGTCGCCGTTTTCAACGCCTTCATAGCCCGGGACCCGGTTCGCTCGAAGCAATTGGCCGGCCTCGAATACGCCGTCGCGCTCCACCAGTTCCACCAGGTACGTTAGGTCCGTGTACTTCTTTGCGTAGTCCACGAAATACGGGATCTTCTGCTCGTGGTGGCATTCCTTGAGAAGCACATGGCCAACCGCCATCCACCAGGCGCCGTCCTGTCCCGCATGGATGGGAATGTACTCGTCGGCGTATTTGGCGACCTGGTTGAAGTCGGGGGCGAAAACCCACATCTTGGAGCCGTTGTGCCGGGCTTCGGCCGCGAAATGGCAATCCGGCGTGCGGGTCATGTTGAGGTTCGACCCCACCACCGCCAAAAGCTTGGCGTTAAACCAGTCCGCCGACTCATGAACGTCGGTCTGCTCTCCCCATACCTCGGGTGACGCCGGCGGCAGATCGGAGTACCAGTCGTAAAACGATAGAGACACGCCGCCCATTAGCTGTAGCATCCGCGCGCCCGCCGCATAACTGATCATCGACATCGCCGGAATCGGCGAGAATCCCGCAATCCGGTCCGGACCGTGTTTCTGAATGGTGTAGATACAACTGGCGGCGGCTAGCTCCACCGCTGCATCCCAATCCAGCCTGCGGAAGCCGCCCTTGCCGCGGGCCTTCTGCCAGCGGGCTCGCTTTTCGGGATCTTCCACCAACGACTTCCAGGCATCCACGGGGTCCGTGTGCTCAGCCCGGGCAGTCCGCCACAGATCCAGGAGCGCCCCACGAACGTAAGGGTGCTTCACGCGCAACGGGCTGTAAAGATACCAGGAGAATGAGATGCCCCGCTGACAGCCGCGCGGTTCATAGGGCGGAAGGCCGCTCTCCAGGCTTGGATAATCGAGCCCCTGCATCTCCCAGGTCACGATCCCGTCCTTCACATAGATCTGCCACGTACATCCGCCCGTGCAGTTGACGCCGTGCGTGCTGCGGACGACCTTGTCGTGCTGCCAGCGGTTCCGGTAGAACTCCTCCCAACTCCGCAACTGCGGGTCGGTTTCATCCTTGATCCACGTCAATGGGCCGTTGGTCGTCATTCCACACCTCGGTGAATGCTGTTTAACACGAGCACCTTGCGGACGGAACGGAATCGGTCTTTCCATGCCTGGCCGCACAGGACCAGACCGAGCGCCGCGCCTCCGAGTCCGATCAGAAGAAACGTGAGTGGAGCCGAAGAGGCATCGGCGCCCCCTTTTCGCGCTTCGTCTTCGAGGAACGCGATCAAGGGCAATATTTCCTCGGGCTTCAGGGCGTGGCGCTTGAACACCGGCGACATCGTTGGGGTGGCTGGCGCCGTCAGCCAGGCGGCAAGATTTTTGCGGCCCTGAAGTCTCTCAAACACCAGCGTCAGGTCGGGTCCCAGCCGTCCGCCGCTGAGACCGCCCAAGTCTCGCGCCGTGTGGCAGGAAATGCACGGAGGCCCAGCGTTGGCAAGGTGTTGGATGCCCATGAATATTTGGCGGCCCTGGTCGATGTCCGCCGCGGTGAACGGCCGGTCGCTGATTTGCATGCCGGCGAACTGCGATTTATCGAGCTTCGATTCAGCCTCGATCAGGGCCAGCAGAGAATCCGCCCGAGCGCGATTCATCCCATTGATCGTGGGCATCACGACATCCCGGGCCGCTTGCCGCAGTTGCAGGGCGTAAGGGTCGCCCTGGTCCATCATGGCCTGCGGGTTTTGAACGAATCGCGTCAACCACTCACGATCTTTTCGGGTGAGAACGCCCTTCAGGTCCGGACCGGTCAGCCGCCCGCCGCCAATTGTGTGGCAACTGGTGCAGTTCTGACGAAAGAAATCCGCTGCTTCCTGGGCCACCAATGGGAAACCAGCAACATACGTTGCCAGCCAGCACAGCAGAACGAATCTGATCGAATTCCTGGCTGGCGATTGATCCATTGCCGAATTCATACGGGATCCTGCCTCTGTCACGTTTCAGCCCTTTGACGGGTCGATGGGAACCGCTCGCCCGCCGCCCCGTTGCGTGATCTCCGCGATTGTCGTCCTTTGGAGAAAATCCGCATAAGTCGCTCGAACCTTCCGCCACTCCTCGTGGGCGCCGCACGGGGCCTCATCCGAACACTCCTTCGTGCCACCGAGGAGACAGCGGCGTTCCGGCTTCTGGCGATCGAACAGTTCCACCACTTCACTCAAGCGGATTTCCGCCGCCTTGCGTCGTAAACGGTATCCGCCACCGCTCCCTCTCGTCGCATCGATGATCTCGGCACTGCCAAGCACCCACAGCACCTTCGAGAGGTAGTTCGCGGGGATTCCCGCACGGACCGCCAAGTCCTTGCCCAGAATCGACTCCGTTTCGCCAAGAGCCGCCATTTCAGTTAACGCTCGCAGTGCATGTTCGGACGTCGTGGATAGCATAGAAGAGTTGCTTATGAAGAAGTATACAACTCGGGTTATGGATGTCAAGTCCAAAAAAGTGGCGGAGTAAAGCGAAGCTTCAGCCGCAGTCACCGAGCGCAGCCGTTATTTTCCAAGGGCGTGACTTCAGTCACAGGCACGGCTGGGGGGGTGCGCCATTCTGGAGGTATGAAGCAACTGGATATTGAGACCTTCCACGATTTCAGCGGCGATGAGATCTCCCGGCGGATACTGATGGAGGATCCCGTAATGCGCGTGGTGCTGGTGTCCATGCGCGCCGGCCAGAAACTCCCCGAACACGCGGCGAATGGCTTGGTGACGGTCTACGCAGTGAGTGGGCACGTCCTTTTCTTTGAGGGTGACGAGTCCTGCGACATGGTTCCGGGAAAGTTGATAGGGCTGGCGCCGGGCCGGCCGCACCGTCTGGACGCGATGCAGGATTCACGCCTGCTGGTGACCATGATCAAACCGAGCGACGACGCCGCCTGGACCGCGCTGGCCCCGCAAGGGCGGACCATCGATCTGCGGCAGACGCCGCGCGAGCGCAGGCACAGCACGATCTTTTATGCTTTCGATCGCCTCGCTGTTGGCGAGTCGTTCTTGCTCGTCAACGATCACGACCCGAAGCCCCTGCATGCCCAGATGGAACAACTACGCCCCGGCGAACTCTCATGGGAATACGAGGTGCAGGGTCCGCACGAGTTTCGGATTAGGATCTCCCGGGTTGCGATCTCGGCAACGCCTCAACCGGAAACCGTGCTCGCCGGTAGTAGTCATTGATTGCGGGCTCACTGAGATGAAACTGAGACTACAGGGCAACTCGTTGCGCCTTCGCCTTACCCGATCCGAAGTAGTGCGACTGGACGGCCACGGTACGGTGGAGGAAGCCGCCTCGTTCGGGTCCGGCGGCAGGCTCACTTACAGGATTCAGAGCCGCACCGGCACCGAGCCACTCCATGCCGACTTCAGTGGCGGGGCAATTACCGTACTTGTACCAACCGAGACAGTGCGGGTTTGGGCGTCCGGCGACGAAGTTGGACTGTATGCGCAAGACGGAGCCCTGAGAATTGCGATAGAGAAGGACTTTCGCTGCTTGACGCGCGCCGGAGAGGAGCCCGATGCCTATCCTCATCCGGCCGAATGATTTTGGAAGGGAGGCGAGCTATGCCAATAACGATCGGCGCCAAACGGGAGAGTGATTTTACAGATCCGATCGGGATGCTGGGGGACTGCCACCGTCGAATCGAGCGGTTTCTGAATGTGCAGGTGACCCTGGCCACCCGGGAGAAGGGCGGCCCTCTCACCGAAGAGCACAGGGCAGCTTTGGAGACCAGCCTGCGCTACTTCCGCGAAGCCGCCCCAAAGCACACCGCGGATGAGGAAGAGAGCCTGTTCCCGCGCCTCCGCCGAATCGACCCTGCCAAAACGCAAGCCATACTGACGCGAGTCGATTCCCTGGAGCAGGATCACGAATGTGCCGGGAAGGCCCACGACGAGATGGACCGATTGGGACAACGTTGGCTCACCAGTGGCCGGCTTTCACTCGAAGACGCATCCAGGCTCTCCACCGTGCTTGACCAGTTGGCAAAGCTGTATCGCAATCACATCGCCATCGAAGACACAGAGGTCTTCCCCTTCGCCGCGAGCATTCTCGCTGCATCCGACCTTGAGGCCGTGGGCGTCGAAATGGCGGCCAGACGCGGTGCGGGAGCGGCCACCCCAACGATCAAATCGAGGTGATCCGGCCCTGCACCGCGCTCATAGCGGCAGCCAGGCTCTCCTGCTCTTCCGCGGTAAGCCGGTCCTCGGCCAACCGTAGGAGTTGGTCTTCTTCGTCCACGATGTGGTGCTGGATCCGGTCGTGAAACTCGATGCCAAACGAGCGCACTTCGTTCAGCCAGCGGGAATCCGGCGGTTGCGGCGGCTCCGCCAGCAACTCCGCGAGATACCGCTCCACCTCGCGAACCTCCTCATGTTGCACGTCCATGCGATCCAGTAGATCGGAAAGCAGCGGCCGGACCTTCGGGTAGAAGATCGTCTCCTCCTTCTCGAAATGGATGGCGGCAAGGTCCTGAAGCGCGCGAACGGTCGCTTGGATTTCGGGGATGAGCTCGGGAGTGAGTCGCAGAAGCGCGGCTAAGAGGACGTCCAGGCGCTCCTCGATGACTCGATGGTCCTTGCGGAGATGCTCACAGGCTGGTGCGGATTCAGGCATGGTAATAGTGGAGGCTCGCTCCCAGATAGGGATCGTTCAACGGCACGGGTGCAGATTCGCGGACGCCGCGATAGAATGCTAACACTAAAAGCTCAGCGGATTTCGCAAGTCGAGTCTCCGGGCAAAGTGGTTTCAAACTGACCTGCCCGTGATCGGTTGCGATAGGAGGCGTGGTAAACCTAGGCATCCGGCTTCGTCGAGGTTTTTGAGCAGCAAGTGGAGAAAGATTAGGCCACCATAACCCTTCCACTTGTGCAGAACTTTCTGTACACGCTCGTAATCGAGCCTGTTTCTGAGGCGCAGCCAACGTTCCAGGTTGTTTCGGGCGCCGACGTCATCACCCGGAAATACAGTGGTCCTTCCCAGGCCACGAAGCAACACGTACTCCGCCGTCCAGCGTCCTACCCCGCGTATTGCGACCAGGCGTTCAACACATTGCCGATTGTCCAGTTGGACAAGCCCTTCCAGATCGAGTCGCCCCTCGACAATTGCCCGCGCCACTTCAATGATCGCTCGAGCCTTGCTGCCGCTATACCCGAGCGGTCGCAGATCTTTCGAATCAAGATGGGCCAGATCTTCAGGACGAGGAAAAGCATACATCCCCAAGCCGAACGCCAGACCACAGCGTTCCGCAATCCGATTGAGGAAAATGATTCCAACCGTCAGACTGAGTTGCTGACAGGTAATCCCGTTGACCAGACCTTCAAAGATCGTAGCAAAGCGGGGAGGTTTTAACCCGCGAAACCGCGTAGCCAACTGGTCCAGGCGCGCATGCCCGGGAGTGAACTCGTAGAACGCTGAAAGGTCCAGGCTGATCCCGAGCAGGCGATCCAACGCAAATCGGGCGGCCTGCTCGGCCGTGGGAGGGAGGTCTTCCCCGGTTACTGTGATATCCAGCATCGTCGCCTGCTGGGTCACGGCAACGAGCACGGGCTTGTCATCAACCGCCAGGACTCGGCGATAGGTCTCGCCGTCCCAGAGGTCCACCGCATTCATGGAGCGACGCCGCAAGGCCCAAACAGTCAGACCCAGCCGGAACGGCATCACTGGACAAATGGAAAAACGAATCAAGTCATCATCCAATCGAATATGGTTCGCAGGGCAACCCTTCGGTGTTCCACCGCTTGTCAGGTGCCGGCGCCCAGTCGTCATGCTGGCAGGCTGCGATCAAGCCAGACGGATACGCGGCCGGGGCAGGCATATGTAGGGGCGTAGTCTCGGCATCGGCAGTTCGGCTGTTCTTGCCGACGTTGGCATGCCGCAAAATGTTAAGTCCTTCGGAGTAGGCAGCCATCAATCCGTATTCAATCCCGTTATGGACCATCTTGACGAAATGGCCAGCGCCGGAAGGCCCGCAATGCAGATAACCCTCCTCGACCGTGCCACCAACCTCGTCCCGTCCAGGTGTGCGCGGGATATCGCCGCGTCCCGGCGCAAGCGTCTTGAAGATTGGATCGAGGTGCAGTTACGGCATCGCCCTCACCTCCGATCATCAGACAATAACCGCGCGCGATGCCCCACACGCCGCCGCTCGTCCCCACATCGACATAGCGAATGCCCTTGGCCCTCAGTTCTTTGGCTCGCCGGATATCATCAACATAGTAAGAGTTGCCTCCATCAATGACGATGTCTCCTTGCTGCAGGCGGGCGGCAAGGTCCTGCACAGTGACCTCTACCGCCGCCGCGGGCACCATCAACCAGACAGCGCGCGGCGGCTTCAGCTTGGCCATCAAGTCTTCGAGCGAAGCGGCCCCGGTTGCGCCTTTACTTGCCAAGTCCTCAACGCTGTCAGGCTTCATGTCGAAGACAACGCATTGGTGGCCGCCCTGCAATAGACGGCTTACCATACTGGCGCCCATTCTCCCCAGCCCGATCATTCCAAGTTGCATTTTCGCGCTCCTTTCTTCGATAGGGATTCTGCATGGGGTTTGCCCATCTCAGCCGCCAACTTTGAGCGCGATGTGCTTCGAGCCGATGCGTTCGAGCAGGTCCTTCCAAGATTTGACAAAGGACTCAGCACCTTCGCGCTGTAGATCGGCGGCCAGTTCGTCATGGTCGATGCCAGCCTTCGCGAATGCCGCGAGCACCTTCTCGGCATCGCCGCCATCTAGCGGCAGGGGCTCACCCGGTGCGCCGTGATTGGCAAACGCGAGCAACGTCTTCTCTGGAATCGTATTGATGGTGTCCGGGGCACCGAGCGCCGTGATGTAAAGTACATCGGAGGCATCTGGGTCTTTTGTGCCCGTGCTCGCCCAGAGAAGGCGCTGTGGCTGAGCGCCGGCAGCAGCGGCTTTCTGCCAGCGCGGCGAAGCGAGAAAATCCCGGTACGCTTTGTAAGTACGCTTCGCGATCGCGATGCCCAGACGGTTTTGAAAAGGGTGCGGCTCTTTTGCAATTGAGGCTAAGGCACAATCTTTCAATCAGATAGATGGCGTCCTGAGTGTTCCTACTGCTCGAATTCGGGGGGATATCGACACTCCAGCGGGATATCTGTTGC
>Ga0182018_10002039_pt1 | contig 21268 bp, 25 predicted proteins | sample 812P2MmetaG_FD_120490 | JGI IMG/M metagenome (GOLD analysis project Ga0182018, IMG submission 120490) | Permafrost microbial communities from Stordalen Mire, Sweden - 812P2M metaG | ecosystem: Environmental > Terrestrial > Soil > Wetlands > Permafrost | place: Sweden: Stordalen | collected...
GTGGGTTGTCCTGATCGCCGGATCGACCGGCTCTGCATTACGTGCTGTTCGCCCTCCCAACCGTCACATCACGCCGGATGCCCGGTGTGATCTCGTTCAAGCCGCGAGTGCGGCAGGTTCTTTGTAGCGTTCACCCTTGGCCATGATCGCCCACGCCATTCTGGCGATCTTGTTGGCGAGCGCGATGTCGGACGGTACGCCGAACCCAGAAGCAATCGCTAGATATGGGATGATCCGGTTAGCGCGCCCAGTCGGCGCCCGCGGCACGAAAGATCAGAACAACTTCGCGCGCACGCTCGATGTTTAGAAATCGTGTAACGCACGAGCGCTGCGCAGTTTCGAATTAGTATAATTATCTTCAAGCGCTGAATTGCATTTTGCGATTGTCGAATAAAATTTCGACTGCTAACAAGATATTATCTACAATTTTTTATTGTTCTAAACTGGAAAGTTCGGGGAGAGTTGTATCGCCAGGCAACGACAACCGGCAAAAGCTTAGGCAGAAAAGATTTCGAAGGTGCGCCTCCGGCTTCATTGACCCAGCGACACAGCAGCATCGTGCAGGCGACCGCAGTACGGATTGACAAGCGATCCGTTCGCACTCGGGTGACGGGCGGGCAAAAAGAGCAATGACCGCAGGACTGGAATGGCATTGTAAATGCGCATTTTTGAAGTCGACGATGTTATTTCCCTACTGCGCTATGAGGTAAAGCGTGCAGGCGGCCAGGACGCATGGGGCAAAAAGAACGGCTTTCATCGAACCGTAGTCAATAAAGCTCTTAATGGAGAGAGGCCGCCATCTACAGCGATCCTAAAGGCACTAAGATTGCGTGTGGCTATCGTGTCCGAGAAGAAAACGTCACGTTGAAATTTCCGCGAGCGGCGCACCTCCCCCATTCGCGATCAGCGTTCTTAAACTCAGCGGCGTTTGCAGTAAGGCCGATTGTAGAAATACATCCCCTTTGATCCGCCAAGTTCGATTTGTGCAGGCTGCTTTGACTGTGACGTCTGGCACAGATCATTGCGGTCGCAAAATGACAAACTCACCTTGGAGTTTGCAACCGGGGCCAAGGGCGATTACCAACGCAAAGCTTGAAATGGAGTATGAGGATGAACCGGCCGTCCATCAATCGTGAGCGCCCGCCATCAGCAAATTGGAAGGACAATCGCATCAGCAAATGGGTTTTGCCTTGGCTAAGTGCGATAACGTCGGATCCCGACCTGCTCGCAATAGCCTTATTTTGCGTAATTGGATTGCTGATCGCACTTAATCTGATGTTCCGCTTTCCAGATTATGGTGCGCTCTTCGAGCAATACAATCAATTTTGACCACAACTACCGGCGGACATTTTAGCGACGCATGGGCCCCAATCTACCCTGTGACTAGCAGGCAACGAAGCTGCCTATTTGAGGGCGCTTTGATGCCGCAGAATACGTCGCCCTGGCTGAGCATCGCAATCAATTCGCTACGCATATCCGAGCTAAAGAACGAATTGAATAAAGCGCGAACTTAATTCAGAGCGTGAACCGTCGGCGAAAGCTACGGCGAAGGCTTGCCCTTGTGCCCGCCGCGCCGCAAGCAGCCACCAGCCGCGGGGTCTGCGCCGTTACTGGTCCGGCCACCAGCGCAGTGGGCGGGATCGAAGCGTAAAAAAAGCCGCCAACCACTTCCGCTTCTCATCCAATTGCGGACATATCGCTGCGTCGCAATGTGCCGTGAGGTGCAGGTGAACTTCGCCTATCGCTGGTTTTGCGGGCTCTCGATCGAGGACAAGGTTCCGGATCATTCGGTGTTCTCGCGTGCGCGCAACGAGCGGTTTGGCGACAGCGCCATCTTCCGGAGCGTGTTCGAGCGTGTTGTGGGCGCGTGCATTAGGGCTGGTCTGGTCGGTGGAGAAGGTTTTGCAGTGGATGCCAGCCTGATTGCTGCGGACGCCAACAAGCAGCGCTCGATCCCCGGGTCGCAGTGGAGCAAAGAGCCTGACGCGCAAGAGGTGAGCCGGGCCGCGAAGGAGTTATCTCGTCACTCTCGATGACGCAGCCTTTGGTGCGGCCAGCGACGTCACCCCGAAGTTCGTGTCGCCGTCCGATCCGGCTGCACAATGGACAGGCGCGATGCGAGGACCGGCGTTCTTCGCCTACGCCGACAACTATCTGATCGACGTGAAGTTCGGCGTCATCATGGACGTCGAGGCGTCACGCGCCATCCGCCAAGCCGAGGTCGGCGCCTCGCAGACCATGATCGAGCGGACCGAAGCCTGCTTTGGCATCAAGCCCGAATGGCTCGCCGCGGACACCGCCTACGGCTCAGCCTCCAACCTCGATTGGTTGGTCAACGAGCAGGGGATCGCGCCGCATGTCCCGGTCATCGACAAATCGCAGCGTGAGGACGGCACATTCTCGCGTGAGGACTTCATCTACGACGAGATGCGCGACATCTATACATGCCCGGCGGGCAAGACGCTGACCACGACTGGCCATGTCAACAGCGATCACGCGCTCCGGTATCTCGGCTCCGTGCCTGAGTGTCGCGCCTGCCGGCTCAAAGCGAAGTGCTGCCCAAACATGCCGGCGCGACGGATCGTTCGCGATGTGAACGAGGCCGCACGCGATGTCGCCCGGGCGTTAGCCAAAACACAGGCGTTCGCGCAATCGCGCCGTGATCGCAAGAAGATCGAGATGCTGTTCGCCCACCTCAAGCGCATTCTGCGGCTTGACCGATTGCGTCTTCGCGGCCCGAGCGGAGCACAGTTCGAGTTCACGCTTGCGGCGATTGCGCAAAACCTGAGGCGACTCGCCAAGCTTGTGGCTCGCCCCCCGCCAGTCACCTCCGTCGCGTGCGTTGCGTGAGCAGAGCGTTCAGTTTGTAGCGTAGGGGTTCCGATGCGTCAGAGCCGCCGCCCGACATCGGGCTGGCGCAAAACCATAGCCTCGGCTCGGTCCAAAAAACATCCTCGGACCCAAAAGCGCCCTTCAAAACTTACTTCTGCAACAAAATCGGCCCATAGCAGACACGGCGGTCAGCGAGTGCCGCGGCAGCTATTGGGGGTAAAGCTGCCGCGCCTCCCGTAAGGCAGCGCGGCAGAGTTTGACCCAAAGATGGGATAATCGGCCTGCGGCTTGTGGATAGCTGAAGAATTTGGGTGCTGCGCTTCAGGCTGATGGTGATACGGACGCGGTCCTTGCCCAACAATATCCTAGCAAATGGTCTCGGTCCGAGTATGCGGTCTAGCTCCGCTCCGCTCCGCTTCGTGCGTACTCGGCTTGCGGCCGATATAGCGGGTGAGGCTTGCGAGATTCTCGCGCAATGCCGCTTCGTCGACCGCATGCGGATCGAAATCCGGCGCGTCAAAAGCGAGCATGTCCTCATGGTTGATGCTGGCCGGGTCGGCGATGGTGCGCAGATAGGTCTCGTAGCCGATCGGGCCACCGATATCCGCCGGCGGACAGCGGCCCTCAGCACTGATGAGATGCGGATAGCGCACGCCCGGCGTCGGAGTACCACGCGATTGTAGACTGATCGTGTGCTGCCAGTCCTCGCCGAACACGTAATCGTAGTTGAATTTTCCACCCAGCGCCAAAATATCGGCAAGCGTTGCTTGCTCCGCCGCCGCCGGATTGACTTCGGCGTCGCGGTCCCGCAGGCCCCACGTCCGATCGCCGATACGAAACTCGAACGGATGGCCGTTCTGCCAGCCGATGGCGATTTGCAGCACGAAATGCAGATCGTCGAGCCGGATGTCGGTGGGCACGTCGATGCAACGGGCAACGCGCGGCGTTACGTCGTCGATCTCGACAATGAGTCGCGCGATCTCGCTCTTCGTTGACGGCACAGCCGTCATTCCGCAGCCTGCTGGAAAACTAGCATCTCGTCGCGCGGTTCAAGATCGACGATTTTGCCGTCCTTGATCACCCACGATAGGTTTTTCGGATTCTGCAGCACGGTGATGTCCGCGATTGGGTCCTTTTCGAGCACGATGATGTCAGCAAACTGGCCGACCGCAACCTGACCGACTTGGCCTTCAAGGCCGACGGTCACGGCGTTGTCGCGGGTCGCCGCGACGATCGCCTCCATCGGCGTATAGCCGCCGTGTTTGACGAAAATCTCCAGCTCCTTGGCGTGCAACTCGCCGTGCCGGGTGAACGAATTGTTGCCTGTATCGGTGCCGACCAGCAGCCTGATGCCAAGTTTGCGCGCCTTGTGCATCAACTCGCCAAGGAGTTCGTAGTGCCGCTGCATGCGGTTAAAATCGAGTTGCACCTGCTCGGCGCCGACTTTTTGCTGTTTGCCGAGTTCGACTACGACCCAGAGAAAAGTTGCGGTCGGAAGGATTGGGATACCGGCCTTGGCGACCGCGTCGAGATCGCGGTCGGTGGCGAGATCGGCGTGCGCGATCCAGTCTACTCCGGCCTCGGCAGCCGCGCGCGTCGAGCCGGCGCCGCGTGAATGGATGGCGACTTTCAGATTGCGGCGATGTGCTTCGCCGACCACGGCAGCGATCTCTTCCTTCGCCAGCATCTGCGATTCGCCGGAGCGGCTGTCGGCCATCTTGATGAAATTGACGCCGTGCTTGCCCTGGCGGCGCACCTCAGTGACCATCTCGTCGGCGGTGTTGCAGAGTTTACCAATCGAATGATCGGGTGTGCCTTCCCACGACGGCTCGTCATCCTCAATGCAGCCATAGGTGACGATCATGCGGCCGGCGACGAACATCCGCGGGCCTTCCATCAGCCCGAGCTTAATGGCGTCGCGCACGCCGACATCGGTGAACCAGGTGCCGCCCGGCACGGAAATGCTGGTCACGCCGGAGCGCAACACTTTCTGCGCGCTGCGGGCGGATTTGAGCGTAGAGAATTCCGGCCGCGTCGTACCTTTGCCTTTGCCCTCGCCTTTGATTAGCGGATAACCGTAGGACATGTGGCAATGCGCATCGATCAAGCCGGGCATGATCCATTTGCCAGCGGCGTCGACCACATCGACGTTCTTGCGGTCCTCGATATGGACGTCGGGTGGCAACACGCCGACGCTCTTGATACGATTACTTTCGATGACGATTGCATCGTTGCGGTCAGATGGCTTGCCGGAGCCGTCGATCAGCGTGCCGTTGCGGATCACCACGGTCTTCTTGGCGGCGCTCATGGGGCCTCCCTAGGCATTTTTGCTGCTTTACGGCGATTATATAGAAGCGCCGAACGGAGTCATGCCCCGGCAGCCGCAGCGAGGCCATCTGAGATGACGTCGCCGACGACCCGCCCGCTGCTGTCGCTAACGGCGTGGGTAGGCCGCATACCGGGGTTCGCGTGACACGTCGCGCGCCATCGCCCGGTCGTCATAATATCGGGATGCCCGCGGGGACCTATAGCTGACAAGGGGTGGCACGCGAACACCGAAGGCGATTAGCAGCGTGCCGGCTTCCCTCTCGGCTCGGATCGCCGGCGTGGCGGCGTCCGCCTTGAGCGAGATATGGGGCTCGACTTTGGCCGTCTTGGCCGGTCCGCTCACGCAAATCCCCAATTTACGGGCACAAAGACCCCCCTTGAGGCAACGGAAACCCCCTCCGTTACTTGTAACGGGGTCAGGGGCGAAGTGCAGTCGGCGCGGCGAAACGTACCCCGGGCGATCGTTACTCGTCACACAGTCTCGCCCAAGGCCGTGTCGATGAGGACATCAATGGCCCATTGGAGAGCTTCGAGATCGTCTCGGTCCTCCCGGCTCAAGAACCCTTTGCGAATGAGCCTGTTGATTTGCGTTACGCGTAACGAGATTCGGATGCAGCGCACTCCCTGGCGGCGTCGCTTGCGAAGAGCGCGCATCCGTTCGGCGGCAGGGGAGGACGAACGTAACGGCACTCCTGGGGCGTCGGTGTCCATTACATCTCCAGGCGCGCTTCAATCGCCTATCGTGCGTGGGTTGGCCGCTTGAACGAGGGCTTTAATCTCCCGAACCTTTTCTCGCATAACTCTTCGGATCAACTGGTTCTCGCGTGTGTTGAGCCCGTGCTTGAAATTTCCGTTGCGATTGCCCCGAGGCCCCCCGAGCCCTTGGCCCCACCGTGCATCCGACACCGGCTCCGTCCCCTTACTGCCGCCTGCCGGCAGGGGTGACCGGCCCGGGTCTTGGCCCCACATCGGGGAGCTTTCGCCATATTCGCGAGCCGACGCTCAATGTCCGCCTGACGCATGGGGTCGAGTTTCATTTCTAGTCACCCCACTCTCACGCGCCCTTATTGACGATGCCGACCATCCCTTGGGCCCCCGGGTATATGTGGACGTGCCGAACCTCCACCGTCTGCTGGTTTCCCCTTCGATGCCGATCCAGCGCGTGGATCATGTCGAGCTGAAGTCGAAGAAGTTTGAGGGCGTAGTTTCCGTAGACGCTAATATAGATCTCGTCGAGGTGATGCTGGCTTTGACGTAGGAATTTGTGCCCGGCAAACCCTGTAGCAGCGATTTCGACTGCGAGCAGAGCTTGCAGCTCGGTCTCGGGCTTCATTGAGGCCACCAAGGCAATGGCGGCGTTGAGAGTTGCCTCATCGAGATGCTCATGAGGGTTGGGACGAAGGGCGGCGACGAGTTTCCCGAACATCGTCTGCGAGTAATCTTCCGACAGAGTACCGAAGACGCGCTGCAAAGCCGCTCGATGGGTCTCCAGGTCCTGCGTCGGCGCTAGAACTTGATCGTTCATGCGTGACGGCTTTAGAACGCGCGGTGGGGCTGTCCGAGAGTGAGCGTTGGTCTCAACGGGAACGTGAGGTTTAGAGGCTGATTCAACTTCAACCGAGCCGTTGGGTGGTGGATGCAGGGCAATCGGCCGGCGTCTATCGTTTTCCTCGGCCATACGGGCGGCATCACGTCCGCGAATATGCTTTCCCAACGTCATTGCGTCCTACCTCGCTCGGTTGCTCTACGAATGTGGTCGTGTCGCGCACTGGCAACGGCTGGCAGGTCTCGCTCGACTATTCCGCACCGGCGCCTTCATAGCGTGGCCACGCTGTGCAACGCGTGGTCCGCGAAATTCTGAAACGCTACCTAAGCTATTGATGCTATTGGGACCAAATTTCCTGGTTTTTTCAGAACGTCGTATGAAAAGAAAAGGAAACTGTTCGGATTTTGATTCCGCCATCCCCTGGTTCGAATCCAGGCGCCCCAGCCAGCAATATCTGGGAAATATCGTTTTCTGCATCTTGGGTTTCTCGGCCGGGTATCACCGGGGTATCACGGCGAACAACTCAGCGCCTACCGAAAGAGGCGCTGCCGGGTTCTTGAAAAGCCGACGATACTGGAATAATGTGTACGCCTCGGTGCCCCAGACCCCGGCACCTTAAACACTGCCGACTTCGCGCTGCCCCACTCACATGAGTCCCCGCAGGCACGCGACGTTCCCGAGCAAGGGTCCCATCTGAATTACGGCAATCGTGACGGCATTGGGCCGTTGCGAAACCTATTGCGCCTGTCCGGTCTCTAGTCGGAACGGCGTCATAGGTTTGCGAAGGAATGGGACGTTGAGCGAAGTCGCAACGCGCATCAGAAAGCGCGTGCGGCGGCTATCCCGCCGCAGTTCGCGAGCGCCGGGAATCGTCGAGGCGACGTGGGAATTCAGGTTTGCTTCGCACCTGGCCAAAAGCAACGGAAGAAGGGCGTTGTAAGCCGCTTCATCGTCCCGGCGGCGCGCATTGCGGATCAGATGAAGCAGACACTCCGACGGCAGGTAGTCGGCGGAGCCATAATCGCGGATCAGTGCTCGCTCGCATTGTGTCGTGAGGTCTTGCGTGAGGGCGGCATCGATTGCCGCTTCAATATTCTTCGGACGATGGTAGAGCGTACCGTCCCGGCGGGTCTTCTCTAGTGGTTGGGCTATAATGCCCCCTTTCAGCAGCATCATTTCCGGGCGCCGAAACCACCCGTGCTATGCCTCTAATCGCGCGGTGCCCCCCGACCCGGAAAACGGATCGGCAAGTTTTTTCGGCGACGTGAACCGGAAGTTGCGGACTGTGCTTAGGCCAACCAGGGGCGTCGACGCAAATCTGCGAGCTTCGCGGGAAACTGGGCGTTTAATAGGGTATAGCTTATAGAACCATCTATTTTCAATAGGTTATACCTTATTGAAATGTTCATAGTTGATAGGGTATACCTTATCAAATGAAAGACGCTATTCGACACCTTGACCAGCGATTTGAAGGCCTTCGGGCGCTTGGACAAGTTTCCAGGCCCCCTAAGGGCTGGGTTCGCGCCATTCGCGACGCTCTCGGGATGACCACAGCACAGCTCGCGAAACGCCTTGGCGTTTCCCAGCCCCGCGTCGTGGAAATCGAACAAACCGAGGTTGTCGGGACCGTCACACTGCAAACTCTGCAACGCGCGGCGGAAGCACTCGGCTGCCGTTTAGTCTACGTCCTAATCCCGGATAAGCCGCTGGCCGAAACGGTTCAGTCGCGGGCTGAATTCGTGGCACAGCGCCAGTTGGCGCCGGTTCAGCAGACGATGCGCCTGGAGAATCAAGCCGTGACCGACAAAGCCGCGAGCGATCGGTTGCGCGATGAAGTCGTGGAACGGCTCTTGCGTCGTCCCGCTCGGCTGTGGGACGAAAAATGACCGACGCCTTCCACGCAGATGATGATGCTACGCCGTTGACACCGGAGGAACGGGACGGGCTCATCCCGACGCACATTACTTTGCGCGGCGAACTCAACGAGCTTGAGCAAAACAACATTGCTCAAGCCGATATTTGGGCGTTCCAGCGCACACGCGATGTTCTCGATGAGTCTTTTCTCAAAGACCTGCACAACCGGATGTTCGATAAGGTCTGGCGATGGGCGGGGGAATATCGCGCTACCGAGAAAAATATTGGGGTCAACCCGCCTTTTCGCATTCAGCCTGAAATCCGGCAAATCATCGACGACGCCAAATTCTGGACAGAAAACAAGAGTTACCCACCAGACGAAATAGCTGTCCGCTTTCACCACCGCCTGGTCTTTGTCCATCCATTTCCCAACGGCAACGGTCGCTGGTCGCGACTAGCCGCGGACATGCTCATCGTGCAGTTAGGTGGCAGGCGTTTTACCTGGGGAAGCGCGAATATTCAGACCGCAAACGACGTGAGAAGTAACTACATCGCTGCGCTCCACGCGGCGGACGGTCACGATTTGTCCCCCCTGATAGGGTTTGCGAGATCTTAGCCAAGACGCGCGTTAGAAAAAGCATTCACTGTGGTTCGGCGCGGAAGACCGCCCTCGACCGCTCCACCCTCGGCACACCACCGTATTGCCGCTTGCGTATTGGAACGGCTGTTATGCCCTCGGGAGGCGCCTGACGCAGCATTTCGAAGGTCACACGAATTTCTGTTGGGGGATCAACGCAAAGGGTTTTAAACGTTTTGAAGAACCCCAGGCAGCGAGTCTGTGGTTCGAACCAGCGCTCGTCTCCGATAAGTGCATCTCACAGCCAACCAATGGATAACCAATGAAACGCGCCAAATAAGTGCGAATGAACATCGGCAAACGTCTGCGGAAATGCCAATAATCACAGACTTTTCCGGATAGGGCAGCGCGCTCATAACCGGTTGCTTGGAGGTTCAAAAACAGTGGGCGAATGCCGCGAGGAGCAAGCGTCCGCTGCTAACTGACTAACAAATCAGACTTTCCTTATCAGTTTCATGCGCTGCGTTTTGGCGCTGCGTGAAAAAGATTGATCTGCATTGCAGCCGTAATGTTGGCGCCGACCGCATCATTAGCCGCTCGCAAAGGGGCGGCGGCGAGATGCGCATATCGCGCGGTTGTCGCCGCGTGTTTGTGACCGAGGAGGGCGCCAATACGCGATCCTCAATGCCAAGCCGCAGAAACCGCGTGAACGACATGCGGTCGCTCACTTGATACTCGACCTGCTCGTCGGAAAGATTGTAGAGCGAATTGCAGCACCAGCATCCGAAACATCACGTTGACATCGATCGGCTTGCGGCCAGCGATGCTCTTCTTGTCCTCCGCCGGCGTCAACACCACCGCCTCAATCTCGGCACGGAAGCTCTCGAACGGCACCACCCGATCGATCATCTCCAGCGGATCGCCCTTCGCAGAAATCGCCGCAAGCCGCTTGTCCGCATCGAAAAAACCGAGCTGTCCCATCGCCCCACCTCTGCGAATCTTGTCCTCATTAGTCAGACTCGCACAAACTGGCCAAAGCAGCTATTTTTCGAGGTGCCCTTAAGACAGATTTACGGAGCACGGCGTCGCGGCGCCGTTGGGGGCTTGTGTCTTTGAAGATCATGCCACCGATGCTTTTTTGAATGGTGCGCGCGAGTGTAAGGAGCCTGTAATTCAGGGCTTTCGCTCGCGAACCTCTACTCCAGCAACTCTCTCCATCGGTTGAATCACAGACGCAACATCCTCGCGACCATGGCCTAAAGACGCAGCCTCAATATACAGTTGTTGGGCGATCGGAGCTAACATGAAACGAACACCTAAGGATTTAGCCGTCCGGATCGCGCATTCGAGATCCTTGATAATTCCCTCAACGGTATATGCGGCATCAAACTTGCCAGGAAGGATGAAGTTTGGCACGGCGCGCTCAAGCGAATTCGATTGCCCAGAACTCTTGCATAACACTTCGAAAAGTGCGCGTGGCTCTAGCCCGGCCTTTGTGCCGAGCACCATAGCTTCAGCCACCAAAGCGTGCGTGACGCCGGTTAGAAGTTGGTTACAGATTTTTGTTGAAGTGCCCGCCCCGACAGGGCCCATGTGAAATATATTCTTTCCGAGCGCTTCCAGAACTGGACGCACAGCGGCAAAATCGTCTGCGGCCGCCCCGACCATGATGCTCAATGTTGCCGCTGCCGCACCTTTCGGGCCACCGCTGATCGGAGCGTCAAGAAAGCGACCGCCCCGCTTTGCAACCGCGGCGCCGATTTCTCGGCTTAGCGCAGGTTCGACCGTTGCAAAATCGATGAAAATCTGACCTGGCTCGATCGCGTCTAGGATCCCGTTCGGTCCGAAATAGATCTCCCGCAATTGATCTGGCAAAAAAAGACAGGTCATCAATATATCGGAGCCATGTAGCGCTTCGGACGCAGAGTTGGCCGCGAGCGCGCCCTGCGCTGTGAGCGCGTTGACGGCCGCCTTGCTGCGATTATGGACCACTAACGTATGACCGGCTTTGATGAGATTCTCTGCCATCGGTCGACCCATTTGACCAAGGCCAACAAACGCAATTCGCATTGGGTTATTCCTCTTCAGTTGCGCCAGTGCAGTACGGCCTTTTCAGTTCGGGTGATGAGTTGGGTTGCCGTGACACTGCAGATCACGAGAATAAAAACTCCCGCAAAGATCCCGCTTGAATTGAAGTTGCCAGCTGAGCTTTCGATGAGGAAGCCGATACCCTCATTACCGGCGATCAGTTCGCCGAGAACCGCGGCGGTGAATGCGTAGCGCACCGCGATGCGTAGTCCGGAAAAAATCCAAGGCATAATTCCGGGCAGCAGAACATTCCTAACAATCTCCGGCTTATTGGCGCCCATGATCCGATAGGCGTCGGCCCACCCACGTTCAAGGTCGTGGAGACCGTCGAGCGTATTGTAGAGAAGCAGGAAATAGACCGTGACGGCCACCAGCGCGATCTTGGACTCGACGCCAATGCCAAGAAAAATGACGAAAAATGGTGCCAACGCGACCTTAGGTAGCGAATAGAGCGCGATCACGAATGGACCGGAGATTCGCTCTAGCCGCGGCGACAGCCCCAACAGCAATCCGGTTGCGATGCCGCCCATGCTGCCGATGATGTATCCGGAGGCTGCGGCGGTTACGGTCGCAGCCAGATGAACCCAAAGCGAGCCGTCTTTGATCCAAAACACAATTCGCGCGAAAATCGCTGACGGCGTTGATACCCAGACCCGCGGCAGGATCGGGCCCGAACCCAATTCCCAAAATGCCAAGAAAATACCAATAATCGCGATCTGCGCGATGAAGCGACCCGTGGGGCGCGCCAGTGTCCGCCGCAGCCATTGTGCTACCGTTGAACTTTGCGAACCGGCGGGCGCGAGTGTTGTGTGTTCTCGCTTGAGTGGCTGCGTTGTCATGCGTCCGTACCCTTGCGGACTTCGTCTTTCAACTCATCCCAAAGCTCTTCGTGCAATTCAGTGAAACGCGGGGTGAACCGAATCCGAAAAACGTCGCGTGGCCGAGGCAAATCCACCGCCCGCACAGCCTTGATCCGGCCTGGTCGGCTCGAAAAAACGACGACTCGATCTGCGAGCGCAATGGCCTCGCCGAGATCATGGGTTACGAAAAGGACCGTCTTTCGTCCAAGTCCGACGATACGCTGAATCTCATCGTGCATCACGAGTTTCAGCTGTGCGTCAAGCGCGCCAAAAGGCTCGTCCATCAGCAATGTCTCGGGATCGTAAATCAACATCCGTGCCAGGGCGACGCGACGTCGCATGCCGCCTGATAGTTCGCCCGGATAGTGCTTTTCGAACCCCTTTAGACCTACGAGTTCGATCATCTGGCGGATTCTCTCCTCTCGTTCCGCTTTGGGTGTCTTGTGGCACGCGAGCTCCAACGGAGAACCGATGTTGTCTGTCACCGTACGCCACGGCAGCAGCGTGTCCTTCTGTGTCATGTATCCGACGCGACGATTTAGATCGCCGACGACTTTACCTTCATACAACAGGCGCCCGTCGGTCGGCTGCAACAGGCCGGCGACCATGTTCAATATGGTCGACTTACCGCATCCACTCGGTCCGACGAGTGCGACGAACTCCTCGCGTTGGATCGACAAGCTTACAGGCGATAAGGCCGTGATGGCGCGATCGTCGCGCCAGAACGACTTTGCGATATTATCGAGCGTAATGAGTGCACTCGACACGGTTGACCTCAGTTCGAGAGAACACGCCAGCGCATTGCGCGACGTTCCACCCAGTTTACCGACTCGCCGACTGCGACACCGACCAACATGAGAATGAAAAGAGCCGCAAACATTCCGGTCATATCGATCTGTTGGCTCGCATTCATCAGTAGATATCCGAGCCCAGCCCGCGCCAGCAGCATCTCGCCAACGACCGCGGCAATCAGCGAATAGGGCAACGCAATCTTCATGCCCGATAATATCCAGGCGAGGCACGCGGGGGCGATCAGCTTTCGCACCAACTCGGCTCTAGTCGCTCCCAGCAAGCGATAATTGTCAATTAGGTCACGGTCGATCGTTTGCGCGCCCGAAAAGGTCGTGAAGAAGAGCAAAAAAAACGTTACGATCGCCACAAGGATTATCTTTGGCATTAGACCAAGACCGAACCAGAAGATGAAAAGCGGCGCGAGTGTCACCAGCGGAACGCTGTAAAGCCCCAAGATAATGGGCCGCACGATCCCGGCGAGCAGCGGCAGCCTGCCGAGAACCAGGCCGAGTAACGTGCCAAGCGGCACGCCGATGGCAAGGCCGCCGGCCATTTCCGCAAGCGTGGTCGCAACGTGAACTGCCAGTCCGTCCCCGGCCCAGGTTACGATCCTCGCGAAGATCAGGCTGGGGCGGCTGAACCATGTCTCGTCAACGAAGCGGCCGTAGGCCTCCCAGCCGCATAACAACACGGCGAGGAGACAGTATCTCCACAGCAAGACAGCGCGCCGCTCGTAACTGCCGGCTTCGGAAGCCGTTCCTAACATCGCTTATTTCTTGAGGCTAGCCAGCGCCTCTGTGGCGAGGCTGTCATCGACGACCAAGTCAAAGTTCGCCGTCGTCTTTTCTTTGGCTCCGATATTCATCCAAGCCACGGTCTTATCCAATTGCTCTTTGGTGAGCACCGGGGAGCGCGCCGACGCCTTGCGGTAAGTCTCCTCCACGGTATTGTAAATTGAATCATCAATGTCGGGAAAATAAGGCCGCATGATCTTCGCTGTTTCTGCCGGATGCGTGTGAGCGAATTCCATCGCCGCCGCCATCGCGCGCATGGCGCGTGCCATTAAATCATGCTTCTTCGCCAGCGTTTCGCGGCTCGTCGCCATGATCACAAATGGTACATTGTTAAGCTCCGGCACGTCGCCTTTGAACGGATTAATCATCGATTTTCCGAGACCGCGCTGTTCGATTATTTCGGGGATCGGAGCGACATAAACGACGCCGTCCACCAACTTTTTCTCGAACGCTGCCAGAATCGAAGTCCCGGCACCGAACGGCAGCAGACTGACCACCTTATCCGGATCGTATCCGCGTGCTAACAAGACGCTACGAATCAGCGCGTCGGTCGAACTCCCCGGCGAGGAAATTCCGATCTTCAAGCCTTGAAGTCGTTTAACCTTCTCATCGATCGGCATGTCGAGCGTCATCCCGGTCTTCTCGATCGCGGCGTTCGACAACACGATAGTCATGCCATAGACGTCGAACACGTCGCCGATAGCGACCAAATCGGCACCCTCGGCGCGCGCCTTGATGACATGAAAAAACGCCATCGGCGTCATGTCGGCACTGCCGCCCATGACGGAAGCAGCCTGGCGTGTGCCAGAATTCACATTGACCCAGTCGGCTTCAATGCCCTCCTTGGCAAAAAAGCCACCGCCGCGAGCGATGTAGACGGGAAAGTAATGCATGCCGTCACCGCCGGAGGTAATGGTCAACTTTTCCAGCGTCTGTTGCGCCTGGACGATACCTGGCAAACACAGATAGGCGGCGAGCAGCAGACCCCCGAGAATTCTTCGCATCGCTTCCTCCAATTTTGCTGAGTGTTATTTCTTGCAGCTACGCGATGCCCAGCAGTTTCCGGGCATCGTGCGGTGAGGCGACTGGACGACCCCAAATCCTGGAGGTCTCGGTCCATTGTTCAACGTACTGTGCGTTGCTGGTGGCGAGTTCGCCGTGACGCAAATAAACGTAATCCTCCATACCGCAGCGGACGTGACCGCCTTGAACAAAGGCCTGCATCTGCAAAGCAAGATACGTATCGGGATCGGACGTTTGCGCCGAGATTGCCCATTCGGTATCGGCCGGGGCATGCGCGAGACATAGGGGTAAGAATGCCGGGTCAGTCGGCATCCCGCCTGGTACGCCGAACACAAACTGCACGTAATACGGCGGCTTCAGAAGGCCCTTTTTAATCAGAGCATCAATCGCTTGCAGATGTCCAACGTCGAAAATTTCGATTTCCGGTTTAATCTTATTCTTCATCATTCGGCCAGCCATCTCTTCGAGATAGGCCAGCGAATTGTTGTAGATACGATTGCCGACGTTGATGGGTCCGGCATCGAGCGAGACCATTTCAACACCGGCGTCGGCGATGCTCAGCCGCATTTTATGATCGGCTTTGCCGCCGTCGTCGCCGGCACTCAAATTGATGATGGCGTCGCATCCAGTCGCTAGGATGCGATCGACGGTGTCACGATATGCACCGACGTCCATAACCGTGGAGCCGTCCTCAAGACGTGCGTGGATGTGGATCATGGCGGCGCCAGCGCGCCAGCACGCGACCGCCTCATCGGCGACCGCTTGCGGGGTGATCGGGTGATATGGCGTCTTCGATTTCGGCGGCGAGCCACCGGTGACGGCTGCGCAAATGATGAGTGGCTTCATGCTGTCGCGCCTTGCCGGGCGAGTCGTTGGGCCATGAACGGAACCAATCCGCCCGCAGCGATGATCGAGAGAATTTCGCGGCCAAATGGCGCGAACGCCGCTGATTGGCCGGCGCTTTCGACCATTCCGCGATCGAAATCGACCGTCATTTCCGAGCCTGCCTTGGCAAAGGCCACCGCGGCCGGGCAGACGATCGCCGGCAGTCCGATGTTGATGGCACTGCGATAAAAAATCCGGCTGAAACTGCGCGCCACCACGCAACTAATGCCGGTCGCCTTGATAGCGATCGGCGCGTGCTCGCGGGAACTGCCGCAGCCGAAATTATCACCGGCGACGAGAATATCGCCGGATTTCACCCCGTCAGCGAAATTAGGAATCAGATTGAAGAAGCATCCGGGGCGTAGTGCTACCGGATCGGACGATCCGAGATAGCGTGCCGGAATGATTTGATCGGTGTCGATGTCATTGCCGACGCTATGAATATGGCCCCTGAAAATCATGATACGATCGCCTCCGGAGAGACGATTTCGCCCGCCACCGCAGTCGCCGCAGCGACATAAGGACTGCTGAGATAGATCTGTGCTGCCGGGTTCCCCATGCGCCCCGGGAAATTGCGATTATGCGTGGCCACGCAGACGTCGTCCTTGCCAAGAACGCCCTGGTGCCAGCCCGCGCATGGACCGCAGCCGGGCGGATTGACTGTCGCACCCACGGCGCGGAACTCATCGAGCAAGCCAAGCCTTTCAGCTTCCTTGGCGATAATATCAGTCGCGGGCGTCACGATGAGCCGCACGCCCGACGCCACCTTGTGTCCACGCAGAATCTCAAGTGCCTGCTGCAAATCGATGATACGGCCGTTTGTGCAAGTGCCGATATTGACCTGGGTTACCCGCACGCCCTTGACTTCGGACACCGGAACGACGTTCGCCGGACTGTGCGGCTTTGACACAACGGGTTCAAGATCGCTGACGTTGATCTCGATCTTACGCTCATACTCGGCGTCTGGATCGGACTCAAAGCTTTGGTAGGGGACATTGGTTCGCGACGCGAGATAGTCGTGAACTTTATTGTCGGCGGTCATGAGCGAGGCCTTGGCGCCCATCTCAATGCCCATATTGCTGATGGTGAAGCGCTCGTCGACTGACAGCGATTCAAGAGCGGGCCCTGTGAACTCGATGGTCTTGTAGAGCGCACCATCGACGCCGAGCACGCCGGCAGTTCCGAGCACATAGTCCTTACTGGTCACATATTTCCTCGGCTTGCCGCTGTAGCGTACTTGAATTGTCTCAGGCACGCGCAGCCAGGTTTCACCAAAAGCGAAGATGTAGGCCATGTCGGTCGATCCCATCGGGACGCCGAACGCGCCAAGCGCACCATAGGTACAGGTATGGGAGTCCGCGTTGCACACGAGCATTCCGGGACGGATGAAGCCGAGGTCCGGCACTAGCGCGTGGTCCATGCCTTCGGTATTGGCGAAAAAGTGCCGGATACCTTGCTCGCGGCAGAACTCTCCGGCGCCGCCAACCGCCTTTGCGAAGGCCTCGTCACGAAATGGCATATGCCGCCCGGCTACGATGCAGATTTTTTCCGGGTCGAAGACGCGTTTCGCACCGGCGCCGTGGAATTGCTTGATGGCGATCGGCGCAGTCATATCGTTAGCCATGGCGAGGTCGACCTGGCAGGTCACTGTTTCGCCTGCGGAAACCGTTTCGCGGCCGGACGCGCGCGCCAGGATTTTCTCGCTGGCTGTAAAGCCCATGTTTTCCCAATCTTTTAGTGGTCGAGACCGTTGTTATTGTTATCGATAACACTAAACTGGAATGATGACAGAAGGTCAAGCTAGATATTGATCATGACGAAGAAGCCCCTCATCCATGCTCGAATGAAAGAAGTGGCGCTACGCGCAAAGGTTTCGACCATGAGCGTTTCACGCGCGCTGCGGTCGCCGGAATCGGTGAACCCGGAAACATTGCGGCGGGTACAGAAGGCCGTTCGCGAGATCGGTTATGTCCCCAATCACCTTGCCGGAGGGCTGAAGGCGCCGACCCGTACAAAGCTTGCCGCAGCGATAGTTCCCAGCGTGCGGAATTCGCTCTTCGCCGGCACGCTTCAGGGACTGTCCGACACTCTGCGCAAGAGCGGCATCAACCTGATGCTGGGCGATAGCGAGTACTCGCAGTCCGAAGAGGAATCCTTGATCGCCGCGTTTCTTGCGCATCGACCATGTGGGCTCGTCTTACATAATTCGACGCACACGCCCGGTGCGCGTCGGCTTTTGCAAAAATCTGGCATTCCCATCGTTGAGGTCGGAAACCTCAACTGGCGGCCCGTTGACCTAATGGTGAGCTTTTCGAATTTTGAAGCCGCCAAGGCTATGACGGAACACCTCTTGGCTCGCGGCTATAGCAAAATCGCAATCGTCGGTTTGCGCGCAGCGGGTAACGAGCGTGTCAGCGAACGCCAACGCGGCTATCTCGCCGCTTTGAACGAAGCAAAGATCCCGAACCGGGACGCGATTGTAGTTGAGACATCCGGGGGTCACGAAAGTGGCGCTCAAGCCATCGTCCACTTGCTCGAAAGGCGGCCCGACATCGACGCTGTATTTTTCGCCGGCGACGTGTTGGCCATCGGCGCGATGATGGAATGTCGCCGCCGCGGCTGGCATGTGCCAGGACGCGTCGCAATTGCAGGCTTCGACGACTGGGAAATTTCACGTCAGTTTGAAACTCCGATCACCGCCATTGACATTCCGCGCTATCGGATCGGCCAATGCGCAGCCGAATTGATCCTTCGTCGCCTGAACGGTGAAAAGGACGAGATCAAACAAGTCGATGTCGGCTTCCGTATTATCGAACGGAAAAGCACGTAGGCAGTGGGCGCTCGATATTCGATGACGCTGGCGCAAAAAGTCGTGCTCCGCGAAGCAACAGATAAGAAAAGTACAATCTTGGAATCAATTGTCGCTGACACTTGCTAAGAAATGTGTATTTTGGAGTCAGTTCTCAAACTTGCTAGGAAAGTAGAATTTCCTAGCAAGTCGGTCGCCGGCTCGGCTTCAGGCCCGGATTCGCGTAATGACAAATTACGGAATATCGGTGGGGGCGTTGGTTAGAGAAAACCAGCCAAACAGAGAATGTCATGATTGCGAACGAGGCATATTCGAGCGCGCGCATTTTCAAACGGCTCCGCTATGCCCCGCATTAAGGGGTAACGTTAGTGATGCGGCTTCGGGACGTTCACTTTTGCAACTCACCGAGCGCCGCGGCGTCGAGCGCTTGCAACAGCTTGCCGATCAAATCACCGCCGACCGCGTCCGCTAAGTCCTGTTCGGCGGTTCCGGCGCGAAGCGCATCTTGACGACATGCCAACGCCAATTGCTCCGCTTCCGCGGCTTTCTCGGAATCGGCTACGGCTTCGACGTGCTCGGATTCCCAACAATCCAAGAATTCTTTTGCTCGATAGGTCATGGCGAGTCTGGCCGTTCGTTTTGAACGAGAAACGGCCCTCGAATGTCGCTGACAGCGGCAGACTTAACGAATCCTTAACAGCCAGCATAACACTGTGTAAGCTGCCTGTTTAGGGAAGCAATCCATGAAACGCACGATTTCAACCATCGGTTACGAAGGATCGACGATCGAAAGTTTTGTCGCCGCGCTCAGGCACGCGTTGATCGACGTGCGCGATTTACCGCTTTCGCGGAAGAAGGGCTTCTCGAAAAATTCGCTGGCGCAGATTCTGGCCGACGCCGATATCGAATACGTCCACCTGAAGGGTCTCGGCGATCCCAAGGATGGCCGCCTCGCTGCGCGTGCGGGCAAATATGATCTTTTCCAGAAAATCTTCGGCCGTCATATGCAAACGGATATCGCCTTGCGCGATCTTGAAATCGCCGCCGACCTCGTCAAAGAGCGCCGCGCCTGCCTGATGCGCTTCGAATGCAATCACGGCCATTGCCACCGCAGCATTGTTGCGGAGCGGCTTGCTCAGATGACGCAATTGTCAGTAACGCCTTTGGCCGTGCAAAATTCTCGTGGCGCGGTCTTAGCGCCTGATTCCTTCGCTCAACCTGTTCATGTCGGAATTTGAAGGCACATCTGAAGCAATTATTCTCATCTTTTGACTCGAACCGCTCGAGTTGAAGCGGACTTGGTCGACCAATTGTTTAATTCCAGCGAGATGCGGTTGGCACGGGCTCTTCTGCTATTGGCCAATTACGGCAATGACAGTGGCCTGGAACCGTTACCCATAGAGTTCAACCAAGAGACACTCGCCGAGATGATTGGCACGACCCGGTCTCGCGTGAATTTTTTCATGAACAAATTTCGGAAGTTGGGCTTGATCAACTACAACGGCAAGCTAGAAGTGCAAAAGGCTCTCCTGAACTTCGTTTTGCATGAACGGCCGCATATTGAGCTATAGAATTACCGGGCACGCGGCTGTTACTCCGGCGACAAACGATGAGGGTCGCTGCCGAGCGGAACGCGCGATCTGTTCCCCTCAATTATATCTGTGACTTCTGCAGCGAGAATCCACATTTGCTCTAAATAAAGGAGTGACGCCGCGGCCTCTGGCGAAATAGTTTGCTCTGCACCCGGGCTCCGTTGCGAACTTGAGCCCCGCACTCACGTGTGCGGGGCTTTTCATTTTAAGACTTAACCGACGTCGAAGCAGCCCGAAGAAATTGTTCGACCAGACAAGAAAAAAGGCCCGGAATAAATCCCGGGCCTTCGTCATTTCGTTTGAGGGTGGGCTTAATAGTCCATGCCGCCCATGCCACCGCCAGGCATAGCCGGGGGCCCACTGTCCTTCTTCGGCCTTTCGGCGACCATGGCTTCCGTGGTGATTAGTAGCCCGGCGATCGATGCTGCATTCTGAAGTGCCGCCCGAACAACCTTGGTCGGGTCAATGATGCCCTTGGAAACGAGGTTTACATACTCGCCATTCTGGGCATCGAAACCGTAGGCGTACTGATCCTTCTCAAGGATCTTGCCGACGATCACGGAGCCGTCTTCGCCGGCATTGGACGCGATCTGGCGCGCCGGAGCGGACAGCGCCTTGCGGACGATCTCGACGCCGGTCTTCTGGTCGTCGTTCTGCGTGCGCAACTTCTTGAGCACCTCGCTGGCACGCAAGAGAGCAACGCCGCCGCCGGGAAGAATGCCTTCCTCGACTGCTGCACGGGTCGCGTGCATGGCATCATCCACGCGGTCCTTACGCTCCTTGACCTCGACCTCGGTCGCGCCGCCGACGCGGATCACCGCGACGCCGCCTGCAAGCTTGGCGAGACGCTCCTGCAGCTTTTCACTATCGTAGTCCGAGGTGGTCTCCTCGATCTGCGCCCTGATCTGGCCAATGCGAGCCTCGATGTCGGACTTCTTGCCGGCGCCGTTGACAATCGTGGTGTTCTCCTTCTCGATCGTCACCTTCTTGGCGCGGCCGAGCATGTTCACCGTAACCTTGTCGAGTTTGATTCCGAGATCCTCGCTGATCGCCTGAGCGCCGGTGAGAATCGCGATGTCTTCGAGCATGGCCTTGCGGCGATCCCCGAAGCCTGGTGCTTTCACCGCCGCAACCTTGAGGCCACCGCGCAGCTTGTTGACGACGAGCGTAGCCAAAGCCTCGCCCTCAATATCCTCGGCGATGATGACGAGCGGCTTTGAGGTCTGCACCACCGCCTCAAGCAGTGGCAACAATTCCTGCAGGCCCGAGAGCTTCTTATCGTAGATCA
>Ga0182018_10002041_pt1 | contig 21260 bp, 24 predicted proteins | sample 812P2MmetaG_FD_120490 | JGI IMG/M metagenome (GOLD analysis project Ga0182018, IMG submission 120490) | Permafrost microbial communities from Stordalen Mire, Sweden - 812P2M metaG | ecosystem: Environmental > Terrestrial > Soil > Wetlands > Permafrost | place: Sweden: Stordalen | collected...
AAGTTGTTGCAGAATCCCCGTAAGCCGGGTGAGCGTCACTGTCAAAATACGACACTCCAAGTGGCGCTCACCCGGTCCCCGCACCTACCAGGAACTGAACGTAGCGCGATTCAGGCGTGAAACGTTCCGTTTCGCCGAGGAGCACCGTAACCGACAGGAACACGGCACGTTGACGATTGCGATCCAGTAATTCCCCGATTTTGGAAACATTTGCAAAGAGAAAATACGACGGGCGCAGTCTATTCGGACTTCCCGTCGACGCGCCCGTCGCGATTGAGGGATTCAGTCAGGTACAGTTTATGTTTCAACGGGCAAAGTGAACATACCAGAAGTCCGGTAATTTACTTGCCGACGGATTGGTATGAAGCTCCCGCTACCTATCTGGTGGGTCTTGAATTACCGGAGCGCCGGTATGGAAGAGCTTCCAAAACGCAGCTAAGGTTGAGCTAATGGCCGAGAAACTTTCGGCGTACCGGAAAGGAACTATCTTGAATCAACCACAAGCGTGGGCTGTCGTGCTAGCGGGCGGCGATGGAACCAGATTGAGATCCCTGACTCAGCTTATTTCCGGAGAAGACCGCCCCAAGCAGTTTTGCCAAGTATACGGTGGCAAGACGTTACTCGCCCAAACACGCGCCCGCCTGGCTCGCGTAATTCACCCTGAGCGAACTGCGTTTGCAGTGGTGCGGACCCACGAGAGGTTTTATAGAAACGAACTAGCCGACGTCGAGCCGCAACGGGTGGTCGTTCAACCGGGCAATAAGGGCACCACCGCCGCGGTGATTTTCAGTCTTCTACGCATACGCTCGCTGGTGATCCGGTGGTCGCTTTCTTTCCCACCGATCATTACTACTCCAATGAGGCGGGGTTTGACGCTTCCGTTCATCGAGCAATCAGGGTGGCGCAACATCATCCGGATACGCTGGTGATCTTAGGAGCGGAAGCCGAACACGCGGAGGTTGACTATGGGTGGATCGAACCGGGCAGACGTCTTAACTCCCCCTTCGCGAATGCCCTGCTGCGTGTAAGCCGCTTCTGGGAGAAGCCGTCGCATCCTACGGCTCAAGCGCTGTTCGATCGCGGATGTTTGTGGAACACGTTCGTGATGGTTGGGCGGGCATCCATCTTTCTAGCGTTATTGGCCAATACAATGGCCCCGGGCGTATGGAAGGCGTTTACCGCGGCTCAGCGCTCCGGGAGCCATTCTACTGACCCGATGGCTCAGTACAAGTTGTGGGCATCGCTCACTGCAGGAGATTTCTCACGTCAAGTATTGACACTCAGCACGCAATACCTATCTGTGCTTCGAGTCGGTGATATAGGATGGAGCGATCTTGGAACGCCTGAACGCGTGAGCGCAGCAATGGCTCGATCGGGGCTTCGCCCTTGGTGGCAGGAAGCAGCGGAACATGAGAATTCTAAAGACCTGGCTAAGACTTCTGCTGGGTAGCAATAGACAGCAACCCGCGTGTCGCGACGTGCAAGCCAATAGGCAGGGTGCATCTTGCTTTGAAGCCTGGACCTGCGCCTACCGTCAAAGATTAAGCAATGACCGGGGACGCCATCGAGGCTCGTGAACTGATCACAGGCAAAGTGTCTACCTGCGTTTTACCTCGCAGAATACCGCCGGCCTAGTATTCCGAAAGTTGCCGAATGAAAGTTAAGCTCGAAATATATGATGCAAGGACCCAAGGCCCTCGGCTGTTTTACTCATGGAGGTCCCGAATGCTCGCTATGTTGCGCGCGCTACATTCTTTCTTAGCGGATACTCCCAAACGGGCTCGGGCGGAAGGCCGAAGTGCTGGCCCTTCCACAAAGACTGCTTCCCAGGCGATAGCCTCTCGGATCTCCATCGTTGCTCTGGTCGTCAGCGATCACGATCGCGAAGTACTGAACTGCATCTCCAATCGCGAGCCAGTGGATATACACTTCGCCGAATCGCACGTGGACGCCTGGGAGGCTGTGAATCGATTGAACTCTCCTGTGATCTTGTACGACCGTGATTGGCCCAACTCGGAGTGGCGGACAACCGTTCAGGCTTTGGCTTCCTCGCCTCACCGGTCCTGCGTCATCTTGGCCTCCCGGGTAGCGGACGACTACCTTTGGCAGGAGCTAATACGCTGCGGTGGATACGATCTTTTGGCCAAGCCGTTTCGGGCCGACGATGTTGCCCGGGCTCTCAAATTGGCTTTGTCCTATTGGAAAAGTGCAAGGGCAGCCGCCACGCAATAGGAGGTGTGGCTTGTGGCTATCTGAGTGGTTGAAAGAACGGAATACTGCGCTTTCGGAATCTGCTAATAAGCGCTTGAGGATTCTAGCCGTATCAATTTCCCTAGACGACATTGTTCTGTTGGAATATCTTGGCAACCAGCACGGCTGGGAAACGAAGTTCGCAGGTTCTCCTCAGGAGGCATTCAAGCTGGCGTCATACGGCGGTTTCCATCTCATCCTATGTGATCGCAATCAGTCTGGTTATCCCTGGCGAGAGGTCATGGATCGCCTGGCGGCCAGTTCGCCTCAAAGCTGCATCCTTCTCGTCTCTCCAACGAATGACGACTATCTGTGGTGGGACGTACTACATCACCGGGGCTTCGATGTCTTGATTCGCCCCCTACGTGAAGAGATCGTTCTGCGCGCCGTCGATACTGCCATACGCTGCCTCCGCCCCATGGTTAGTTGTTCGTCAAGCTAGTAGTAAAGCAATACTGTCCGCCGTTGTCTGTTTCTACCAACTCAACGCTAGCAACCACTTGATCTCAAGCCGCATCAACTAGATAGAGGCGTTGAAAGGCTATGAAGAAGTCATCGAAAGCAGTTGGAGGCTTCTTCCTGGCTGCGCTGTTATCCAGCCCTGCTTGGGGCTCTTTACCCCCGCAACCCGGAACGGTCAATTACATCGAAGGTCAAGCGGCAATCGGCGCCCAATCCCTAACCGAAAAATCCCTGGGATCGGCGACATTAGCGGCCGGCCAATCACTCTCAACGGAAAACGGCAGAGCGGAGATCCTGCTCGCGCCAGGCATTTTTGTAAGAGTCGATAATCATAGTTCCGTGCGGATGGTTTCGCCTGGCTTGGCGGATACGATCATGACGCTCGAAAAGGGTCGAGCCATGGTCGAAGTTGCAAACATCCGGCCGGAAAATAACGTTCGCATTGGCGAGAACAACTCAAGCACGCAGTTGCTGAAGCCTGGGTTGTATGACTTTGATGCGAATCGCGGCTCCGTCCGAGTGTTCGACGGAAAGGCCGAGGTTCAGGGAGCCGGTCAACGCATTGAACTGAAGAGCGGGCAGCAAGTGGCCCTCAACGTGGTCGGAAAGCTGAAGGAACGGAAATTCGACAAGAAAACCGAAATGGACGATTTCTACAGGTGGTCTAGCCTGCGGGCGTCCTATTTGGCTGAGGCTAACGTTGATGAAGCCAGGACCTACGGGGGCGGCACCGGTTGGTCCCCGACCAGCTTTTATGGGAACGGATGGTATTGGGACCCATCGTTTGACGCTTATACGTTCATTCCGGATGATGGCATCTTCTTCGATCCGTTCGGTTGGGGCTTCTATTCCCCATGGGATGCCTACGGGGCCCCCTACTTTGGCTACGGTTATGGCGGTTACGGATACGGTGGCTACGGCTACGGTGGTGTCGGCTATCGTCGACACTTCGGGCAGGGTTACCGTCCAGCCTACGCTGCCAATAGCCGCGCCTCCGGGTCTATTGGACACGCGTACCACGTTCGCGGCGCCAGCGTCGCTGGGTTCGGCCGAGGCAGGGGGTTCGGCGGCGGAGGGTTCCGCGGAGGCGCGGGTGGTAGCGGCGGATTCCACGGAGGTGGCGGCGGATTCCACGGAGGTGGCGGCGGATTTCATGGCGGTGGGGGAGGCGGACACCGCTAGAACTACAATGTCACGCCTTTGCGCACGGCATACAGAATCAATTCCGGGAGGCTGTGCAGATTCAGCTTCTCGTGCAGGTTTCTGCGATGGGTTTCGATCGTATACAAGCTGAGATTGAGCACGTGGGCGATCTCTTTATTGGACTTCAACTCGACCAGTAGCTGAAGAATTTCTTTCTCTCGGGAGGTCAGCAAATCATAGCTGTCATCCGATCCGCGAGTCCGGATCTCGCGCACGTAATCTTCCATCAGCATCTTGGTAATTTCCGGACTGAAGAAGGTTTTGCCATCGTACACGGACTGGATCGCATCAATGAGATCCCCTTCTGCGGAATCCTTCAAGAGATAACCCTTGGCTCCAGCCTTCAGCGCTCTCAGAACATAGCCTTCGTCCGAGTGCATACTAAGAATCACGATTGCGGTATTAGGCAAAGCTGCATTGATGCGTTGCGCGGCTTCGATTCCGTTCAAGTTCGGCATAGCAATATCGAGGACCGCGACATCCGGCTCCGTTGCTTCCGCTTGTTCCACGGCCTGCCGCCCGTCCGACGCCTCAGCGACCACGCCGAATTCGGGATGACTCTCCAGCAGAAGCCGAAGACCTCGACGCATCACGGTGTGGTCGTCAGCTAGCAGGATGCGAATTTGTTTCATGGGCGTACGCGCTCGTGTTCTCTTCCCGGGTATTCCTGGCCCAGTCCTTGGTGAACGGCAATTCCACGGATAGGATCGTACCTTGTCCGGGCTGCGATTCAACTCTACACTTTCCTTCGAGTCGGGTAACGCGTTCCTGCATCCCTAGCAGACCCATTCCTTTTGTTTCCCGAACGTCGAAGCCCTGCCCGTCATCCTGAATGGTCAGCAGCAAGCGATCGAGTTCTTGTCGCACGCGGATGCGGACCGTGGTGGCATGCGAATGCCGTGCACAGTTGTGGAGCGCTTCCTGGACGACCCGATAAATGCAAGTCTTGTAGTCGTCCGGTAACTCATCGGAATCGAGTTCCGCCGCAATGGTCACATCCATCGATGTGCTCTTGGAGGTTTCCCTCGCTTGCCATTTTAGTGCTGGAATCAAACCGAGATCATCCAGCATCGATGGCCGCAGTAAGAGTGCCATATTACGAACTACTCGGACGGTACTCTCCACCAGGCCTTTGATCGTTTCCACATGGCGGCGAAATTGTTCTTCGGACCGAACAGCGAGCCCAGCCGAAAGATTGCGCAGTTCAATGAGTACGGCCGACAACGCCTGGCCCACTTCGTCATGCAATTCGCGCGATAGAGACCGCCGCTCGGTTTCCTGCGCTTGAACCAGGCGCGCCGACAATTCCTTGAGCTGGGTACGCGCTTCCGCTACATCAACATACTGGAGTCGGGCCTGTTCTTCCAGATTGAGGATCTTCCGCATGGTGAACAGAGCCAGGCCCAGCCCGATCGCCAGCGCTGCCAACAGGGTCAGCAGCAGCCGGGTCTGGAAATTCAGCAAGAGGGAGACGACCTGTTGATTACCGGCGTCCAACTGCTGTTCGTTGAGGGCGTCGATGCGTCCAGCGAGCGCGAGCATGTTCTGGCGGCGAGGAAAAACTTCGTCCCGAAGAAACGCATACCCAGAACGGTGCCTTTCCGCTGGGTTCCACTGGAAGACCGGAGCCAATATTCCCCAATAGTCCATGAGCTCTGCCCGCAAAGCCGAATAGTGTTGGGCTTCTGTTGGCGCCACAGCGTGCCGGTAGGACTCCAGCGAGGATTCCATGTGCCGCCGCACATCTTCAAGACTGGCTCGATAGGCATCCGCTCTCACGGTGTCAGGCTCAAGCAGGTAATCACGGACGTAGGTGCCCGAAACGTAAACATCCGACCGAATGTCATTTAATACGTGATTTTGCGAAAGATAGCGATGCCTAATTTCTTCGTCGCTACGGCGGAACTGGCGAAGGACGTTCAGCGCATCGACTCCAGCCAGAGCCATGATCGCCAGGAGCCCGCCAAAGCCAAGTGCCAGCGCCAAGCGCGAGTGAAAAAACACGCGATCTGACGACCGTGCTCCCGAGTCTCTCGCCATACGATTGCCTTCATCCTAACCGAAGCCACTCTCCGGCGGAGCAATCTACCTGTGTTTTTGTTGAAAAATACCACCCGGCTGGTATATGGTTTGGCACCCCGAGCGTCGTATGGTATGGAGGTGAAGGATTCTTGAAACTCCTGAATAAAGCTGTGCCCAATAGGCCACGATCGCGTCCCAACGAAATGACCCCAAAGACAGTTAGCTCGCCGGTGAATCTGGATAAACTCAAGGAATTTGATAGCTGCACCATTTCGAACGCTATCGAAAGGCTTAACGTGCGGTTGCGGAATGAAGGCTTCCTCTCTGGCGTGGCGCGTTGCCGGTTTCCGAAACTCCCACCGATGGTCGGCTATGCAGCTACGGCGCGAATTCGCACCGCCTCACCGCCCATGAGCCATCGCTGCTATTACGACCGCATGGACTGGTGGAATTACGTGGCCTCGCTACCCGAGCCAAGGGTTATGGTGTTACAGGACGCCGACCATAACGCGGGACTGGGAGCATTCGTCGGCGAGATTCACGCCGCCATCGGCGGTGCGCTCAACTGCGTGGGTTGTGTCACTAATGGCGCGGTTCGCGATTTGCCGGCAGTGGAGGCAATGGGGTTTCAAATGTATGCGAGCCACACCTCTGTATCCCACGCCTATGCCCACATCGCAGATTTCGGTGAGCCGGTGGAGATCGACAGTTTGAAGATTTCATCGGGCGACTTGTTGCATGGGGATCGCCACGGAATCGTGAATATCCCCCTGTCCATTGCCACCGCGATCCCCCTGCAAGCTTCCAAAATACGCCAGGAAGAGCATGAGCTGGTTGAGTTCTGCCGCTCTTCGCGCTTCACGCTTCAGGAGTTGGCCGAACGGATTCAAAAAATGAACCTTAGTTGCGATTTACCCTGGCGGGGCGCTAAATAGATCTATGAGGTCAAATACGCGCGCGTTTTTGTTCGTCGGCCTGATCGCCGCAGCGGCCGGCGTCTTGGCCTCCTGTGGCGGCGCCGAAAAGGTTCAGGCCAAGGACCCTGGAGAGGCGGGTGCAAGTCCGGGCTCTGGAGTCTCCGTCGGCGTCGTAAAGATCGGCCGAATGAATTTAGAGCGCACGCTGACGGTTTCTTCCGAATTAGTCCCATTTCAGGAGATCGATGTGTTCGCCAAGGAGTCCGGTTTCGTAAAAGATCTCAATGTCGACTATGGATCTCACGTACAGAAGGACCAGGTCCTCGCGACTTTGGAAATTCCCGAGTTGCAATTGCAGGTGAAAGAGGACGATGCGGCTGTTAAGAATGCCGAGGCACAAATTCCGCACGCCCAGGAAGAGCTGAACCGCGTGGAGGCGCAGCACAACGTGCTCCAGCTCCAGTTTCAAAGGCTGGATACCGTTGCGAATTCCAAGCCCGGTCTTGTGGCGCAGCAGGAGGTAGACGACTCCCAGGGCAGAGCCTTAGCCTCAGCTGCGCAAGTGGAAGCGGCTAAGTCGAACCTGCAATCAGCGGAAAGTGTACTCGCGGCCGCCCAAGCCAAAAGGGAACATGATCAGGCGTTGTTCGATTACTCCAAAATCACCGCGCCGTTTGCTGGAGTGATAACGCAGCGCTTCGCCAATCTCGGCACGCTGATACAAGCGGGTACCAATTCCAGCACGCAAGCTCAGCCATTGGTCCGGCTCTCCCAGGACGACCTGTTCCGGCTGGTGATTCCCGTGCCGGAGACTTACGTTAAGTACATCCATCTAGGCGATACTGTCAGCGTCAACGTCCCGTCGCTGAACCGAACGTTCCCGGGTAAGGTGGCCCGCTTCTCCGTAGACGTTCGCGAAGACACACGCACCATGCACACTGAGGTGGACGTGCCGAATCCCCCCAGCCGCGTTCTGCTTCCGGGCTTGTACGCGGAAGCAACCGTCACGCTCGAAAAGAAAGACGACGCCATAGCGGTCCCCTTGCAGGCAGTGGATCAGGAGAACGGCCAGGCGAGGGTTGACGTAGTAGAGGCGTCCAACAAAATCGAGCACAGGCGAATCGTGCTCGGCATCCAGACGGCGACAGACGCCGAAGTAATTTCCGGATTGCAAGAGGGTGAGATGGTGGCTGTAAGCGATCGGAGCGGCCTGAAGGCCGGCCAATCGGTCCAACCCAAGGTCATCAACCTGATGCAATATCAGAGTTCAGAAGAACAGCACTAGCGCACAGGAGCCAGTCCCATGCCTCGTTTTGCCATTCGGAATCCTTACTTCATCGTTGTCATATGTCTGGCCCTGGCTGTCATCGGCATTAACGCTCTTTCGCGGATGCCGGTGGATCTGTTTCCGCCCATCAACCTGCCGGAAGTAGTGGTGGCCACCTTTTACAACGGCATGCCTCCAGGCGACATCGAAGTGGACATCACCAATCCACTCGAACGTTTCTTTACCCAGGCCAGCGGTGTCGATCACATGGAATCCAGGTCCTTGCTCGGCGTCAGCATCATCAAGGTCTATTTCCAACCGGGGACCAATGCCGATTCGGACGTGACGCAGTTGTCGAATCTTGCTCTCGCCGACCTCAAACGCTTGCCGCCAGGAACGTTGCCCCCCCTGGTTCTGAAGTTCGACGCATCCAGCCTTCCGGTGTGCTTAGTCACCGTCAAAGGGCAAGGTTTGAACGAGACCCAACTTCACGATCTCGCGCAATTCCAGATCCGCAACCAAATCGCGGTGGTGAAAGGCGCGGAAATCCCGGCCGTATTTGGCGGCAAGTATCGGCAGGCCATGATCTATGTGGATCCCTACAAGCTGCTCTCGCGGCAGATGAGCGTCATGGATGTGGTCAATGCCGTCAACGATAGCAATCTCATCTTGCCGGCGGGCGACGTCAAGATCGGTGCCAGCGACTATTACGTTTATTCCAACAGCCTGGTGCAGAATGTCGCGGATCTGGATAGCCTGCCCATCAAGAGCGTGGGCACGAGTTGGGTTTCCGTGGGTGACGTCGGCGAAGCGAAGGACGCCAGCCAGCTTCAGTACAACATCGTCCGCATCGACGGCCAGAAGTCCGCTTATATTCCCATCATGAAATCGGGCGGCGACAGCAACACGATTCAGGTGGTCAACGACATTCGTGGGTTGGTGCAGCATCTATTCGATCTCCCGGCGCAACTCGTCACCAGCATCGTTTTCGATCAATCGGTTTTCGTCAAAGAGGCGCTAAACACGGTGCTGCATGAAGGCTTGATCGGGCTGGTGCTCACCAGCCTGATGATTCTGCTGTTCCTCGGGAGCATGCGCGCCACCGGCGCGGTATTGTTGTCGATTCCGATTTCCGCGATGGCAACCATCGTGGTTCTCTACATGCTCGGCAGCACGATCAATACGATGATCCTCGGGGGTCTCGCGCTCGCCCTCTCCCGCGTCATCGACAACTCGGTAATCTCGCTCGAAAACATTTACCGGCACTTGGAAATGGGATCGTCTCCCGAGGTTGCGGCGGAACAAGGTGGAGCGGAAGTGAACCTGGCGGTGCTCGCCGCGACGCTGGTCGACGTAGTGGACTTTTTTCCGGTAACGTTGTTGTTCGGCGTCAGTAAGTTTCTGTTTTCCGCTCTCGCGCTGGCGTTTTGCCTGGCGTTGCTGGCCTCGTTCGTGGTAGCGATGACCGTGATTCCGTTGTTCTGCTCCAAGTTTCTGAAAGCCGTTCCAGGCCACGGGCACGCAGACCAGCATGGAGAACACGGCGAAGAGCGAGTCTACGAAGAACCCCAGGATCGCTCCTGGGGCGGCCGTTTCAATGCGTGGTTCAATCGCAGCTTTACTGGACTGCTTGACTTCTATGAGCGCTGGGTCCGCCGCGCGTTGAAGTTTCCCGCTTTGACGCTAATTTTACTGCTGGGCGTATTCGTGTTGAGCCTGGGCATTTATCCTTTCCTCGGCCTTGCATTCTTTCCTCGGGTCGACGCGGGACAGTTCACGGTAAATCTCAAGGTTCCCACCGGAACTCGTATTGAGGTCACGAACGACTATGTGGCGAAGATCGAAGACCTCATCCGGCACGTCGTTCCTTCGAAGGACCTCAAGATGGTCCTCTCGAATATCGGGGTGGTCAATGATATCTCCTCCCTCTACACCACTAACGCCGGAATGTACACTGCCTTCATACAAGTGGCGCTGAACGATGGGCACGAGGTAAGCAGCTTTGATTATATGGATCGCGTGAAGGCGCAGATCGCCGCGCAATTCCCCGATGTGCGCACCTTTTTCCAGAGCGGGTCCATGCAGGACGCGATCCTCAACCAAGGGCAGCCCGCTCCTATTGATGTCCAGGTCAACACCCGCGATCTGGGATTAACCTACGACACCGCGCAAAATTTGGCCGCTCGCATCCGCCAGCTTCCCGGTGTCGGGGAGATCTACATTCCGCAGGACATGAACTATCCGTCCATCCGAATGGACATCGATCGAGTGCACGCCGGGGAACTAGGGCTTTCGCAGAAGGATGTGGTCGACAACGTGATCACGGCGCTCAATTCCAATATCATGATCGCGCCCAATTATTGGGTCGACTATAAAACCGGAAACGACTACTTTCTGAGCGTGCAATACGCCGAGCATGGAAAACCGGCCATCCACAATCTGGTTGACCTGAAGCAGATTCCTCTGCGCGCACCCAATGCAAAGCTTCCCACGACTCTCGATTCGGTGGTGAAATTGGTGCCTCTCCAGTCGCCGACCGAAATCGATCATTATCAGATTCAGCGCGTCGTGGATGTGTACGTTACCCCCGTGGGCGAGGACTTGGGCAAACTTCGTACCGGAATTGTCAAGACCATCGCGGATGCGAAACTTCCTTCGAACATCCGTGTCACGCTGCGGGGCATGGTCAACAGCATGGATGAATCTTTCAAGAGTTTCGGACTTGGCTTCGGTATTTCCTTCATTCTTCTCTTTCTCATTTTGGTGGCCCAATTCAAGTCGTTTATCGATCCCTTACTGATCATGCTGGCGATCCCCATGGGATTCGTCGGCGTTCTCATCATTCTTCCGCTTACGCATACAACCCTCAACGTCATGTCGTTGATGGGAGTGCTCATGTTGATCGGAATCGCGGACTCCAACAGTATTCTGATCGTGGATTTCGCGCACAAGCTGGAAGGCCAGGGATTGTCGGTGCTGGACGCCATAGTCACGGCCTGCCGGGTGCGCTTGCGGCCCATTCTGATGACGTCGCTGGCAACCATCATCGGCATGATTCCCATGGCGTTGAAACTGGGCGAGGGTGGCGAGCAGTACACGCCCATGGCGCGCGCCATCATCGGCGGCCTAACTACCTCGGTGTTGCTCACCATCTTCATCGTGCCCGCCGCATATCTTTTGGTTTATGGGAGGAAGCAAAGAAATGTTCCCCAGCCTTCGCCAAATCAGGCTTAGCCGAAAGGCTCTTCTTATCGCGGTATCGCTGGCATTGCCAGTGGCATCCTTCGCGCAAGCGCCGCCCATGCTGACGCTCCAGCAAGCCGAAGCACTGGCCGTCAAGAACCATCCACAGATTCAGGCGGCGCAGAACGAGGTCAACTACGCGACTCAACAAATCGTGATCAACCGCGCCGCCTACTATCCGGGTGTGACGGCCGATATTACCGCATCGCAAGGCAACGATCTTTCGAGAATCGGCGCCGGAGATCTGCCCGCCTCTCGCTTGTTCGATCGCGAGGCCGAAGGCGTGCAGATCCAACAGTTGATTACCGATTTTGGCCGGACCCATAACCTGGTGTCCAGCGCGCGTTTTCAGGCGCAGGCCGCCGCGCAAAATTCGCAGGCGACTCGATATACCGTGTTGCTCGACGTGAATCGAGCCTATTTCGACGTGCTGCACGCACAGGCTACCGTGAAAGTCGCCGAACAAACCGTGGCCGCGCGCCAGCTTCTGGATAATCAGGTGACGGAGCTGGCAAGAAACAAGCTCCGTTCGCAGGTGGACGTGAGTTTCGCCGATGTGAATGTCTCCCAGGCGAAACTGCTGCTGCTGCGCGCCCAGGATAGCGTGACTAGTGCGCTCGCGGAGTTGGGCCGGGCTGTGGGCTCGGACCAGCCGGCCAACTATCAGCTCTCCGATGAACCTCTGCCGCCCGCACCGGCTGCCACGGCCGACGGACTCGTTACCCAGGCGATCGCCAACCGGCCCGAGCTGGCTTCGCTACGTGCCTCGCGGGATGCAGCTCAAAGATTCGCGGATGCTGAAAGAGACCTAAAGCGCCCCACCGTCAGTGCGGTTGCCGTGGGAGGCTACGTTCCCTACATCAATACTCCGCCGCAGTCGCCGATTCCTCCCGAATACGAGGGCGTCGGGGCCAACGTTAGTATTCCCATCTTCAACGGCCATTTGTTCTCTGCACGCCACGAAGCCGCCTATCAACGCGCCTTGGAATCCGATCAGCAGCTGCGGAACCGGCAGCAGCAGATTAGCCGTGATGTTCGTATGGCTTGGGCTAGCGCCTACGATGCCTACCAGCGCATTGATGTCACCGCGCAGTTTCTGAGTCAGGCCTCCCTGGCCATGCAACTGGCGCAGGGACGGTATGATCTAAGCTTGGCTTCGATCGTCGAGCTGACGCAGGCGCAGTTAAACGTTACGACAGCCGCGATCGAGAATCTGAACGCGAAGTACGACTATCAGACTCAGTACGCGGCGCTCCAATTCACCATTGGCCTCCTCCGATAGCCAGCGCGCTTCCCGCCCGATCGTTTTTCGCGAGGTGCAGCGCTTTCCGCTGCGCCGCATGGCCTTGGCGCTGGCCAGCCCGCCCTGCTTCCTGCTCGGCTTGTTGATCTGGCAAGTGGTCTTGGGCCACACCTGGGGCAAACATCCCATGTCCAACGGGGATGTCATTGGTTGGACCGTGTTCCTTTGGCTGATCTACTTTCGCCTGATTACCGTTCGACTGGTCACCGAGGTTCGCCAAGGAGAGCTGATCGTCGCCATGCCGGGGCTTTGGCGCTTGCGACGCGTTCCTCTCGCTGGCATCCATTCGGTCGAGACAATCACCCATGACGTTGCGCGTGACTACGGCGGTTACGGATTCCGATCCACTCGCGATGGCAAGGCTTACGTTGCCGGTGGGACACGAGGCGTGCGCGTAACACTTGCCGCGGGCGAGAAGCTGGTAGTGGGAACACAGCGGCCCGATGAGTTGGCCGCCACAATCCGCGGTTTGATTTGAACATGTTCCTAGGAGGCCTCATGCGATCAGCTTTGAGTCTGGCTCTTGGTCCAAAAAGCGTAAGGCGAATCCCGCTTGCGCTCACGCTTTGTTCTTTGTGCGCAATTAACGCTTATGGCTGGTCCTCTGTCTCGCTCTCAGATCCATCAACCAGACAGAAAGAAAAGACCATGTCATTTGTGGTGTGGGTAGTTCTCGGTCTGGCGGCGGGTTTCGTAGGCAGCCGGCTTGTCAACAAAAGAGAACAAGGCGTTCCGGCTGACGTCTGGGTAGGAGTTGCCGGCGCCGTGGCCGCAGGTTGGCTGTTTTATGCCTTCGGCCCTCCGGGTCAAAACGGGTTCAATTTGTTCAGCGATTTCGCGGCGGTGATCGGTTCGTTGGTTTTTCTGCTTACTTATAACGCCATCAGAAGAGATTGATGGCGCACAAGTGCGCGCTTGTGCCGCTTGGAGGAAGGCCGGTCATATATATTAAGAGATGAAGCAAGACGCCTCAGCATCTTGAAAGGCTTCAGTGGAAAGAATACTCATCAACCGGCGGGAGTTGTTCGCCACCGCACTCGCGGCCGCGCTCCCCGGCGTGTTGCATGCGGCCGATCAGGCGGACGTGTCACGGATGACAGTACTGTCGCCGCGGCCGGAAGACCTCGAAATGCCGCTGGATGGCTTCACGGAATGGATCACGCCGATCGATCGATTCTTTGTCCGCAGCCATGTCTACACACCGAAAGTAAACCTCAGTGAGTGGGGCCTGAAGATCGATGGTGTAGTCGGACAGCCGATGACGCTGACGATGGGCGATCTGAAAATGCTTCCGAGAGTCGAACTCGTCGGCGTATTGGAATGCGCCGGTAACGGAAGAAGCTTCTATCGGCCGCGCATTGCAGGTGCGCAGTGGGCTTTCGGATCGGTCGGCAACGGGCGTTGGGCGGGCGTGCGTCTTCGCGACGTCTTGCAAAAAGCCGGTATCAAGAGCTCGGCTAAGGAAATTCTATTCGACGGCGCCGATGTCCCCTTGGGGAAGATGCCTGATTTTCAACGCACCATTCCCACTGCCAAGGCTCTCCATCCCGATACCTTGCTGGCCTATGAGATGAACGGCCAAACTTTACCCATTCAGCACGGATTTCCATTGCGTGTGATCACGCCCGGGTGGGCGAGCGACTCATGGGTGAAATGGCTGCAGCACATTGAAGTGCTCGATCACGAATTCGAGGGCTTCTGGATGAAATCGGCTTACCGCCATCCGACGCACCCCGTTCCCCCCGGCACCGCCGTCGATCCTTCCGAGATGATTCCAGTCACCGCTCTCAACGTCAAGTCGGTAATCGCGGTTCCCGTTGGTTGGGCCAAGCCCGGGCCGGTGCGCGTTCAAGGCACGGCGTGGTCCAATACCTCGCCCGTCAGTAAGGTCGATGTTTCCACCGATGGCGGCCAGACCTGGAAGCGGGCCAAGCTAACCGGCCAACAGACCAGGTACGGCTGGCGCATTTGGCAGCATGATTGGAAGGCCGCCGAGGGCAGTTACGCGCTCATCTCCCGCGCGACAAATATGGCTGGGCAGACGCAGCCGCTCAGTGAGGAATGGAATCCGTCCGGCTATCTATGGAACACAGCCCAGCCAGTCGCCGTTACCATCTCGGCGCAGGCGCCTTCTATCGCCGAAACCCCACCGGCCGCCACCGAGACACCTTATCCGGATGGCTACAAGACTGCCTGCTTTAGTTGCCACGATGAGCACATGATGCAGCAACAACGCCTATCCGGCGCACAGTGGGACCGCGAGATTAACAAGATGACCGGATGGGGCGCACCGGTCAAGGCTCAAGATCGTGCGGCTATTCTGAATTACTTGTCTAATCGGTTTAAGCAATAACTGTCCATGCGGCTGGACCGCTATCTTCCGATCCGTTCAGGAATCTCCGGGAGCAGCGGGAGAAACGCGAAGCAGTCGGGATTCGAGTATGATCCGTTTTCGACATTCTATTCTGCTTTTCTCGAAGGGGGTGCTGGTCGGGGACGTGAAGGCCCAGCAGTCGACAAGATACTTCTTTGGGGCATAAACCCAAAGGTCAAAATCGACTCCCATTCAACTCCCATTACCCGTTTCCGAGGGTTCCTTCAGGCTCTTTTGAGTTGCCACTCGTGCCTTGTTATTAACTACATACCCAAAGACAGGTACGCTCATAACCCAAAGGTCGGTGGTTCAAATCCATCCCCCGCAACCAACCTTTTCAATTGGTTGCACCAAAAACTCCCATTAGCTCCCAATAGCAGCGCCCGGGTCGTTCCGGCCAGCGGTTTCCTTCAGCCTGACGCTTACTGTCCGTCATGGCCTTCCCGTAAATATTCATCGTGGTCTGGATGCTGGCGTGGCGCATCAACTCCTTTTGGACGGTGAGAGGCGCGCCAGTTTCATCCAGCCAAGATCGATAGCTGTGCCGGAAAGTGTGCCATCCGATATCGCCACCGATTCCGGACGCGACACCAGCCCTACGAATGTGCTTCTTTTGAATTCCCTCCTGATGGTAAGGTCTGCCCGTAATCGGATTGGCGAACAACCATCCCTCGGGCGTGGAGAACGACCGTTCCTTGTGCAGCATAAGGGCCTCGACTACAGCCGTGTCTAGCGGAACGCTATCCCGTGAATATTCGGTTTTCACGTCCCCGACCCTGCCGTGAACTACGCTCCTTTGTATCAGTAGCGTAAGTCCCGGGAAGTCGAAATCCTGCCATTGAAGTGCAACGATCTCGCTGACCCGCAGACCCAAACAACCCGCGATCAGCACCATTATCCGGAACGGCTCCCGGATCATCGGCAACAACGATTGGAACTGTTGAGGTGCGAGGCCCCGAGGCGTTTCCAGACGCTTGGTTCCGCCTTTGACCCGAACCAGCTTGATCGGGTTCTTGTCAATCAATTCCCACCTCTCCGCACACTGAAAAATTGTGTGCATAAGGCTTCGGACATGACTCTTGGTTTTCGGGCCAGAGCTAAGTTCCTCAGCCAATCCTCGACCGCCATCGGTTTAACTGCACTCATGGGCGCATCGGCCCAGCGGGGCCTGATCTGGTTCTTGATGTACGACTGGTACGCAACCCTTGTTGAATACCGTTCTGGCATTTCTTCCTGCTCGTATCCTGCGATGACCGCTCCAAAATCAGGAGCACCAGCCGCACCCGGTTGCTCTGCATTAAGCCGCAACAGGATCGCTTGCACCACGGGAGACTTTCTCGCGGCGGATTCGGTCGGATACTCCTCCCGCGTCCCAACCATGACAGCCCGGCGCTGGCGTTCGCCCCGAACATCAGGTTCGTAGTATCGAAACTCCCATACCTGCCTTCCTTTTCTGCGTGCGCGTAAACAACGAAATCCTTCCTTTCGCGTCAACGGCACGAGTGGCTCTTTGAGCATCATCTAGAACGAAGCCACTCATCGAGAGAGGAGGCACGAAACCGCCAGAGGTCGCCGATTCGGAAGGCTGGAACTACGCCTTGCCGCGCCGGTTGATTCAGGTGATCGTGAATCCTGACTGGGCACCATAGAACTCACCGTGAGTCCGCTCCCGGGGAGGGCTCCTTTGTGGGATTGCGTGTTATGGCTGTCGTGCTGGTTTTCGAGAACCCGTCCATCTGTCGGAGCCACGCAATCACCGCGCTGCCGCACGCCCAAAGCATCGCTCAGGGCTCCGACCCGAGAAAGGTCATTCGATGCGGGCTGTATGATGGTTTCTGAAAGCCATCTCCGAAAGTGCTGGGCAAGGATTGCAAAAACGAAGCTCTTGCAGACGCCCTCCTTGCCATGTAACACCAGATGAACCGATGCCAGGGTTCCATTTCCATGAGTCTTCGGCTATAAAACCATGATGCACTACGCTCGGATGACCAGCCGACGTCGGCGATCGGGTGGACAGGGCTCCGGCCGCACTCGCCCGCACTTCCAGCGATGTGCTGCACGTGTTACTTACGCGAAAAATTCAACCAGCGGTCAGTGGGGAGCCCATGGAAGTTACGTCGCCCGCGAAAGTGCTACGCATGAGGGTGATCCAAGGGCAGTCGGGTTCAAAGCCACCGAAAAAGCGATCGACATCGCAGCGCGCTCGAAGGTTGGCAAAAGACCAACGATGAGCGGCTTTGGAAACTAATTGTGTCTCCTGAGTTCGGAGACCGGGTGGATCTGAAATGGTTGACTCGCGATGTGATCTCACAGATGGAGACCGATCTCGGCACGCGTCTCGAATGGGTAGCGGCCTCCCACTTCAATACCGAGCATCCGCATGTTCATGTTGCGCTGCGAGGCGTAGGAGCGGAAGGTCGGTCGCTGCGTCTTAGCCGTCGCGAGGTACCCAAACATCGTTATACGTCGCTCGACCGCATCATCCAGCGGGATGCTGACAGAGCCGAGGGCTTCATATCTGACGTAGCCCTGGAATTCGCACACCGGGCCTGATTCACGATTCCGAACGGTGTTGACTCATAGCGTCCAGACGCAATGACCCTTCTGATAGAACGAGAGCTGGCCGCCCTCGCTCACCATCAATACATTTCCAAATTGCGAGGCGCCGATGGCCGCCGCGGTACGTCCCCCTTCGCCGATCTCCTCATCCTCATCCACCTGCTGGCGGTGCCGAAGAATCGCTCCGAACGCGAGCAATCTTGAATCGAGATCGAGCACGACGCTCCCATCGATCTGCGCTATGCTTTCGAGAACGGCCGATGAAAGGTCGGTAGCGCGGGTTTTTTGCAGCAGGTAATGGAGCCGATTCTTGGCGCTTGCTCTCTTCCGCCGGCCGGTCTCCAGCAGATCCAGTGCGCTCACAATCTGGCGAGCGTGCCGCGCGTCTTCGAGCACGACAAACATCCCTCCGCGGCGGTGTTCAGCGAGGTTAAGACCGGCAGAAAAAAGCCGCGCGGCCAGCTCTTTCCGTCCGATAGCAGCCTCCCACGCTTCATATTTCGAGACCGAGTCTGTAAGATGCCAGCGCCCGTCGAAAAAATTGAACAATTGAACGCCCTCGCCGAAGATCTTAATCTCACCATTCGGTGTCAGGACAAGGCATATATGGCCGCCGCACAAAGTAGCTTGGCTGTGGGTTCGATAGCGTCGCGCACTGGGAACCGGAAGCTCCAGTGCGCTGAAGGGTTGTGCCCATTCCTGCACGTCCACCAGTTCCACCATAAAGCCCTTTTCGTCCACTAATGCGATGGTCCGTAAGCCGTCGCAGATGCGATGAAAGCTATGAATTGCAGTCAAATCGCTCGAATATGGGAGTGCATCGGCGGGTTGCGATGGCACCGAGTGACAAGCATCTGGCCACGCCCCGAAAAGCAAGGCGCCGGTCGAGATTCGTTTGTCCTCGTAAGAGCTGAGCGCGCTAATTCGAAGGACCTCGATAGCCTCGGAAACGCGATCAGGAAGTGTGGCCACGCTTACGGCATCATCGAAGACGCGTCCATCGAGAAATGTAGAAACATAGCGATCCTCGGTCAGACCGCCGAAGATCGGCATATTTTGGGCCGCGACGTCGCGGTTGAACAGTAGCTCGTGGCGCGTGGAAAGGAACTTTGCAATGCTTCGAACCATCTTCTGTTGGTGATCGCTGAATTCCTTGTGATTGGTGAGCGCATACCTGGTTCCTAGCCAATCAAAACTTAGGCTTCCGTTGGACACCGCCTGAAAAACGATCTGCGGCGTCCATTCCGCAACTTGCCCGACAATCTCCAGGTTACTGGAAGGAAGGAAATAGTGGACACCTCGTCTCAGGAGCTGTTGATACAACCCATCCAAAACTGGTTTGCCACTTTCCTCGCGTGCGGATCCGACCATGTCTGTTGGATGCTTCGAGGAGGCAAAACGGTTCTTGGCAGACGCGCACGCTTGAGCCACGCTACGTTCCTTCGACGCGAGTGTCGCTGGACTCTCAAAGACTCGTGCGATTTTTCCTGGATACCGCAGCATCGGCATCATCTCGAAATGGCCTGTCACGTGCCTCAGAACGAAGGTGCTCGCGAGCGGCAGTCACATAGAAAGGTCAAACTCAATGGGAACGGTTACTTGTACTGCGGATAAAGTTTCCCCCATGCCATTATGGCGAGGCGAACAGAAAGAAGCCCTGATCATTCGCCAAATCCTCGGAGGTAGACGTGATCTGCTGGAGAACCTGATCGAGCCGCATCTCGAGGTCGCGCGCGGGTTTCAACCTTTCAGCGCCGCCGAAATGCAAACCATCCGCGACGCGTGCCGATCTGGCGCCTCGGATGGGCACATGGAGCTCTTCAAGACAACCAAGAAATACGACGGAGACCTGGGACGTGAGATGCACGGGTTTCCATCGAGCGCGGAACTTCCCGTGTAAGCCCTACCTGTATTGAAAACGAAAGGCGGGGCTCTATAACTCGCTTGAGCCGCGCCGTCATTGAAGCGCAAAATCATTGATCATTTGGGACCTACCTGCGTTTGCGTTTGCGCCGGGCGAAACAGCTGTATGGAGCTGAGCAATGTGTTGTACACGCCCCAGGCGAATGGCACTCCAACCACAAGCCAGGCGAGGAACATTACAACTATCGACGAGTTTGTCCTGCTATCTCCCACTTTAATGGCTCCTCTGCGGCTCGAGATTGGAATCAGTGTGTTCCAGTACGGATGAGAGCCAGTACCTCTGCGGCACCGGCCGAACCATCAGGTTCGCTATGCACCCAACCACCAGTAACCCGGCCATTACGAACAGCACTGTTTGGCAGGGGCCAGCGTTGTCCACCCCATGTTCGATTTGATAATCGCGCATGTAGTTCACCGAACACAAAGTAGGTCTGTTTTCGTCCGAGGTAGTCGGAAGCGGTGGACCAGAAAAACCTGCCTGCCATGTTGAATAGGCTAAGCAGGCCGACAAACCCGCCCGCCGCCAGCGGTCCGATAGTCCCCTTACTCCTGGATCATAGGCGAAGCTTGTTCCAGGATTCCGATGCCCGCCGTCACGTTGGTGCACAGAACGATCCACAAAAGCCAGAACTGCTTTGTCCCAAACGCCGTATCAAACATCCACATTGTGCGTCGTTATCACAAGGCTTGCGGCCTGACACTGGGAGTCCAATGTTCTAGCTTCCAACCATCGCGGGTACTCGTATCGTAAATACGCCAAACATCATGAGTAGAAAATATAGCGTGCCCATGACCAGGAACGTCTTTCCAACGCCCGTGTCTTGTGTCGACCGGAAATGAGCCATCAATTTGGATCCCCAAGGGCGACCCGATCATGGCGCCACCACCGAATCCCATGATGGCCATGCCGGTTGCCAACCCTGGGCGATCAGGAAACCATTTGATGAGTGTCGAAACCGGCGAGGTGTATCCGAGTCCCAGGCCCGTTCCACCGATGACGCCATATCCCAGGTAAATGAGCCATAGTCGATGTGTGGCCACGCCAAGGTACGAGACATAAAAGCCCAGTGCAAAGCACACGGCCGCGGCGAACATCGCTTTCCTTGGGCCGGCCTTTTCCGACCACCTGCCAAAAACCGCCGCTGAAAGTCCCAGCATGACGATGGCCAGCGAAAATATCCAGGCGACTTGCGTCTGTTTCCAATCGCTGGGCAACGACTTGTTCACTCCCAGCGGTTGGGTCAACGAAATCTTAAAGACATGAAGGAATAAACCTGTCCGATACATAGATGGATGGCCAGCGCGGCAGGTGGAACCAACCATCGGCTGTATCCTGGAGGGGCGATCGAACGTTCGCGATCGAGCAAAGGCGCCGTTGACAAACCAATTGATGTTACGGGATTCATCTACTGATCTCCTTGGGGGCCTCGCACGTCGGCCCCCTAGCTCTTCACGGCCCGGCTTTACACTGGGGTTATAACCATCTCCTGCTTCGGGATGCTATCCAGCATCGACATTCCCACTCCCAAATGCTGATCCATCAGCAGGTGCGGTGTGTGCGCCATCCATTCCGCTAACGAGATGTCCTGGTATTCGCTGGTCTTAAACATCTCGAGAAAGACCAAGTCCGAATCGCCCGTATTCTCGATGTAATGAGGATTGGAAATCGGAACGTATCCGACATCTCCCTCTTCGAAATCCATGGTTCGGGCATCTGAACCTGCGATGAACAGTGTC
>Ga0182018_10002042_pt1 | contig 21245 bp, 17 predicted proteins | sample 812P2MmetaG_FD_120490 | JGI IMG/M metagenome (GOLD analysis project Ga0182018, IMG submission 120490) | Permafrost microbial communities from Stordalen Mire, Sweden - 812P2M metaG | ecosystem: Environmental > Terrestrial > Soil > Wetlands > Permafrost | place: Sweden: Stordalen | collected...
ATAGCAGCCGTCGCCGGCATCGCCGGCGAGAAACAAAACCTCGTCGGCGTTCAACTGGACCGATGTCGCGGCGGTGAACAGGTCGGCCGAGAGATGCTCCGGCAATCTCGACAGCAGACTGGGAGTGGCGCGAGTTGTTGGCATCGGAAGGCGCATCGCTTCGGGACCAGATCCGACCGGCGGCCGAGCATGCGGCAGATTTGGCAAAAGGAAAAGCCCGCCCGGAGGGACGTCCGGGCGGGCGAGGTTTTGACCCGTTCCAGGGTCATCGGGGTGTAGGGGGGACCGAGTTGCACCCCTTGGATGCCGTCAGCCGTTGGGGGGTTGGGGACCGGGACTGACCGATGACGTCCGAAGATAAACTCGAATTCAAAGCCCTCTGGCTCTCACGTCTCGGTCGTACCAGCGGCCGCCATTGCCGTGTGCACCGTCCCGGGGCCGCAGGTTTGGCCGATCGTTATTGAAGCCGAACCGGGCGAAAACGAGTGTCAGGCTGCTTTGCGTGGTCTCGATGATCTTGGCCATGGGGCTCTCCTGCAAATCTCGTAGGTTCAATTTAGCGCGTTGCCGTGGTGGCGAAGTGACTGCCGTCACAAAAACGCGCTTTTGCCTAAACCACTAATTTATAAGGGGTTCTTACCGCGAGCCTACGGCAAAGCCGATAAATACAATTCAAATTACCGAAGACCGCGGGGCCGGTCGCCCGATTATTCCTTCGGCGCGCGCACTTCGACGCCGGCGCGGTGCTCGATCGGCTGGACGATCGTGGTGATGTCCTTGTCCGGCCCGATCTCATCGCAGGTGAGCTTGAGCAGCGCGGCAACCGCCTCGCATACCTCGATCGGCACGCCGAGCGCTTTGGCTTCGGAGACGAAGAGGTTGACGTCCTTCATCATCAGGCCCGCGGTGAATCCTTGATTGAACTTGCGCGGGATAACGACTTCGGGAAATTTCTGCTCGGTCGCCGTTGAGCGGCCGGAGCTGGCATTGATGACGTCGACCATCGTGCGCGGATCGAGGCCCGCCTTCACGCCTACCACCATCGACTCCGACGTCGCCGCCATGGCGGCGGCAGAGAGCACATTGTTGCAAAGCTTCATGGTCTGCCCGGCGCCCGGCCGGTCGCTGATATAAAAGAACTTGCCGATCACCTTTAGAGCGGGCTCGACCGTCTCGACTTCGGCGCGCGGGCCGGAGGCCATGACGGCAACGGTGCCTTTCTCCGCGCCTTTGACGCCGCCGCTCACCGGCGCGTCGATCTGCACGATGTTTCTCGCGGCGAGTATTTTAAAAATGCGCTGCGCCATGACGGAGCCGGTGGTCGAGAGATCGACGAAGCGGCGCACACGCTTGCCTTCGATCACGCCGTCCGGGCCGGTCGCGACTTTCAGCACGATGTCGGGCGTCGGCAGGCTCGCCATCACGGTCTCGGCCATGTCGGCGACCTCCTTCGGCGAGCGCGCCGCTACAGCGCCGAGCGCGGCCAGATCGCCGATCGCTTCCTGGCGGGTGTCGTAGACGATGACCTTGTGTCCGGCCTCGACCAGGCGGCGCGCCATGTGCGCGCCCATATTGCCGAGACCGATGAATCCGATGTCCATGGAATTCTCCCTGACTATTTTGCGCCGATTGTAGCCGCCATAAATTCCGCGCGCACCTTCTCGGTGTGCTGGCCGAGTGCCGGCACCGGACCATAGTGCCGTTCTGCTCCAGCGCGTTGTGCCGCCGGCGCCGGATAAGCGACCGGCCCGCTCGGCGTGCCGATACTGATGCGGCGTAGATGCGGGTGGCGCGCCAGTTCCGCCGGGCCATTGACGCGGGCGAAGGCGATGTCGGCTGCGGCGAGTTTTAGCTCCAGGGCATCGGCGTCCAGCGCGCCGAACACGGCGGCGACTCGGCCGTCGGTCTCGGCGCGGCGTTTGACGCGCTCGACATTGGTGGCAAAGGCCGGATCGGCCGCGAGCGCTGCGTCACCCAAAATCTTTTCCGCCAACACCCGCCATTCGCGGTCGCTTTGGATGGAGATGAGAATGGCGATGCCGTCGCGGCTGCGAAACGCGCCATAGGGCGAGATCGAAGTATGGGCGAGGCCCATGCGCTGCGGCGGCGCGCCGGCCTCCTCTTGCAGGAGCGGCACCGTCATCCAATCGGCCATGGCGTCGAACATCGAGATCGAAAGCTCGGCGCCTTCGCCGGTGCGCTCGCGCGCGATCAGTGCTTCCAGGATCGCTTCGTAGGCGTTCATGCCGGACGCGATATCGACGACGGAGACGCCGACGCGCGCCGGCTCGGCCGTGCCGGTGATCGAGGCCAGACCGGATTCTGCCTGAATGAGCATGTCGTAGGCTTTGCGCATGGCGTGCGGTCCGCTCTCGCCGAAGCCGGAGATCGAGCAACAAATCAGCCGTGGATGCTCGCGCCGCAGTTTGGCGAAGGGAAAGCCGAGCTTGCTTACGGCGCCAGGCTTCAGATTCTGAACGAAGATGTCGGCACGCGCGAGCATCGCACCGAGCAACGCCTTGTCGCCCGATTTGGCAAGATCGAGCACGATCGATTCCTTGCCACGGTTGAGCCAGACGAAATAGCTGCACTCGCCGTGCACCAGATCGTCGTAGCCGCGCGCGAAATCGCCCTCCGGTCGCTCGATCTTGATGACCCGCGCGCCGGCATCCGCCAGCCGGCAGGTGCACATCGGCGCGGCGACCGCCTGTTCGAGCGCGACGACGAGGAGACCGGCGAGGGGGCGTGATTCGCTCAATACGACCTCGGCAGCCCCAGGACGTGTTCGGCGATGTAGGAGAGCACCAGGTTGGTCGAGATCGGCGCCACGGTATAGAGCCTGGTCTCGCGGAACTTGCGCTCGATGTCGAACTCTTCGGCGAAACCGAAGCCGCCGTGAGTCTGCACGCACATATCGGCGGCGGCCCACGACGCTTCGGCGGCGAGGTGCTTGGCCATGTTCGCTTCCGCGCCGCAGTCCGCGCCGGCTTCGTAGAGGGCTGCGGCTTCGCGCACCATCAGTTCGGCTGCGCGCATGCCGATATAAGCGCGCGCGATGGGAAACTGGACGCCCTGGTTCTGTCCGATCGGCCGGCCGAACACCACGCGCTCGCCGGCATAGCCGGTTGCTTTTTGGATGAACCATTTAGCGTCGCCGACGCATTCGGCGCCGATGAGAATACGCTCGGCATTCATGCCGGACAGGATGTAGCGAAAGCCTTCGCCTTCCTTGCCGATGAGATTTTCCGCCGGCACGCGCATGTTCTCGAAGAACACTTCGGTCGTGGCGTGGTTCATCATGGTGCGAATGGGCCTGATGGTCAGGCAGTTGTTTTTGACTTCGCGCATATCGACCAGAAAGACGGATAGACCGTCGGTGCGCTTCTTGACCTGCTCGCGCGGCGTGGTGCGGGCGAGCAGCAGCATCAGATCGGAATGCTCCGCCCGCGACGTCCAGATTTTCTGGCCGTTGACGACATAAGCGTCGCCGTCGCGCACCGCGGTGGTGCGCAGGCTCAGCGTATCGGTGCCGGAGGTCGGCTCGGTGACGCCGAACGCCTGCAGACGCAGCTCGCCGCGCGCGATGCCCGGCAGATAGCGCGCCTTCTGCTCGGCGCTGCCATGCCGCAGCACGGTTCCCATCGTGTACATCTGCGCGTGGCAGGCGGCGCCGTTGCAGCCGGAGGCTTGGATCTCTTCCATGATCGCGGCGGCCGCGGTCATGGTGAGCCCGCTGCCGCCATGCTCTTCGGGGATCAGCGCCGCGAGGAAGCCTGCCGCGGTCAAAACCGTGACGAATTTTTCCGGATAAGCGCGCTCGCGATCGAGCGCGCGCCAATACTCGCCGGGAAAATCGGCGCAAAGCGCGCGCACGGCCTCGCGGATCGGCGAGAAGTCCTCGGTTGGCGCGTTCGGGGTCATTGTAAAAAAGGTTTCACGGCCGCACCTCGGCGCGTCCGTTATTGACGGCGACGATGTCGCGCTCGACGACGCGTGAGCGGAAGCTCACCACGTTGCCGTCGCGCCACATCTCGGTGCGCAAAGTCTCGCCGGGAAAAACCGGCGCCGAGAAGCGGCAAGCGAACGAGGTGAGCCGCTTGGGATCGTAACCGCAGAAGGTTTTAAGCACGGCATGACCGGCGACGCCGAAATTGCCGAGCCCGTGCATGATCGGCCGTGGATAGCCTGCCTGTTTCGCCACCGCCGGCTCCGCGTGCAACGGATTGCGGTCGCCGCTGAGGCGATAGATCAGCGCCGCTTCGGGACGTGTCGCCAGATCGCAGACTGCGTCGGGGTCGCTCGTTGGAATAGGATGCGGCGCCGGCGCTTCGCGCGGCGGGCCGCCGAAACCGCCGTCACCGCGGCAAAATATCGTTTGCGTCACGGTCGCGATCAATTTGCCGCCATCCTTGTCGATCACCTTGCGCTCGGTGAGCACCAACGCGCCCTTGCCGAGACCCTTGTCGATCACTTCCGTGATGCGCAACTGACCGACGACGGCGCCTTCGCCCGCGAGCGGCTGGTGCAGGATGATGCCCTGCTCACCGTTGACGACCTTGAGCCAGTCGATGCCGGTTGCCAGCGAGCGCATCCAGAACCCGCCATAGCCGAGCACCGTCGCCATGGTCGGCAGCACTTTCAGATTTTTCTCATAGACGAACGGCAGCTCATCTTCATTCATCGGGTCTTGACCTAGCCCGATGCTGAGCGCGTACAGCATGCAATCCTTGGCGTCATAGACCTGCATGGTCGACGGAATCTGCAATGCCATGAGCTTGTCGTAGACGATCGCCATCACACCGGATCCCACGAGAACACGTTACTCGAACGATCGAGCGGCGTGAACGAGGCGGCAAAGGCGCCCTTGAGTTGCGCGTCGAGCTTTTCCGGGGTCCATCCGTCGGAGCGATGCAGCGTGCGGATCGGACGGGTCTGATTGAACAGATAAATCTCGTTGTTGCGTACCGAAAAAATCTGGCCGCTGATGCCGGAGGCGCGATCGGAGCCGAGATACACCACCAGCGGCGCGATTTTCTCCGGCGTCATCTCGCGGAAGCGGGCGACGCGGGCCTTCTCTTCCTCGGTCTCGGCTGGGATCGAATCGATCATCCGCGTCCAAGCAAAGGGAGCGACGCAGTTCGAGCGCACCTTGAAGCGTTCCATGTCGAGCGCAATGCCGCGCGACAGGCCGACGATGCCCATTTTGGCCGCCATGTAATTGGCCTGGCCGAAATTGCCGACCAGGCCGGATGTCGAGGTCATATGCACGAAGCTGCCGGAATTCTGCTCGCGAAAATGCGTGGCGCAGGCGCGACTCATATTGAAGCTGCCGTGCAAATGCACGCCGATCACGTCCGACCAGTCCGACCAACTCATGCGGTGGAAGATGCGGTCGCGCAGGATGCCGGCATTGTTGACCAGGATATCGATGCGCCCGAAAGCATCGAGCGCCGCCGTCACGATTTTATCGGCATTGCCCGGCTCGCTGATCGACAGCGTCGAGGCGATCGCTTCGCCACCTGACTTCTTGATCTCCTCGACCACCTCCTGCGCCGGGCCGGCATCGGTGCCGGCGCCGTCGAGGCTCGCGCCGATGTCGCAGGCGACGACGCGGGCGCCCTCTTGCGCCATCAAGAGCGCGATGCCGCGGCCGATGCCGCGCGCCGCGCCGGTGACGATGGCGACCTTGCCGGCAACAATGTTGGGCATTCGCTTAGTTCCCCCAAACTTCGCGCGCGACCTCGCCAATCATCCGGAGCTTGGCCCACTCTTCCTCTTCAGCCAGCGTATTCCCTTCCTCGGTCGAGGCGAAGCCGCATTGCGGCGATAGACAGAGCCGATCGAGGTCGGTGAACTTGGCGGCCTCTTCAATGCGGCGCTTGATCGCGTCCTTGGATTCGAGTGTGCCGGTCTTGGTCGTCACCAGGCCGAGCACCACGCGCCGGTCCTTGTGCAGCCGCTTGAGCGGCTCGAAGCCGCCGGCGCGCGCGGTGTCGTATTCCATGAAATAGCCGTGCACCTTGATGCGGTCGAACAGCACTTCCTGCATCGCGTTGTAGCCGCCAGCGCCCATGAAGGTCGATTTGTAATTTCCGCGGCACAGATGCATCGTCACCGTCATGTCGGCCGGGATATCGGAAATCGCCGTATTGATGAGATCGCCGTAGATCGTGCCGAGCGCTTCCGGGTCGTCGCCGCGGTCCTTCATCTGCTGGCGATATTTCGGATCGCACAGCATGGCGATGAAGACTTCGTCGAGTTGCAGATAGCGGCAGCCGGCATCGGCGAAGGCGCGCACTGCTTTCTTGTAAGCCTGGCCGAGATCGTCGAACAGTTTGTCGAGCGTCGGATAAATCGATTTGTCGATCGGCGTGGGACCCGGGCGGCCATAGATCGCCGACGGCGCCGGAATGGTTATTTTCGGCGTTCGCGCCGTGTTGGCTTTGACGAATTTGAAGTGCTCGATCATCGGATGGTTCGAGAAGCCGATCTTGCCGGTGACCTTGACGCCCTCGTTGCGCGTCGTCACCGCGGCGAAGGCGATGCCGGTATCCATGACATGGCGCTCGACGCCGTCGAGCCTCCACAAAAAGTCGAGATGCCACCATGAGCGGCGGAATTCGCCGTCGGTGATGGATTGCAGCCCGACCGCCTCCTGCTTCTTGATGACGTCTTTGATCTCGCGGTCCTCGACCGCCTTGAGCTCGTCGGCGCCGATCTCGCCTTTGGCGCGTTTCTCCCGCGCCTGTTTCAGCGCGGCCGGGCGCAACAGGCTGCCGACATGATCGGCGCGGAACGGCGGCTTGGTTTGTTGAGTCATTGTTTCGCTCCTTGTTCGTCATGGCCGGGCTTGTCCCGGCCATCTCGACAATGTGGACTGTGCCTATCGAGATCACCGGGACACGGCGCGAACGCGCCGGCCCGGCGATGACGGAAAATGCTACCCCCACACCTCGTCCGCGATCTCGACGATCATGCGCAGCTTCGCCCATTCTTCATCTTCGGCGAGCACATTGCCTTCCTCGGTCGAGGCGAAGCCGCATTGCGGCGACAGGCAAAGCTGATCGAGATCGACGTATTTGGCGGCCTGCTCGATGCGGCGCTTGATGGCATTCTTGCTTTCCAGCGAGCCGGTCTTGGTGGTGACGAGCCCGAGCACGACGGTCTTGCCCTTAGGGACAAAGCGTAGCGGTTCGAATCCGCCCGCTCTTTCAGTATCGTATTCCATGAAATAGCCGTGCACATTGATGGTGTTGAACAACAACTCGGCGACCGGCTCGTAGCCGCCAGCAGCGACAAAGTTCGAGCGGAAATTGCCGCGGCACAAATGCATGGTGATGGTCATGTCGGGGGGAATATCGGAGATCGCGGCGTTGATCATGTCGGCATAGGTGGCGGGCAACGTTTCGGGATCCTCGCCGCGATCGGCGATTAATTTGCGCAGCGAGGGATCGCAGAGATAAGTCAGGTTCACTTCGTCGAGCTGGAGATAGCGGCAGCCGGCATCGGCAAAGGCGCGCACCACCTTGCGGTACGATTGCCCCAGGTCGCGATAGAATTCGTCCATCGACGGGTAGATCGATTCCGGGACGGCGTCGCGGCCATAGCGGAAGTGCAGCGAGGACGGCGATGGAATCGTCATCTTCGGCGTGCGCTTGGTGTGCGCCTGCAAGAATTTGAAATGCTCGATCATCGGATGCGGTTTGTAGCCGCCGAGCTTGCCGATGACGCGCAACAGGATCGGCCGAGGCTGTGGGCCTTTGGTCGAAAACTTGATCTTGCGCTCGCCAGCATAGGATTCGACGTTGTCGAGAGTTTCGAGGAAATCTGTGTTCCACGAGATGCGCCGGTATTCGCCGTCGGTGACGGATTTCAGCCCGGCCGCCTCTTGCTTCTTGATCACGCCTCCGATTTCGCGATCCTCGATCTCCTTGAACGCGTCGGCCACGATCTCGCCGTGGGCGCGCTTTTCCCGCGCCGCTTTGAGCGCAGCCGTGCGCAAGAGGCTGCCGACGTGATCGGCACGAAACGGCGGCTTGGCACGCTGCATTATTTCATCCTTATAACCTCTCCCCGCAGGCGGGGAGAGGGAGGAGTTAGCCCCACACCTCGTCCGCCAATTCAACGATCATCCGCAGTTTCGCCCATTGCTCCTGTTCGGACAGAACATTGCCTTCCTCGGTCGAGGCGAAGCCGCATTGCGGCGACAGGCAAAGCTGATCGAGCGCGATATATTTTGTCACCTCGTCGATGCGGCGCTTGATGTCGTCTTTTTTCTCCAGCGTGCCGCTCTTTGATGTGACGAGGCCGAGCACGAGTTGCTTCTTGCCCTTGGGGAAGAAACGCAGCGGCTCGAACCCGCCCGCTCTTTCACTGTCGTATTCGAGGAAATAGCCGTCGAGGCCGGTATTGCCGAGCAACTGCTCGGCGACGAACTCGTAGCCACCCGACGCGATGAAGGTGGAGCGGAAATTGCCGCGGCACGAATGCATGGTGATGGCCATGTCGTTAGGCTTGCCCTCCAGCGCGGCGTTGGTTAGGCGCGCGTAACGCTTTGGCAGTTCTTCCGGATTATCGCCGCGCTGCGTGGATTGCGCGCGCTCTTTCGGATCGCACATCATCGACCAGGCGGTGTCGTCGAGCTGCAGGTAGCGGCAGCCAGCGTCATAGAAGGCCCGGATCGCGCCGCGATAGGCCATGGCAAGATCGTCGAAGAACGCATCGATGTCGGGGTAGACTTCCTTGCTGATCGCGGCGCGGCCTTGGCGGAAATGCAGCGTGCTTGGCGCGGGAATCGTCATCTTCGGCGTGACGCGCGCATGGCTTTTGAGAAACTTGAAGTGCTTCAGCAATGCGTGCCCGGAAAAGCCGACCTTGCCGTCGATCTTCAGCGCATGGAATTTGGTCTGCACGCCATGGAATTGAATGCCATGGTCGGTCTCGTAGAATGTCACGCCATCGAGGCCGCGGAAGAAATCGAAATGCCACCACGTGCGCCGAAACTCGCCGTCGGTCGCGAGCTTGAGCCCCGTCTCCTCCTGCTTTTTGATGACTTTTTCGATCTCGCGGTCTTCGACAGCGCGCAACGCGTCGGCGGAAATCTCGTTGCGCTCATGGTTGGCGCGCGCCTCTTTCAGCGCGGGGGGCCGCAGCAGGCTGCCGACATGATCGGCGCGGAATGGCGGCGTCGTTCGTTGACTCACAGTTTCACTCCCTCATGAACACGTTTTCTTGGCCCCGGGTCCGCCGGAGCATGTTTTTCACTTGTCGTTACCCTTGAGCACGTAACGGCCGTCGTCGAGGCGGCCGAGCCGGTGCGCGGCGTAAAGCGCGTCGAGCTCGCGCACGATCTCACGGCCGTCTTTGCTGCCGAGCGCGGCCATCAAGTCCAGGAAGCTTGCCGGCCCGGCCGCGAGCGCAGCCGCGGCCGATTTGTGCGGTGTGGTCTTTTTCACCGCCGGCGGGGCCGGCACCGAAAATTCGAATGCGTCCGTCTTGCCGAACGGAATGGTGCAGTCGAGGCCGAGCTTCGCGCCGGTGCGCGCACCGCCGAGCGACGGATCGAGCGGTACGACGCGGAAGCCCGAACCGACGATAAGATCGTGATCGGCTTGAAAGCGTGTCGCCAGCGCCCAATCGGTCTCCTCGTCGGAAAACACATCGATGTCGGGATCGAAGGCGAACACATGCTTGGCTTCGGCGTGTGAGCCGAAGATGGCGGCGATAGCGTTCTTCGCGTCGCCCGGCACGCGCTGGCGCAGCGACACGCGCAGATTGTACATGCCGCCGCTTGACGGCGTGGCATAGACCGCAAGCGGCTCGCGTACCGCCGCCAGCAACGCGGCCCAGGCCGCCGACTCGGTCTTCACGGTTGTGAGCTGCGCGGTGTCGGTGCTGGCGAGGTAGCGGCCGCCGATGGTCAGCGTCTGAAACAATGCATCTTCGCGGTGCGTGATCGCGGTGACGTGCAGCACCGGATTGCGCTTCACCACGCCGTAATAGCCGACATATTCGCCGTACGGACCTTCCGGCTCGACATGTCCGGCCGGATCGAGAAAACCTTCGATCACGTATTCGGCGTCGGCCGGCACGTAGATGTCGCTGGTGACGCATTTCACCACCGGCACCGGCTGCCCGCGCACGGCGCCGATAATATTCAGCTCGTCGACCGACGGCAGGGACACCATCGCCGCCAAAAAGTCCGCCGGATGCGAGCCGACCGCATAGGCGACCGGAACCGGCTCGTTGCGCGCGGCGGCTTCGAGATAGATGGCGCGCATGTCGCTCGGCGCGATCAGGTCGACGCCGGCCTGCCGCGGCCCGCGCAACATGATGCGGCGGCAGCCGACATTGGTGAAGCCGGTGCCGGGAAACAGCGCGTAATCGATGCCGGCGGAAATATACGGCGCGCCGTCGGCGCCGTGCTGCAGATGCACCGGGAGCGCGCACAGATCGGCGTCGCCGTCCTTGAGGACGACCTGCTGCACCGGCGCTTGCTGCGACGAGACCTTGACCGGCGGGTGCGGCGTCTTGAGGCGCGCATTCAGCGTGGCCAATAGCCCGCGCTCGTCGGTATCGAGCGCATGAGCGAGCCTGCGCCGCGAGCCCATGACATTGCCGACAAGCTCCGCTTTTTCCGGTCCGGCGGACTTGAAATGCACCGCGCGCGGATTGCCGTCGAGGACGCCGCCCACATCGAGGAGGTCGATCGGCGCATCGTGCACGTCGCATTCGCCGAGATCGACGAGTTTTTCAACGAAACTGCGCAGCCGGAAGCGCTCGGTATCGATCGCACCAGCCATGAACGCCTCCCAACGTACGCAAAAAGTGGGCAAAGCCCTTTACCGGCAAAGCCAAAGGCGATTTAGCAATGCCCGCGCGCGGGTGTAAATGCCGTTGCGCGCGAAACTATCCGCGCGGACACTCGCCCTGCGCATGCCAGGAGAAGAGAAGATGCAACCGGCCCTTCGGCTCTATGAGGACGTCCTGCCGGACAACGGCGAAGCCACTTTGCCGGCGCTGCCGCGCATGATTTTTGTCGTGTACGGATCGGCGACTATCGCGGATCGCATTTTGCGAGACGAGGACACCTTCAGCGCTGAAGGCGCGGTGACGCTCAAAGCCGGAAGCGGCGGCGCAACGGTGTGGCGCTGGGAGTTTGCCACGGGCGACGCCGAGGTCGGTGCTGTCGCAGGCCGTGGCGTGATCTCGCGTGAAAAATTATCTGCGACGCTCGAAACATTACCGCAGGGCGCGCTGCTTTTGCGCGGCGACAGCGTTGCGTTCCCGCCGGGCGGCTGCGCCTATTTGCACCGGCATCAAGAGCCGGGCATCCGCTGCTTGATCGAGGGCGGCATCCGCATCGACACCCATGGCCGCTCAGCGTCATACGGCCCCGGCGGCGCCTGGTACGAGACCGGACCGGATGGCGTATTCGCGCAGGCCGCCGACCGGCCGACGCGTTTTATCCGCGTAATGATTCTGCCGCTGGCCTATTTGGGCAAAAGCTCAGTGCAGTATCTTAACGAAGAAGACAAGGCGAAGCCGAAGTCGCAAGCCTACAAAATTTTTGTCGATATGCCGCTGACGGCTGCATAACCGAAATCGTTTCCCGGGCGCAGCGCAGCATGAAGCGCAGCGTAATGGTGCGCTGCAGACCCGGGATCGTTGCAAGCTCAAAGCTTGCGAGCTCGGAGTCTGCGACGATCCCGGATGCGGTGCACCACTTCGTGCTGCACCGCATCCGGAAAACGAGCGCCGTGCGGAAATCACATCGGCTTGTAGCCGCGCTCCATGTCGACGTCGATCAGCATCGGCTTCCCGCTCGAAAGCGCCTTGCCGATCAGGTCGGTTGTGTCCTTCACCGTCGCGGCGCGCGCCCCGTCGATGCCGAGCGAGCGTGCAAGGCCGACGAAATCGATGGCCGGATCGTTGAGCTCCATGCCGACGAAGGTGTCGGCCTGCTCGGCGAGACCGCGCAGCATGACCAGCCGCTGTTTCAAGATGCGATAGCTGGTGTTGTTGAAGATCACCCAGACGATCGGCAGCCGGTAGCGCGCCGCGGTCCACAAGCCCTGGATCGTGTACATCGCGCTGCCGTCGCCGACGAGCGCCACCACCGGCCGGTCGGGCAGCGCAAGCTTGGCGCCGATCGCCGCCGGCAGCCCCCAGCCGATGCCGCCACCGCGCAGGCCGTAAAAACTCTGCTCGTCGTTGCTGTTGATCAGCGAGCGCGCGCCCGGCGCGGACGACAGGATTTCCTCGATCACCACGGCGTCCTTCGGCAGCATCGCGCCGATCGCTTCAAGGAGCGCCAGCGGTTGCACCGGCGTCTTGCCGGCGAGCGCGCGGGCCTTGGCGCGAAACGCCTCGCGATCTTTCTTGATGATGTCGATCGTGGATTTCAGCCGCGCCGCCGCGGCGCTCTTGGCGCTCGCGGTCATGCGCCCGCCGATCGCCGCCGTGATATCGGGCAGCGTCGCCTTCGGATCGCCGAGGATCGCGACCTTTGCCGGATAGTTTTTGCCGATCTGCCACGGATCGGTGTCGAGATGAATAAGCGGCAGACCAGCCGGCCAAGGATCGATATTCGACGGCAGCGACCAGGTGAACAGATCGCCACCGACGGAAAACACCAAGTCGTGCTTGTCGAGCACCTCGCGCACGCCGGCCTGCGAGCGCGTTATCGAACCGCGATACAGCGGATGCGACGCCGGAAACGACGCGGTGTTCGGAATGAATTCGACGTAAACCGGCGCGCCAATCGCCTCGGCGAGCGCGATAAGCTCCTTGTGCGCGCGGCTCTGCGTCACGGCATCGCCGGCGATGATGACCGGGCGCTCGGCCTTGGCGAGCATCTCGGCGGCGGCGGCGACCGCGTCGGCGTCGCCGCGCACGCGCGGCGCGACCCGCGTCGGTTCGAGCAGATCGATCTCGGCGTCGTTCTTCAAAATGTCGCCGGGCAGCGCCAGGAACACCGGTCCGGTCGGCGGCGCCAGCGCTGTCTTCACCGCGCGGTGCACATAGCGCGGCAAATCCTCGAGGCGATGCACCTCGGCGGCCCATTTGACGAACGGCCGCGCCAGCGTGGCTAAGTCCGCGGTCAGCACCGGCTCGGTGACGATGTATTCGAGGTCTTGCTGGCCGGCGGTGACCAGCACAGGCGCGTTCGCCTTCATCGCGTCGTAGAGCATGCCCATGGCATTGCCGAGCCCGGGCGCGACGTGGAGATTGAGCACCGCGAGATTGCCGGAGGCCTGGGCGTAGCCGTCGGCCATCGCCATCAGGGCTGCTTCCTGAAGCCCGAGGATGTAGCGGATGTCGTGCTCGACCGCGAAGGCGTCCATCAGCGGCAGCTCAGTGGTGCCCGGATTGCCGAACATCACCGTCACGCCCTCCTGCTTGAGCAACTCCAGGAAGGCACGTTTTCCGGACATCACGGGCAACGGATTCTCCATTCGTCATTCCGGGGCGTGCTGAAAAAGCGAGCCCGGAATCCATAATCACGATACTCGCAGTTTTGCGAGGAGGAGACTATGCCGCGCGGCAGCGTGCGCCCGCCTTCGCCCTATGGGCTACGGCGCGGCAGCCTTCTCTCGCCGCGCGAGCGAATGTTTGGCTGGCTTGCCAAGCCGTAGCAAGCGGCGGGGGTCCGCCTTCGCCGCGCTTCGCTTGCGAAGGCTGGTGCCGCGGAGAGGATTCGAACCTCCGACCCCCGCATTACGAATGCGGTGCTCTACCGGCTGAGCTACCGCGGCATGCCGATGCGAAGGCGTACTAATACCCGATAGGTCTTAACGCAAGTAGGCCGTCAGTGCGCGTCGGCTTCGGCGCGCAGCTTAAAACGCTGGATCTTTCCGGTCGCGGTTTTCGGCAGCTCGGTGCGGAACTCGATCCAGCGCGGATATTTGTAGACCGCGAGTTTTTGCCGGCATTCGTCCTGGAGCGTTTGCGCGAACGCGTCGCCGGCCTTGTCGGGCGATTTGAGCACCACGAAGGCCTTGGGCTTGATCAGCCTGTCGGCGTCGGGCCAGCCGACCACGGCGGCTTCGAGCACGTCGGGATGGCTTTGCAGCACGCCCTCAACCTCGAACGGCGAGACATACATGCCCGAGACTTTCAGCATGTCGTCGCGCCGGCCGCAGTAGACGAAGTAGCCGTTGTCGTCCTCGACATATTTGTCGCCGGAACGCGTCCATTCGCCCAAGAATGTCGCGCGCGATTGCTCGCGGTTGTTCCAGTACATGATCGCGCTGGTCGGGCCGCGCACTTGCAGCTCACCCATCTCGCCGCGCGTCGTGATGATTTCGCCGGCGTCATCGACGAGGCGAATGTCATAGCCCGGCACCGGCTTGCCGCTGGTGCCGTATTTCACGTCGCCCGGCCGGTTGGTCAGGAAGATGTGCAGCATTTCGGTCGAGCCGAGACCGTCGAGAATGTCGGCGCCATAGCGCTCGCTCCAGCGCCGGCCGACGTCAGTCGGTAGCGCCTCACCGGCCGAGACGCAGCGCCGTACCTTCAATTCCGCGCGCGCAGGTGCGGCCGGGCTGGCGAGAAACGCGGCGTAGAACGTCGGCACCGCATAGAAGATCGTCACCCGATGCTTCTTGAGTAGGTCGGCGACGAGGTCCGGCGTCGGCCGCTGCGGCAGCAGCACCGTCGTTGCTCCCGCCGACATCGGAAAAGTCAGCGCATTGCCGAGTCCATAGGCAAAGAACAGCTTTGCCACCGAGTAGCAGATGTCATTCTCGGCGATGCCGAGGATGGGGCCGGCATAAAGCTCATCGGTGAGCTTGAGATCGGCATGCGTGTGCACGGCCCCCTTCGGCTTGCCGGTCGAACCGGAGGTGTAAAGCCAAAAACATATGTCGTCGCACGTCGTCGGTGCGGTCACGGGTTCTGTCTTCGCAGCGGCCAGCACATCGTCGAAGCGCTTGTGACGGTGCGCCTTTTCACCGGAGACGATCACGTGGGCAAGATCCTTGGCGGCGGCGATGGCTTTCTCGAACTTCGGCAACAGCTCTTCGGAAACGACCAAGAGCCGCGCGCGTGAATCGTCGAGCATAAAACGGTAATCGTCCTCGGTCATCAGCGTGTTGACCGGAACCGCGACCACACCGGCCTTGATCGCGCCGAGGAAAGCGGTCGGCCAATCCACGGTGTCGAGCAGGCACATGAGGATGCGCTCTTCGCGGCGGATGCCGAGCGAGCGCAGCACGTGGCCGAACCGCTCGGCGCGCGCCGCGAGATCGCCATAGCTGCATGTGCCGCGATGATCGACGAAGGCGATTTTCTCGGCGCGTCCGGCATCAAGATTGCGCTTGAGGATATCGGCCGCGAAATTGTAGTCGCGCGGCATCGCCGACGCGGTCGGCGCCAGGCTCGGCGGAGCGCTACTCATTCAACTTCCTCCCCGGGCCGCGGGGGATATTGCCCACGGTTGCCCACGACAAGGCATTATGCCGACGTGGAAATTCCGCCGCAATGCGTAGTGGCACTCCGCCATTACAAATCGTCATGCCCGGTCTTGTGCCGGGCATCCACGTCTATAAAACCTTTCAAGAAAGACGTGGATGGCCGGGCATAGGCGAGCGAAGCGACGCCGTCCTTTGGACGGCTATGCCCGGCCATGACGAGCGGAGGAAACATGATTTTAAGCCGCGACCGCATTCTCGCCACCCATGTCGGAAGCCTGCCGCGCAACGAGACGCTGAGCGACCTTCTGGTGACGCAGGAAGAAGGCAAGAGTTACGATCAAAAACTGCTCGCGGACGAAATGGACAAGGCGGTCCGCCATGTCGTCAAAAAGCAGATGGAAGCGGGCATCGACGTCGGCAATGACGGCGAGCAGCGCCGCATCGGCTTTCAGACTTACGTGCCGCAGCGCATGTCGGGTTTCGCCGGCGTATCGAAACGCCGCCGCGGCCGCGAGTTCGAGGAATTTCCCGAACTCGTGAGTTACCTGGTGCGGCGGTTTCCGAATCCGCCCAAGAGCCAGCAAGGCGCGCCCGAGGCGCAGGCCGACATCAAATATCGCGATCTCAAGCCGATCACCGACGAAACGGCGGGCTTCAACAAGATCGCCGACGACTTGCACGCGTTCTCCGAGCGGTTCATGACCGCGCCGTCGCCGGGCATCATTTCGACCACGATGCTGAATGCGCATTACGAGTCGCACGACGCCTATCTCGACGCCATCGCGCGCGAGATGAAGAACGAATATCAGACGATTCACAAAGCCGGCCTGATCCTGCAGATCGATGCGCCCGACCTCGCCATGGACCGCACCATGATGTACCGCGATCTGTCGGACGCCGACTTCGTCAAGCGCTGCGAGCGCCATGTCGCCGCGATCAACAAAGGCATCGAAGGCATCCCGCGCGACCGTGTCCGCTTGCACATTTGTTACGGCAACTGGGAAGGCCCGCATATCCACGACATTGCGCTGGAGAAAATCCTGCCGGCGCTGTACCAGGCCAAGGTCGGTGCGCTGACAATCGAATTCTCCAATCCGCGCCATGCCCATGAATATTCGGCGCTCAAGCGGGTGCCGTTTCCGAAGGACATGATTCTCATCCCCGGCGTGGTCGAAACCACCAGCAATTTCGTCGAGCATCCCGAAGTGGTGGCGCGGCGTATCGAAGAGGCGGTGGCGACGATCGGCGATCGCGAGCGCGTCATCGCCTCGAGCGATTGCGGCTTCGGCACGTTTACCCGAAGAGAGTGGGTCATCGAGCCGGTGGTGTGGCTCAAGCTCAAAGCGATCCGCGACGGCGCCGATATCGCTTCGGCCCGGCTATGGGGTAAAAGAACCGCGGCATAAGACCGTGCCGCTTCCGCTCGTCCCCGCGCAAGCGGGGACCCAGCAGCTGGATTCCCGCTTGTGCGGGAATGAGCGGAGAGTTGCTAATTTCAGCCAGAACACAGGACCAACGCAGTGATCGATCTTTACACCTGGACGACGCCGAACGGCCGCAAGGCTTCCATCGCGCTCGAGGAATTGGGGCTGCCTTACACGGTGCACGCGGTCGATATCGGCAAGGACGAGCAGTTCAAGCCGGAATTCCTCAAGATCAGCCCGAACAACCGCATCCCGGCGATCGTCGATCGCGACAATGGCTTGAGCCTGATGGAATCCGGCGCGATCCTGATCTATCTCGCCGACAAGACCGGCAAGCTGTTGCCGAAAACCGGCGAAGCGCGCTACCGCACCATCGAATGGCTGATGTGGCAGATGGGCGGACCGGGCCCGATGCTCGGCCAGGTGCATCATTTCGTGAAATACAATCCGGGTAAGGCGCCCTATGCCGAGGAGCGCTATCTCAAGGAGGCGCACCGGCTCTACGGCGTGCTCGACAAGCGGCTGGCCGACCACGAATACGTCGCCGGCGACTATTCGATCGCCGACATCGCCATCTGGCCGTGGATATCGCGCTACGAATGGCAGACCGTCGATCTCAACAAATATCCCAACGTCAAGCGCTGGTACGTCGCCATCGCCAAGCGGCCGGCGACCCAGAAGGGCTACAAGGTCCCGAAGGACATGGGTGAAATTCCGATGCCGTGACGGCTTGGGTACCCGTATAAATAAACCTGCGAATTAGGTTACAATAGAAACCAACCGCAGTGGCCGTGCATCCTTCGAGGTCCGCCTTCGGCGGGCGCCTCAGGATGACGGGACAGAGGAGGAGTTCGACCATGGACGACATCACCAAGCGCGATCCGATCAAGATCACCGCCGAAGACATAAACCCGCGCTACAATTGGGGCCGGCACCTGCCGGTGCTCGGCACCATGGGCGTCGATTTCGAAGAGCGCGTCGATTACCGGCGTATGCACCGCTACCGGCTTGCCCGCGCCCAGGCGGCGCTGGAAGCGTCCGACCTCGGCGCGCTGTTGTTGTTCGATGACAACAATATCCGCTACGTCACCTCGACCAAGATCGGCGAATGGGCCCGCGACAAGCTTTCGCGCTGGGCGCTGCTGGTGCGCGGCGGCGATCCCATCCTGTGGGATTTCGGCTCGGCCGCCATGCACCACAAGCTCTATTCGCCGTGGCTCAAGCCGGAGAACTGCAAGGCCGGCCTGGTCGGCCTGCGCGGTACGGTCGATCCCGCTTTCGGCTTGATGAAGCGCCATGCCGAGGAGATGGCCTCGATCCTCAAAGACGCCGGCGTCGCCAAAATGCCGATCGGTGTCGACATCATCGAGCCGCCGATGATGTTCGAACTGGAAAAGGCCGGGCTGAAGATCAAAGACGGCCAGCAGGTGATGCTGAGCGCCCGCGAGGTGAAATCCGCGGACGAGATCGCGCTGCTCAATCGCGCCGCCGCGATGGTCGACGGCGCCTATGACGTGGTGAACCAGATGCTGCGTCCCGGCATTCGCGAGAACGACATCGTCGCCGAGGTCAACAAGTTCCTCTACACGCACGGCTCAGACGACGTCGAAGCGGTCAACGCGATCTCCGGCGAGCGTTGCAGCCCGCATCCGCATAATTTCACCGACCGCATGATCCGCCCGGGCGACCAGGCCTTCTTCGACATCCTGCAAAGCTTCATGGGCTATCGCACCTGCTACTACCGCACCTTCAACGTCGTGCGCGCGACGCCGGCGCAGCACGACGCCTACAGGCTGGCGCGCGAATGGCTCGACAACGCGATCGCGCGCATCAAGCCCGGCGCCTCGACCGCGCATATTTGCGAAGTGTTCCCGAAGGCGCAGGAGTTCGGCTTCCCCGACGAGATGTCGGCCTTCGGCCTGCAATTCGCGCACGGCCTCGGCCTGAACCTGCACGAGCGGCCGATCATCTCGCGCGTGGTGTCGATGGAGCACCCGACCGAGATCGTCGAAGGCATGGTGTTTGCCATCGAAACCTATTGCCCGGCGACGGACGGCTATTCCGCGGCCCGTATCGAGGAAGAGGTGGTGGTCACCGACAAAGGCTGCCGGCTGATCTCGCTGTTCCCGGCGGAGGAATTGCCGATCTCGGCGAAGTATTAATTCCAGCCTGTTTCCCGGGCGCGGCGCAGCATGGAGCGCAGCGGAATGATGCGCCGCAGACCCGGGATTGTTACGCACACAGAGTCCGCGACGATCGGATCAGCGGTGCAACATTTCATGTTGCGCCGCATCCGGGAAACGACAGCAGTAACGCTTTCATGTCATCCAGCGAGCTTCCCAAAGTTGCCGTTGCCGAGCATCTGGCGCAGAAGATTTACGCGCTCGATGCGGCGCATTTGCCGCAAGCCGTGCGCGCCAAATGCGAGGAATTGTTGATCGACGTCGTCGGTCTCGCCGTTACCGCCCGCAACGAAGATTACGTGAAAGCCGTGCTCGCCGCCTGCGACGACGACGGGCCGTGCACCGCGATCGGCCACACCCGTACGCTCTCCGCCGTGGCCGCCGCGCTCGTCAACGGCACGGCGATCCACGGCGAGGATTTCGATGACACGTTCGAAGGCGGCCCGGTCCATGCCGGCGCGGTGGTGGTGCCTGCCGTGCTGGCGGCTTGCGAGCGGCTCGCTCTCGACGGCCGCGCGGCGCTGCTCGGCATTGCCGTCGGCGTCGAGACGATGTGCCGGTTGAGCACCGTGGCGCCGACGCTCACCCACAAGGCCGGTTTCCATCCCACCGCGATATTCGGCGCCATGGGCGCGGCCGCCGGCGTCGGCGCTGCGCTCAAACTTTCGCCGCGGCAAATGGTCGACGCGTTCGGCACTGTCGGCTCCATGGCGTCGGGCATCATCGAATATCTGGCCGAAGGCGCCTGGACCAAGCGGCTGCATGCCGGCTGGGCGGCGCAATCGGGCATCCGCGCGGCGCTGCTTGGCCGCGCCGGATTCTCCGGCCCGCGCACGGTGTTTGAAGGCGTGCACGGCTTCTTTCACGGCTTCGCCAATACGACGAAGGGTGATTTCGACGCCATCGCCGGCGACTTCGGCACGCGCTGGGTGACCAAGACGCTGGCCTTCAAGCCCTATCCGTGCGGGACCATGACGCATCCTTACATCGATTGCGCGCGGCGGCTCGGCGCGCGCCTCAAGGCCGGCGACGTGGTGGAGATGGCGTGCGAGGTCGGCGAGGGCACGGTGCACCGGCTGTGGGAGCCGCTTCAGGCGAAGCAGCGTCCGCAGAACGGCTATGCCGGAAAATTCTCGACGCCGTATTGCATCGCCGCGGGTTTTGTGCGCGGCAATGTCGGCTTGAGCGATTTTTCCGACGCCGCGGTGCGCGACGATGCCGTGCTCGCGCTCGCCGCCAAGGTGCGCTACGAGATCGATCCGAAAAATCCCTATCCGAAAAATTTCACCGGCCACATCCGCGCCACGCTGCGCGACGGCTCGGTGGTGGAAGAACGCCAGCCCTATATGCGCGGCGGCGCGCAGGAGCCGCTGACCCGCGCCGACATCGAGGCCAAGTTTCTGCTCAGCGCCAAGCACGGCGGCTGGAGCGACGCGCGTGCCGCCGGGGCGTTGAAGCTGATCGGGGGCCTGTTCGACGGGCCGGTGAAGCTCGACGTCCTGCGCGGCTAATTCCCGGGCGCCGTTCCCCGGATGCGTTGCAGCGCGCAGCGGTGCACCGCTGATCCGGGGTCTTCGCAGGCACAGCGCTATCCGGTTCTGAGTCTGGAACGATCCCGGGTCTGCAGCGCACCACCATAGCGCGCGCAAGACGCGCGTGAACGCGCTTATGGTGCTGCGCTGCGCCCGGGAAACGCCATTTAGGGCGTCACGTTTAGGTTGACAATCGTCTCCGTTTCGGTTACATTGCAAAGAATCAAAGTTCGCCCTAGGGGACGCCGTCCGGTGATGCCGGCCGGCAGGGGCGAGTGCGGTGCCCGCGGGCGGGGCTTCATCACCTCCGCCCCGGGCAGCTTTGGGCATCAGCCTCCCGGCACTATGACCGGGGTGGGAGGTGCGTCTCTGGGCTGGGACAGGCGAAGGCGGGTAACACCCGTTCAGACCGCCTCCCAGGAAGCCCGGCCTGAAGCTGAGCCTTGGGGATGACGAGTCCCTCTGGCGAGAGCCGTGGTGGAACGCCGGCAGGCGAGCGCGCCCCGACAGCGGAGGGGGCGGCGCAAGCCGCTCTTTCCGTGGCGCGACCCGCACCCGCTGGTGCGGGACATGAAACACTGCGTCTGCCGGCGTTCCGCTTCCCTTAATTTCTAAGTAGCCCGGATGAGCGGAGCGAAATCCGGGAGCGAAGTTGAAGCTTGTTGGTCGTCCCCGGATTGCGCTCCGCTC
>Ga0182018_10002043_pt1 | contig 21233 bp, 19 predicted proteins | sample 812P2MmetaG_FD_120490 | JGI IMG/M metagenome (GOLD analysis project Ga0182018, IMG submission 120490) | Permafrost microbial communities from Stordalen Mire, Sweden - 812P2M metaG | ecosystem: Environmental > Terrestrial > Soil > Wetlands > Permafrost | place: Sweden: Stordalen | collected...
ACCCCGCCATCGCCCCCTCGCAGATCTACGCCTACGCCGCCCTCAAAGAAGGCGTCCCCTTCGCCAACGGCGCGCCCAACCTCACCGTCGACCTGCCCTGCATGATCGAGCTCTCCCGCCAGACCGGCGCGCCCATCTGCGGCAAGGACTTCAAAACCGGCCAGACCCTCCTCAAGACCGTCCTCGCCCCCGCCTTCAAGGCCCGCATGTTAGGAGTTGCCGGCTGGTACTCCACCAACATCCTCGGCAACCGCGACGGCGAAGTTCTCGACGACCCCGAGTCCTTCAAGACCAAAGAAGAATCGAAGTTAGGCGTGCTCGATTACATCCTTCAGCCCGATAAGTACCCAGATTTATACGGCAACATCTATCACAAGGTTCGGATCAACTACTATCCGCCCCGCGGCGACAACAAAGAAGGCTGGGATAACATCGACATCTTCGGCTGGCTCGGCTACCCCATGCAGATCAAAGTCGACTTCCTCTGCCGCGACTCCATCCTCGCCGCCCCCTTAGCCCTCGACCTGGTTCTGTTCTTAGACTTAGCCCAGCGCACGCCCGAACTAAGCCACCTCGGCATCCAGGAGTGGCTCAGCTTCTTCTTCAAGAGCCCTCAAAGCGCCCCCGGCCTCTATCCAGAACATGACCTCTTCATCCAGTCGATGAAGCTCAAGAACACGCTCCGCCACATCATGGGCGAAGACCTGATCACCCACTTAGGCCTCGAATACTACGACTAACGATTTGCCATCGAGGCAGCCGCGCTTCGCGCAAATGCAAAAACGCAAAAGGCTCCTTCTCGGAGCCTTTTGCTGTTTGTACCCGCACCGAGGTTCACCGGAAATCGAAAAGCCGGGCCGGACTCGAACGCGCCGATAAAAGATGTCGGTCAGAAGTTTCACGTGCGGTACACTTTCAACTGCCACCCTGAAACGTGATTTTTGGATGGTTCTGTACGCCGATGTCACCAGAGGAATTTGCTCGGGCCCTCGGCAGAAGCCGGGTATATCGGCACCGGAACGGGGGCTGGCCGCGAATCGATGGACGTGGATCAAATTCTTCGGAATCTGCTCACCTCTAGGCAGCTAGAACCTTATATCCGTCACATTCGTTTCCCTCATTACAAAAACCTCCAGCCTAAATCGAGGCTCGACTTCACCTATCCACTCACCGCTCTTGTTGGCGCCAACGGTACAAATAAGAGCTCCGTGCTGCGAGCACTTTACGGCTGCCCCGGCAATAACAATCTCGGCAATTTCTGGTTCTCAACTAAGGTCGACCCAATTGAAGATACCGGCGACAGACCCCGATTCATTTACGGCTACATTAACCAACATCTGGATCGAATCGTGGAAGCGATCAAGACCAGAATTCAGAAGAAGAGCGACCCCGATTATTGGGAACCATCCCGCCCCTTGATCGGCGACGGAATGGAGCCGATGCCTCCCTTGCATGGGGCCCACGAGCCCGGACGCTCCAAGACGAGGTGGGACACAATTACGAAACCTGTTGTGTATATGGACTTCAGGAGTGAAATAAGCGCGTTTGACAAGTACTTCTATCACGGCGATCTCATCGCCACTCTGCGAGTAAGGACGAAGCAGGATTTTATTCGTAGACGATCAACCCACCTCCGATCCGTAATCGACCAGAACCTCACGAGCCATTTGTTTCATGGACGCGAGAGATTGACTCCCCCAGTGAATCGACTTCTATCCCAGCATGAGCTCAGTGCAGTTTGCGCAATACTCGAGCGAAAGTACTCCTCGATTCGAATCATTGGCCATGAACTGTTTACGCTCCGTGGCGTGAGCGCAATCCTTGAAAACCAGTCGCGCAGCTACTCGGAGGCTTTTGCTGGAAGTGGAGAGTTTTCAATTGTAATGCTGGTGGTGAAGATACTGGAAGCGCAAGAGCGCTCACTGATTCTCCTTGATGAACCGGAGGTGTCACTGCACCCGGGCGCACAAGAGCGTCTCGTCACCTTTCTGCTGGACCAGATCAAGAAGAAGAAGCACCAGATTGTCATTAGCACACATTCGCCGATGATGATTCGGCGACTGCCAAGCGATGCAATAAAGCCGTTTCATCTGGACAAAACGGGTGTGGTCGAGGTGCTATCGAATGCGCTGCCCGAAGAGGCATTCTTCTATCTGGGAGAGCCTCTCCTAGGGAAGAGGCTCGTAATCGTGGAGGACCGACTGGCGGCTGAACTCGTGAAGTCCGCTCTACGCCCACTGGGTGAGGCCGCGTTTCAGATATTTGACGTTCGATTTTTTCCCGGCGGTGCTGACACCCTGTACGCTAAATATTTGCCGGTCTATTCGAACGAGGGTAGGAAGGACATCTTCGTTCTGCTAGACGGGGACAAACGTCGGCAGAACGAGATGCCAGATCCCAACACTGTTCCCACGAGCGAAAACGGGGCCCTCGGCCAGAAGATTCTGGCGTTTACTGGCGTCGAGGTTCAATTCCCGGTCGATAGCGGAGGGAACGGCGGGAATCAGACCCAGCTTATCGAGGCGCGCCGCCGGTACATGATGTGGGTAAGATCACACGTCAGCTTTCTTCCGGGCAGCAGCCCAGAGGAATTCGTCTGGGAGAACATGACCCAAGATTCCATTTCAGAATCGGTCACGTCCGGCGACGCGAAAGCAAAATTTCGCGAGTTGACGAAGCTGGAACTGCAATATTCAGACTTCGAATCAGTATCGGCAGACGAGATTTTCGCAACGCAGAAGATACGGCTCGCCAGGATTTTGGATTCACCAGCATTTGAGCAGTTTGCTATTCATGTGCAACAGTTTCTTTCAGTGGGTGCGCCCGCCGGTGGGCAACTATGAAGATGCGAGTATTTGATTTCTTCTCAGGATGTGGGGGGACGAGCTGTGGGTTTAAGCAGTCAGGCATGGAAATCGCATTTGGTGTGGACATAGACCCTGACTCAGGCCGGACATTTCGAAAGAATTTTCCCGAAGCGACTTTTCTTGAGGCCGACATTAGACGCCTCGATCCTTCGCTCTTGACGCCTCTGCTGCGGGACAGGTCAGCGCCTGTTCTCTTCTGCGGCTGTGCACCTTGTCAGCCCTTTTCGAGGCAAAACAAGAGCAGAAAGCGTAACGATCCCCGGATGAATCTACTTGCGGAATTTGGACGCTTCATAAGGTATTGGAAACCGGACTATGTTTTCGTCGAAAACGTACCGGGACTCCAGAGGGTCGGAAAGGACGGTGGGCCACTACGGCAGTTCGCCCGGCTGCTTGCTAAAGAGGGGTACTCGTTTGCGTCGGACGTGGTCCCGGCCCTTTGGTTTGGAGTTCCGCAGAAACGTGAGCGCCTCGTGCTCCTTGCAAGTCTAGCGGGGAGGATCGATCTGCCCGAGGCGACTCACGGCCCTGGAAAAAAACGTCCTAGTTACTCCACCGTGAGGGATTGGATCGGCGACCTGGCGAAGATCCGAGCGGGAATGGCATGCTCAAATGATCCAGATCATGAGGCTGCGGCGCTCTCGCCCTTGAATCTAAAACGGATATCGTCAACCCCTGAGGGTGGCGGCCGAGAGTCGTGGCCGCGCCATCTCTGGCTCAAGTGCCACAAGAATCATTCTGGGCATTCCGACGTTTACGGGCGGCTCAATTGGGATGCGCCTGCCAGCGGTCTGACAACTCGTTGTATCAGCTATTCCAACGGTCGCTTTGGACACCCAGAACAAGATCGTGCGCTGAGTGCCCGCGAGGCCGCCTGCCTTCAAACCTTTCCTCGAAGTTACCGGTTCATCGGGTCACTTGAGTCAAGAGCACGCCAAATCGGAAACGCGGTTCCTCCTCTCATGGCTCTGCGGATCGGCCAGCAGGTAAAAAGGCATTTCGCTTCGGTGAAGGGTGGCTAGAACGTAGGCGCGTCGCTCGGGGAGCCCATTGCCGTTCCTGTCGTTTCCCGCCGCCGCTCCCTATCCGCACCGCCGTCCGCAAGCCAGACCCTGTACCCTGACCCCATGGTCACCCTCGAAACCGTCTGGCAAACCGGCCTGACCTTCCCCAACGTGGAAAAATCGACCTCCTGGGGAGCCCCCGCCCTCAAGGTCCGCGGCAGCCTCATGGCCTGCGTCCCCACCAACAAAGCCGCCGAGCCCGGCTCGATCCTCATCCGCATCGACCGCAACGACCGCCCCGCCCTCCTCGCCGAGTCGCCCGACCTCTACTACGCCCCGGACCACTACCTCAACTACGATTCCGTCCTCGTCCGCCTCCAACACCTCACGCCCGAAATCCTCCACGACCTCCTCGCCATGGCCCACAAATTCGCTACCCGCAAGCCCGCCGCCCGCAAGCCGAAGTAGCATTTTGCCTGAGCCCTGAACTCTAAGCCTGGAACCCTACAACTCGATCAATCCACTCTCCACATCCCGTTCCGCCGCCGCCAGGCTCTCCGGCCGCCCCAAATCCCGCCAGTAAGCCCCATCCGCCCGAAATGCCATCACCCGTTCCCCCTCACCCGCCAGCCGCAAATAAGCGTCGATGATCGAAAACGCCCCCGCTTCCCGCATCTGCCCGAAAATCCGCGGCGAAACCACATGGACCCCCGCAAACGCCAGCGCTTGCGGCCCCGTGAGGTCCCGTACCATCTCAACATCCCCCTTCATCCGCCGTCCGCAAAGCATCAAATCCTCATCGAAAAGCAACATTCGCGAAGCCTCCCGCGAAGCCACCGCCAAAGTAGCCAGCGCGCCCCGCTCCCGATGCGCCTCCGCCATCGCACCCAAATCAATCGAGCTGATCACATCCACGTTATGCAAAAAAAACGGCTCGTCCCGACCCGCCCCATCCCCCGCCAGAAAAAAGGCCGCAGCCTTCTTCAGCCCGCCGCCCGTATCGAGAAGCGTTTCCTCGCGCGAAACCTCAATGCGCATCCCAAAATTTCCATGAGCCGCGAGATACGCGACGATCTTTTCCGCAAAGTGATGCGCATTCACCACCACTTCACGCACCCCGAACCCGTGCAGCCGCTCCAGCACGATCTCCAGCAAGGTCCGCCCCGCCACCGTCACCAGCGCCTTGGGCCGATCATCGGTCAGCGGCCGCAGCCGCGTTCCCAACCCCGCGGCCAGCACCATCGCCCTCACGTGACCGCCCTCACGGCGCAGTCTTCTCCAGCTCTATCCTTTCCGACCCCAACTTCTCCAGTTCCATCTTCTCCAATTCCACGTGCCGCACCATCACCTCCACCCCGCTCACCCCGCGCAGATGCTTCGCCAGTCTCTCCGCCAGATACACCGACCGGTGCTGTCCGCCCGTGCACCCAAACGAAACCATCAGGCTGTTGAATCCGCGCTTCAGATAACTCGCCACACTCGCGTCCACCAGCGAAACCGCGTTCGCCAGAAACTGATGCACGCTCTCTTCCTGATTCAAAAACTCGATCACCGCCGCGTCCTTGCCCGTCAGCGTCCGGAACCGCTCCTCACGCCCCGGATTCGGCAACCCCCTCGCATCGAACACAAACCCGCCGCCATGCCCCGTCCCATCGCTCGGCGCCTGCCGATGAAATGAAAAACTGAACACCCGCACCGTCAGCGTCCTCGCGCTCCCCGCCAGGCCCTGCAGCTTAGGCGAATCCTGCATCGACCGGAAGCACTCCAGCAAGGTGGGCAGCGCAATCGGCAGCTCCACGTTCTCCCCCAGCCAGCGCAGGTTCTCGAGCGCGTACGGAACGCTTTGCAGAAAATGCGCCTTGCGCTCATAGAAGCCGCGAAACCCGTACGCCCCCAGCGCCTGCATGATCCGCACATACACATAGGCGTAGTAATACTTCATGAACTCCGCGCGTTCCATCTTCACGAACCCCGCCAGGCACTCGAGGTAGTAGTCCAGCAGCTCCTGGCGCAGTCCCGGCGGCAACGCCGCCTTGCCGTCATAGAGCAGCGAAGCCACGTCATACTGCAGCGCGCCCCTGCGTCCCCCCTGGTAGTCCAGAAAAGATGGCTGCCCATCGCGCAGCATAATGTTGCGCGACTGAAAATCCCGATACAGAAAATACTCGTCGTCCGCTCTCAACAGGAACTTCGTCAGCCGCCCGAAATCGTCCTCCAGCGCCTGCTCGTTAAACGGCACACCCGCCAGCCGCAAAAAATAATATTTGAAGTAGTTCAGGTCCCAGCCAATCGACTGCCGGTCGAACTTCGCCCGTGGGCAGCAGACCTTGTAATTCAGGTCCCGCCCCGCCTCCACCTGAAAACGCGGCAGCACCGCAACCACGCGCCGGTACGCCTCCACCACCCGCGGCTGAACCTCGGCGCCCTCCCGGTTCTCCGTCAGAAACTGGAACAGCGTCTCATCGCCCAGGTCTTCTTCCAGATACGCGCCCTCCTTCAGTGCCTCTTCATAGATCTCCGGCACCGGCAATCCATGCCGCCGAAAGTGCCGCGAGAATTCGAGGAACGCGACATTCTCCTCCCGCACCGAGTGCACCACGCCGATCGCGGTCCGTCCGCCTCCGCCCAGGCGCACAATCGTCCGCCCCGATCCGCCCAGCTGCCCCTGCAGCGCATGCACCTCTTCGGCCGGCGCGTGAAAATGCTTCTCAAAAAGCCGCTCAAGAATATCCATAAAAGATTTCAAGCCAGGATTCACAAATAGCGTCCCGCAATCCGTCAGCGTGCTTCACAAACGATACAACCTCGCCGGCTGTACCGGACGCCCGCTTCCGTGGCGGTGCAACCTTAATCACGATGTCTGTGACGGCGGCAAAGGCCTGGCTAGAACGTTACTCGAGCTCCGACCTGAGCCGCAAACGGAATCCCCACCGTCGTTCCAGGCCCAAAAAAGTCTCCCAAAGCCCCGCCGGCGACCCGCAGCTGGCTCGGACTGCTGATAGGTTCCGTCGATGAGCAATCCGCATTGGTGCAGATGTCAGTTACGTTGCCCGCCTGTGCCTCCGCGCTCGGTACCGGAAGTGTCGCAATGTTGGTTACATAATTTGCGCCTGGATTGTTCCGGTTGAAAAGATTAAAAAACTCGATAAACGGAATCACCGACCACCGTTCACGAATCGAAATCGGCCGGCTCACCCGCAAATCCGCCTGGATGTAAGGCGTTCCCCGAAACTGATCGAGCACCGTGGGCGTCCCGTTAATCGAAATCCGCTCGCTGTTATCCGCAGTCGTAATCGTAAAAGGCCTGGCGGATTCTGCCTGAGTCAGCGTGCTTAACTCGACCCCTCCTACCGTCCGCCACAATCCGGCAAAGACGAACCGCTGCCGCACATCTTCGCCCGACGGCCCGTAATCGCCCGGCCCAAACGCATCCAGCGGATTGCAAACGCCGTTCACGTAATCGAACAGCTCCCCCAAAACGCAGCCCCACGTCTGCGCCTTCGAGAACGTGTAATTTGCCACCAGACTCAGCTGTTTTCCCACATTTCCCTGTAAGTGCAGGAGCATCCCGTTGTAACTCGACCGGTTGTCCGAATGAAAGACGTTTACATCCGGAACATAAGTCGCCTGATTCGGATCGTCGGCAGCCAGCAACGGAGTGAACAAATTCGTCCCGCCCGTGTAGTGATAAGCCCGATAGGCATGATTGCCCTGCTCGTGAATGTAGTCGGCGCTCAACGACCAATTCGCGCTGAAGGCATGTTGCACACCCCCCGACGTGTGGATCGCATACGGCGTCCGGTAATTCGAGTCGATCAGGTTCGCCGTCCCACCAGAAGCATCGCCCGCAACACAACCGGCGTTTTCCGTTCCTCCAGGATTCTGCACCGGATCTACGCAAGTTCCCGGCAGCTTATCGAGCGCCTGAAATGCCGTTGCCCAGCCGTTCTGCGCCAGGTCGTCGAAGTAGAGCCCGAATCCGCCGCGAAACACCGTCGTACCGCTGTTGCCCGGCGTGTAAGCAAAGCCCAGCCGCGGCGCAATCTGCTTATGGTCATCGGTCGGCGCGCCGGGAACCAGTGGAATTTTCAGAGCCTCAAGCGTCAGGTATCCAGGATTGTCCACCTGCGTGCGCCCCGATCCTGTAAAGAGTCCCCACGTCGTCGAATATCGCAGCCCGTAGTTGAAGGTCAGCCGCCGGTGAATGCGCCACGAGTCCTGTCCGTAGAAAGCCAGCCGCTGGATGTTTTGTGCAAAGCCCCCGCCCAGATTCGACGTCGAGGCTCCAGCCTGGTAATCTGCCGTGAACTGCGACAAATTGCTCAGGTAGTAGGTCGGATTCTCCGGAAACTGGTACAAAGTCTCCGTGTTTCCCGGATAGGCCCCGTCCAGCACCGGTTCATGAATGAAGTTCACTCCGAACTTCAGCGCATGAGCACCCTTCGCCTTACTGATGTCGTAGCGGAACTGATACTTCTCCTGGCTGCGCTCCGAGGGAAAGAACGTAATCGGCGTAGCAAACTGATTGTCGCCGAATGTCTCGAACCCCGAAACCGTCAGCGATGTCGAGCTGAACGGAAAGGCCAGCGCAAACCCCAGATCCGAAGTGCGCGTCTGCGTCAGGTGCAGCCCGCTGGCATTGAACACGAAATTTCCCACCAGCGTCGGCGAAAAGTCATATTGGTTGCCGATCACCATGCTCAGGTAGTTGTTATGCGTCAGCAATCCAGTCGATGGCAACGTCCCCTGTTGCACCAGATCGTTGTGAGTTGTGTAAGTGTCGATCGAGCTCCGCATAAACCATGAAGACTTCGGCGCCTGCGCCCAGTCGAAACGCACCAGCCCCAGCGTGTCGCGAAACGGAATCGGCACATTCGCGGGCACTGTAATGGACGGTACTCCGGGAATCAGCCCGTCTGAAGCCAGAGTCGCCAGCGCATCGAACTGCGTAGTGCTGGCCGGGCTGTAGACGATGCTGGCGTTCTCATGAACATTCTCAATCGCGGCGAAGAGCCAAACACGATCACTGTGGATCGGCCCTCCCAGCGTCCCCACATAATTCTGCCGCGAAAACGGCTGCTTGGGATTCGGCGGAGGATTCTCAATCGGAAACCGTGCGTTCAGCGCCGCCTGCCGATCGTAAAACGCCTCGTCCCCATGCCAGTTGTTCGTCCCACTTTTCGTGGTGATCACCACCGAACCCGCCGTCGTGCCTCCCGTGTCTGCATTCTCCTGTGCCGTCCGCACCGCGAATTCCTCAACCGCATCCGGCGAATAGTTCTGCAGAAATCCCCCAATGTAGTCGTCGGAATTATCCCCCCCATCGACCGACAGCTCGTTATTCAGCCCCGAACTTCCTCCCGTCGACACGGCAGTGATGCGCGCCTTCGTGGGGTCGCTCGGTTCCACCGGCTCGGTTCCCGGAGCAAGGTAGGCAATATTCGCGAAACTGCGCGCCGGCAGCGGCAGGGTCTCCAGGTCGTGGCTGGTGATCACGCTCTGATGAACGTCGCTGGCCAGGTCAATGGGCTGTGCCGTAATCGACGACCCCTGCGACTTCACGTTAACGGACTGCTGCACCGCACCCGGTGTAAGGCTCACCGTAATGTCTCTCACCGTGCTCACCGCAGCCACGACCTCGGCTGAAGCGGTCGCAAAGCCGCTGGCGGACACCGTCATCGTGTACTGCCCAGGCGCCAGGTTCTCCAGCAAAAACTCCCCGTGGCTGTCCGACGTGGCGCGCCGCACCGACGCCGAGGCGGCCATCCGCACCTCCACCAGCGCTCCGCCCACGCGAGCTCCGGTCGAGTCCTCGACGATTCCGCGCACCGATCCGGTCGTGATCTGAGCCCGCGTCGCCGTCACCAGCAACAGCAAAGCGAGAAAGCTGAGGGTTGTCCGTTGCATCGTGATCCCAGGCCGGTTCCATCTCGCCATCTTGCGCCTCCGAGGAGAACTAGGTGTTTTCGCCGATTCGGATCAGTCTATAGCAGGCACTGCAAAAGGATGCATCCCGGCAAGGACGTGCGCTGGCCAGGAGTGCTCAGCTCCTTCCTCAAATCATTCCTATTTTGAAAATGCATGTGGAGGCAAGGAGTGAAGCTCGGCTTCTGCCCCGGCTTTGTGTCCCATTACTTTCGTTTGTCGCCTGCGCTGATTCTCCTTGCAATGCCCCAAGCCTTCCGTGAAAATGAAACAGGAAGTTGAGCTAGGAGGACTCGCCATCGCGGGTCCTTTTCTTTTTGCAGCCTTGGCCACTTTCCGTTCGCTTACCGATCCAAATGGAGATCGGCACCCTGGAGATACCAAATTGCTTTTGCAAACCGTTCAGAATCAATCGGATGCCGCACGCACAAACGATATCCCCGCAACCCCCGTGAAATGAAATACATGCCGTAGTCCCATAGGGACGGGTGGGGGTATCCCAACCCACGCCTTTTACAATCCCTCTCAGGAGTTGTGCAATGCGCCTCACGCCGCGCCTGGGTTTCCGGCTCATTCTGGTCGTCTTCGCCGTGGTCGTCATTTGTGTGCGCCTCATCCCGCGTCACCGCGTCGGCCCGGCCGGCTCCAGGGTGATCTCCGACCTCGCGGCAACCAGCCCGCTGAATCAGCCTGGCGGCGACCCAGCGCTGGCCGAAGCCTACGAGGTCTACTCCGCGCTCTATCAGGCTCCGAGTCAGCCTCCGAATCAGGAGCCGCTGGTCTTCGCCAACAACTCCGTCACCGACATACCGCAGGTCGGTGGCAGTTGCTTGAAGCCCACGACGCCTGATGAGCGCGAGATGACTGATGCCTTCGTCGCGGCCAATCAACAGAGTCATCGCTGGGAGCAGAAATTCACCATCCCGCAGGGATACCGGCTATTGGACTCCAGCGAAGTCGCCCAGGCGCAGAACTGTATCGTCACGCACGGCCAGGATTCCGCCGGATGCGCCGGCTACCAACAGGTTCGGCACATTCGTTTCCTCGGAGTTCCTGGTTTTGACCGCACGCACACGCACGCTCTGGTTTCAGTCATCAAGAACTGCGGCGGCGACTGCGGCAGCGGCGGAATCTTCGCGGTTGAGAAAGCCGGAGGCACGTGGCAACGTTCCGCCTCCACCGATTTCACCAGCGACTGCAGCTGGGTTTATTAGTGCGGGCTTTTGCGAGATATTCGCCGCAGGAGTTTATTCGGCCTCGGTATGAGGGAGGTTCGGGAACAGGAAGAGCACCTCACGCCAAGGAAACGAGATCAGGCCAGGAGTCTCACACTTCCTCCGGTTCTGCGGCCAGAGCCGAGGCCATGGCTGTGGCCAGGCGATTCCAGCCTTCCGTCTCCTCGCGAAATCGCCTGCGGCCGGCGGCAGTCAGTTCATAGTATTTGGCGCGACGGTTGTTCTCCGATGTACCCCAGGTGGGCTTTAGAAGTCCCTGGCGCACCAGCCGAAACAATGCCGGATAGAGCGCGCCCTGCTCGATCAGCAGGGCGCTGCCCGAGATTTGGCCTATGCGCAGCAGAACCCCGTAGCCGTGAAGAGGGCCGAGAGAGACAGCCTTCAGAATGAGAAGATCGAGGGTTCCTGGAAGAAGCTGGGCTTCGCCGGACATGCATCACTCCTAAGATAGATAGGAGTATGCGCCGACCTTTCCTAAGCTGTCAAGGGGAAAGGTCGGCGCTCATATCCACAGCGGAAATCCGGAGAGTCCAGGGGCCGTCTCCGAATCGAGCCCGGAAGGCCGGTTCACAGTCCGATCGAAATTCGCGTCCGGGGGTCCAGATAATCCCGCAGCGCGTCTCCCAGGAAGTTGAACGACAGGACGCAGAGCATCACCGCGATCGCCGGAAAGACTACCAGGTGCGGCGCGTCGAAAAGGAACGGGCGGGCGTCATTCAGCATGGACCCCCAGCTGGCCGCCGGCGGAGGCACGCCGAGCCCCAGAAAGCTCAAAGTCGCCTCGGCCAGCACGGCACCAGCCATGCCGATCGCTGCCTGGACGATAAGAGGCTGCAGGATGTTCGGCAAAATGTGGTGGGTGAAGATGCGAAAATCGCTTCCTCCCACGGCACGTGCCGCTTCCACAAATTCGCGCTCCTTCACAGCCAGCACCTGCGCCCGAACCAACCGTGCGTATCCAACCCATCCCCCGATCGAGAGCGCGAGGATGAGGTTCCGCAGTCCAGGCCCCAGAAAAGCCACGAACGCGATTGCCAGCAGAATCCCGGGCAACGCCAGAAACGCATTCATCAGGAAAGTATTGATCGACACGTCGAGCCACCGCCCGTAGTAGCCGGCAATTCCACCGAAAATCAACCCCAGCAGGAACGAAAGTCCCACCACCGACGCCGCGACGGTGAGCGACAGCCGCGCTCCCCAGATGACGCGGGAGAGAATGTCGCGGCCCAGTTCATCGGTCCCGAGCCAATGTGCACGGTCGGGCGACGCCAGGCGATGGGACAGGTCGAGCGCCGCAGGGTTATAGGGCGCCAGAAGGGAAGCGAACAGAGCCATTGCCCCGAAGAGAATCATGAGCGCCACGCCAATCCAAGCAAGAGGCTGGCGGCGCAGCGATCCGGACGCGATGGAAAGACATCTGAGCGCGTCAAATCCGGATTGAGGCTGATTGTCGGAGCTGTCTGGCAACAGTCCTCTTTTGGGGCATTTCAATTCGTAAGCGCGTCCAATAGAATCATAGTAGTCAGTGGGGCGCAGGCTCGTGTCATTTTTTGACAGGCGTGATACCGCATCTGGAGAATAAGGTCACGTTGCACTGTTCAGGCTTCATTTTCCTTAGCGGGAGCTTTCGAATATCCATGAACCTCAAAGGTGAGAAAGTCGCTGTCTGCGGCGCAGGCGGATTTATCGGTGGTCATTTAGTGACATATCTTCGAGCGCAGGGCGTGAATGTCGTCCGCGCCGTCGATGTGAAACCTCTGGATGAGTGGTACCAGGTCTCCGGCGACGTTGAGAACCTAGTCCTCGACCTGAAGGACAAGGACAGCTGCTACCAGGCTGCGAAGGGCATGAAGGGAATCTTCCAGCTGGCTGCGGATATGGGCGGCATGGGGTTCATTGAGAACAACAAGGCTCTGTGCATGCTGAGCGTTCTGACTAATACTCACATGCTCATGGCTGCCCGGGATTCCGGCGTTGAGCGATTCTTCTATTCCTCCTCCGCGTGCGTCTACAACGGCGAGAAGCAGACGAATCCTGACGTGGTCCCTCTGAAGGAAGAGGATGCATATCCCGCGCTGCCGGAAGATGGCTACGGATGGGAAAAACTGTTCAGCGAGCGCATGTGCCGCCATTTCGAAGAGGACTTCGGCATTGTGTGCCTTGTTGCCCGATATCACAATGTCTACGGTCCGTTTGGAACCTGGACGGGCGGACGAGAAAAGGCGCCTGCGGCTATTTGCCGCAAAGTCATTGAGGCGAAGTCTTCGGGGAAGCACGGGATCGAGATCTGGGGCGATGGCAAACAGACGCGGAGCTTCATGTACATCGACGACTGTACGAAGGGCACACTCGCAATCGCCGAGAGCGATATTGATGAGCCGATTAATCTGGGATCCAGCGAACTGGTGACCATCAATCAGCTCGTGGACATCGTGGAAGAGATTGCCGGAGTGAATCTGGAGCGTCGTTACGATCTGAATGCGCCCAAGGGGGTGAATGGACGCAACAGCGACAACACCAAGATTCTGAAGAAACTGGGATGGGAGCCTTCGATCCGCCTGCGAGACGGGATGGCGAAAACTTATGAATGGATCGAAACCCAGATGCTGGTGGGAGCTGGCCGTTAAATTCATCGAAGCTGGCCGTCGGTTAAGCCATTCCGCAGTGTATCGTTCCAGTGCTGCTGGAATTGCATCATTAACCATCGAAACACTCCGAGGCGATTTTGTTTTTGGACCGCGGGAGCGGTCTGGTAGCTGATATCTCATGCGCATTTTTGTCAATGAGTTTTGCGGGCATCCCTTTCAGATGGAGCTCAGCCGGAAGCTAGCGAAGATGGGCCATCAGGTCTGTCATGTTTACTTTGCCGACAATGACTCCACGCCCAAAGGCGAGACGCGGTTACAGTCGGATGATTCGCCGAACCTGACCATCGAGGGGCTGCATATTCAGCGGGAGTTCTCCAAGCACTCGCTCCTCACCCGCCGGCAGGCCGACCTGGAGTATGGGCGCGAGGTCGCCAGTAGAGTCCGGCGGTTTCAGCCCGACGCGGTGGTCTCCGCGAACATGCCGCTCGATGCGCAGAAGATCCTCCAGGAGGCAGCATTTTCCCAACACGCACGATTCGTTTTCTGGCTGCAGGACGTCTATTCTGTTGCTGTCCGTTTTGTGTTGCGAAGGAAGGCGAAGTTTCTGGAATGGGCAGGCGGATGGTATTTCGAGAGGCTGGAGAAAAAGTTGCTGCGCCAGTCGGACGCTATCGTGTGCATCGCGCCCGGATTTGCGGATTTCGTCAGGAACTGGGGCATTCCGGAATCGAAGATCACTGTGATTCGAAACTGGGCGCCTCTGGATGAAGTCATGCCGATGCCTCGCGACAATCCATGGGCTCGCGAAAACGGGGTCGCCGGCAAGTTTTGCTTTATGTACTCGGGCACTCTGGGGATGAAGCACCGGCCCGAACTGCTCCTCGACCTCGCGAAGCGTCTGGAGGTTCGCGGGGATGCGCGTCTGATCGTCATTGCCGGTGGCGCCGGAGCGGACTGGCTTCAGCAGAAAGCACATGAGGTAAGGCCGGAGTTTCTGAAGGTGCTGCCCTTCCAGCCGTACGAGAGAATTTCCGAGGTGATGGCGTCGGCCGATGTATTGATCACCCTGCTCGATTCGGAGGCGAAGACGTTTGCGGTTCCGTCGAAGACGCTTGCGTATCTGTGCGCGGGGCGCGCTTTGATCGTTGCTGCGCCCGATGCCAATGAAGCAGCGCGTGTGGTGAAACAAGCCGAGGCAGGCCTGGTGGTCTCTCCCGACCATTCCGCGGGAATTATTGCAGCGGCGGAGCGTTTTCTCGGGGATCTCTCTCTGTGCGCGCAGTGCGCGGCGAATGCGCGCGATTATGCCGAGAGGCACTTCTCTATCGACACCATTGCCGACCGCTTTCTCGCCGTCCTTCAGGCGCCAGCCGCGACGGCGGAGATCGAATCCAGCGATCTGGTGTTGGCGAGCGGGGACAGCGAACGGAATCAATCGTGGAAACATCCAGCCTGAACACTATTAAGGGTGGGACTGTCGTTCTGTTTGGGGGCACCGGCTTTATCGGCAGCCATCTGGCTATGGACTGGCTGCGGGAGAGCCTCGCTCAGAAGGTGGTCCTGGTCGATCTGAATCCGCCTCGCAATGAGCCATGGGTGACGCCTCTCCGCAAAGAACTGCAAACAGGCCGGGCCGAATTCGTCCGGTGGGATGTTCGGAAAAAGATTCCCGACTCTCTGCTGCCCAGGGCCGATCTCATCTTCAATCTGGCCGCCGTTCACCGCGAACCCGGGCACCTGCCCCACGAATATTTCGAGACCAACCTCAAAGGTGCGGAAAATGTTTGCGCCTGGGCCTCCGCGGTTGGCTGTGAGCGGATGGTTTTCACCAGCAGCATCGCCCCTTATGGTCCCTCGGAAGAGCTGAAGAATGAGGAATCGCTGCCCGTCCCGGATTCGCCTTATGGAAGCTCCAAGCTAGCCGCCGAGAAGATACATATCGGCTGGCATTGCTCTTGCCCGCGCCGGAAGTTGCTGATCCTGCGCCCGGGCGTGGTCTTCGGCCCCGGAGAGGGCGGCAATGTCACGCGTCTTGTCCGCAGCTTCGTGAAGGGTTATTTCGTCTACATGGGAAACCGGCAAACGCGAAAAGCTGGCGGCTATGTGAAAGAACTTTGCCGGGTGGTTCGGTTCGGCCTCGACCATCAGGACCAGAGTGGAGAAGGCGTGACCTTGCTCAATTTCTCCATGGATCCCCCTCCGACGCTCGAAACCTACATTGCCGTCATTCAGAATGTGTCAGGAATTCGGAGATCGCCGATGAATCTGCCACGATCCGTGCTGGTCGCGATTTCTTATCCCATTCACGTTGTAGCAACGGCGTTCGGAATCCGTCAGCCGATCAGCCCGGTAAGAGTGCGCAAGGTATTTCGCTCGACGTCGATCGATCCCAGGGGATTGCGGGAACTTGGATATAAGCCGAAATACACTTTGGAGGAAGCTCTTCAGGACTGGAAGCACGATCTTCCGGAAGATTTTTCTCGTTAGTTTGGTCAGGGACAGCCGATGAAAATGACAAACGTATTGCGTGGAATTTCTTGCCTGACTTCGCTGGGAATTGCGGGCTTCGCTCACGCCCAGGCGCCGGATGTGGTCCGGCAGATCTTCATGCTGACCAACCAGGATCGTCAGGAACACGGCCTGCCCGCTCTGCGTTGGGAATCGGCCCTGGCTGCCGCGGCCCGGGGACATGCCGACCGCATGGTACGGGAGCGTTCGCTTTCGCATCAGTATCCCGGCGAAGCCGAGTTGATAACGCGGGCGGCTACCGCAGGCGCGCATTTCCAGGCCATCGCTGAGAATGTCGCGGTGGGACCGAACCCACAGTCGATCGAGCGCGACTGGATGCACTCGACTCCGCATCGGGCCAACATTCTCGACCCCAGGATGAACGCCATCGGCATCGCCGTCGCGGGACGGGGCGGGTCTCTTTACGCCGTGGAAGACTTCGAACAATCGTCCGAGGTGGTGACCGTCGAACAGGTGGAACAGCGTGTCCGGGCTTTACTGCGCGCCCGAAATGTCGATGCATCGGCGCCCTCAGGGCCAGCGGAGCAGGCATGCGCCAGGGAGCATGGAGTCCCGCAGGGGACCAGTGTGCGCTCGATCGTTCGATTCGAGGCCCCGGACCTGACCCAACTGCCAGGTCAGGTGGCCCAGCAGATTCGCGATGGAGACTTCAAAGAAGCTGCCGTGGGCGCATGTGCCTCGCAATCCGGCCAGGCGTTCACAACCTATCGCGTTGCGATCCTTTTCTACTGAGAGTGGCTACTCCGCACCCTCGCCTGGCTTGGTGGGTTCGAGTTGCAGAGCATTGTTGAAGCGGTTGAAATAGTTGAACAGTCCTATCGCCGACATCAGCTCGACGATTTCGCCCTCATCAAAATGCTCCCGCAGAGTCTCGAAGTCTTCATCGGGGATGCGATTGGCGTCGAGCGTCATCTGCTCGGCGAGGCGCAGCGCAGCCTTTTCGGCTGAAGTGAAGTCGCTTCGCTCAGAGTACCCGGCGAGGTCGTCGATCTGTTCACGCGACCAGCCCAGCCGCAAGGCGATCTGCGAGTGGGAAGCGAGGCAGTATTCGCAGCGATTGAGTTGCGATGTGCGCACGATGACAAGCTCCTTGAGCCGCAGCGGCACCGTGCCGCTCTGCAGGATGGCCTCGAAGTGCGCGATCATCGTTTCGAAAATCTGCGGCCGATGAGCCACGGTGCGAAACATATTGGGCACGTTGCCGCGGGTGCGCATGTATCGGTCGTAAATCTCCCCTACAGCCGGTGTGGCCTGGGCTCGCGGCACCCGCGAAAGGCGCGGAGCGGTTTTCAGCATGACGTTTCTCCTCCCGGTGACCAGCGTAACGCAGCGCCGGTACGACGGGCGTTTGATATAATTTCGCCAGAGAAGCCGGGTTTCACACACTCCTCAGTAGCTCAATGGCAGAGCATTCGGCTGTTAACCGAAGGGTTGTAGGTTCGAGTCCTACCTGAGGAGCCAATTACATCAACAACTTAGATTGACCTCCCTCCTTCAGGTTGGGAAAACTTGGGAAAACTTCATCGGCGACCCGCTTTCCCGCGATGACTTTGGGCTGTCGCCCTGTCCGCCCCATCCGCTCTAACGCTGGCAACCATCCTTCAACGACCGCATTCGCGCGCGAGTTCACCGCGCGGAAGACGTTCTCGTCGATGGGCTGTACGTACACGTTCCCGGTAGTCGTGATGCTGGCATGACGCAACGCGCCCTGCGCATCTTTGAGCGTGCCGTGGTTTTGCAGATCGGTTCCCAGCGTGCGCCGCATCACCTGAAAGGTGATGAGACGGCCTGGGACGCCGAGCCGCACGGCGATCGGGCGAATCCGCGTTCGCAGGAAGTTCTTGCTGGAGTACGGAACCAGCTCCCCCTTCCGTTCGCCTCTGCCAAAGGTCGGAAACATTAGGGCCTCGGGCGAGGTGTCCGGCGCGATGCTCTTCCAGGCTTCGATGATGGACCAGACGAACTCCGGCACCACAATCGGTCCCTTGCTCGCCTTCGTCTTCAGCCGTCCGGGGTAGAGTTTTCCGTCATAGGCTGTGCCTCGCGGCAGGAGCGATTCTCCCGTCCAGCATTTCCACTGCAGGCCAAATACCTCGCTGGCGCGTGGACCAGAGAAGATGCCGATCGAGAGTAGGCAGAGATCTCTGAGATCCGTCACTGCTCCTAACACCGCCAGAATCTGCCCGCGGTCGATCACTGGCTTTTCAACCGGCATCGTCAGCGGCAGAACCACGTCCTCGGCGGGGTCTTCCACCAGATACTTCTGCTTCCGAGCAAGGCGCAGGATGGCCCGCACATTGCTGTAAGCCTGATGGACCAGCGACTCGCGGTATTTTTCGGCAAGCTGGTTCAGGTAGACCTGAATGGAAAAAGTATCCAGGTCACGGAGAGGCGTGTCGCCAAAGCGCGAGATCAAGTAGTGCTCGATGGCATAGCCGTTCGTCTGGCGGTAGGCCGGACTCCACTTGCCCTGCCGCATCGGAACATAGCGCTGCCTCGTGAACCACTCGAAAGTGACCGAATCATCCGGCGGCAGCGCCGAGGGCTTCCCCGGAACTGTGCCTTCTTTCAGAATGATCTGCTGGAGCATCTGCGCCGCCCTCGTCTTTGGTACTCCCGCCTTGGGGCAAATTGGAACATTGCGTTGCTTGCGTACCTCCTTTCCGTTTTTGTCCCGCTGATAGAGCAGGAACCGTCCATACCACATCTGAGGCTTCGTTCCACGGACGTAGACCGTGCCTCGCTGATACCTGATCCTCACTAGGGTTCTCCATTTCTGGTTCGTACCCTTGGCCGTGGAGAACGGTTCTATTGAACCATCCTTTTAGCGGCATTTCGAGTCATTTCTTGCTGCTAATTCCGCCAGAAACGCCTGCACATCGGGCCAGCGAAAGCGCACTAGGGGGCCGAGTTTTACGGCACGGATACGGGGAGAACGGCGGGTGGCGTGATCCCGCACCCAGCGCTCGGACACACCCAGGCGCGAAGCCACCTCCTGCGCCGAGTACAGGCGCTCATTGAAGCCGAAGGGTTCATCTGATCCAGGAGCGTCCGCTCGAAGTCGGGCTGGGAGAGTAATAGGGGAAGGGGTACGCATGGTCTCCTCAACGCACGTTTCACCGTGCATGGAAGAGCGTAGTCAGCATCCACAGCAGAAAATATGGAATTACTTTCCACTCGGTGTCCTGAAAGGACACCATTGTCGTGGGACATCGCAGCTGGCGCAATTTGCGTCATCATCTACGCAAATTGCGTAGATGTGTTGGCGTCACGAACGAGCAAATGCCAGGAGCGGTTGAATGTCGTTCTTATCCGCAGCCCGAAGCGCGTCGATGTAGCTCCGCCGGAAGTCACCGGCTCGCACAATATCCGCGCTACCCCATGTGAACGCCGGCCTGTCCAGTCTACGAACGACAACATCAGCCATAAGCCTGGCATGGCGACCGTTGCCGTTAGCGAAGGGATGAATCCAAACGAGCTTATGGTGGAACCGGACCCCGAGTTCATCCGGCTCGAAGGTCTGATGCTCTACCCAATAGCGCGCATCGCCTAGCAAGGCTGGCAGCGCCTCACGGATCTGGTAGTGCGGAATGCCGATGTTCTTTTCCGTGGTCCGGTAGGCCCCTGCCCACTTCCAGGTCTGATCAAACATACGCAGGTGCAGTTCTCTCACGTAGGCTTCTGAAAATGGATCCTGCCGATTCAAATTGCGCGAATCGAGCGCCCATGCAGAAGCTTCGAGGATGTTCTGGCGCTCCCACTCATTCAATTCTTCCTTCGTCGTGAGATCAGGGATGAGATCGTCCTGTTCTTCGGGAGACAGCGGTGTATTGCCATCTCCCGTATTGAATAGGGTCATCGGGATGTGCGCTTTCTGACGAGGCGGCGCGTCTCCGCTTCGACCGCCTCGTCGATTCTGCCGACCGCCTGGTTCTCAAGCGCCATCGAATGCTCGACGCCGAGGACGCGGTTTTTCGCCTCGGCGCGCGCGCGGTTTTCGATCAACTCCTGCATGCTGCCAGCGCGCGGAACGAGGGCATAGACCAAGTCGCAATCGAGCGCATTGGCTGCCGCGCGCAGGCTCTTCAAGGTGATGCGGTCTTCCGCCTCCCCCTTCTCCAGTTGCAGGGGGAGCTGGCGGCTCGTCCCCAGCCTCCGGGCCAGTTCACCCGAGGAGACTCCCAGCGCCTGCCGGATGGTGCGAATCCATCCCTTCGATGGACGCGGAGCCTCTCGCGCCGCACGGTATGGCTCCAGAGCGCGATCCAGTTGTTTTAGGCGGAGATTTTTGAACTCGCTGCGCATGACAAGATAAATATAGTCAATGTACATCGTAATGACAAGTATTATATTGTCAAATATTATGTACTTGACTATCTTTAGATTGTCATGTATGCGGTTGAAGATTGATTCTTAAGTCTTTGAGCACAATACCCGATGAACGGATATTGGTGGACGATCAATACCAGCGGGAACGGGATTTGGTGGAAATGCTTCGCGCGGGGCTGTGACCTAGCATGGTGGTACTCTCCCTGTTGCGGTATGCGGAGCGTTGTCTATCGCCTCGCCTGTAATGCCATTCTGGGATTGTCCGGCCTAGATGGCGAATAAAAAGAGAATATGCTGATATAGTCGTTAAGAAGGAGCGCCCTCTGATGGCCTCCTTCGGACCTCGGATTACGCGTTGCGCGTGCTATGTACCGCGCAGGCGGCGACAGCGCGCCCGGCGGCCAGGAGTAATTATGATGTTCTCTGCACCGCTCAAGGAAGCAGGCCCCATGCAGACCCTCACGATCGAGGTCACCCAGGACCATATCGACCGCCTCGCCGTGGCCGCACTTCCATCCTCCCCACTTGGAGGGAAAGTGTTCTCCTACTACACTCAGGAAGAATGCCCTGGCTGGCGGCTATTCTCAATACGGTTGCGGAGCACAAACAGGATCTTGCCTGCCAATTCTTTTGGCGCTAGTGTAGCGTCTCATTAATAGAATCATTTATATATCGAGCCTTCTCTTATGATGAGGAGACTTGGATATGCGTGTAGCGGAGCCGATTGTTCTGAGTGAAGAGGTCCGGCGGAAGTTG
>Ga0182018_10002044_pt1 | contig 21213 bp, 16 predicted proteins | sample 812P2MmetaG_FD_120490 | JGI IMG/M metagenome (GOLD analysis project Ga0182018, IMG submission 120490) | Permafrost microbial communities from Stordalen Mire, Sweden - 812P2M metaG | ecosystem: Environmental > Terrestrial > Soil > Wetlands > Permafrost | place: Sweden: Stordalen | collected...
ACAAAGGCTTCCGCACCATCGGCGAAATTCATCAGGATCTCGACCTTTTCAACATGCCGGTCGAGCTGCGCATCGAGACCGACGGCAAAACGGAGAGCGAGAAGAAAGACGTGGTCGGCACCGACACGCAATTCGTCGTGGATACCTTCGGCCGCCCGCGCCACATCAGCCTTGACCCCGGCAACTGGGTGCTCAAGGCCACCCCCGACCTGCAGGTGCGCATCGCCATCCTCAAGGGTCAGCAACTGGTGGCTCAGGGCGACCTGCCCGGGGCGCTCACCGAGTACCAAAAGGCCCTGGAGGTGAACCCAAACAGCTCACTGGCCAGCTACCGTATCGGCGAGTTGCTCTTTACCCAACGAAACTATCAGGCCAGCGTCAACTCTTACCGCGACTCGTTGCGCGGAGACGGCGAACCCCGCTGGACCGAGGTCTGGAGCCACATCGCGCTGGGCAAGATCTTCGACATCACCGGCCAGCGCGACCGCGCGGTCAACGAATACCGCCTGGCGGTGCAGACCAACGACAACACACAGGGCGCGGTGAACGAAGCGCGGCAGTGGCTGCAACGGCCCTACAAGCTGCCTGACAGCGATACCGGCGGGCAATAGAACGGGTTCCGGACTCGAATCCGGGAGTCTGTCCATCGCTGCAAGCGGGGTATGATTCATGAATGCTTCCCTGCATGCCGAGACACTTGCTCCTTTTGACCGTTGTGTTGGCGTGTCCGGCAGCGTTCTGGTGTCCTGCGCAGGAGGCACAATCTTCTTCGCCCGCCGAGACACGCTACCACTTCGGCGACGATCCAGACGGCAAGCTGGGCTGGGCAAATCCAACTTTCGACGACAGCGCCTGGCCTATCGCCGAAAACGGCCAATGGCCCATGCCACCTTTCTTTTCAGATGGCTTCATCTGGCTTCGCTTCCGCATCCCAGTGCGCGGCGATGCCTCCGGTCCGTTGGCTGTCCGCAGCGCGCGGGACCGCAATTTGGACGGCCTTCCCTTCGCTTTGGCAGACGAACTCTATGTAGACGGTGTGCTGGCGGGCAGTCAGGGTAGCCTTCCACCTCATGTTGAACTCGACATCCATCAGTTGGACGCGGTCTTCGAACTGCCAGCGTCCGCCGCAAAGCCGGGTAGTACAGCCGTCGTTGCGCTTCGAGTCTGGTGCCCTCCGCATCTGCGCAGGCCAGGAAAACCCGCCGTCGAGATTTCCATCGATGGAACCCGCAATCTCCTCCTTGCCCGGCGCGCCGACCATGCCACCGAGCTCTACGCGAACGGGCTGAACCTTGCTCTGAATCTCGGGATTGGCCTCCTGGGCATCGGGATGCTCGTCGCATGGCGTTGGACCGGTAAACGCGATTTGCTGGTGTTCGCCTGGGTGATGATTCCACAGGCGCTCGTTCTGCTTGCGTGGAACTCCAGCTTGCCTGGAGAGGATCAGCTTTCATTTCAAGCGGGAGCGTTTGTCTTTTTTGCACCGCTGACGCTGTTCATGGTTGCCCTCGGCGAGCTCAACTGGACCGTTCACCGCCTGCGTGCTCCTCTTCTGAAACGTCTCGCCCAGGCTGCTGCCGTGATCTTTAACCTGGCGCTGTTGATTCCGATTTTGTCGACAACTTCGACCGCGATTGCTCATTTGGCCACGCTGGCCGTGCTCCCTGCGGACTTGATCTTCGAACCCATCCTCATTGCCGTGAACGTCTGGGCGATTCTGACGAAGAGAACCAACCCGCTGCTTGCGCTGGCGCTCCTGGCAAACCCAGCTATCTCCCTGTTGAACAACACGGCCATCTTATCGTTCGTCGTGAGATTGGGCCCGTTCCAGGAGCACCCGATTGCGCTGGCTGACTTCGTCTGTGATGTCGCCATCTTTGCGCTCCTCAGCCAGAATGCCTGGAAGGAGTGGCGCGCACGCGACGAGTTGCGGGTCGAGTTCGAGGCGGCGCGCGAGGTGCAAGAGCGGCTCGTCGCCCCCGCCGTCGATCTTCCCGGCTTCAAAATTCAGAGTGTCTACTTCCCCTCCAGACAGGTTGGCGGAGACTTCTTCCGCGTATTACCCGAACCAGACGGCAGCGTACTCGTCATAGTCGGCGACGTCAGCGGCAAAGGCCTCAAAGCCGCCATGACCGTCAGCGCCATCATGGGCGCGCTGCGCGACTACCCGTCGCTCTGGCCGCCTGAGATCCTCGCCCACCTCAATCGTGCTCTCTACGGCCAAATTGGCGGCTTCGTCACCTGCTGCGTCGCGCACATCCCCGCTGACGGCGCAATGACCATCGCCAACGCCGGCAATCCCGCCCCTTATCGCAACGGCGCCGAAATGGCCGTCGAGCCCGGCCTGCCCCTCGGCCTCGTCACCGAATCCACCTACACAGAAATGCGCTACCGACTTGCCCCCAATGACCGCCTCACCTTTGTCTCCGACGGCGTCCTCGAAGCCACCAGTCCCTCCGGCGAGCTCTACGGCTTCGACCGCACCCAGGCCGCTTCAACCGAACCCGCCAACGAAATAGCCCGCTGTGCGCAGCACTTCGGACAGCAGGACGACATCACCGTCCTCACCCTCCTGTTGTCGCCCGCCCAGGAGGGAGCGCTCGCGTGAAGGTTCGCAACTTTGTCGTTGTCGCTCATCTGACCCTCGTTTGTGTCCCCTTCTGCACCCCGCACGCCCGCGCCCAGCAAGCCCAGCCCCCCACGACCGTGCGCTACCACTTCGGCGACGACCCTGACGGCAAGCTCGGCTGGGCCAATCCCAACTTCGACGACAGCGCCTGGCCTGTAGCCAAAGATGGCCGATGGCCGATTCCTCCTTTGTACTCCGACGGCTTTGTGTGGGTTCGCCTCCACATCGCTGTACGTAGCGGAGCTTCCCTCCCGCTGGCCGTCCGCAGCTCGCCGCCCTTTCTCATTGCAGTGGACACAGAGCGTCATGCGCTGGAAATCTACGCAGGAGGTGCGCTTGTGGGCCGGCAGGGCAGCCTTCCGCCCGAGGTCGACCTGGATCTTGACCACAGGGATGCCATCTTCGACCTGCCGGCATCCGCCGCGTCACCGGGAGCAACAACCCTCGTGGCGCTTCGAACCTGGTATCCGCCAGCGTGGCGCGGACCCACCTCTTTCACAACCTGGATCATCTCTGTAGACGAGAACCGTGTTCTGCAGCTGGCTCATCGCGCTGACCACGCCACCATCACCTATGCAAACCTGCTTGACCTGGAACTCAACGGCCTCATGGTCCTCCTCGGCGTAGGAGTGTTCTTCGCCTGGCGGTGGTTGGGTGGGCGCGATTTGCTGGTCTTCAGTTGGGTATTGATTGCACATGCGCTCTTTGAGCTTTCTGCCAATCCTTCCTTGCCTGGACTCGGGGCGATCTCTTGGCGAACTCAGTGGATAATTCTATTTGGGATCGCCTTTCCTGCTCTATTGGCCGATGTCGAGTTTACCTGGACTGTTCATGGCCTACGGGCTATCAAGCTGAAGCGCCTTGTCCAGGCTTTCGCGGTGGCCCTTGCGATAGTCGCTCTGTACTTTGTTTTGCCCACAACTCCCACTGCGCTCACTTTTTGGGCCGGCCCGGTGTATCTTCTCGCGTTTTTGGGCTTCAGCCTCACTCTTGTTGGCGTCAATCTTTGGGCGATTATGGTGAGGAGAAGGAACCAGTTGATCGCGGTCGCAATCATTGCCTACGCAACGGCAGCCTTTCTGCTCCCGGTTGGGGTTTTGCCTGTCGGTGTGATGGTGGGGCCCTTTTACGAACACACGCTTGGGCTGGCCTTCTTTCTCTTTGCGATTGCCCTCTTCCTCTTGCTCAGCCAGCGGGCCTGGCGGGCGTGGCGGGCGCGCGACGAACTCCGCGTCGAGTTCGAGGCGGCGCGCGAGGTGCAGGAGCGGCTGGTTGCACCGGCGGTAGATGTTCCTGGATTCCGCATCCAGAGCGCCTATCTGCCGGCGAAGCATGTGGGTGGCGACTTCTTTCGCGTCGTGCCCGAGTCTGACGGCGGCGTGCTTGTCGTTGTAGGCGACGTGAGCGGCAAGGGGCTCCGCGCGGCCATGACGGTTTCGGCCATCATCGGCGCGTTGCGAACCATGCCTGTTCTCCCTCCGGCCCGCATCCTAGCCGCGCTCAACCGCGGGCTCGTCGGCCAATTGCAGGGCGGCTTTGTCACCTGCTGCGTGGCGCGCATTGGGGAGGATGGGGCAATCACCATTGCCAACGCCGGGCAGATTGCGCCCTACCTTAACGGTGCAGAGCTTGAGGTCCCCGCTGGCTTGCCCCTCGGCGTCGAACCGATCGAGTACGAAGAACTGCATCTCCAGGTAAGCGCCGGTCACAGCCTCACCTTCGTCTCCGATGGCGTCGTCGAAGCGCGCAACGCCGCGGGCGAGTTGTTCGGCTTCGAACGCACCCGCGCAATCAGCGGGCAGTCCGCAAACCAAATCGCCAACGCCGCGAAGCTGTTCGGCCAGGAGGACGACATCACCGTCCTCACCCTGCAAAGGTCGGTCCCCGCGTGACGGACCTTCATCTCCTTGCCGCAGCACTGCCCCTGCTCCAGCAGCTTTTTCCGCCGGTGCCGCTCATCAAGCAGGTACAAGACATACCGGTGCTCATCGGCGCCGTGCTGTTGTTCTGCCTGGCGGTTGCTTATTTGGCGCTCTGGCGGGCCGCGCCCGATTATCGTGTTTTTCGCAGCCTGGGCATCTACACTTTCGCCGCCAGCGTCGTGCAGTTCCTGGCTTACTTTGAGGCACTGGTCCTTAGCTTGTCGGTGAGAGCCGTCGCCACGGGTTTATTGGTGGAGGCAGCGGGGGAGGCGATGCGGGTATCGAATCGCCGCTGGACACGCTTCCTCTGGCCGGTGTATGTATTCGCCGCCTTCGCCGTGTGGTTCCCTTCCACGGTCTTTCTCGGCGACTGGTCCATTGGTATCGCCGCGGTGCCGCTCGGGATCCTGATCGTCCAAGGCTTTCGCCGGGGCAATTCCCGCGACAGGATGGTGGCTGCCGCGTTTTCGGTCTATTTTTTCGTGCGCTTGACGCTTTTGACCAGCTTTGAGCGGCTTACGGGCATCGGCAGCCTCGTCATCATCGGCAACTGGCACTGGTCGATCAATTCCTTGACGCAATCTTTGCTGGGAGCCACGGCGCTGACCATCTTTGTTCGCGACCTTATCCGCGACCGCCGGGAGAAAGAGCGCCTCGCCGCTGAACTCGCCGCTGGCCGCGCTGTCCAGCAAGTCCTCATCCCTGAAGAAACTCCCGTCATCCCGGGCTTCAACATTCAATCCGTCTACAAGCCCTTCGGTGAAGTCGGCGGCGACTTCTTCCAGATCATCGCCACCCCCAGCGGCGGCGTACTCGCTATCATCGGCGACGTCAGCGGCAAAGGCCTGCCCGCTGCCATGACCGTCTCTCTGCTTGTGGGCACCGTCCGCACACTGGCCCACTACACCCAGAGCCCCGGCGAAATCCTCGCCGCCATGAATCAGCGCATGCTCGCCCGCAGAGATGGTGGCTTCACCACCTGCCTCGCCCTCCGCGCCGATTCCGATGGCACGCTCGCCATCGCCAACGCCGGCCACATCGCGCCTTACTTCGATGGCAAAGAGCTGACACTCCAAAATGGGCTTCCGCTTGGAATCTCTGCCGACACAACCTATGCCGAATCCACCTTCCAGCTCGACCCAGGCCCGCAGCTCATCTTGCTCACCGATGGCGTGGTCGAGGCGCGCAACGCTGCGGGCGAGCTGTTCGGCTTCGAGCGCACACGCGCCATCTGCAAGCATCCTGCCGAAGAAATCGCCCGCCGTGCGCAGCTCTTCGGCCAGGACGACGACATCACCGTTCTCACCTTGCAACGGATGGTCACTGTATGAAGACCGCTCTTCCTCTTAGTGCGGCGTGATCTTCTGAACCCATTGGCTTCGCCATCCTGGCGCCTCAAAAGGATCAGCGAAATACTGCGTTTCGTGAACCACCTTACCGTTGCGGAATTCCATGATGCTCACTGTGCAGGCCGGCCGGCCCTCTTAAGTGATCGGGTATTCCGTTACCGAGAGATCGCCGTTCCCGAGCATTCGCCGCACGTTGAAGCCTGACGGCTTGCCGGGATGATGACTCCGCAAGGCCTGCAGATTGCTCCTGCCCAGGATTCGCTCGCCTGACGGAGGATAATCGCATATTGCATTTTCATCATAGATTTCGTGCTCCGCGTCGAAATCCCTGGCTGCGGAAGCACGCCAATGCGCATTCAAGGCTTCCCTGATCTGATCGCCTTGCATGGATTGCCCCGCTCGGTCAAAGTAGGAATGGTATCGAGCTCAATTCTCCGCTTTGAGCTCGTCGCAGGAATCGGGGTCGCCGCCGGTGCAGGCTTTGGTGAGCAGGGTGAGCGCCTTGTCGGGATCGCGGGGAACGCCCTCGCCGTTCTGGTAGAGGGCCGAAAGATTGTGGCAGCCGGTCATCTCGCCTGCGTCGCAGGCCTTGCGGTAAAAGTCGAATGCGTTTCTGGCATTGACCGGCACACTTATGCCGTATTGGTTGGCAATGCCGAGCGCGGTGCAGGTGGCGGGAACGCCGCCTTCGCAGGCTTTGGCGAAGTAGTCGACATAGGGGTGCAAGTTGCCCTGCGGAGCTAAGCCGTCCATCAGCAAGAAGCCTACGTTCATGCATCCCTGCGGGTCGCCGCCGCCGCAGGCATTGAGGAACAGTGCGGTCGCTTCTTTGTCATCCTGCGCCACGCCCCATCCGTTATGCAGCATGAGCGCGAGCGTGGAGCAGGCGGCCATGTCGCCGCCATCGCATGCCTTGCGGCTCGATGTCGCCAACTGGGCGTCGTCTTTTTCGGCTGCGAGTCCGCGACGTGCCATGAACTGGAGCGCGGCGAAGCTGGTGCACGCATTCATTTCTCCGCCGTCGCAGGCCTTATGATCGAGAGCCGCGGCCTGGGCCTCGTCTTTGGGAACTCCGCGGCCCCGGAAGTAAGCAACCGCGAGGTTGATGCAACCGATGAGTTCACCGCCATCGCAGGCTTTGCGGCTGAAGAAGGCCGCCTTGACCGGATCATTCGGAACGCCATCCCCAGTAGCAAAGATGAACGCGAGCTCAGAGCAGCCCCCCATTTCATCGTTGTCGCACGCCGTCTGCGAAAGCTTGATCGACTGGGTTACGTCCCTGGGAACACCCTGACCCTCCAAGTAAGCAATGCTGAGGGCAAGACAGCCGTTCATGTAGCTACCGTCGCAAGCCTTGCGGTAAAGTCCGATGGCCCTCGTCTGGTCCTTTTCGACGCCCGTCCCCGAAAAGTAAATGCCGCCCAGATTGGTGCAGGCTTCCATCTCGCCGCCATCGCAGACTTTTTCATAGAGGCTGACCGCCTGCGCCGGATCTTTGGGGACGCCGTCGCCGTTGAGGGTCATGGCAGCCAGGAGGATGCATCCATGCGGGTCGTGCGCGTCACATGCCTTGCGATATTGCGCCACGGCAGCGGTTGGATTTTTGGGTGTGCCATCGCCCGAGGCTTCCATGTCGCCGAGATCGACGCACGAATCAAGATCGCCATTACCGCAAGCCTGGCGATAGATGCGAACTGCTTCTCCTCGATCCTTGTCCGTGCCGCGTCCGTATTCGTACATTACGCCGAGATTGTGACACCCGGTGGCCAAACCTTGATCGCAAGCCTTTCGATAAAGGCGCAATGCTTCATGCAGGTCTTTGGTAACCCCGTCCCCGTCTTCATACAGAATGCCGAGGTTGTTGCAGCCATTTGGCCCTCCGTCGCTCGAGGCACAGGCCATGCGAAAATAGCCGGCGGCCTTGAGGCTATCTTTAGGGACGCCGGTGCCCGCCAAATGCGCGTCGCCCATGTTGCTGCAGCCGAGTGTCGACCCGCCGTCGCAGGCCTGTTTGTAGAGCCTGGCAGCCGACTGTAGGTCCTTCTCGGTTCCCATGCCGTTTTCAACCATAAAGCCAAGGCCGCTGCAGCTCTCCATATCGCCGCCGGTGCAGCCCTTCTGGTAGTACTTGAATGCCTGCGCCGGGTCCTTGTCGACGCCCTGCCCGTAGAGGTAAGAGTTGGCCAGGTTTTCGCAGCTCTTGGAAAAGCCGCCTTCACAAGCCTTTTTCCACTCACTCAGCGCTTCAGGGTAATTATGCGGTGCAGCCTCGGCGTAAGCGTAGACGACGCCAAGACCGTTGCAGCCCTCCATGTTGCCGCCCGCGCACGCCTTGGCGAAAAGGCTCTTTGCCTTGTCAGGATCGAGCGCGACGCCCTGGCCGAGCAGGTACATCCGGCCGAGCCCGATGCAGCCCTGAAGATCGGCCTGGTTGCACGAGTCGTCAAACAGACGGCTCGCACTTTCGAGATCGGGCTGGATGGTGACGCCCTGCTGGTACAAGCTGCCGAGCAGGTCGCACGCATCGGGGCGTTTTGCCTGGCAGGCCTGCTGCGCCATCTTCACTGCGCGCTCGAAATCGGACCCGCCTCCCAGCCCCAACGCGAAACTGCGCGCGCCCTGTTCGCAACCCCAGGCGTCGCCGCCGTCGCAGAGCTTCACCGCGGCCGTACGCGCGAGGGAGAATCTCTTGAGGGGGTCGTTGGCGCGCCAGTAGTGCTCTTCTTTGCGGATGCGATCAATCTCGCTCTTTTCGTCGTCGCTCAGCGAGTCTGCCGGGTCGGGTTTCTGCGCAGAGTTCGCACCCGACGCCTCGCCCATGGTGATGATCAGCTCGCCCCCTTCGTCTCCTTCGAATGTTCCAAACTGAGGCACTTGCCGCGAATTATTGGCCTCGCCAATCTGGTCCTTCACATAGGCTCCAAGCTGAGCCGCGCTTACCCAGCCCCGATGGAACATGTCCGCTTTGCGCCCGCTCAGCCCCTGCATCATCAGACCGGTAAAGAGCGAGTGGCCCGGCACCGGACCAATGTCGGCGGCCGGCTGGTCGCGATCGGCACTGGAGATCACCTGCCGGCTTGCCTTCGCCGCACTGTCCTGCCGCACTTCAAGGTCGCCACGGGAGGCTGAAACCTTGTCTCCCAGCGCTATGCCGCTGAAGCAACTGTCGAGGATCACCAGGATGTGATTGGGCGGGAGCTGGCTGACGTCGAGCAGCAAGTCATCGATCTTCACGTAATCGTACCAGTGCTCTTCCTCTCCTCCTGGCGCGCGCGCGTCCCACGGCACAATGTACCCCACGGAGCGCGTCTCATTTCGGATCGGGAGGGACTGCGTGGTGCCGTGACCCGCGAAGAAAATGATCAACGAATCCTCGGGGTGGAGGCGGCGCGTCAGGGTTTCTGCGATGAGCGATTCGATGGCCGTCTTTGTAGCGTTTCTGTCCGTGAGCGGCGGGACCACTTCCACGAAGCCGAAGTTTTTTGTCAGGAGCTCGGCGAATCCGGTAGCGTCGCTGACGGCAGTTTTCAGTGGCATCCAGTGCTGGTATTGATCGATTCCGATCGCAACCACGTAGAGATGGCCGTTCTTGACTGCGGGCCCACCGGTGTTTTTTAGATCGAAGCCACGCGTTGCGGCCGGTTCGGAGGGAGCGTTCGCTTGCTGCGCGGGGGCCAGAGCCGCAAGCGCAAGAAGGAACAAAGCGCCTGCCCTGAGGAAAAGAGTAGACATCGGCAACCCCTGGGGCAAAACTGCAAAAAGAATCTGGTGGCACCAAGCTACCACAGACCGGCGCTGCGCGGCATGCGGGAGTCGGCTATTTGGTGAGCGGTGCGGGCGGCCGTGAGTTCGCGTAAGCGAGCAGCGCCGTGAAGCGGGGATCGCCTTGAAGGAGCTTTAAATCGGGGTCGTCGGGCATACCCTTGATGACCCAGCCAGCCAGGCCGTGGTCGACCGAGTCACGGAGAAGGCGGAGTGCCTCGTCACGATTTCCCTCGCGGAGCTTGAGGCAGGCGAGGTTATAAGTGCCGACCGCGGTGGCGGGGCTGATGGGGCCGAGAACGCGGACTTGCGCAGCATGTGTCTCTGTGAGGAGTTGGTCGGCACGGGCATAGAGGCCGCGGCGGGTGAGAATTTCTGCAAGGTTGCTCATGGCCGAAAGAGTGAGGGGATGGTCGGGTCCGAGCAGGCGGGTCCGGGCGTCAACAACCTGCTCTTCGATCGACTGAGCCTCTTCGAGCTTGCCTTCGTCGGTGAGCACCGCGGTGAGGGTATTCATCGTCCGGATGGTTTCGGGGTGATCGGGCCCCAGAACGCGGCGTTTGGTGGCGAGGGTTTCGCGGTCGAGCGCTTCAGCATCGGCGAATCGCTTTTCGCGGTATAGGACGATGCCGAGATTCTCAGCCGCCATGAGAGTATGCGGCGCGTCGCCGCCTTCGGTGCGTTGAAAGAGATCGCGCTGCTCGCGGTCGAGCGATTCGGCTTCAGACCATTTGCCCTCGCCCATGAGGGCAAGAGCCAGGTGGTTCATGGCGGCAAGAGTGTCGGGGTTGGTTTCGCCGAGGGTGCGGCGGCGAAAGTCGAAAACCTGGCGCTCGAGCGATTCGCCGTCGGCGGGGTGGCCTTCATCGGTGAGAACGATGCCAAGGTAACCCATAGCGGCCATGGTGTCTGGGTTCTTTGGCCCGTAACGCTTGGTGCGAACGTCAAGGACCCGCCGCAGAAGGCTTTCTGAATCGTGCAGACGGCCGCGGCGATAGAGTATCCAGCCAAGCGAAGCCTGTGACTTGAGGGTGTCGTCGTTTTCGCTGCCCAGACGCTGAAGCCGGCTGTCTGCGGCCTTCCGGTAGAGCGACTCGGCGCGATCGTACAGGCCGAGATTTTCGTAGACCAATCCCATGACCATCATCATTTGCGATTGCTGCTCAGGATCGCTGGCGAGACCCGTATCGATTTGCGAAGAGGCCTTGTCGAGGATTTCACGCGCGGTGACCTGATTACCACGGGCCTGTCCGGGATCGGAGACCTTGAACATGCCGGTCATGAAATCGGTGATGCGGTTGGCTCGGTCGCGTTCGCGTGTGATGCGGCGGAGTTGGACAGCTTCGACCGCGGCAAACGCGGCGAGCAGGACGACGAGAGCCCCCGCGACAGCGACGGCAAGGCGATGACGGCGGATATATTTACCCGCACGGTAGGCGACGCTTGCCTGGCGGGCGAGGACCGGCTCGTGGTGAAGATGGCGCTCGATGTCTGCGGCGAGCTCGGATGGACTTGCGTAGCGGCGTTCGCGGTCCTTTTCGAGCGCCTTCATTGTGATGGAATCGAGATCGCCTCGGAGCTGGCCGGTGAGCTGCTTTGACTCGGCTGAACGCAAAAGAGCGGCTGAGGTTGCAAGCTGCCTGTCCGACACAAGTCGCGTGCTGGGGAGGGGCGGGTCCTGCTCACGAAGTTGGCGCAGAACCTCCTCGAGGGACTGCTTCCGCCACTTTTCGGTATCGAAGGGAATCGATCCAGTGAGGATTTCGTAGAGGATGACGCCGAGCGAGTAGACGTCGGTGCGCGTGTCGATGTCGATGCCGGCGGCCTGCTCGGGGGCGATGTACCCGGGCGTGCCTGCGATTCCCCAGACGCCCGTAAATACGGATTCACCCGCGAAGGGCGACTCCGATGCGGCCTTTGCCAGGCCGAAGTCGATCAGGCGCGGCACGGGTTTGCCGTCGACTTCGACGACGAGTACGTTAGCCGGCTTCAGGTCGCGATGGATGATCGCCTTCTGGTGGGCGTGCTGGACGCCTTCGCAGACCTTGATCAATAGTTCGAGGCGCTCGGGGATGGACAGCTTTTTCCGATCGCAGTATTTCGTGATTGGCTCGCCCGGAACGAACTCCATGACGAAGTAGGGTTGCCCGGCAGGCGTGGCACCGGCGTCGAAGACCTTGGCGATGACGGGGTGGTCCATGAGCGCCAACGACTGGCGCTCGGCCTGGAAGCGGCGCAGGAGCGCTTCGTCGAAGGCTCCGGAACGGATAAGCTTGAGCGCAACCTGGCGGCGGATGGGCTCGGATTGCTCTGCGAGCCACACCTGGCCCATTCCGCCTTCGCCGATCTTACGGATGAGGCGGTACGGTCCGATGGATTCCAGAGGCTGGGGTTCCTGGACGGTGGTCACAGGCACCGATGGACGAGAGAGATCGTCGGATCGCGCGTGGGCCGAGAGCAGCGATTCGACTTCCTGGCGGAGCGAGACCTCGGAGCCACAGGCCTGACGAAGGAATTCGGGTCGTTCCTCCGGGTTCCTCTCCAGGGCTGCGTCAAACAGCTCCTTGATCTTCTCCCACTGGCCGGTCTTTTCCACTTAGGCTTCTCCCCACTTCGCGCGTGAGCCACGCTTTGGCCATGCTCCAGTCGCGCTTGACGGTTGCCGGTGAAATCTCGAGCGCCGCGGCGGTTTCCTCAACGGTCAGACCGCCGAAGAACCGCATCTCAACGATACGTTCCTGCTGTGAATCCAGGCGGGAAAGCCTGGTGAGCGCATGGTCGAGTTCAACCACATCTACATCTCGATGTTGGGGGAGACAAAAGCTTTCGTCCAATTCAACCTTATACTGAGGCCCACGTTTTGCGGCGGAACGGCGGCGGGCATAGTCAACCAGAATCTGCCGCATCAGCTTTGCCGCGATAGCAACAAAATGGGCGCGACTGACACTGAGCGGCGCGCGGTCACCGGCGAGACGAAGAAAAACCTCGTGAACAAGTTCCGTGCTTTGCAGCGTGTGATCGGGCCGCTCCGCCTTCATGCAACGGTGGGCGGCGAGCCGCAGTTCCTTATAGACGAGGGGAATGAGGGCCTGCAGCGCCTCCTGATCCCCGCTCCTCCAGCGAACAAGCAGTTGAGTTGCCGAGCCGGACGATTGCGCCACGCGTGCGCCCCCGAGCATCGTTGCTGGCATTGAAGATAGCTTTCAGCAGGGACATAAGTCAACGCGGGCTGAACAGGCAGCATGAATGAACAATGGATGGGTCGAGGCAGGAAATTTGAGGAATTTCGAAAAATGTTGAGCTCTCTTTCTCGGGGATTGCGCAACTAGGAGATGAAAGCCGGCATAGGAGCGTGGGCAATGGGATCCCGGGGGGAGTCGGAACCCCGCTCCCGGCTTTCAATCTACCCCAAAGAGGAGGCCTCAATTATGAAGCTGCATCTCGATTCGCCCGCAATTCGGTCACGCCGCAACCTGGCGTCCCGAAGCAACCCCGTGCGCCTGGGCACGCTTGCCCTGGCCGTGCTTTTTACCGCAAGTCAAATGCCTGCTCAGGACGCGCCCGCCGCAACTCCACAGGCCTTAACGCTGCAAGTCGCCGACACCAGCGCCGGCACGCCCTCGGCAACCGCACCCAGCAGGGCAGCAGAAAATGCCGTTCCCTCCGGTCCTTCCGACGCCGCAACGGTTGAATCGAGCGCCCTGCCGGAGGCTCCGACGGCGAGTGGGGCCAACCAGGAGACGGCCAGTGTGACGATGCCGCCGAATATGCGGGCGATGATGAACGACGCGGCCCAGCAAAGCCAGAGCCTGCAATCCCCGAAGAGCACAAGCAAGGGTATCCAGCGGCCGGGAATGCTGGTGATGGGCATCATCGGTATTCCGATTGCGGCTTTGGGAGCATGGGCCCTGTCGGCCTCGGTCAGCAGGGACGCAGCGGCCAAGAACATAATTGGCGCCGGCCTTCTCGGGGGCGGCGGGCTCATGGTGGGCTTCGGCTTCACTTACGCTTTCAAGGCGAAGAACAACTAAAGACCAGGCAGCGCACGTCGTTGAAGAGGGTCTTCGCTGTAGGCGGAGACCCTCGCGCTTTTTTCTGGGCACGATAGCCCGTCAGCGGATGCGCACCTTTGTCCAGCCGCCCTACCCACTTGAATTCAGGTTCCGCGGAGATTCCCCCGGGCCAAAAAGCAAAACGGCCATCCCGCTTGCGGAATGGCCGTAACTGGTTTCGGTCGCACGCGGAGGCTTACTCGTTCTTGTACCCGCTGTGCCCCAGGGAGATCACCTGCAGCTCGACGGTCGCCAGGCCTGCCCGCGTCATCTTCAGCCTTTCGGCTGCAGCGTAAGAAAGGTCAATGATCCGGTTTTCGTCGATCAGGTCGCCTCGGTCGGTGATGCGAACCACCACCGAGCGCTTGTTTCTGGTGTTGACCACTCGAACAATGGAACCAAAGGGGAGGGTGGCGTGGCAGGCTGTCATCCCAAACATGTCATACTGCTCGCCGCTGGCGGTTCGGCGGCCGTTAAAGACCCCACCGTACCAGCTGGCGATGCCATGCAGAATGTCGGCCCTGCGTTCTTCTTCTGCCTTCACCCTCGCCTGCTCTGCAGCCGTCAACTGGGGAACAACAACCGGCGCTGGGATATCCAGCGGAGCCGTCGGGGGAAGGGTTGCTGGTGGTCTCGAAAGACGCACATCTGCCTGCACGGTCGGAGTCGAAAAGTTCACGATCCCAGCGACCAGAGCAATCGAAGAAATCCCGGCCAGCACTCCTACACTGACGGGAATTCTCAGGCTCATGTTGCGAGTTTTTCCTCGTATCACCATCCCATGATTTTACTAAATCGCCAACCCTTTTTGACCGGTCGAGGCCGGGAAAAGCAAGCCGATTTGGGCAAATCTGCCCTGTTTTGAGACAGATTTTGGCTAAGCCCTGCAATCTCAATTACTTAAGTTTGCACCAAGAATGGTGCAAAAAGATGACTTTTTTGCTTCAGAGGCCCAAATAATGTCCCTCCCGGCTGCTTCCCTGCGGGGCTGATTCAATTCGAGTTAGTTTTGCGTATTAATTCGCGGGGTTTGCTAGCGTCGTAATCGGGATTGTTAGAAAGGAGTAACGAGTGAAACTGAGCGTGGAAGGTTTGCAATTGATCAAGCAGCAGGAGGGATTTCGCAGCCGGACTTACCTTGATGTGGCCGGCTTCCCAACCATCGGTTACGGCCACCGGCTCATTCACCCTGGCTCGTTTCCCGACGGGATCAATGAGGCCCAGGCGGCCGAGATTCTAGCGTCAGACGTCCGCGATGCCGAGCAGGCGGTCGGGCATCTGGTGATGGCGCCCCTCACCCAGGGTCAGTTCGATGCCCTGGTGGATTTCTGCTTCAACCTTGGCTCGGGCCGGCTGGCTTCCTCGACGCTGCTCAAGCTGCTGAATGCCGGCCGTTATGCCGATGCCGCCGAGCAGCTTCTGCGCTGGGACCAGGCCGGAGGTCAGGAGAGCTCCGGCCTGAAGGCGCGCCGCGAAGCCGAACTCGCCCTCTGGAACAGCGCTGTACAGTCGGCGGCAGCCTGATCAGGCCGCCGAGGGGAGCTCCTCCACCTTGAGCTGATCGCCGGGCTTCAGGTAGCCCTTGCGCCGAAACCAGTCTTCCATCGCCGGCTGGAGCCGGTCGAGAGGGACTCGGTTCCCCGCTTCGAGCAGCCCATCCGCCAGGGGCAACGTATCGTCAAAGACCGGGTCGTTGGTGAAGTTGCGCATGGCAAAGTTGTCGATCCACTTGATGGGGCACGGGTGCGTGACCCCGGCCCCATCCACCCGCTCGATCGAGATTCGCCGCAGGAACATGGTTTCAATTTACCGGAACCGCCAAGTCGGCGCGGGAGTCGCATCGATTTCGTCCGCCATCGCTGGCCGGGGCGGACTGCGGTGGACGAAATGGATGGGAGTCTGGAACCCTGGCCGCCCCTTCACGGCTTCGCGCCCTCAACCGCCTTTGCGTCCTTCCGTGTCTGGGTCTCCACGTGGAAGCGCTTGAAGTCGTAGTCGCGTTCGGTGAAGTGCTGCCGTACGCCCTTCAACAGCAACACGCGGGCCGCCATGGTTGCCTCGGCGCCGGTCGGAAGCCACAGTTCCCCGTTCACCGGCGACTGGTCGAAATGGAAATTCGACCCCTTGTCGATCGTCGCCACCAGTCCACCAGCGACGTGAAAGTTGTCGATGAACCGGACATCCATGTGCGCCACCTGCCGGTCGGCTTCGTCAATCCAAAGCGTGCCCTCCAGCTTCTTCGATGCGTCCTCGATCGTGCCGTGCGTCTTTGCATCCTTGCGCCCAACAAAGTCGAAAACAATGGCTGGGCGCCCCTTGTACATTTCGCGCCGCGGATTACGCACGTCCATCAGTTCGAGCGTCTTGGTGATGCTTACGGGCTGACCCTCAATCTGCTGGTCTGGCGAGGTCTGCTCAGCCTTTTGTGCCTCCTTCGTCACGCGCTCGGTCTCTTTCGCCTGTTCGTGCTCTTCCAGCGGTTTGCCGTCCTTCTTCACCATCCGGTTCACCGAATGGCTGTTGACAAAAAAGACCTCGTACTCGTTCGTCTCGGTCTTTTTGACCTGCCCGTTCGAATCGATGTCCTGAAGGGTTTGGGCCGATGTATAGGTGTAGTTCTCGCGCACTTTGTCGAGCTGGCGCTGATGCTCGCGGACCTGCTCGAGCAGTTGCCGAATCTCCGGCAGCGGCGCGGCGGCCGGTTGCTGGGAGGCCAGTGATCCGGCCGGCAACGGGAGGACAATCCCAGCCAGAACAAGTACATCCATGAGTATTCTGCGCAAGAGGACCACCTGTGTTGCACATCCCGCATCCATGCTATAACGGTATCCTGCTCGCTCAGGCGCTCTGAACTGGCGCGCTCCCCGGCGGCAAACCGGCCACGAGGCAGGGCCAAACGGCCCAACCGTGCAGTCCAGATCCACACCCCATCTAGAAAAGGACGGACAATGCTCAGCCTACTCATCCAATGGGTTCTTTACGCAATTGCCCTGCTCATCTGCTCGCGCATCGTGCCCGGCTTTGTGGTTGTCGGGTTTTGGCCGGCGATGATCGCGGCCCTCGTCATCGGATTTCTGAACGCGACGGTTGGCCTGCTGCTCAAGGTCGTCACCTTCCCCCTGAGCATCCTCACGCTTGGCATTTTTCTACTTGTCATCAACGCCCTGATGATCCTGCTGGCCTCAAGCGTCGTGCGTGGTTTCCATGTAAATGGATTCTTGCCGGCCTTCTTCGGCGCCATCGTTCTGGCCATTCTCGGCATGGCGATTCGCGCGCTTACCACGCAGTCGTCGACGTCGTCCTAGGCGCTTTTCACACGATTCATTTCGCGGATGTTGGCACTCCGGAAGGGCTTCCCTGCCCATGCACCTTTGGCGCGTCTGAAGCCATTGCTCCCGGCGCTGCCTTCGCGTCCTTCTTCTGGATCTGCTGCATCGCGGGTCCCGGCGCCTTCGGCCCCGTCAGCGTCGGCGGGCGACGCATCGCTCCCGCCTCGCTAAACGATCCGCTTGGCTGCGCTTGCGGAAGTGCCAAGGTCTTCGCCGATTGCGCAGGCGCGACCCGAGAGTAAATTCCCCAACCGCCGCCGGCAACGGCCAGCGCAATTGCCGCCGCGGCCGCACCACGCGCCCATCCAGTCTGGATCCAAACGGCTGGCACCCAATTTCTTGATGCTCTCGCGCTCCTAGGGCGCTTCGCCGTTGGCCACGCGAGCACACGTCCGTGCTTTTCGGCCAGATGAAGTCCCGCCTTCACGCGCTCCTCCAGCCCTTCCGGCGCAGGAATCCGCGCAATCATCCGCATTGTCTCGTCCACGCTCAGCTCATCCATATGCCTAACCTCCGCGCCGTTTTCCATACGCCCTTTCGCAGCTTCACTCATCGCTCACATCCGCCGGGCCCCGACTCTCGCGCTCATCCTTGAGCGTCCCGCCTTCCGCGCTCGGCTTCGGCCGAAGGCTCCGCGCATGATCCAGCATCCCGGCCAAAAGATTTCGCGCCCGAAAGAGCCGCGACCGGACACTTGATTCGGTAATGCCCAGAACCTCGGCGATCTCCACGCTCGGCAGCTCTTCAAATGCCGAGAGGACCAGCACCTGCCGCTCTTTTTCCGGCAGGCGGTCGACACAGCCGAGAACGCGCGCATGATGCTCGGCGGCCGCGGTCAACTCTTCGGCCGAGAGCCCCTGCCACGGAATCACCCGCGCCAGTTCCGCAACGTCGTCGGTCTCCGGGCGCGTCTTCATCCGCCGCTTGCGGTCGAGAACGACGTTCCACACAATGCGGATCAGCCAGACTCTGCGGTCGCGAACCTCATCGAGCCGGTCCCGGTGCCGAAGCACGCGCACGAACGCCTCCTGGACCGCGTCCTCGGCGTCCGCTGCGTTACGCAGCACGGAAAACGCCACCCGGTAGAGCGTCCCGGCATAGGTCGTCACCAGCGCCGCAACTATCTCGTCTGCCGCGTTGTTGCTGGCCTCTTCGTCCACCACGCTCGAAGGCAACTCCATCCAACCTGAGAATACTGCCTGACCGGCGCTCATGCTGCTAAAGACGCAGACGCGCCCCACGACGCTCACCGCGCCGCCAAAGCGCACCCGAGCCCAAACAAATCCGCCCAAGAAAAGAAAAACTCGCGCAGCCTACCGGCCCCGCGAGTCTTTCGTCTTCCCTGAACCCTGGACCGTAAGCCCTAGTCCTTACTGTTTGCCCCCGCCCAACTTCTGCACTGCGATCTGTCCCGCCGCGCCTTCCTTGTCGGCGTCCTTGATCTTGGCCCACAGCGCTCGCGCCTGGTCCTGCTTGCCTTGGCCCAAGTACAGATCTGCCAGGTCCAGTTGCGCCACATTGGCCGAAACCGTCGCCGAAGGCTTCGCAGCCAGCTCGTTATAGATATCGATCGCCTGCTGATCGCGCTGCGTATGGTGATAGAGCCCGGCCAGCGCCAGCTTGGCCAGGCTCGCCAGATTGTGGTCCCACGCGCCCGCTGCGGTCTTCAGCTCTGTCTCTGCCGGCGCATTCTGCCCCAGCTCCTCGTCCGTGATTCCGGCGAAGTAGTGGGCCTTCGCGCCCTCGGGTAAGTAGCCATACTTGCTCGCCACATCGGCAAACTGCTTGTGAGCCGCCTTGGAGCGGTCCGCCGCCGTAGCATAGGTGCCGGCCTCGACCGGAACGCCAGGAGGAACCAACTGTGCGTCGTAGGTGTCGAGCGCCGCGCCCAGCGCCTTGTCGGCGGCCGTGCTCTCGAGCGTCCAGGCCACTAGCCCACCCACCACCAACAGTAGAACGATTCCGGCCGCAATCGACCACTTCAGCACACCAGAGCGATGGCCGCTCACCCAGCTCATACTGCTAGCGGTCGCCTGGGCAAATTTATCCTTTTTCAAGGCATGACGGGTTTGAGTATCCACGGGGCTGCTTTCTTGTCCTTAGAGTTGGGCTTGCAGGCGGGTCGGTACGTTATGAAGGGACTGCCACTGCAACCCTGTTAGTTTATCAAGGTGGTCAGACGAGAGTCCACCGCGGTGCGTACCAGAAGATGAGCGAGATGAAAAGACTCCAGCAAGAAGAGCTGGGGTGAGGAAGTCATCTATCGGAACAAGGGCGATAAGCGACCACTGAGGCATATGCGTAAAGCGCCGATGATCCAGTGAAGAAGGGAGCTTTATCGTGAGGGTGTGACCCCGGAAACATCCCTAGTTGCAGTAGATAACAGCGGTTGGCATTGACGGGCCGAGGTTGCCCGACCCTCCGGAGGCGACCGAGCAGGCTTCACCTGCGAGGCCGCCCCCGCTGTCTTGGCTGGCGGGAATCGTCACAGTGTAGCTATCGCCAAGATTCCCTGGAACCTGAAGCACGTTTGTTGTGCCCACGACAAAGCCCCCATCAAGGCCCTGCCCCGGGTTGGGGGGGCATGTTTCGTTCGCTCCAACTTCGGCACACACTACAACGTTTGTTACCGGATTATCTGGGCCGCCGGTGATGCTCACATTGAGCGGAAATGCATTGACTATATAGACTGTGACAACTGTCTTAACGAAGTTCGATGCTTGCGGAGTATAGACACTCAATCCGAGGGTAGCTCCGGCTAGAGTAAATGGGCCTGTCTCGGCTGCGAAATCTGGAAGTACCGAGACGGTTACCGGCACGCTTCCTCCGCCCTGCACCGTTCCGAGCCCATTTTGGACATTCAGGAATCCGCCAAGGGCGCCGTTGTCGGCCACAAGATAGCTCATGTTGGTGTCATTCCCGCCCGTGTTGGCAATGACAAATGTCTGGGGAGTATTTGCTGGAAGAGGGATGGTCAACGTGATCGGGTTGATCGATACCGTGGGGAGCGCTACGCTGGGCGTCGCGTGAACGACAGCCGAAGGGTAACTCTGGCCGCCAACGACCGCCACAACCACAAAGTAGTAAGTGGTCCCGTTTACAAGGCCGGAGATCTTATAAGGGCTTGATACGTTGGATATCTCCGTCCCGTTGTTAGCTCCGACATTCGGCAATTTTGATTGAAAAATGTCATAGGAGGTAGCGCCCGAAACGGGAGCCCAGCTCAGGGTGACCTGTGCGCTGCCGCTGGTAGCCACAACAGCCTTGGGGCTGTTCGTGGCAGCCGCGACCACGGATGGAGTGAGTGCGGGAGCGATTGCAACAGCCGGGCCGGATGTTGGCGCGCCGGTGGGCCCAAACGTTGGCGGGGGCAGCACGCCGAGCACATCCCCGGGTGCAATGGTGCCCATTGGGATATTCGCGACAATATTGAAACTGCCTGATGTAGAATTTGGAACAAATCCGAGCGCATCCAACAGGACGTCGATCGGGGACTGGCCGCTGACCGCGCCCGTATTAAAGGGAGTGGTTCGGAAGTCGGTGGATGGGACCCCAAATGCCGTGAACGCCGAAGCCAACTCGGCTTGTACGCTGGTTTGGGCGGCGGCCAGGTTGGCTTGACTCGGGGCTGTGCAGGTAGAGGCGCTCGTGCACTGGGAGAAGAGCGTCGCGGGTTGTACGCCCGCATTGACCATTGCCAGCTCTGTCAGCGGGGTGATGTTCACATTGCCGTTCAGATCACCGCTGAATGCGACCGAGTGGACAACAATGCTCTTCAGCCCAATCGTGCCGCTCGCAGTCAGAAGAAAAGGCGGTGTTCCATTCGTCACGTCGACGGAGTAGCCGCCGCTTGTGCCAATATTCACCGGCCCAAATGCAGTGCCGTTGCTATCTTTTGCGTTGACTGCGCCTGAAATGGGCCAACCAGCAGCGGCCGTACCTTCGATCAAGGTGCTGGTGGGTGGTGGAGTTCCTCCGCCGGGAGGAGTTCCACCACCGCCTGAGGAATTGCAGCCGTTGCAAATTGCCAGCGCCGAGGCAGCAATCGCAATTAGAAGGTTTTTCTTGTTTTCTATGGCAATTCTCACGTCGCACCCTTTCTCTACACACCGAATGGTTGAAAGTGCGTATCGAATCGAATTCCCCAACTTGTGTGAAGGCTGGGGCGAA
>Ga0182018_10002045_pt1 | contig 21209 bp, 25 predicted proteins | sample 812P2MmetaG_FD_120490 | JGI IMG/M metagenome (GOLD analysis project Ga0182018, IMG submission 120490) | Permafrost microbial communities from Stordalen Mire, Sweden - 812P2M metaG | ecosystem: Environmental > Terrestrial > Soil > Wetlands > Permafrost | place: Sweden: Stordalen | collected...
AATGTTCGATGGAACCAGTCTCCTGGCGGCCTGGTTTTGCTCCGCCAGCTACGCCGGTCACGCGGCGTTTACTGGTCTAGTTTGCCAGTGGCGCGTATACGCATACCCGTTCTCACCACAAACGACAGGCCCGCTTTACCTTTGAATCGCGTTAGGCCGAACGCAACCCGCACAAGTTCATCAGTCGGTCTTCCGGGGACTTGAGATTTTCCACCGATCGGATATTCTTTATCGCAGCTGATGTTGATGAGCGTTTTTAGGAACCATCTTTCTAGAAGATTGCCATTGATTCTGTGTTTCACTACTTTGCCACCTACGAGGCTTCATCATTTCTCGGCCATTCGCTATACGACGCATTTCTCTGAACACGTTGAATGCTTTGGCTCCCGCGTCATCCACCGGAGAAAGATCACTATTATGGCGCGTACACAGAATCTTGGCAGTTAAGCCAGACATGCCGATCTCCTTGGGTTTGTCTTTGCACCACGAGAACCCCTGAACTTGAATTACACCTTGGGGGAACAAGGATTCCGACACGAGATGTTCCCTCGACATTTTGTTACTGCATCCGCCTAATGAAGATGCCCAACAAGCCATGCTTCCAGTGTACGGAACTGCTTGGGACGGTTATCAATTCCGTCCAAGTTGGCGATTTCAGAAAGCGTTGCCTCAGGTGCCCCGGAAGGTGCGTCATCGTCCGCCCACTGTTAGCTTTCAGTCGAAAGTGCCTTGGTGGGCGGCCTCGGATCGGCTTGCCTTGGTGTCTAGGACAGTTTTGCGGCGGATGTCGAACCTATCTCTAGCCCTTCTTCCCAGCTTCCTTCCTCTTCTTCGCCCAATACGCCTTCATCCTCTTCGACTGCGCCTTCCGCGCTGCGGCGGTCATTCCACCGTGGCGTCCGTTCGGGGTGGGTACCGGTGCCGAAGTCGAGGCCATCACCGCCAACGGATTCCTCGGCGGCCTCCCCCTCCGTTTGGCCCCTTGAAGTACCTCGATAGCTCGGGTGAGTTTGTCACGCTCGGCGATGAGCAGTGAAACGATTTGGTCTGTTGGCATCATCGAATAGTATCACGTATGACAGATGCTACAATGAAGGCGATGCAACACCGTCATCACACCGATATTACTGATTCTTTTCACTGTAAGCGTTCCAAGTCTGGAGAAATCGTTAATGTTTATAATTCGGCCAATTACCTGATGGCTGAATACACGGTTCGAACCGGACGCACTTCATGGCAGCGAGTAGCTGCACTTACGCAAAGAGAGTCGGTGGAGAGATGGTTACGGAATAGCTATCCGGTTCTCAACACGCCCATAGCCGTCGAGAAAGTCAAGGCAAGAGCGAGACACTAGCCCCGGCTCGGCGAAGGGCATCTGTCACTTAGCCCGTTGTCCACATCGAACCGTAACTATTCCCTACCAACCGCATCAAACAAATGTGGGTTATTACGTTTCGGCGTGGTGACCCTTCGTCCGGGAGCCGAGAACTGTACGATTCTGGTGGAAGCATCTGCCTGACTAACACCCCGGCTTCCTCCTCACCCTCTAACAATTAAACACTCGCATCTTCCACGCGATATCGCAGGATAACTTGCTCCTGCCTTCAAGTTGTTTGAAGAAGAGCGAAACAGAGTGGCATTGCTTTTCACTCAGCGCCCTGCCACAGTAGGGTTACCTCGATCCTAGAGCCCCGCCGCATCCGTAAGCGCAGGACGCCGCTCTTCCGTCAAGGCAGGAATCATGAACATTCCACTGCGTGTAGCCGTGACTAGGAACACCATCTTGGTGACCGAAGATCAGGCGACAAAGCTAAGTTACGATGCTGAATCTCACCCTATGGGAACCGCACTAGACATACAATGCGTGTGCGGTGCCCGCATTCGTCCGATTGTTGGAGCGTGGTGCCCAAGATGCGGTGCGAAGGTCGTTCAGATCCGGGAATTTCGTTAAGCGATCAATCAGGGTGGTAAACAAATCCAATACCCGCGTCAAATAGAAGCCGCTTTGTAGTACGATGCCAGCTAGGTAGCCGATGCAGATCGAGATCGAGCACGGCGACGAGGTTTGCGTTCTCCGCCTCACCGGGCACTTCCGTTCCGGCGAAGACCTGGATTACGTGCGCGATAAGGCGGATGAGATCAGGAGCCATGACTGCCACAACATGCTCGCAGATCTCCGCGAGTTGCAATCCATCGGCTCGATGGGAATGGGGTTTGTCGTCGGCGTTTACGTTTCCGTCACCAAGCGAGCCGGTGGGGGACGTTTCATGCTGGTTGGAGCCAACCGGCGCGTCCGCGAAGTTCTCGATATCACGCGCCTAAGTACGATCATCCCCTTGGTTGCGGACCTCCCGTCCGGCCTGGCCGCACTGCACGGCGAAGGTCCGGCAGCGGAGAGCGCAGGGCAGGGGTAACACTGTTCGAGGCGGTGCGTTGCTTCCAGAAGGGTGAGACGGCTTCGATCTAACCTCAACCTCGGTTCTAGCCTCACACAGTTGTTGAAGCCTGCGCTAGAAATGCAGCGCCAGACTACGAAACCAAAGAAGTCCGGCGCTGTTCAGATATTTCTACAACGATCCTAGTGGAACACGGGGAGCTGAGGGTGTCAAAGGGTCGAGGAGTATACTGAGGGAAAGTCTGATCTAAACTCTAGCTGCGGCTGGCGGCAACTTCTCTTTCTTCAGACAGAACGGAGAAGCCATGCTAACCGGCAAACGCTTTCGTCTGATGACGGCTACTCTCGCCATTGATTCCAGCGGCGAAAAGAGAATCGCCGTGACTGTACCAGCCGGATCGGTCATTGAGGTCATACGTGGCCCACGCCCGAACGACACCCGGATGGTACACGTTAGATGGAACACCAGAGTGCTGGTGATGTTCACTGCGGATGTTGAGGGGCGTGGGCAGGAGGTAACGGGTCGAACGGCTGGCGCTTGAATAATTGCCAACGCCACCCATCACACCGGCTTCGGGTTGTTTTTACTCCTCTTGGGCCTTCGCCGCCGTTTCACCTCTGTAATCCATTTCGGTGGACGGCCCCGGCCCCGCTTTCCCCGTCCCAGAGCTAGTCGTCCCAACACCCCGATAGCTTCGGATACCTGATCCCGTTCCAGCCGAAGTTCGACCAGCATTTTATTGATGTCCATCAATGTTCCTAGGAAGACAGCTTTCGATTTGTTCGGGAAACCGACCAAAGGCTATTCGCTATCCTGGGTACTTGCCCGCTATGTAACCCTCCAGATGCCCAATAGTCTCGTCCTGCGTAGCGATAATCCAGTTCACCAAGTCCCCGATGGATACGATCCCTACCACGACATTCCGATCTAGAACCGGTAAATGACGGATGCGATGTTCTGTCATCAACCGCATGCATTCCTCTACACTGTCCTCTGGTGTCACGATCACGACCGGGCTGGTCATGATCTCGCGAACCTGAGTCATCTTCGATGATCGATCCTGCAAGATTACCTTCCGAGCGTAGTCCCGCTCGGAGACGATGCCGTCGAGCCTGCCGTGGGACATCACCAGCAACGCTCCCACACCTTTGTTCGACATCGCTCGGATCGCTTCGAGGACCGTGGCCGTAGGAGCCACCGACCAAACTTGGCGGCCCTTCGAACTCAATACCGAGTTAACTGTATCGCTCGATTTCATTGGGATGCCTCCCGGCACAATTCTAGACCAAGATCGCAGCGGATAGTAGCGTCGGGCGGGGACTCGGTTCAGGACATCGTACCCACGTTATCTGCTGTCGCCACTTCCGAGGGCAACTGCCGTCCATTTCGACGCGCGATGGCGCGAACAGATCTGCGATCCCACGCTGGCCGATGGCATTCTCGACCGGCTTAAGACATCGACATACCGCCGGACGGGCGTTTGCGATAATGTGGGCACGATGCGCGAGCTGCACGGGGTGATCCGTCTCAACTGGAAGTCCCTTCCATCGCTAAAGCAGAAGGCACTTCTCTTCGATAAATTTCATGTATATGAATACCAAGATGAATTGTCGCCAGACACACTGAAAGACCACTCATCAGGTTTATTAGCTGATTATGAGTTTCTTCAAGAGCATGATGTTATTCGAAAGGCAACATTCGCAGACTTAACACGTCAGACCACCTTAGACGCGGAGTCATTAATAGCGTCGCGCATTAGACCTTTAATGGGTCGAAGGATGGAAGTGGAATCGGAAGAGTATGAGTTTTGTTGTAATCTGGGCGAAGATTTTAATGTTCGTCTCTTGTCCGCCGGCCTTAACATGGACTATTCACTTAACACGGCACCCATTTGTAAACTTCCTTTGCCGTCACCGCCAGCCACCGAGCCTGTAAGTAACCAACAGAATCTACAGATCCTGACTGTAGTTCTAGACGCTCTGATCACGCCTGATGAAGGCACGTCGTGGGCTGACATATTAGAGTTCAAGGCCGAAGTTGCTGATAAACTATGGGACTTTCGTCGGTTTCTACACACGTTGGCTGCGAAGCAGCAGACCGAAGCCGAGATCCGCGATGACTTCGAGTGGTCGCTGCATGAGTACACGAAGGCAATGGACCGCTTCAAACTAAAACGGTCTGTGAGCTTCATGGAAACATACATCATCCCAACCGTCGAAGCCCTCGAAAACTTCAAGCCAAGCTCATTTCTGAAGGGCCTCGTAGCGATCAGGAAGCGCAAGATCGAATTGCTTGAGTCGGAGGCAACCGCCCCCGGCCGGGAATGTGCATACGTCTTCGATGCCCGGAAGAGGTTTGGTAACAAGCAATGAGAATCACGACCTACAGCGAGCCCATTTGGCCATGCATAGAAGCAGCTCTGGATCATTTAACGGAGCACAGGAAACAGCCCATGTCGGATCTCGTCCGCGCAGGGCTTAACTTCTCAATTGTCCTGGGTGCAGCTTGCTACGTGGAAGGAATACTGGAGACTATTCTTCGCGAACTTCTTCGATGCCGCCATGCAGAGTATGCCGAACTCCCCACCTCTGGTCTCGTGTCGATAAACAATTACCTCAACCGCATCGAAAAAGAGTTAGATCGCGATATTGGGCGTACCAATGGGGCAGCAGGATATGACGCGATGTTCACTCTCCTTACCGGACATCATCTCAGCGAATTGGTCATCGTAAAACCTATATGGGAAGGCATCACGGTTCTTTTCAATTTCAGAAATGTTTTAGGCCACGGCAGGCAGGTGTTGGCCCGTCAATACAGTGGATATGTCGTTAATGGCGGCCTCCAAGAGGAGTTCAAGAGTGCATATCGCGTCGTCGAAGATTACCTCCGAAAAACGCTATTGCTGAACACGAGATTCGTCGATGCCAATTCTGAACTCCTATATCTCACTTCAGAGATGGCCGATCATTTTTGGCAACTTGCGCGTGCACTACCGGAGGCTGTAACGGCGTCTTTACCGAATCCCGAACGCCGTCTCTCTCAGGAGGCGATTGACAGAACGCGGGCGGAAGCGGCGAAAGTGTCTCTTGGCCAATCTTCTACTACCACCTAAATGAAAAAGGGACTCCGGGTGCCACGCTCGCGGCCACGCTTGTCCCGACTGCCCACAACGTTTCCATCAACCCGGCGACGAAAAACGAACGATCAGTCATGTCAGCCTCCATTCCCCGATTCATCGAACTTCTCACGAAACCGAGCAGCCAAACGAACACGAGCCATAGACAGCCGAACCAAGCGCTAAAGGAGTCTAACCTTCCGTTCCCGGAAGTTTCAGGATAGCGCTAAAATGACGGCCAATGTCCTGCGGGTGCGTTCCGACTGTTCCGTGGCTGTCTAACGTCCTGAGCGTTATCGCCGGAGCGCTAATCTCTATCGCCATTGTTATATTGGTCGAGACTTTACGCCAACCGAAACTGTCGATCAGAATCGAGAGCGGCCCAGAGGATATTAGTCTTCGCGATGGGCGCAAGGCACGATGGGTGCACGTTATCGTGACCAATGAATCGTTGCCAAGGTGGGCGATGTGGCTGAAGAGGGACTCGGCCACGTTATGTAGGGCGACCGTCCAATTCATGTACTTCGATGGAAGACAGGACGTATTCGGTAGAAGCATGGTCGGCAGGTGGTCGAATACACCTCAGCCGATTCAGGCAACGATTGTTATGGAAGGTAAAACTTTCAAGATCAACGATCCGCAGCGCACCGCACAGCTCTCAATCGACATTCCGCCTGGAGAGTCGGAGCGCTTGGATGTCGCGGTTCGGTACAGCGATAACGATGATGCCTACGGCTGGAACAATGAGCCTTACTTCAATCACTGGGAGAGCCCCTGGCCACTCCCGAAAGGACGCTACTTCGTTCTAGTCACCGTCAGGTCGTCTGGACAGAAAGCGATGGCCGAATTCTATCTCGACAACAACCAAGGGCTGAAAGAGTTTAGACTGGAGAACTCTCCCGCCGCAAAAAAGTGACCACGGTCGTAAATGTTTAAATTTCAACTGGATCGGCTTTAGGCGCTATACCGTGTGCCTCTAAATGATCTTTGACCGACGAATATATCATCATCAGATCGGTTCCAGCCTGACATTCGAATAGCGGCATCAAAGCATCTAGGCTTCCCGCTGTGGTGCTCGACGCGATGGAAAGCGCGGTCGCATGAACAAGCTTCGAATACATCTTCGAGCGTGGATCGTAGATTTCAAGCAACCCCACTGCTTTTGCCATTTCTTTGAACGGCCTTGGCGCTCGATCCCGGTCCATACCTGACTCATTCATCACCTGTTTGATAGCCGCAGCCTCGGCCCTTGGTTCTCTAATTGGCGCACCGCGTTCTTGCTCTTCCCGTGCCGCGCTTAGAAAGGCTTCCTCCATGAACCCAGCGTCCGCTGCCAGTTCCCGCATCGAGTTCACCAGTTGAGGATGCGTGGCAACTGAGCTTTTGATGACCGCCGTCCAAAACTCGGCCTGGTCGGATACGAAGTCAGCCTTGATTTGAAGAGCGTTCTGCTCCGACTTAACAACGAAGGCCGCTATGACCCGCAGCTCCAGCAAACTTCGAGCTCCCCATGCCGCCAGGTAGGGCGACTGTTTGACGCCGATCTCGACCGACCGATAGTCGCGCCGAGCGGAGTTCAGGATGCCCACGAGAAGATTGCGAAACCATACCTTCTCATCAGAAAGATTCGTGTCGATTAGCTTTTGCGTCAACTCGATTATGTCTTGGACAACCATGAGCATCGCCTGACGACCCCTGGTTTCCCAGTCAGTGTCAGCGGTCGGTTGTGTCGCATCATCCATCGTCGCACCTCACGAGCATATATCCGAAGCCGCGCTGTCAGAGGAAAACTTCCGCGCTATCTGCTATTCCACAAGTTTCCATTGCGGACGATTGATGAACTCGTAAAGCACCCAGCCAGACCCTTCAAATGTTGTGTCGATACCCTTCATATCTTTCTTTAGGGCTTCCCCAAAGATCTCTTCGAGGCGCTTGTCGAATTGCTTTCTCTGAGCCGCCGTCATGGTCAGCGTGCTCACCACTTCTTTTTCCTTCGGAAAGACAACTACCGCAAAGGTTGCTGCCGCAGTTCCGTTGAGAAGCTGCTCCCATGCCTTGTCGGCCTGAATAGCGAAGTCCGACATTTTGTCGGCGAATACACCAGGGCTCGTTTTGGAGCCATTGAGGATGTCCTTAAGTGTCTTAATGAACTGAGAATTCAGGGATATCAGCGCTCGATATGAAGACGCAGTACCTGTTGCACTGATTTGGACGGGACGGTTCTTGCTTGTGGTGTAGGGTTCCACCAGAGTTGCCGCACATTCGTAGTTTTCAGACGCTCGCTTCAGCCCTACCATGTAGGCTGTCACATAACCGATTACCTGATCCACATTCTGTGGCTCTTTCGCAAAATCAGGAAGAGCAGCCAGGCCCTCCTTGGCCCAACTAAAGCTATCAATCAAGTTCGTTACGTATTGCAGACCTTCATCCTTCTCGGCTCTTGTGGGCGAGCAAATACGCGCCTCGGAGTTGAACGAGAACGCTACCGCGAGCATCGCCACTGCGTGGACTCGGCGCAACGCGGCTCTCCTTTCGCTCTCCTATTTTCACAGACGAAGATCAAACACGAGGGGGCGTACCTGGGAAGTCTCAGGATAGCACCGCCATCAGTTCGCCGAATGCGAATGCTTCTCATTCTCAATGGTCGAACACATGGCCGCTGCTGTAGCCATTCCCGAACACCGGGATACGTCCGTCCGATCAGAACGGCTCCTGACCTCCAACACCAGCCCCACATGGGCAGCCCGAATCTTGACGAGGCGTCCGAGCTCTGCATATACGTGTAGCGTTGCCACAGCAAGTTGATAGGGCGAAACAAGGCGAACGACACCCTCTGCTACCGCCCCCGCCTGCGTACCAGGAATCCTGTTCTGATTCGACCCGCCCCCCCGGCTCAAACTTAAAGGTACCTGTACAACGAAAAAGTTTCCCTAACGACGCTTCTTCTCTCGTGCCAGACGTTCTGCCGTCCGCTTCTTCGCGGCTGCTTGTGATGCCTTCTTCGCCCTCGCCGATCGCTCCTCAGGTGTCATCGTCTCAAGGCTTCGCTTACCGCCGATCTTGCCGCCCTTGCGGCCTAGTTCACGCATCACTTCAGAAATGATCTTTTTGCTAAACACGTAACCATCTTAACCGGTTTAGATGGGCTCTGGGTACTAGGTGAGAATAGTTTCAAAATGATCCTTGCACCTAAAGCGGCATAGATATAATCTGTATCTGTCGCTGGTGTTCGATTAGTAAGAGAAATCGAACACTAGGACGAAACGGGACCGCATCGGACGGCGAATCCGGTACGGCCCCTAAACACCGAGTTGATGGAGGTCAACACGATGTCTACTTCTGACATTACCGCAACCGATCAACGGGACGTTTACTCACGAGTGACGGCCCAAATTATCAACGCAATCGAGAATGGCACGGGGACATGGCGTATGCCGTGGCACACCAGCGGACGCTATGCCTTTTCGCCGATCAATGTAGCGAGTAAGAAACCCTACCGGGGGATCAACACCGTATGCCTTTGGGCGGCTGCACAAGCCAAAGGATACGAACGTGGCGAGTGGGCCACGTATCAGCAATGGCAGGACAAGGGCGGACAGGTCCGCAAGGGCGAAAAAGCTACGCTGGTTGTGTTTTGGAAGTTTGCCAACGATTCCAGCGAGACACAAGAGGGTGAAACCGGACATTCATCACGGCTGCTTTTCACCCGTGGATACTCCGTGTTTAATGCCGCCCAGGTGGACGGCTACACACCCACGGCTGACCCTGAAGTTTCCATCCCGGAGCGAATCGCCCATGCTGAGTCGTTCTTTAGCCCGATTGGTGCAGACTTGCGGCATGGCGGGAACCGTGCTTACTACGCGCTGGACACTGACCATATCCAAATGCCGGAGTTCGGGGCGTTTGGTGAGAACCTCGCGTATTACTCCACACTGGCCCACGAACACACTCACTGGACCGCTAAAGCTGGTCGCTGCGATCGACAGCTTGGGAAAAGGTTTGGTGATTCTGCTTACTCGGCGGAAGAGCTAATCGCGGAACTCGGGGCGGCATTCACATGCGCTCACCTGGGTCTTAGCACAGAACCACGGGCCGACCATGCACAATATCTCGCCTCATGGCTGAAAGTGCTGAAGGCTGACTCGCGGGCCATCTTCACCGCTGCATCAAAGGCGCAACAGGCAACAGACTGGTTGATCGCACGGGCCGCAGAATCGGCCCGCACTGCGGAGGTGGCTGCATGAGTACCGGGCATGCAGTCATTCTCAATCCCACACGGCCCGATAGCATCAAACGTCGGGAGTTTGTAATCGATTCGCTCCGCAAGTCAGGGTTGGAATGGTCCGAGGAAATCGAGGACACCCGAGTCACAATCACATGGCAGGGTGAACCAAAACGGGAGCGTCAGCGGCCCATCACCCGCAAGGTTGCTTTACCGCCGCCTGTAACGCTTGAGAAAGCTCTGAAGTCTCGATTCAACTGCGGGGCGGACGAAGTGGACTACTGGGACGAAATGATTCGCCTGACGGCGGAGCGTGAATCCCTGCCGGTATTCAGAATCCAGGTTCGCACCAAATGGGAAACCGATCAATGGGCGGAAACATGGGCAGTGTGGGTGTCGGAACACCTCGCCGTCAATCGAGCTGATGGCTACTGGATCATCACCCACGTTCAGACTGGCCTCGCTGCCGGTTCAGCATCCACCCTGAAGGACGCCCTCCGACTCGCCCAGAAAGTTGCTCCGTGGCCGGAGTGGGCCACCCTCCGAGGGAAGGACGATATTACACCGGAGTTTCGGCACAAGGCTAACGAGGTGTTGAAGGGAGTGGCGGCATGATCGGACCCAGCGTCTTATTCTCCGTCGCTGAGCAATCAACGGCGTCGCCAATCTGTATCGCTTGTACAGCGGGCCATCACGATCAACCGATGCTTGTTCACGAATGCTGCGATTGCCCGTGTCACGGCACTCGAACGGAGCGGACCAGGGTGGCCGCATGACCGAAATCATCGGTCCAATTTCAGAACCGGGGGCGGACGTTGTTCCGTCCCCCTCGCTCCAACAGGTTCGGGAGTTTATTCGAGCGTCGAAGGCAGAATCCACGATCCGGGGCTATCGGGCTGATTGGCAGGACTTTTGCGGATGGTGTGAGTCTCATGGCTTGAATCCTCTCCCCGCATCGCCTGAGACCGTGGCGTCCTATATCGCCGAATGTGCTGGACGGTTGAAGGTTGGGAGTGTGCAGCGACGGATAAACGCAATCGCTGAAGCTCATAAAGCCGTGGGGCTGGAGTCTCCGACCCATCACGCGATGGTCACCAACACCATGAAGGGCATTCGGCGAACGAAAGGTACGGCATCCCTTCAGAAGGCTCCCGCCGTGACAGACGACATCCGGGCCATGGTGGACGCTACGGACGCGGGATTGATCGGCGCTCGTGATCGTGCATTGGTTCTTCTCGGATTCGCCGGAGCATTCCGTCGGTCCGAATTGGTGGGGTTGGATGTGGCGGATTGCACCTTCGGCAAGGATGGCCTGACGGTCACCCTACGACGTAGCAAGACGGATCAGGAAGGGCAGGGGAGGAAGATCGGAATCCCCTACGGCTCGAATCCTGAGACGTGCCCAGTTCGCAATATTCAGGCGTGGCTGGAAGTGGCCGGTATCAACAGTGGTTCCCTGTTCCGCTCGATCACTCGGCATGGGCGAGTGCGTCCGGGCCGGTTGTCGGGCATAGACGTGGCCCGTGTGGTGAAGAAGTTGGCTGAACGCGCGGGACTCGATCCGGCGAAGTACGCCGGACATTCTCTCCGGGCCGGTCATGCTACCAGTGCAGCGATTGCTGGCGCATCGGAACGATCCATTATGATTCAGACCGGGCACAGATCCGTGCAGATGGTTAGGCGCTATATCCGGGATGGAAGTCTGTTTAGGGAGAATAGTGCAGGAAAGTTGGGGCTGTAGCTGAAGTTCCGTTCGAAACCTCAGCCAAACCTTGGCCGTGGATTCCAAAGAGTTGTGCAATCATGCCAAAGCGAAGATGATCGGATAGTGGCCTCAAAAGTTGAAAGCACGCTTCCGACAAGCTTTGCCTTGGGGCAGGACCTAAATTGGGGTGCTGCATGGATAGATGTGAATCTTTGGGTCGAATTACCCTTTTGGTTGATGGTCAATGACACCAAGTTGACGGTTGAACAAGAGGGTCACTCCTTTCCTGTCACTCTGCACGAAGCTTATTTCGAGTGTTATGGTGGCGCTCTAACCGACTCACGTAACACAGCGTTCTATCGAGGGCCGCTGAAGCCTTTTGACAAGATGAGTATCGATATTCAGAAGATCCGTCAGGACAATCCCAATGCGCCTTTCATGTGGCGGAAGTGTAAAACGGTGGTAAAGATTGCAACGCGCTCCAACATCGAAGCTTGGGAGGCGGCGATTTCTGAGGAACCACGGCGGTCTAGTATTACACAGTATTTGATTGAACTCTGCAGAGCGCACATTCCTGTCATCAATAAACTCGTGCAGGGCTATCGACTAGCAACGTATGATTATTTCGCTTTTGAAGTTTCGCCATGGGACGTGCCACGTTGGTTGGTCGAGCGCGATAACAAAGGTGCGAGCGCCCTGCTTGTGCCGTATCGTGGCTGGGACGTTAAGCCATCCATCTTCGAGGCGCCTGATCGCGCACCTGTACCCTACCAACTAATAAAAGCAGATGATCTTAATTTGAAATCTGCGGAAAGTGCGAGTCGAGGAGAGCTTGAGTTGCTCGACGCGCTGAACTTTATGGAGCGAGGTGATTATTCCGGCGCGGTCCGCCGCATCACAACTGCCATTGAAGTCATGGTGGAGGCCGCTTTGAGCCATGAGATAAACGCGGCCGAGGGAGAACAAGCTGCGACCAAATTTCTCAAAGACACCCAGACCAGGTTCGACCGGAGGGTAACCAAGTACGAGGAACTTACAAAACGCAAACTGTCTGAGGGATCTCGAAAGAGCTTGGGCGAGACCCGTAAACTTCGACATCGAATCGTTCATGGCGGCTATCGCATTACTTCAGGTGAGCGGGGGCGAGCACAGCGATCTATCGATACTGGGCGCTGGATATACAACTGGTTTGAAAACGACCCAGTACGCAGAAAGATCAGAGAACAGCGCCCAGCTTTTCGCTCTTTAGGGCGGGATCTGATTTACGGTGTGTTTCGGAGCCGAATAACACCTGACGGCGTAGTCGTATCCCCGGCTGCGGACGCTGAATAGCAACCTCTTCCACAATGGGCGGCGATTGCGTCCCTCAATCATCAGATTTTGGGCCACTGCAACATGGTGACGATCATCCCAGAAAAGCGAAATCTTGGGTAGTGGGCTACTTTGAATGGGAGTAAGATGGGAGAACGTGCGAGCAATATTTGGATCGGAGGCGCTGCGCCGCTTGGTGTTTTGCTGTCTTTTCGCCGCCGTGGTGGTGCTCACTTGTCCAATAGTCTCGTCCGCAGAATGCCTCACCACACTTCCTCCCTATCCAGCGTTTGTTCCACCGGCTCCGTTTTTCACCACTTCGACCGATGTCTGGTATGGAACCGACTCGTTATGGACTCAGTTGTGGGTTAACTCAACGTGGCACCTTGAAAATAATGTTGGGAAAGGCAAGTTCTATCGAGCCAAACTTGGGTTTGGTCGCAAAGAGTATGATCGACTAACTGTGCCACTGCCCAAACTAATCGTGGCGGCAAAGAAGCTCGACAGTGAAGCACCTCTAGTTTTCGGTAAGCATGCAAGCGTTTGGTCTGTTGGGAACAACACTCTTGCGATGACGGCTCTTATCGACATACCAACCATCGGGTGCTGGGAGATTACTGGTCAGTACAGAGGACAAGCCGTGAGTTTCGTAGTATCCGTAGAACCTTAGCCCCTACGCCGCTCTTTCTAACCCACGCTCCGAGACTTCGAGCCACCCATCCTAACCCTTCAACGTCCGTCTCCTCGCCGCAAACAACAGCCCGATTCCCACCACCACTGCGATTCCGCCGTATGCGGCCCATCGAGTTTGGCCCGTCATGAAGCTGCCCGGTAGGACGTTGATGCCCTGAAGGAACCAGATGGAGCCGACGACGATCAGGAGCACGGCGATGATTCGGATGACGACCCTCATGACGATGGGGATTTCGGGTGGGTCACTTTTGAACTGTCTTCAAGAATAGAGCGACACACTTTAATGCATTCGTCGCAAATGTAAGCGCGAGGTCGCATGCCGGGCGTGTTTGTTACGAGCTGAGCGACTTCGGATTGGCTTTTCCGACAGAAAGAGCATCTCAGTATCTCTTCGGTCTGAGGATGTTCGTCTTGGGCCACGGCAGGATTGATTCTATCAACTGTGGAAGAGGATCAATCGGAGGTGTTGTTCCCTCCCCAGCTTCTCGGTAATCTACCAAATCGGACACTTCCGAGCAGCCGATCCGTCACACCCGAGGAGCTTTTTGGCCCGTCAAAAATTGTGCCCAGTTTTGTGCCCCCTCCCTGCACATATGGGGTGTTAAGGGTTGTTGCGCCACATTCCTAAGCTACTGTTATCGTTATTGATAGCACCCTGTCGAAAATTGTCGTAAACGGCTCGGCTTGATTTTAAGTCCTTTGCGTCTGCCGATTTCGCCACCCGGGCACGATCACTTTATTATAGTGAGGCCCTCGCGCGGGCTCTTCAATAGTTGACTTGCTGCACGGCGTGGCGCGCCAGATACCAGCAGGGCGTCAGCCCAAGCTGCGGAAATAACGAACGAACACACTGCTGCGCTTGCGGCGGATCCGCGATGTATTCGGTTTTGTGATCCTTCTGCGGCACCGCCAGCAATTTCTGCACCTCAACCGAACCGAATTGCTCACGCCCATTCGGAATCCGGTATGCGATCGAAATGTAATCGCCCAGGTAAAGAAGCAACAGCAATGCTCCGGCGATGAGAAGCAAACGCGGCCAAAGCAGCTTCATCTATTCCCATTATCGTGGAGCACATTGTCCTACGCCCCCCGGAGCCGCCCCCCGGGTGACGCCCGTGATTATTTGTGATAGCGTTCCGTCGGAGGTGCTAACAATGTGGAATTGGCTGGCCGGCTTATTGCACAAGCTTGATCGGTGGCTGCACCGGGAGAGACTCCCACCTACTCACCACCGTTCGAACCTACACGGCCGTCACCGCTAGAGCTACCCCTCGGCCCTCGCGAACTGCGGACTGGAAGCCCAGCTTCGCCGGTATACCAGCAGCGCCACTCCGGCGTAAGCGGCCAGCGTCAGCAGATTGAGGTTGTTGATGCCCCAGGCCATCGAGCAGTACTCCAGCACCCCGCCGACCATGGCGCCGAACAGGTTATAGCCCAGTGCGACGCTGGCTTCTTCCACGCGGCCGTAGGAATCGGCGAAGATGATGCTGGCAAAGAAGAGCGGCAGAGCCAGCAGGCCCAGTGTAAGTGCGAGATTGAGCGCCGGCTGGGCCACCAGGGACACGCTGTTCAGTTTCACCACCCAATCCAGCAGCACCGCAACGAACAGCCCGCCGAACGCCCAGCGCGGCTTGGTGAACCAGCCCCGCATAACCGCCGTATTCGCCAGCAGGATCATAATCAGCACGGCGCTGATGACGAAGGTGTTGACGATCCAGGTGGCGCCGGCCAGCAACGCCGTTTTAGCCAGCACCTTGGTTTCCAGCAGCATGAAACCCGCCCCCAGCAGGAACATCACGCCATCGAATTTCGACGAAGCGATCTGGGTGCCGCGCGCGACTGCGATGTAGCTGAAACCGAGAATCAGCATCAGCATGTATCCGTAGTTGAGCGGAAAGCCGCGCTCGCGCAGATAGAGGAACGGCCAATCGTCCGTGGTGGGCTCTACCGTGCCTTGGCCGGTAAGCTTTTCAGCGTTCTGCGCCTGGACATAAGGATTGGCCAGCAAGGTATCGCGGTCCGCGCCGGGCCCGGCGAACATCACCAGGTTATTGCTTTGCTCACCCAGCGAATGCACCACCACGGGCTTGGCGACGTTGGCCTTCCATAGCGCGTTATAGACGCGTTCCAGTTGCCATGGCTTGTAGCAATAGAACGTCACCGCCAGAATCCCATGACCGTTTAATCGCTTCAGGGCTTCCGAGAAGCTCTCCACCGTATAAACATAGTTGTCGATGCGCACGCTGGACATCGACGAAAAGACGGCGTGGCTATCCAGGGCTCCGAACACGATCATGTCGTAGCCCGGCCCTCCCTGTTCCCGCAGGAACGTACGCGCATCGCCGTTGATGATATTCACGCGGCTAGATTGGTAGGGACGCTCCGCGTGATACTGTTTTCCGATTTCAATAATGCCGGGGTCGATCTCCACTGCATCCACCGCCTGCACTTTATGGCGCAGCGCCGCTGCTATGTCGTTGCCTCCGCCCGAGCCCAGCACCGCGATGCGCTGGAAGCGATCGCCAAATATACGATAGGGAACGTTGTAGTAGTCCAGTAACTGGTTCTGCACATCCGCGGGGAGCGTTCGCACAAAATCCGGGCTGAAGTTGTAGGCTCCCAGAATTCCATCATGATTCACTTCCACCGTTTGGCCGAGAGCATATGTCTTGCCTTGCCGGTCGGAGAGCGCGAGCGGTTTCACGTCAATCCGGTAATAGGGCGACCACACCGCCGAGGAAGGTGTCGTCAGGGCGGGAAGCAGGATGGTCACCAGCGCCGGAACCACGAACCATCCAGCGATGGCCGACCCGTTGCGCCGGGGCCACAGCATGAAGAAAGGAGCCATCGAGCAAGCCGCCACCGCCAGCCAAACCGCCGGTCCCAAGCCCATCCAGGACATCCAGGCGTAAAGCAGAATGCCCGCCAGGCTGAACGCGACGTTGACCGTGTATGCGGTCAGTGGGGGAAACTCCTCCAGGCACTCCCCGAGTTTTTCACACACCGTGGTGAACAGCAACGTGGTCAGGATGAAGATGCCCAAAACGCAGCCCGCGCCTTTGAACATTTGGAGCAGATCGAACGAGAACGTGCCAATAAGGTAGGTTTCGTAGGGATCGACAAAGGTTATGTGCGTGTAGCCGAAGCGGTAGGCGAAGCAGATCACCGCCGAAAGAATGAACAATAGCCAGGGCGCGTACTTGAAGTAGCCCTTGCGCCGCTTGGCGATCAGGCATCCGATGCCGAAGCCCAGGAAGGCGGCCAGCAGCGGGAAGTTCTTGAAGTAGGCAAAAATCCGCACCTCGGACGCTAGCCACCGTATGACGACGAGCTCCAGATAGACCGAGAGGAAGCTAATGAGGGCCAGCGGCAGGTAGGAGCGTACGCGTTGGGAAGTCACTCTGGATTGATCGGCGTGCCTGCGGACAGGCATTAGCCTTTAGGGGGTAAGTGGAGCTACGCCCGGCGACGTGAGTCGGTTTGATACTGATTAAGAAGGAGGGCGACGCGAGGTTTGGACGGGACTAGCTCTGGGTAGAAGCCGCCGTCATCACACTCGATACCTTGCTGAAGATTTTGCTGATGCTGGTTGCCACGCCCGGCATAATTGCGCCCGCCGCGACCGCCACAAATCCGGCCATAAGTGCATACTCGATTAGGTCCTGGCCGTGTGTGTCGGTCCAGATCCGCAGTTTCCACAGCAGATTGACGATTGTCTTCATATTCCGTCTCCCAGTTTCTCCCGCCCAAACTTATGATGTCCCATTGATCCGGTACGGCCAATCGAGCTAACCGCTTAGTTCCTTAGCGCAAAATACCTATAGCTGGACTGGCTCATCAGAGTGAGACAGCTCGACCGGCCAGATGGCTGCCAGGTTTGGGGTTCCAAATTGGCCAATCGATTGGTCATTCCGAGCTGGCCGTTCGAGCCGAAAGCTATATTCTAGTTCGTCTTCCCTGCCATTCCCACGCCAGGGATACAGCTTCCTAAGGGATTCAGCTTACTATGAAGTTCGGATGGAACAGCTCGACTTAGCCTGGGGACCAGTCCGCAAGACTTTCACCGTGGCTGAGCTCAACGCTCGCATTCGCGGCCTGCTCGGCGGCGAGTTCGACGACATCTGGGTGGCGGGCGAAATCTCGGGCTCCAAGACCCCCGCCAGCGGCCATTGTTACTTCACCCTCAAGGACCAGGACGCGCAACTACGCTGCGTCTGCTTCCGCCAGTCGCTGCGTTACCTGAAATTCAAGCCCCAGGACGGCATGGCGGTGCTGGCGCGCGGCCACATCGACGTCTACGAAGCCCGCGGCGAGTATCAGCTCCTGGTGGAAGCCATCGAGCCGCAAGGCCATGGCGCGTTGCAATTCGCCTTTGAACAGCTCAAGAAGAAGCTCGCAGCCGAGGGCCTGTTCGACCCGGCTCGCAAACGCCCTATCCCCCGTCTCCCTCAGCGCATCGGCATCGTTACATCGCCTTCCGGCGCGGTAGTCCGCGATATCACCGAAATCCTGTCCCGCCGCTTTCCGGGGCTCCACCTGCGCATTTACCCCGCGCTGGTCCAGGGCGATGGATCGGTGGAAACTGTTTCCAGGGCCATAGAGTACTTCAGCAATTCCGGCTGGGCGGAAGTGGTGATTGTGGCGCGCGGCGGTGGATCGCTCGAGGATCTTTGGACATTCAACGAAGAGGCTGTCGCTCGCGCCATCGCCGGGAGCAACGTCCCGGTGATCTCCGCGGTGGGCCACGAGACCGATTTCACCATCGCCGATTTTGTCGCCGATCTTCGCGCCGCCACGCCTTCGGCCGCCGCCGAGCTGGTGATCTGCCCGCGCGATCAACTGCTCGATCAACTCGCCGTTTACGATCACAAGCTGCTGCAAACCGTTCGCTATCGGCTGGCCATGGCGGCCCGCGCTTTGCATGAGCGTGGAGTGGAACGCGCGTCGGCCGTGCTGCACCGTAATGTCGGCCGATGGCAGCAGCGCGTGGACGAAATGGATTATCGCTTGCGCGGCCGAGTTCTCGCCGCCGCCTCGGCCCGCCGCAGGAGTCTCGACGAACTCACCGCCCGTCTCAGCCGGCTGGATCTGCGCCTGCGCTTCGCCCAAACCCGCCGGCGCTTGGAGACCGCCCGAGTCGCGGCCACCCAGCTCATTCGTCTGCGCCTGACCCGGGCACACGGAAGCCTGTATCCGCTGATTGCGCACCTGACCCAGCTCAGCCCGCTCAAGATCCTGGACCGCGGCTACGCCATCGTCACCAACCAGGCCGGCTCCATCGTCAAACAACCCGCGGACGCCCCAGTCGACTCGGGCGTCAGCATCCGCCTGGCCCAAGGCCAAATCGCCGCGCGCGTGCTGAAACGCGATTAGCGCCGCCGCGCTATCATGGATACAAGCGTCTGGTCCTGTATCCGAAGGGGCATTTTCAGGGGAGTTCGTTGCGCTTTTGAATCCGGGGACTGGCGTCTTCACCCGAGGGAGGTGAGTTTTTATTGGCTGAAGTCCATATCCAAGATGGCGAAACGCTCGAAAGCGCGTTGCGCCGCTTCAAGCGCAAAGTCCAGCAAGAGGACATCATCAAAGAGATCAAACGGCACTCGTTCTATCTGAAACCGGGCGAGAAGAAGCGCACGAAGGAGGCGCTGGCTCGCAAGCGCAACCGGAAGAAGCGAAGCAAGGACGTCGAGTAGTTTTCACCTTCCTCGGATGAAAATCATGGAGCCCCGCGGGAATCCCTCGGGGCTTCGGCATTTTGTTTGCGAATTCCCGCTCCTGCCGCGCACTGAATCGGCATGAATAGAAGCCTGCTTATTTTTTGCCTGCTGGCCTGCTCGTGGTCCTTGTGTGCCAGCTCCCTCACCAAGTCGCACAGCGAAGGCAAGTTCAGTGACGCCGAGATCGAGGCCACCATCAAAGCGAAACTGGCGAAATCCAAGATCGGCCAGGAAGGTTTCGAGGTCCACGTCAAGGACCGGGTGGCCACCTGGACCGGAACCACAGGCGTGATGCAGCATAAGGGCGCCGCCACCCGCATGGCCAAGGCGGCCGGCGCGATTCAGGTGACGAATCACATCAAAGTTTCAAGCGATGCCGCTGCCAAGGCCAAAGGAAACCTCAGCGGACAGCCGCGGCACGTCCAGGTGAAGGCCGCCGCTGCTGCGAGCGAGAGCGGCCAGCCGGCAACCACCGGCCCCTGAATCAGACGAAGGCCGGCGGGAGCGGCGGTCCAGGGGAGACCGCGCATGATAAAATGAGTGCTTCGGATCGTCTGAAACACTCAAATGAAAATCCTATCAATTGCTCTTCTGGTCACTGCGTTGCTGCGGGGTCAAGCTCAGGAACCCGTGAAGTTAACGCCGGGCATTCCCGCTGTGAAAGCTCCGGCCGAGGCGCCGCAAGCAGCTACTCCACCTCCGCCGGTCTCACCCGACACGGTAGTGGTTGAAGTCAACGGAAAGAAAATCACCGCCGCCGAGATGGATAAGATCATCGCCAGCTTCCCGGCTGCCAATCAGCAGACCTTCCGTGCGCAGCCCAAGGCTCTGAGCCAAGCGTTCATGATGCAGAAGCTGGTTGAGGACGCCGAGAAGGGCGGGCTCGACAAACAATCGCCCTATAAGGAACAGCTCTATGTGTACCAGCTGCAGTTGCTGTCCAACGCCCAGCTCTCCAGCATCAACAACGGCCTGCCGGTTTCCCCGGAGGACGAGCAGAAGTACTACAAAGAGAATCCCAACAAATACAAGGAAGTGAAAGTCCGGGTCATTTCCGTGGCGTTTAATCCCACGCCTGGGAAGGCTGCCGCGGATGGCAAGAAGCTGCCTACCGAAGCTGAGGCGCAGGCAAAGATTGAGGATCTGGCGAAGCAGATCCAGGGCGGCGCTGATTTTGGCAAGCTGGCGCGCGAAAACTCCGACGATCAGGTCTCCGCCGCCAAGGACGGCGACTTTGGAATCGTCAAGCAGGACAGTGCCTATCCCAAGGTAGTCATCGACGCCGTGTTCGCCTTGAAGCAAGGGGAGATCAGCTCTTCGATCAAGCAGCCCACCGGTTTTTACCTCATTCGCGCCGAGGAAGTGAATGAACAGCCATTCAACGACGTCCTTCCGCAAATCATCCAAGCGATCCGGCAGGACAAGTTTAAGGAGTGGCTCAAGGACCTGCAGGCCCAATACAATGTGAAGATTGAGAGCCCAGCCTATTTTGCTCCGCGGGCGCCCGCCAAGCTCCAGCAAGTGCATTAAAGCTGCCGTAAGACGGCTGGCGTCGCTCCAAGGGCGCATGGTGCGCGTTCGCTTCTTGCCCGCGCTCACAGCCGGCCGCCGTCGCCTGTACTCGAATCGCCCTCACGGCCAGCCGGTCTTCGCCGCATCCTTCATCCGCAAACGGGAGATCATCCTGGACCGGGAACTCGAGCGTCAGCCCCGCGAGTTGGCTCGCATCCTGGTCCACGAGCTGTTTCATTTCGCTTGGGTCCGGCTCGGGAACCCGGCGCGCCGCTCCTATGAGTTGATCGTGCGCCGGGAATGGAAGCAACGCGCGCGGGGCGAGCTGGGCTGGTCCGCCGAGCTTCGCAAGAACGCGCTCTCGCGGTCGTCGCGTCCCCACAACCCGCTCTGGCGCGATTACCTTTGCGAAAGTTTTTGCGACACCGCAGCCTGGCTCTATTCGGGCGTCCGCCGGCATCCTGAGTACACACTGGCCGCGCGACATCGCGATCGGCGCGCGGAATGGTTTCGCGCCGCGTTCCCGGGCCGCGCGATA
>Ga0182018_10002046_pt1 | contig 21207 bp, 17 predicted proteins | sample 812P2MmetaG_FD_120490 | JGI IMG/M metagenome (GOLD analysis project Ga0182018, IMG submission 120490) | Permafrost microbial communities from Stordalen Mire, Sweden - 812P2M metaG | ecosystem: Environmental > Terrestrial > Soil > Wetlands > Permafrost | place: Sweden: Stordalen | collected...
GCGAGCTGTCGCTCGCGGTCGTCGACGCCGCTGCCCCTCGTCGGCGGCGCGGAGGGAGCGGGGGCGGGGGCGGGGCTCTGCGGGGGAGCGACGGCCAGCTCGGTCACCGGCGTCGGCCTGCGCGCTGACTCCGACCGAGGAGACGGCGCGGCGGCTTCACCCGGCGTCGGCGCGTCGAATGCCAAGGGAAGCTGCGTCGGATTCGTGGGCAGGGTGTTCGTGCTCGTGTCGAGCTGCTGGAGCTTGTCCGCCGCGACCTTCCGACGTGCTGCGTCGACGCTGACGTTCTGGGAGACGCGCTGGTACAGGCCTCGCTTCTTCGTCGCGTCGGGCTCCGCGTCCGCGCGCGCGAGGACCTGGTCTGCCCACCGGTTCTCGATCTCCTTGAACTCCGCCGACCCCCTCAAGATGGACGACTCGGCAACCGCCAGCTCGACCCCGGCCCGCGCCGCCTCACAGTCGCCGGTGAGGCAGGCTCTCCTGGCGTCCTCGATCGCCGCCTGTTCGGGGGACTGCCCGCGCGGGGGCGGGCCTGCCGCGGCGGCGGTCGTGGACCCCCCTTCGCCGCGCGGTCGTGAGTGCAACCAGGCGGCGAGCCCGCCCGCCACCACGACCCCGGCGAAGATCGCGATCGGCAGGAGCGCGGAGCTGCGCCGTGGCCGCACCACGTCGGTCGCGGTCGTGTCGCTCAGCACCTCGAACTGCTGGCTATCCGTGGGCCGGAACAACTTGCCGGCGGCCATGAACTTGAAGCGCACGTCGCCGAGCTCGATGAGGTCCCCCGGCTCCACGATCCCGCGGCGGAGGTCGGTGCCGTTGACCCGCACGCCGTTGCTCGAGCCCGTGTCGAGGATCTCGAAGCGCCCTTCTCCCAGAGCACGTACTTCACAGTGCATCCGGGAGACCGAGTTGTGATTGACCGAGATGGTGGCCTCCTCGGCGCGCCCGATCGTCAAGAGGTCTCGGTCCATGGGGTACTCGGAGCCGGGCGTCGGCCCCACGATCATGATGAGGCGGTTCGGGCGGTCGAACGCCGCCGACGCGACGCGGGCATAAGGGGCGCCCGGAATCGTGACCTTGGACTCGTCCGTCGCCCCCGCGGCCCCCGGCGCCGCAGCCGCCGGGGCGTCGACCTCGTCCTGGAGGATGATCCGGTAGTCCCCGATCTGAACGAGGTCGCCCTGGGTCAGGTCTTGGGCGTGGGTGATGCGCAGGCCGTTGACGAAGACGCCGTTATAGCTCGTGAGATCTTCGAGGATGAAGGCGGCCTTCTCTCCGCTGGCCACCCCGTTTCTCTTGGAGAGCTTCGCGTGGTCGCGCGAGACGTTCCGCTCGGTCAGACGGATGGTGCTGCCGTCTCGTCGCCCGATTGTGTAGAGGTCCCGGGTGAGCGGGACGAGGGTGCGGTTCCCTTCGTCGTCCTCGATGACCAGCTTCCACATGGAGGGTCCGCTCGCGCTCGCCTGACATGACGGTAGCGACAGCGAGGCCATGAAACAACGGGCGAAAGCGCCCCCGGTCCTTGACGCCCGTCGCGTCCGGTCATACGTATCACTTCGTGACACACACAGACGAAGCCAGGGACGACGGCCGGGACGACGCGGGAGCGAGAGGCCAGAGCAGCCCCAGTGGGGGTCCCGAGGTGCCGGAGGCCAAGGAGTCGAGGAAGGAACGCGTCCTTCATACGCGGGTTCCGGCCGTGCTCGAGCGCGAGCTCAAGCGCTTCGCCGAGAACCTGCGAATTCCCGTGTCGAACCTGGTCAGGACAATCCTGGAAGACGCGCTGGAAGTGGCGGACGCGGCGACGGAGAACGTCGAGGAGGGGCTGAAGAGGGCCGCCGGGCACCTCGAGCGGGAGCGCGAGAGGTTGAAGAAGCGGATGGAGCAGCATGACCCGCTCGAGGGCGTCGTGGCCTTCCAGGAGGTCACGCTCGCGACGGCCGCGTCGTGCGCGCGATGCGAGAACGAGCTCACGGCCGGTACGCGAGCCCATCTGGGGATCGGCGACGGGCGAGACGGTCCGCGGGTGTTCGTCTGTGCTGGATGCTTGCCGCGGGCCTAGGAGCTTGGTGTTTTTCGCCGATACCTGGCACAGGGGTCGGTTCCTCACTCCACGCGCTGCGGCTCGCCCTCCGGCAAGAGCGCGACGAACGAATCCCGCGCCGCGCGCACGCGCGCCTCGTCGCGTCCGTCGAACGTGAGCTTCGTCCGGTACGTCGGGTCGAGCCACTTCGGATACGAGCCGACCGAGACGTCCTTGAACGCGGCGACGACGCGGTCGAGCAGCGGCTTGAGCTCCCCCTCGTCCATCTTCACGTAGACGGCGTACGACAGGAAGGGCGCGCACCTCGCTCGGCCGACGCCCGCCAATACGACGGGGAGCTTCATCCGGAAGACCTCGGGGATGCCGGGAAGGAGCCAGGTATTTCGCAGGCGGATGGTCGGCCACCGCACCTCGTTCGTGACCTCGAGCGACGCGCCATCGGGGATGAGCGCCATTCTCAGGTGACCCTCCGTGCACCGGTCCTTGTAGTGGGCGCGCAGCATCGCCTCCATCTCGGGCGAGGAGACGACACGGACGCCGAAGGCCCGGGCCACCGCTTCGATCGTGACGTCGTCGTGGGTCGGGCCGATGCCGCCGCTCGTGAAGAGCCAGTCGTGCTCGCGAGAGAGTTGAGCGACCTCGCGAGCGATGGTCTCGACGTCGTCCATCACGACCACCACCCGCGCGAGCAGGATCCCGAGCTGACGGAGCGCGCGCGCGAGAACGGGGACGTTCGCCTCCTCTACCTTCCCGGAGAGGATTTCGTCGCCGATGACGAGCACAGCCGCGGTGGCCGGCGGCGGAGAGACCGCGGCAGGGCTGCGGGCAATGTCGGTCATATGCGTAGGCCTTAGCTACGGTACACCACACCGATTTCGCGCGCCCGCTGCCGTTCGTAGTATTCTTCGTGGGATCCATGCGAAGCGTCCTCGTTGTGGAAGACTCGGTGTCGGCTCGCGCGTTCGTTCGCGCGGTCCTCGAGGCTCCCGAGTTCGCGACGCCGCACGGCGGAGTCACGGTCGTGGAGGCGAGCTGCGGCTTCGACGCGATGCGCCTTCTCCCGCGGGGGCCGTACGACCTCATCATCACCGACATCAACATGGCCGACATCAACGGGCTGGAGCTCATTCGCTTCATCCGGAAGTCGGCGCATCACCGCACGACGCCCCTTCTCATCATCTCGAGCCTTCGCGGGGAGCAGGACGTCGACCGCGGCCTCGCCCTCGGTGCCAACGCGTACCTCCCGAAGCCGTTCACCCCCGAGCAGCTCGGCCAGACGTGCGAGCGCCTCCTTGCCGCAGCCGCTGCGCGCCCGAGCGAACCCGCCTCGGGTGGAAACGGGTCATGACCGATGGCGGAGGGTGGTGGTGGGCGCGGGGACGGCGGGGACAAGGCCCGTGACGAATTCTTCAGCGAAGCTCAGGAGCTGGTCGACGGCCTGGGTCGCGACCTTCTCGCTCTCGACGACGCGCTGAAGAACGGGCGCAGTGACGTGGAACTCGTCAACGACGTGTTCCGCGGCGTCCACACGCTCAAGGGGCTCTCGGCCCTCTTCGGCGTGACCCGCATGGCCGGCCTGTCGCACGAGCTCGAGGACGTGCTCGACGATCTGCGGCTCGGGCGGCTCGAGGTGACGGCGGGACTGCTCGATCTGCTCTTTCGCGCGGTCTCGCTTTACTCCCGGGTCCTTGCCGCCGAGAAAGGGGACGGCGAAGAGCCCTCGGCGGAGATCGAGCAGCTCCTCGTTGCCCTAGGGCAGACCTCCCAGAGGCCTACCGGCGGGGGCGGCGGTGCCATAGCTCAGTACGATCTCGACCCCGCTCTGTTCGGCGTGCTGACCGAGTACGAGGAACATCGCCTGCGGAGCAACATTCAGCAGGGTCTGAGCCTCTTTCGCATCAAGGTTCGCTTCGCGCTCGCGACGATCGACAGCGCGCTCGACGAGCTGAAGGCGAGCGCCCGGCCCCACGGCGAGATCATCACGTACCTGCCGACCGGATCGGGCGCGGACGTCGATACGATCGAGCTCGAGATCCTCATGGCGGGTCGCGGCACGGTGGAGGCGTTGCGAGGAGCCATCACCGGACCGAACGTGGTCATCGAAGAAGTGCGACGCCGGGGGGCGGGCCGCAGCATGCCGCCCGGCGGGGCGCGACCGGCCGCGTCGCTCGCGCCGCCGGTCCCCCCGTCGATGGTCCCGACCTCGGTCCATTCGATGCCGCCGTCGATGCCGCCCGAGGCGACCGCGATCGTCACGCCGCCGGCACGCGGGACCGGCCAGGTGCGCCTGCCGGAGTCCGCCTCGTCGAAGGAAGGTCCCGCCGCGGCCTCGCCGGTCCATCAGCCGCGACCGGCAGCGACGAAGGGGGCCGTCGCCGAGATGTCGCTGCGCTCGGTGAGTCAGACCGTGCGCGTCGACATCCGGAAGCTCGATCGTTTGATGACGATCGTCGGCGAGCTCGCCATCGTGAAGACGGCCATCACGAAGCTCAGCGACCGAGCGCGGTCGCGTGCCGCGGACCCTCGCGAGCTCGCCATGGAGCTGCAGCGATTGAACCGCAACTTCGAGCGGCATCTCGCGCAGATGCAGGGCGGCATCCTCGAGGTTCGCATGGTGCCGCTGGGCCAGGTCTTCGACAAGCTGGCGCGGGTCGTCCGCCAGATATCGCGGGAGGTCGGCAAGGAGGTGAACCTCGTCGTGACCGGCGCGGAGACCGAGATCGACAAGCTCATCGTCGAAGAGTTGAGCGATCCGCTCATGCACATGATCCGCAACGCGATCGATCACGCGATCGAGGTGCGCGCCGAACGGCTTCGGGTCGGCAAGCCGCCCGTGGGGACAATCGCGCTGAACGCGTTCCAGAAGGGCAATCACGTCGTCATCGAGGTCGAGGACGACGGCGCGGGCATGGATCCGAAGAACATCGTCTCCGCGGCCGTGCGGCGGGGCATCGTCACGGCCGACGAGGCGGCGGAGCTCTCGCCGCGCGAGGTCTTCGCCCTCGCATTCATGCCCGGATTCACGACGAAAGAAGTGGCCACCGACATGAGCGGCCGCGGCGTCGGGCTGGACGTCGTCAAGACGAACATCGCGAAGCTCGGCGGCGTCGTCGATATCGCGAGCGACGTGGGCATCGGCACCAAGATCACGATCATCCTGCCCATCACGCTCGCGATCATCAACGTCCTCCTGGTCGAGATCGCCGGGAGGCTCTTCGCCGTACCCCTCGCGAGCGTCGACGAGGCCATCCTCCTCGACGGATCGCAGATACGCGCCGTCGACTCGCGCGAAGTCATGACCGTGCGCGGCAGCTCGCTGCCCATCTGCCGGCTCGATCGCCTCTTCGGCCTGCCGTCCAGCCGCCGCACCCGGGAGTACGTGGTGATAGCCCAGGTCGCGACGCGGAGGCTTGGGTTCGTCGTCGACGAGCTCGTGGGACAGAGGGACATCGTCATCAAGGCCCTCGGCCCGTCGCTCAAGGGCGTGCGTGGATTCGCCGGCGCCACCGAGCTCGGCGACCAGCGCGTGGCGCTCGTGCTCGACGTCGCCGCGCTCATCGAAGAGGTACTCTCCCCGGGCGAGGCGAGGTTCCTCGCCTGGCAGCCCGCCGCCAGGAGGGCGTGAGCAATGGCGTCTCTCTCGAAGGCCCGAACCGAGAAGCGCGCCGCTCGACGTGCAGGGGAGATGGGCGCGCGGACCGAGTACCTCGCGTTCGTCCTTGCCGGCGAGAACTACGCGGTGCGGATAGCGCACGTCGCCGAGATCCTCAAGCCGCCGCCCATCACCGAGGTCCCCCGGGCTTCGCCCACCGTCCTCGGCGTCGTCAGCGTGAGGGGCAGGCTCGTCACCGTGGTCGACCTGCGCCGCCGGTTCGGTCTCCCGGAGGCGCCGCACCAGGTGACGATGGATAGACGGGCCCGCATCCTGCTCGCAGACGTGGGACGCGGCGAGCAGATCGGTCTCCTCGTCGACGAGGTGCAGCAAGTGTGGAGGCTCGCCGCGGAGGAGATCGAGCCGGCGAACGTGCTGGGAGGCGAGCAGCCTGCGCACATCGCCGGCATCGGGAGGCCGGCCGGCGCGGACGGGACCATCCTCATCCTGCTCGACTTGAATCCGATCCTCGACTCACCGTGACCGCGCGCGAGCGTCAACGATGATCCGATCTCGCCATCGCCACGACCCTTCGAAGAACCTGGTCGGCTTTTCGCTCGGCGACGTGCAGTATGCTGTCCCGATTGCCCGCGTGAAGGAGATCGCCAATCCGATGCCCTTGGTGACGCTGCCGCACGCACCTCCGGCCGTGGTGGGTGTCTCGGACTATCGCGGCGACGTCGTCCCCGTCGTCGATCTCAGGAGCCGCTTCGGCTTGCCCTCCGCGGAGGTCACCCGCAAGACCAAGTGGATCGTGGTGGACGTCCGCGGCCGGTCCGCGGCGCTGGTCGTCGACTCCGTGACGGGCGTCTTCGGCACGGGCGGGACCGAGCTCCGGCCCCCTCCCTCCCTCGGGGGCGAAGACAAGCGTGGCCTCGCGGGCGTGACCAACCATGACGGGGCTCTCGTGTTCGTGCTCGATACGTCGAGCATGAACGACCTCACCGACCCGTTGGCCGCGGAGGGGAGCGGTCAGGGAGCGCCGGCGTTCGGCCCGCCGAAGGGGGCGTCGACGTGAGCGAGGCGGCCGCCGCCGTCCGCTGGCTGCTCCAGCAGGCCGAGCCCGAGGCGCGTCGCGTCGCGGTGCAGCAGATCTCCAAGGTGGCGGGCCGCGAGGCGTGCGAGTTGCTCCTTCGAGCGCTGAGCGACGACGACTGGCGCGTGCGCAAGGAGGGGGCCGCCGTCGCGCCGGCCATCGAGCAGCGGGAGGAGGCGGTGGCCACGCTCCTTGCGGCCCTGGAGGACAGCGTGAACATCGGGCTGCGCAACGCGGCGGTCGAGGCGCTGGTCGCCATCGGCCCGGACGCCGTCGGCGGGACGATCGACGCCCTCGCGCGGCTCGACGCGGACGCTCGCAAGCTCGCCGTCGAGGTGCTCGGTGGCGTCCCCGACGCCCGTGGGACGGCTGCGCTGGCGCGCGCGCTGGCCGACGAGGATGCGAACGTTCGCGCCGCCGCCGCGGAGGCCCTCGGCAGCGCGGCCATCGCCGGTGAGCAATCCCGCGATCTCGCCATCCAGGCCCTCGCGGACGCCCTCTCCACGAACGACGCCTTCCTGAAGATCGCCGCTCTCGACTCTCTCGCACGCCTGGAAGCCCAGCTGCCGTGGAGTCTTTTCGAGCCTTTCGCGAAGGACCCTCTGCTCCGGCGTTACGCCGTCGCCGCGGCGGCGGCCTCCCGTGAGCCCGCCGCCGTTGCCGCCCTCGCGCGCGCGACGGGAGACCCCTCGCCGACCATCTCGCGTGAGGCGATCGTCGCGCTGGGCGACGTCATCGCTCGCTCCACCGACGACGTGGAGCTAAGGGACCTGGCTCGCGCCGAGTTCGAACCCGTGCACGGGGGGTGCACGAATGCTCGACGGGCCGCTCGGGACGCCGAAGACCCCCGTGCCCGAGGGGGTGCGCTGCTGCTCCTCGGACTCCTGCGACAGGACGAAGACGTGCGCTCGCTTGCCGAGGCGCTGGGAGAGGATGACGTCGCCGAGCGCGCGGACCTGGCCCTCCGTTTGTTCGGGCCCCAGGCGGCCCGGCCGCTTCTCGCGGTCGCGCGCGTATCGAGACCGGCAGTTCGAGCCGCTGCGTTGTCCGTCGCGGCGTCCCTCGAGGGCGCCAACGTGGCCGAGGTGCGAGCGGCGCTGCGCGAGGGTCTCGACGATGCCTCTCTCGACGTCGTGTCCTGCGCGGTCGAGGCGCTCGGCCCGCTCGGCGACGCGTCCGATCTCAAGCGGGTGGCCAAGCTGCTCGCGCACGCCGACGAGCGTGTCGCCGCGACGGCGACCAGCGCCATCTCGGAGCTCGCGGCGCGGCACGTCGACGCGGCTCGGGCGCTCCTGAAGGACTCCACCCTGGGCCAGGATCCGCTGGCGCTCGGGTGCGTCCTGCTCGGAGCGATCGCGTCGACGCGAGCGCTCGACGAGGGGGACGTGGCCTTGCTCGAGCGTGCCCTCGCGCACCATGACCCGCAGGTGCGGCGGGCCGCCGTGGATGCCCTCGCGCACGCGGGGGGCGACGCGGCGGCGGACGCGGTCGTATTCGCCCTGGCCGACGAGGAGCACGAGGTCCAGCTTGCGGCCGCGCGTGCCCTCGGGCGGCTGCGGCGACCCGAGGCCCTCGTCGGCGTCGTAGCCGACACGCGCGACCCCGTCTTTGCGGCGACGGCGCTCCGCGCGCTCGGAGACGCAGACCCCGCGCGCGCTCTGGCCTCCGCCCGTCCGCTCGTCACGCACCCCGACGCCGCGATCGCCTGCGCGGCCGTCGACGCCATCGGGCAGCTCGCGCCGCGCGGCGGCACTCACGCCTCTACTCACCTCGAGATGGCTTGCGAGGACGCGCTGTTCGAAGCTCTCGACCATGCGGATCCCGAAGTCGTCAAGCTCGCCCTCTCCCTCGTCGGGGCCGAACCGGGCGCGCGCGCTCTCGCACGATTGGGCCTTTGTCTCGAGCACGCTTCGTGGGAAGTGCGGCGGCTCGCGGCCGAGCTCCTCGGCCAAGACCGTCGTGCGGGCGCGCAGGGTCTCCTCCGCGCGCGCTACGAGCGAGAGAGAGACCCGGTCGTCCGGGCCGCCATCGGCTCCGCGGTGAGCCTCCGCCCGCCCGCCGACGTCGCCCGTGCGGCGGAACGCGCCGAAGGCGCAGGCGCCGAGGAGAGCTCCAAGGAAGGCGAGTAAGTGCGCCGCTCGCCTTCATTCGGGGACGGCATCCCGCTCAAGCCGGACGAGTTCCGGCTGCTCCGCGACCTCTTCGCGTCCCGCGCAGGCCTCGAGCTGGGCCCCGAGCTCCGCTTCGCCGTCGAACGGCGCCTGCGCGAGCGCCTGATGGTCCTCAACCTCTCGAGCTACGCGGAGTACCACCACTACTTGCGATTCGGCGCGAACGCCGCGACCGAGTGGGACGAATCGATCGATCTTCTCACGACGAACGAGACCTACTTCTTCCGGGAAGAGCGCCAGCTCCGCGCCTTCCAGAACGAGCTCTTGCCGATGCTTCATGCGCAGGCGATGAGCCGGCGGCGCCTGGCAATCTGGAGTGCCGGCTGCTCGACGGGCGAGGAGGCCTATACGATCGCGGTGCTCGTCCGTCAGTCGGGACTCTTCTTCGCCGACGCGGCCGGCGATGCGGACATCGAGCCACAGTCATCGGACGAGTCGTCCGAGAGATGGGACGTTCGAATCTACGGTTCCGACATCTCACGACGTTGCGTCGCCGCAGCCAGGCGAGGCATCTACGGGGAGAGCAGCTTTCGCACTACGCCGCCCGAGGTCCGCGCCGAGTTCTTCCATGGTTGCCGCGGCGCCTGGCAGGTCGCGGAGCCCATTCGCAAGCTTTGCCATTTCGGACAGATGAACCTCCTCGACGAGGATCGCGTGCGCGTCCTCGGTAGCGTCGACGCGATCTTCTGTCGCAACGTACTCATCTATTTCGATGCCCGGGCGCGGAAGGCCGCGATCGAGCGTCTTTACGAGCGTTTGAACCCCGGCGGCGTCCTTCTCCTCGGGCATTCGGAGTCGCTGCTCAACGTCTCGACGGCATTTGAGCTATTACACTTGAGAGACGACCTCGTGTATCGAAAGCCCCTGTCGGCTCGCGGTCCGGGGATACCCTAACGAACGCGCTACAGACGAGCCCACGTGACCTCCAGTGCCACCGCCGCACGGCCCATCCGGGTCCTCGTCGTCGATGATTCGGCTTACAACCGCCGCAACATCGCCGACGTGTTCGCGGGCCATCCCGAGGTCGAGGTCATCGGCAAGGCGGCTGACGGAGAAGAGGCACTGCAGCTCGTCACGCTGCTCAAGCCCGACGTCATCACGCTCGACCTCGAGATGCCGCGCATGGATGGCTTCACGTTCCTGCGCATCCTGATGTCCCGGGCGCCCACGCCGGTTATCGTCGTCAGCAGCTACTCGCAGCGCGAGAACGTTTTCAAGGCGCTCGACCTCGGCGCGCTCGACTTCGTGCCCAAGCCGGAGCGAATCGGCCCGGAGGCGACGGAGGTGCGCGAGGGCATCTTGCAGAAGGTGCTGCTCGTCCGCTCCCTTCGTTCTTCGTTCGTGCCTACGCCCCTCGCGCGCCGGACGAGCGGCGCGTTCACGCCCGAGGGCGATTCCGGCACGTTCGACGCCGTCTCGCCGCGTCCCAGCGTCTACAGGGCGCCCAAGCAGATCGTCGCCATCGCCAGCTCGACGGGCGGCCCGAGCGCTCTACTCCACATCTTCCACAAGCTCCCGGCGACGACCGCCGCGGCATTCGTCGTGGCTCAGCATATGCCGGACAAGTTCACGCGTACCTTCGCGGAGCGGCTCGACAAGCGCGGACCCGTGCACACCGTCGAGGCCAGCGACGGCGACCTGGTCGCCCGGGGGACGGGTTTCGTCTGCCCGGGGCGTAAGTGCATGACGATCGTCCAGCAGGGCGTCGAGCTGAAGCTGCGCGTCGAACCGCCCGTCCAGGCGGACCGCTACGTCCCCAGCGCCGACCGGCTCTTCAAGAGCGTCGCGAAGCTCGGCCCGCGATGCATCGGCGTCATCCTCACCGGGATGGGCGACGACGGGGTCGAGGGCGCGCGCGCGATCCGCGACGCCGGCGGGATCGTCATCGCGGAGTCTCAGGAGACCGCGGTCGTCAATGGAATGCCGGGCGCGGCGGTCCGTGCAGGTGTCACGAACGAGGTCCTCCCGCTGCCCGCCATCGGCGATTACCTCGCCAAGCTGGGTTGAGGGGACCCGCGCGCCCGCAGATGCCGAAGCGCCCCGCCGCCGGTCAGAAGGAGGCGCCGCCCGTCCGCCCCGGCGATGCTTCCACCCACGGCGACGACGCCAGCTTCGACCGCGCCCTCCGTCCCCGGACGTTCGAGGATTACATCGGTCAGACCAAGCACAAGGACAACCTCCGCATCTTCGTCGAGGCCACGAGGCGTCGCGGTGAACCTCTCGATCACATTCTTCTGTGCGGGCCGCCGGGGCTCGGCAAGACCACGCTCGCGCACATCCTGGCGCACGAGATGGAGGTTCAGCTCGTCAGCACGAGCGGGCCCGTGATCGAACACAAGGGCGCGCTCGCGGCCCTCTTGACGACGAAGCTCCAGAGGAACGACATCCTGTTCATCGACGAGATTCACCGGCTGAACCCGGTCGTCGAGGAGAGCCTTTACCCCGCCCTCGACGACTCCGTCATCGACATCATGACGGGCGAGGGAGCCTTCGCGAGCGCCGTGCAGATCCCGCTGCAGCCGTTCACGCTCATCGGCGCGACGACGCGCACGGGTCTTCTGACCGCGCCGCTCTTCTCGCGGTTCGGTCACGTCGTCCGGCTCGACTTCTATCCACCGGAGGACCTCGCGCGGATCGTCACGCGGACCGCGAAGCTCCTCGGCGTGGAGATGGACCCCGCCGCGGCGGGCGAGATCGCCGTCCGTTCGCGCGGCACGCCCCGCGTCGCCAACCGGCTGTTCCGACGCATCCGAGACTTCGCCGAGGTGCTCGGCACCGGCCGCGTGGACCTCGAGCGCGTCAGAGAGGCGTGCGAGAGGCTCGAGGTCGACGAGGCCGGGCTCGACGAGATGGACCGGCGCTACCTCTCGGTCGTCATCGACCACTACGACGGCGGTCCGGTGGGGGTCGACGCCCTTGCTGCCGCGCTCGCCGAGCCCCGCGACACCCTCGAGGACGTCGTCGAGCCGTTCTTGATCCAGCAGGGCTACGTCGGCCGCACTCCGCGGGGACGCGTCGCCAACCGCAAAGCCTATGAAGCGCTGGGGAAAAAGCCCCCCGTGCGCGGAGGCGAGGCCCCTCAGGGTGACCTTTTCGAGTGACGCGCCGCATCAGCGGACCGCGAAAAAAGCGATGAATATGGCGGTGGCCGGCCCTGGTTGGGTTGCCGGTCCCCCTCGGCGACGGGTACACTTTTGTACGTGCCTGGTGGACCCGTCCTCGTGGTCGACGACGACACCGTCAGTCGGCATGTCTTGATCCAGGCCCTGGCAAACGCGGATCTACCCCACGTGGCCGTGGGTTCGGGGACGGAGGCTCTCGAGCAGATCGAGCGCTTGACGCCTTCGATCGTGCTCCTCGACTTGGTGATGCCGCCGCCGGATGGCTACCAGATCCTGCGCATCCTCCGGGCCCGCGACGAGACCCGCGATCTGCCCGTGGTGGTCCTCACCGCGCTCGAGGCCGAAGAGGAGATTGCAAAGGCCTTCCAGGCCGGCGCGGACGACTTCGTTCGCAAGCCGTTCAAGCCCGTGGAGCTCGTCGCGCGGATCCGCGGCCAGCTTCGCATCCGCGGCTTCGTCGAGGCGCTCGCCAAGGAGAAGCAGGACGCACGGCTCGTCCTCGAGCTGACCCAGGCCCTCGCGTCCAACCTCGACTTCCGGGGCATTCTCTTCACGGTCGTGCAGCGGATCGCGGACGTCGCCAAGGTCGATCGGGTGAGCATCGTCCTCGTCCGCGAGACCGGCGACGTCGGCTATGTCGTCGCCGCGAGCGACGACGAGCAGCTGCGCGATTTGCCGATCGACCTCTCCAAGTATCCCGAGATCAAGAAGGTGCTCTCGAGCCGCGAGTCGCTCGTCATCTCCGACGTCGCGACGCATCCGCTCCTCGAGATCGTCCGGCACGAGGGACGGAAGAGCGCCTTCAGCAGCCTGGCGATCTTGCCGATTCTCTACGAGGGCAAGCCGATGGGCGTCCTCTTCCTGCGCGCCAGGCACGCGTTCACGTTCGGGGACCGGGAGCTCGCGCTGTGTCGCACGGTCTCCAACGCGATGGCCATCGCGCTCCGTAACGCGCGCGTCATGCAGTCGCTCCGCGATACGACGCAGGAGGTGACCGTCGCGCGCTTCGAGGCCGAGCGCAGGCTTCGCACGCTCCAGCGATACGCCGATTTCTTCGAGAGCGCGGCCGACGGCATCGTCGTCATCGACGCCGAAGGCCACCTGCTCTTCTCCAATCCTCGCGCGAGGGTCATCACGGGGTACTCGCAGGAGGATCTCGGTTCGCGCCGCGTCGGTGACGTCTTTCCCACCGAGGACGCTCGCCTCGCGCATCAGCTCCGCGTCGGATTCAGCGAGGGGCGCTTCCCTCAGAACGTCGATATCCGGATCAAGAAGAAAAACGGAGAAATCGCGATCCTGAGCGTGAACTTCAACTCGGTCATGCGCGAGGAGGGCGTCATCCTCTGCACGTTCCGCGACGTGACGGCCGAGCGCGCGGTCGAGCAGGAGCTCCTGAAGACGAAGGACTTCCTCCAGCGCATCATCGATTCGTCCGTCGACGCCATCGTCAGCGCGGACCTGCGAGGCCGCATCCTCCTCGCCAACCCGGCCGCCGAGCGCGTCTACGGCATCCCGGTGCACCAGCTCATCGGCCAGAACCTCCGCGCCCGCTACCCGGAAGGGGTCGCGCACGACGTGATGCGATTGATAAGGCTGGGGAGCGGTCGCGTCGAGAATCTCCGCGCCGACCTCCTGAACGCGGACGGCGAGCGCGTCCCGGTGTCACTCTCCGCGGCGCTCATCTACGAGGGCGACGTCCCCGTCGGCAGCGTCGGTATCTTCACGGACCTTCGCGAGAAGGTGCGCATGGAGCAACGCCTCGCTCAGGCGCAGGAGCAGATCCTCGCGCAGGAGCGGCAGGCCATCGTGGCGGAGCTCGCGGGCGCCGCGGCCCACGAGCTCAACCAGCCGCTGACGAGCGTGATGGGCTACGCAGAGCTCCTCAAGCGTCGCCTCGAGGCCGAGACGCCTGCGTACGCGGCCGCCGAGGTCATCTTCAGCGAGGCCGAGCGGATGGCCGAGATCGTCCGCAAGATCGGCAAGATCACCCGGTACGAGACCAAGTCGTACGTCGGGCGCGCTCGCATCCTCGATCTCGATCGGTCGGCGGCGTCGTCGCCGCCTCCGCCGGCCACCCCAACGGGAGACACACTCGCTCCCAAGAAGGTGGGCGATGCGTAAGCGTCCGATGGGTCGAGGCGGCGACGCGCGGGCGACGGGCGTGCGCCCGACGAGTGTGCGCCCCACGAGCGAGCCCGTCCCGACGAGCAGCACCGAGGCCTCGTCCCCGCGCGTGCGCGTGCCGGATCTGGTGCCGGCGGGTTGGCTCGATCGCCTCCTCATCGCCGTGATCGATCTCCCCGTCGCGAGCGGCGATCGCGCCGTGGCCGAGGCCGTCGTGGACGCCATCGGCGCGATCCTTCCTTCGTACGCGGTCGGTGCGTGCCTCGGGCCCGACGCTGGCGCCGGCGGGCGCGAGCCGTTGATCATCAAGCGCGTGCCGGCGCACGCCCCGGCCAGCGAGCAGTCCGGCGAGCTCGACCCCACGCGCATGTTCCCCGGCCTCGTGCACGAATACATCGCGCCCATTCCAGGAAGCGCCGGATCGACGTTGCACGTCGCATCCGACGACCACGACCTCGAGCCGGACTCCTCCCCGTCGGTACACCTGCTCGACCGAGCGGCGATGGCCCTCGGTCGCGCTCTCCGCGGCGCGCGCTCCGAGACCGACCGACGCGAACCCGCACTCGAGGCCCGGATGATCCAGGCCGACAAGCTCGCGACGTTCGGGCAGATCGCCGCGGGGGTGGTGCACGAGCTCAACAACCCGCTGACGTCGATCGTCGCGTACTCCGAGTACCTCATCCGGAAGGCTTCCGCGGGCGCGGCCCGCGACGCAGACGACGTCGAGCGCCTTCGACGGATTCACGAGTCGGCCAACCGCATGCTGCGATTCACCCGCGACCTCGTGAGCTACTCGCGCCCGTCGACTGGCGTAGCCGATACCGTCGTCTTGCACGAGGTCATCGACCTCGCGATCGCATTCTGCGAGCACGTATTCGCGGCGTCTTCGGTGCGGGCGGAGCGACGCTACAGCCCCGACGTCGGCACGTTGCGGGGAGCGAACGAACAGCTCGTGCAGGTCTTCGTCAACTTGCTTACGAATGCTTGCCAGGCGGCGCCCGAGCGGGGCGGGCGGGTGGTCATCAGCACGTCTTACGATCCGGACTCCACGCGTCCCATCGTGGTCGAGGTCGAGGACAACGGCGCCGGCGTCGCGCCGGAGCACATCGGACATATCTTCACGCCGTTCTTCACGACGAAGGTCCACAAGAACGGCACGGGGCTCGGCCTGTCCATCGTCAAGGGCATCGTCGAGAGTCACGACGGCGCGATCCGCGTCGAGAGTCACCTCGGCCGTGGGACGCGCTTCATCATCGAGCTTCCCGCACGACGTTGACGGCCGCGCGCTTCACGCTCCCCACGCGCGGTCGCAATCTCCCCGAAAGGCGTTTACACGCCCTTTCCGCGTCAGCTACCGTTCGGACGCCTAAAATGCCCGACGTGAAGCGAAGATCGCGGGCAAGTCGCCCGACGCGCATCGTCGCCGCCCTGGTCGTCGCCGCCTCGCTCCTGGCCGGTGGAACCCTCGTCGCGGCCTCGGCGCCCGCCGTGAGAGGCAAGCTCTCCGGGTGGGACAAGCTCGTTCCGCCGCTCTACGCGGACGCGGCGAAGAGCGATTCGCACCGGTACACGTGGCGTGAGCCCTCTCCCACGGTGAAGCAGGACTTCCGGAAGCTGTCGGCCAATGTGTCGCGCGATGTATGCGTCGTCGCGTTCGGCAGCGGCACGGCTGCGGCGCACGAGCCCATCGCGGTGAAGGTCACGGGCGGTCGCCTCACGCCGTCGACCATCGCCCTGTCGGTCGGGTCGCGCCTCAGCTTCAAGAACGTCGATCCCTTCCCTCACGTGCTCTTCGAGGCGGGCAACGACAAGTGGGGCCCCAATCCGACGGGCCCGGGGTCGACGCGCGAGTGGGCCGCGACTGCCCCCGGACTGCATACGATCCGTGACCAGCTCTTCCCGAGCATCGTCATGTACGTCCTCGTCGATCCCGCGGCCGTCGAGTTCGCGATGCCGGATCACGACGGCGCCTTCTCGCTTCCCGTTCCGCCCGGCGAGTACGCCCTGAAGGTGTTCTTCGAGGGCAAGCAGGTGGGCAAGGAGGAAGGGCTGCGCGTCAGCGAGAGGGGCCTCGACCTCAAGGAGCCCATCGCGCTGGTCGGGGACTCGAAGTGATGATCCTCTCGCGGCTTTGGTACGTCCTGCTCGGTCTCGCGGTTGCGGTCGCGCTCTACGTCGTGTTCGTCGCGGTCGGGCAGTACGACCGCCAGAACCTGCGCGCCTTGAAGGAGGGGCTCGCGTCCGACAGCCAGACGGTCGAATGGGCCCTCAAGATCGACGCACGACGCCGGCTGGACGCGCTGCTGGCGGGCAGCGTCGACCCTACCCTCCAGCAGGCGCTCGTGGCCGCGAACGGCACGAAGGACGGCAAGGTCCCCGACAAGTCGCGGACGGACGCGAAGAAGGCGCTCGCGACCGTGAACGACGGCATCCCCGCCGACCTTCGCCCCGACTCCGTCTTCGCGATCGACCGCGATGGCCGGGTCATCGGAGAGGTCGGATACGACGCCGTTGCTGGAAACGACGACTTCGAGCTTGGTGGGTACCCCGCCGTCAACGACGCCCTGCACGGATGGCTGCGCGACGACGTCTGGCTCCTCGGCAACCGGATGTACGTCGTCGTCGCCCGGCCCGTGGAGTACGACGTCACGCAGCGCCCTGCCGGCGCTATCGTCGGGCTCAAGGAAATCAGCAAGCGGTTCGCGAGCGATCTCGCGAAGCGCACCCGCACCAACCTGGCGTTCTTCGCGTCGGGGCAGCGCGCTGCCGGGGGCGTAGGCGTCGACGGCTTCGACGAGGAGAACCTCGATGCCGTCGGCAACGACCTGAAGAACGTCGACGACAAGACCTACGGTGACTCGGCTCGCTCGGACCCGCGGATGCTCTCGGACAGCCTCGGCGTAATGTACGCGCGGCTGCCGGGCGACGTGTCGACCCTGGGCGGAGGCTTCGCGGTCGCGCGCGGGCGGCGGACGCTCGGCGGACCGCTCGGTTTTCTGAGTACGGCCGACGACAAAGACAAGGCGAACGTGCCGTGGCCTCTGCTGGCCGGCGTGGTGCTTCTGGCCCTGGTCATCGGCGTCCTCTTCACGGTCCTCGAGCACACGATGCCGCTCCGGGAGCTCCTTACCCAGGCGGAGCGGCTGAAGGCCGGTGGCATGGATGGGCTGCAGGTCGCGCGGTTCCGAGGCTCGTACCGCCTCGCGGCGCAGAGCCTGAACCTCGGTATGGAACGCGCCATCGAGAAAGCCGGTGGCGTGACGCGCAAGCCGGCCGACCTCGAGTCGATCCTCGGTCCCGCCCCCGCGCAGCCCTCGATGAGTGCGTTCTCGTTCCCCATGGCCGATGGCGGATCGTCGCCCGCCATACCCCCGGTGCCGCTGTCCTCGCCCGCGATGTCGCCGGTGCCTTCGGCTCCCGCCCTTTCCCCGCCGCGGCCGAATCCACCCGGACCCCCGAGGCCCGCGGCGGGCGCGGCGCCGTCGCCGGTCGCGCCTCCCGTCATCGGCAACGCGCCCGGGCCGCGGCCCGTTCCTCCTCCTCCCGCGCGGCCCGTTGCGCCCCCTCCGCGGCCGCCGTTCCAGTCATCCGGCTTCGGCGGCGACGACGACGAGGACGCGACGATGGTCGGAGCGGTACCGGCCGAGGTGATGGCCCAAGCGACGGGCGGGAGCTCCGCGGCCGAGCCGGCGGAATGGCTGTCGGTGTTCGACGACTTCGTGCGTGTGAAAAAGCAGTGCGGCGAGTCGACCGACGGGCTCACCTTCGAGAAATTCGCGCAGACGCTGAAGAAGAATCGGGACGCGCTGATCGAGCGCCACCACTGCAAGCGCGTCAAATTCACCGTCTACACCAAGGACGGGCGCGCCTCGTTGAAAGCAACCCCGGTCAAGGATTGACCGTCTTATCGCACATGAGCCATTTACCGCCCCGCAACGTCATCATCATCGGATCCGGCCCTGCCGGACACACGGCCGCCATCTATGCCGCCCGGGCGAACCTCAAGCCGCTGATGATCGAGGGACTCGCCCGTGGGGGCATCCCAGGGGGCCAGCTAATGATCACCAACGACGTCGAGAACTACCCCGGCTTCCCGGAGAAGATCACCGGTCCGGATCTGATGAAGGCCTTCCGCGAGCAGTCCGTTGCCCAGGGCGTCGAGATCGTCACCGACGACGTGGTCAAGGTCGACCTCGGCAAGCGTCCCTTCAAGGTCTGGGTCGGCGACGAGAAGACCGAGCATGTCGCGCGCACCCTCATCGTGGCGACGGGCGCACAGGCCAAGTGGCTGGGACTCGCGAGCGAGTCTGCGCTCCAGGGGAGGGGGGTGAGCGCATGCGCGGTTTGCGACGGAGCGTTCTTCCGTAACCAAGACGTCCTCGTCGTTGGAGGGGGCGACACGGCGATGGAGGAGGCAACGTACCTGTCGGGTATCTGCCGGACGGTGACGCTCGTGCATCGCCGCGAGTCGTTCCGCGCCAGCAAGACGATGCAGGAGCGAGTGCTCAAGAACCCCAAGATCAAGATCCTCTACAACTCGGCGGTCGACGAGATACTCGACGTCGACAAGGGCGAGGTCACTGGCGCGCGGATACTGAACGTCGAGAACAACGAGAAGGTGGTGGTCCCTTGCACCGGCTTCTTCGTGGCCATCGGCCACACGCCGAACACGGACCTCTTCGCCGGCCAGCTCGATCTCCACGACAACGGGTACATCCGGACCAAGCCCGGCACTTCGACGACGAGCGTGCCCGGCGTGTTTGCGTGCGGTGACGTACAGGATTTCACGTACCGGCAGGCCGTGACGGCAGCCGGGACGGGCTGCATGGCAGCGCTCGACGCGGAGCGGTGGATGGGCGCGCACGAGTAACGCGCGATGGTGGCCGGTTTGAATCCCGCGCCCATGCCTCCCGTTCGCGAGGGCGACGTCGTCGCCGGCAAGTACCGTGTCGAACGCGTCCTCGGCGCGGGCGGCATGGGGATCGTCGTCGCGGCGAGTCATCTGCACCTGCAGCAGCGCGTGGCCATCAAGTTTCTCCTGCCCGGCGTGGTCGCGGGACCGGAGGCGATCGCCCGCTTTCTCCGCGAAGCCCGCGCGGCCGCGCGCATCCAGAGCGAATACGTCGCGCGGGTGCTCGACGCGGCGACCCTCGAGGACGGGACGCCTTTCATGGTCATGGAGTTCCTCGAGGGGCGCGATCTGGCCGCGCTACTTGCCGAGAGAGGGCCACTCCCGCTGGAGGAGGCCGTGGGCTACGTCCTGCAGGCGTGCGAGGGGATCGCCGAGGCTCACGCGGCAGGTATCGTTCACCGGGACTTGAAGCCTTCGAACTTCTTCCTTTGCGAGCGGGGGGGCGGTAGAAAGACAGTGAAGGTCCTCGACTTCGGGGTCTCGAAGGTAGCGGGAGGGTCGGCCACGCAACCGGAGCTGTCGCTGACGGGCTCCTCGGCGTTCCTCGGGTCGCCGCTTTATATGTCCCCCGAGCAAATGGCGTCGGCCAAGGAGGTCGACGAGCGCGCCGACATCTGGTCGCTGGGAGTGACGCTCTTCGAGCTCGTATCGGGCAGGGTGCCGTTCGGTGGGGATTCGGTGACCGAGGTCATAGCCGGCGTGCTGCAGAAGCCGCCGCTGTCGCTGCGCGAAGTGGGCCGCGGCCTCCCTCCCGCATTCGAAGCGGCCCTCGCGCGATCGCTGGAGAAGCCGCGCGAGCAGCGTTACCAGAACGTGGCCGAGTTCGCGGCCGCGGTTGCGCCGTTCGGACCGCGTCATGCGGCGCTGAGCGTGGAGCGCATCTCGGACGCGCTCGGTGCCACACGGGCCGCGGGTGCCGCGCTCCCGTCGGGCCTCGCCAAGACGATGGAGGCCCCCGCGACCACGGCACAACCCGTATCGAGCGACCGGCGGGAACCGACTCCGGGCGGCGCGCATCGCCGTTCACGAAGGTCGTGGTGGGTGGCGGCAGCCGGCCTCGTGGCCGTCGTCGGTCTCGGCGGTGCCGCCGTGATGAAGCGTGCGGGGTCCGCATCGAGGACCGCCGCCACGGCTCAACTGCCGCCGCTGGCTCCCGCTGCGACGTCCGGCCCGGGTCCGGCGCTCGCGACGACCTTGTCGCCGGCCCCGCCTCCGCCCGACGTTGCCGCCTCGACCTCGCCCCCGCCGACGGCCTCGACCGGTCCGGCCCATCGCGCGCCCGCGACGCGCCCCGCGGCATCGCTTGCTTCGCCCGCCCCGCCTTCTTCCAAGGGAGCCGCATCGACCCCGCAGCCTCCTCCCGCTACGTCGGCGACCTGCCACGTCGTCCAGTATTTCGACCCCGACGGCGAGCCACGCTTCAAGAGGGAATGCCCGTGACCTGGCCGTGGACCCGCGCTCTCGAATTCTCTCTCTCGCTTCTGTAGTGATCGGGACGCGGGCGTCGTAGGCTGCCCGTCGCCTGTGTCCGCCTCCTCCCCTGGTCCGATAGACGAGCCGCTAACCGAGCGCGAGGAGCAGCTCGCGCGAGTGGCGTTCTTCGACGGGCTGACGCGAGAGGCGATGGGCCTCATCGCGAACGCCACGAAGGAAGAGTCCCACGCGACCGGCACGAAAATCTTCCAGTACGGCGACCCCGGCGACAAGCTGTTCATCATCCTCGACGGCAAGGTGCGGATCTCGCGCGAGGTAGCCGGGATGGGTGAGGAGGCGCTCGCGGTACTCGGGGCAGGGGAGGTGTTCGGTGAGATGTCGCTCCTCGACGAGTCGCCGCGGTCCGCCGACGCCCGCGTGCACGACCGCTGCAGGTTGCTGGTGATAACGAAGGAGGCGTTCGACGATCTCCTCTTTTTGCACAAGGACCTGGCCTACGAAGTCTTGTGGAACTGCGTGCGGATCTTGTCGTCGCGGTTGAGGGAGACCAACGAGAAGCTTACGTTTCTGACGACGAGCGGGAAATTCTGACGATGCGGCGGGGGCACGGGCTGTTCGCGGTGGGATTGGTCGTGGCCGCCTGCGGAGGAGCAACGCCATTGGCTCAGGCGCCCCTGGGAGCGACCTCGACCCCGACCTCGACCTCGACCCA
>Ga0182018_10002047_pt1 | contig 21206 bp, 17 predicted proteins | sample 812P2MmetaG_FD_120490 | JGI IMG/M metagenome (GOLD analysis project Ga0182018, IMG submission 120490) | Permafrost microbial communities from Stordalen Mire, Sweden - 812P2M metaG | ecosystem: Environmental > Terrestrial > Soil > Wetlands > Permafrost | place: Sweden: Stordalen | collected...
ATCGAAATCAACGCCGTGCCGCTGCCGCCTTGATTTTTTACTTTGCATTGGCCGGCGGCTGCGCCGGTTTGCCAGAAACGTCGCCACGCGAATCAATGTCCGGCGCCGCCATGCACGCGCTGGTTCAACTTGTCTTAGCCAGCCGGCATCAGCGGATGCGGAGCCGGTTCAATGTTTTGTTTGATTTTGAGTCGGAATTGTTCCGTCGTTCAAATCCGGGTCGAACACGCGGCCCGGCTCCGTTGTCGCGGGTGCGTTGCTTCGGTCGGCCCAGAGGCTGCCAGCCTGTTCCAGCGTAAGCGTTGCCTTTGGCTTGAATTTCTCCCCGGCCATGTAATCCAGCAGCGAGCGGCGCAGTTGTCGCAGTTCGGAACCGCCGCGCTCGCTGTCAAGATTGATGGCCGAGACGAGCAAGCGTCCCGTGCCGACGTCGCACTCGAAAATCACGCCGAGTTTCCAATTGCGATTCCAGTCGTCAATCGCCCACACAATCGGGCGCAATTCGCGCGGCGCGGCGGTCAGATTTACCGAGCGCACCCCATTGACAAGCTGCGTCCACTGCCAGTCGCAATTTTTATCCGTGGGAAATTCCGCGAGCGCCGGGTGATTCGTCTCGCAAAGCAGGCCGAGCATGGCGTCGAATTTCGGCCGTGCATTCTGCGGCGGACGGACGGTCATCTGGATGTTCCAAAAAACGGGAACATTGCGCATCGGCGGACACTTCGTGGGATCAAGGTCGGCGGCACCCGGCATGAAAAGCACTTTGCCACCAGCGGCGAGGCAAGACGCGGCTTCGCTCCAATTGCGCGTCACCAAAACATCGGACGGCGTGTTCGTGTCCACTCGCGCCGGATACAGCCAGAAATTCCAGTCGTTCTCGAAAAGTGGAAGCCATAAGCCAGCGAGAGGCCCGTTAGGTTTTCCCCCAACGACGAGTTTGTAGGCACCCGGCGCGGGCAGCTTGGACAAATCGGCGGAGACTTTGCCGAGCGGGATACTTTTGCCGATGCGAATATCGCGCGCTTCCCATTCACCACCCGCAACTGTCGCACCGGAGGAGTTCACAATTTTCCAATAAGGTGCGGCTCCGACGATGGGCTTTTCGCCGAAGTGATAGATTTCAACATCTGATTCGAGGGTTTGGTCGCTGGTGAAAATGCGGCTGGCGAGCCGCGCCAGCGGAACGGTCGGGCCGGCGAAGCGTTGAAATTCCGCAGCCGTCACATAGCTCTTCGGCTGCCAGAACGCATCCACGACGCCGATGAGCGCGGTGCCCTGGCCGAGATAATCATGCAGGTCGAGCAGTTGAAAACCGGACAGGCCGGGCGTGCGCAGGTTTGCCTCGATTTCTTCCTTGTAACACTCGACTTGAAAACGGCCGGACGCCCAGGCGAAGGCGTGGTCTTCATCCAACACGCCTTCCTGTCCGGCGATGTATTTGAAAATATCGTAGTTGCTGGGCTTCAAATAGCCGGTGAATTTCGGAATCACGTCGAAGTCAGGATACGCGCACCATTGGCCGACTTCGTGAGCGAAGACGGGAATGTGGACGGTGTCGAGCGCGTCGCGATAATCGCGCCCGAACCAGCCGGAGTTGCCGCGCAAATTGCCGTTGCCGAAACGGACGAGCGAGGCGTATTGCGCGCCGCCATTCACCTGAGACGGGTCGGCCCAGCCCGTGCCGGCTGAATACAACCGGCGGTTATCCTTCGCGTAATTCGTGGCGGCCCACTGCGGCGTGAAGCGCGAGTAATTGCGCGGCTCGTTGCTCGGCGAAAGCAGGATGAACGACGGATGATTGCCGTAGGCCGCGAGGAGGCGCGCGGTTTCGTCGTCCAGCCACTGCTTCATTTGGGGGCTGCCGAAATCGGCCCACAGACCGCATTCCGGCTGGAGATAAAAGCCGAGTTCGTCGGCGGCCTCAAACGCGGCCTCGGGCGGACACCACGAATGAAAACGCATTCCATTCAGCCCGTAATCCTTGCACGTCTGGATGATTTTTTTCCACGACGCGACATCCATCGCCGGATAACCCGTGAGCGGGAATTCGCCGCCGTCATGCGTGAGCCGCAGGTTGACCGGACGTCCGTTGATGAGCAGGTCTTTGTCATTGTGCGTGATTTCACGAAAACCAAAAGGTATGGCACAAGCCTCCATATTTGACTCTGGTGAAATCCTTAAGACTCTTTGTTGTGGATCAAATTCACTCCAGAGCTTTGGAGCAGCTTCGAGGGTCAAGTATGTTTCAAACGTGCCGCCATTTGTTGACCAATTTACATTTATTTCTTTCAAGGCTTCTGGGTAATCATTTCCCCAAGTGTAAGAGACCCAAAGACGCAATTTCGTATGACCGGATTTTCCAGTGATGTTTTTGATAACACCCTTGGCGATTAAAGATTTTAAACCGACATTAGGAAAAACCTGCACATTCTCAATCCATACTGGACTCGTTGCCCGCAATTCAATTTTTCCGACGATGCCGTTCCACGCCGCGCCGAGCGAATCGGAAATGCTGTGCGAGTCAATCAAGTGGCCGGCTGCCGGCAATTGCAAACGATTGTCAACGCAGATAGTCAGGCGATGTTTGCCCGGCGTCAGCACGCCGAGGTCGGTGATGTGCGGCGCGACGAGGCTGTTGTTCGCGGGAAATTCCTGGTTGTCCACCCAAACCGTGCTTTTCCAGTGCGCGCGCTCCAGAAAAAGCGTGAAGTGTCGGTCTTTCCAGTCGGTGGGAATTTCAATGTCGCGCTGATACCATGCCGCGCCGAGGTAATGCTTCGGCGGCTGGGAAAGGAACGGCACTTCCACCTGGCCCGGCTGGGAAAAATGTTCGCGCAAACTCGCGGGTTGGATTTTCCACCACGCATCGCCGAGTCCGAGCACCCACGGCGTGTTCGTGGCAATGTCGTCGCCGTAACCTTGCGCCTGCAAAATGCCGGGCAACTGGATTTTGCCCAGCAAATTTTTGGCGAACCAGTTTTCGCCCGTGCCGGCGTCATCGCGGTCGAGGGCGAAGCGCCATTTACCGGCGAGCGGAATGGTTTCAGCGGCGGGAATCTGTTTCGTCGCGAGACAGAATAAAAGCGCCAGAGCAAAAGAAAAAATGCGGTTCATGGTTCGGGTCACAGGTTAAACCGAAACTGCGCCGGGTTGAATCACCAAATCTGGCTATGCCTTTGACTTGAGCAACGCCGCAACCAAACCATCCGTCGTGTGTTCCTTCGCTTCGAGCGTCGGTTTCAGTCCCAGGGCGGCAATCGTCTTGCTCGTCTCCGGGCCGATGGAGGCGAGTTTCAGTTGTGGAAACTTTTTCACCAGCTTCGGCAGATCAAACCGCGCGTGGAAATGTTCCACCGTCGAGCTGCTCGTGAACGTCACCCAGTCCGCGCCTTCCGCGAGCAGGCGTTCTCCCGCGCCGGTGGTGTCTTCCGTCTCGGCCACGGTTTTGTAGATGGCGATGTCGTCCACAATGGCGCCCATTTCCTGCAGCGCGTCCGGCAAATCCTTGTTCGCCACCTCGGCGCGCAGCAGGCACAGCTTCAGGTTCTCGATGGTCTCAAATTTCGCGAACGCTTCGGCGGTTTTTTTGGCGGTGAACGCCTCCGGCTGCAAGTCCACCTGCAAATGCAGTTCGCGCAGCTTCGCCGCCGTCGCCGGGCCGACTGCCGCGATGCGCGCGCCGCCGATGTCGCGCATGTCGTGAAACCGCCGGAAGAAAATGTCGAAGAACGCCGTCACGCCGTTCGCGCTGGTAAAGACGAGCCAGTCGTAGGAATTCAACTCCAGCAGGCAGTCCACGATGGCGTCCTTCTCCGTCGGCGTTGTGATTTTGATGGTCGGCACTTCGAGGACGTCCGCGCCCAAATCCGTGAGCCGCTTGGCGAATGTGCCGGCCTGACCTGTGCGCCGCGTGACGACGATACGCCTGCCGAACAACGGCAGGTTTTCAAACCAATTCAGCTTCCCGCGCAGCGTCACCACGTCGCCGACGATGGTCAGCGCGGGCGGGGAAATCTTTTTCTTCGCCGCCAGCTTCGCAATCGTCGCGAGCGTGCCGGAAACCGACTTTTGTTTGCCGTAAGTTCCCCATTGCACGATGGCCACCGGCGTTGCGGCGGCCATCCCGTGCGCGATAAGCGACTTCGTCCAGTCGGCGAGATTGTCCGTGCCCATCAGCACGACCTTGGTGCCGGGGATTTTGGCGATTTGCTCGTAGCGCAGCGCCGTGGCCGCGTCCGCCGAATCGCTGTGGCCGGTGAAGACCGTGAAGCTGGAGCAATGCGCGCGGTGCGTGAGCGGAATGCCCGCGTAGGCCGGCACCGCCGTGATGGCCGAAACGCCCGGCACGATCTCGAACGGAATCTTCTCCGCCGCCAGCGCCTCGGCCTCCTCGCCGCCGCGACCGAAGACGAACGGGTCGCCGCCCTTGAGCCGCACGACGGTCTTGCCCGCGCGCGCCCAGGCGACGAGCAGCGCCGTGATGTCTGCCTGCGGCATGGCCATGTTATGTCCGCGCGAGATGAACTCGGCGGTCGGCGGCGCGAAACGGAGCAGTTCGGGGTTGGCGAGCGCGTCGTGGACGACGACGTCGGCGCGGCGGAGCAGTTCCGCGCCGCGCAACGTGAGCAGGCCCGCGTCGCCCGGCCCGGCACCGACGAGATAAACGATCCCTTTGGATTTCACGCGCCCAGTCTATTCGCGGAAACCTGTCAGGGCAATTGAGAGATTCACGCGCGCCGGATTTTTCAATTTGCGATTACTGGAAAAATTGGTTATTTTGCAAACATGACTGCGGGTGAGAATAACTTTCTGAAGGAAGCCATCAAGCAAGGCCTTCGGATGCAGCATCGTTTTCTTGCCGAACCGGTTTTGGCGCGGACGGGCAAGGGTTATTTGAAGAGCGAAGGCGTCGCTCCGTTGCAGCGGATCAAGGCCAGTCTGAAAAAGTCAAAATCCGGCGGTCATCATGGCCGGACTGGTTAAAAACTGGCTGCAAGTTGTTCCGTGGGAAGCGGTCGTTTCCATCAACGCCGCGCTGTGCGAAGCCCGCAAAGCCCTGCACAAGCCGACTTCCGATGGTTATGCTCCGGCGAAGGCGTTGTGGGAGAAAAACCGTTTGAAGAAAATTTCCCTGCCGGAACTTCTGCAACTCTGTTTTCAATGCCATCGCCTCGCGCCATTTTGCAATTACAACGGCAACACCTTTGTCACCATCGTCAAAACCCTGCTTGATGCGGAACTGAAACATCTGCCTCCCGATCAGTCATTCATTGTGCGCAGCATTGCCGGGCACATCGTGGCGGGAACGGCGACGGCCATTGAACGAAAACAATTGGATTCAATGCTGGCGGCTTTGAAAGAATGACCGGTTTGAAAAAGATGAAAGTTTTAATTATTCTCGCCCCGAAGATGAGCCTGCTTGTCATTTGAGACGTGGTTGGTAAACTTGATTCGTAAAATGGATTCACATTCACTTATCAATTCGCTTCTTGATGACGTGTCAAAACTACCTCATCGAGATTCAGACAGACTTGAAGCCGTTAAGAAACGTGCGAGGATGATAATTATTAAGGTGTTCAATAATTCTTCTCCTTATCTTGGTGAATTGGAAGCAATCCACTTTTATCCCTCGGTATCATGGAGTGGTATGGAGGATTATTATTACGACCAAACCTGGAATTCAGGAAAGATTCAACTTACCAGCTTGTTTCAGACGATGTTGGAAGACTTGCAAATAAGTCATGCACCAGTGTCAAAGACAGCATCGGTGCGGAATTCCCCAAAAGTATTTGTGGTTCACGGTCACGATAATGAAATGAAACAGGCTGTTGCTCGTGTTCTAGAGAAAATGGCGCTCGAACCAATTATTCTTCACGAACAGCCGGATCAAGGGCGAACAGTTATTGAAAAATTTGAGGATTACTCAAATGTTGGTTTTGCCGTTGTGCTTTTGTCGCCTGATGATATGGCTCACTCTTCAAAAGTTTCTGTGGCGGCAGCGCGTCCTCGTGCCCGGCAAAATGTAATTTTAGAACTCGGATTCTTCCTTGGAAAACTTGGACGCGAGCGTGTAGTTGTGTTTCATAAGCCAGTCCCAAATTTTGAAATGCCTTCAGACTATGCAGGCGTTCTTTTTAAGCCATTTGACGATGCAGGAACTTGGCAATATGAGTTAATAAAAGAACTCAAGGCAAGCGGATACAAAATTGATGCAAACAAGTTAGTTTGAAGTTTTACAATCGCGGCGGCGCGGGTTTGTTCGGTTCGGCCCAGGCGTTCGCGCCGGTCACGTTGAGTTTGCGCTTGAAGACCTTGTCGCCGCAGGTGGCGAAGAGCGTGTCGAATTTCTCCCCGCCGAAACATAGGTTGGCCACGCGCCCGTTCGGCGTCGGCAAAATACATTGCACGCGACCGGCCTGATCGCAGACTTGGATGCCCATGCGCGTGGTGACGTAAAGGCGTCCGTCGCGGTCAGCGCGCATTCCGTCCGCGCCGCTGTCGTCGTCCACGTCGCGTTCGTGCAGCCAGTAATAACGCTGCTTGTCGGCGAGCGTGCCGTCCGGCTGGATGACGTAGCTGTAGACCCAGTGCGAACGAGTGTCGTCCACATAAAGCAGCGACTGGTCGGGCGACAATGTAATGCCGTTCGCCAGTTTCAAGCCTGTGTCCATGATTTGTTTCTCGCCGGACGGTTTGATGAGCCAGACGAGGCTCGGGCGGTTCGTGGAAGCCGGCGGCGGATCGGTGATGTAAATGTTTCCGTTGTGCGCGACGGCAATGTCGTTGCCGTGAACTTCATCAGCGATTAAAGTTGACTGGCCATTCGTGTCGTAGGCAAACAGTTTCTGCGACTTCTGCGAAACGGTGTAGAGCCGTCCGTCCGGACCGAACGCCTGACCCGACGCACCCGTCGCAACGGTGGCGAACAAACTGCGCTGGCCGTCCGTCCCGATTTTCCAGACCAGGTTTGAACGGACTTCGGAATAAAAGACCGCGCCGCTGGCGTTCGCCGCCGGACCGTCGGAACCGCCGAGAGCGTCGGCAGCGAGCTGCCAGCCTTCGCCGGGAATCAAAATGTTCGTCAGCGTGTCGTTCTTGGTTTGCGAACCTTTGACCGGCTGCGGCCAGTCCTTCCACAGCCAGCGCATGGCGTCGGGGAAAATCGCCGTGGCGTGTTTGCCGCTGTGGCTGCCGTCGCCCCAGACGTGATTCACCTCGTAGCCGGAAAATTCCAGCGCGCGTTCCATCGTTTGGTTCGCCATCCACCAGTCGCCGCCGTATTTGTTGTTGTCGTTCGTGCCGTCCTGAAGAAAAACGCGGATGGGCTTCGGCTCGAATTTTCTGATGAGCGTCGGATAACGCGAACCGCCGCGCAAATCCACGAACGTTCCGATGGCGCTGAACACGCGGCTGAATTCGTCCGGCCGTTCCCACGCGACGGTGAACGCGCAGATGCCGCCGCTGCTCTGACCGCCGATGGCGCGGTCGTTGCCATCGTGGGACAAATGAATCGCACGGCCATCGGGCAAGGTAACCTTTTCGACGGCAGGCAAAATTTCTTCGAGCAGGAAACGGGCGTAATTGTCGCCGAGGCCGTCGTATTCGTAACTGCGATTGTAACGAGCGAGAGCGGTGTTGGTGTCGGCGGCGAACAACACGCCGGGCTTCACGAAAACGCCGATGGTCACGGGCATTTCTTTTTTGTAGATGAGATTGTCGAATACGACCGGCGCGTTGTTGCCCACGCCGTCCTGTCCGACGTAAACGCACGCCGGTTTGTCCGACGTGTATTCCACCGGAACATAAACCCAGTAATCATGGCGCGTGCCGGGAAAAATCTTTGAGTCTTCCAAAGTAAATTTCAACACGTCACCCTTGGGCACGCCCGGCTGCGGCTTGGAATCGGGGCCGGGTGTGTAATCATCGGCGGCAAAAACGGACGAAACCGAAAATGAAAAAATAAAAACAGCAAACCAGCGCAAAATTCGCGGGGATTTCATGCGCTGGATTTTGCCCAAATTGACCGGCCAGTCAAAGCGGATTTATTCCCTGCCGTTTTCAATCGTCGTGGATTTCCTGTCAGCCAGGCCGGCGGAATTTTCCACGGTGAAATTTTTTGAGTTCTCCAACCGCATCGTGAATGGATTTTCCCTTCCGGCTGATTTCACCGGCGGGAAACCCAGGCGCAAAAAAGCAGGAGGCCGGGAACGGGTCGTTTCATAATGTTAATGTTTCGCTGGATGTTTGTTTGCAGGAATTGGACGAAGGTATTGGGGAAAAAGTCAACGGTCATTGGAGTCAATGGCGCGGCAACGGGTCTTTGCGGTGCTGCGGCTGAATTTGCTTGCGCCGGTTTTTGAAACGGTTATACTGTGCCCGTCTGTTAGATAACATGAATCTTTCAGGGCATGGAAAATCTTCAAGTGAACGTTGTTCAGTGATGATTTGAAACCCGGCAGTCGGGAACAGTCTGAAGAAAGCGGTTAGTCTTGAACAGCGAATCATGAAATGAGCACAAAACTGTTTGTTGGAAATCTTTCCTTCAAAACCACGGAAAACGACCTGCAGGAGGCATTTGCCGCCCACGGCACGGTTGTTGAAGCCAACCTGATGATGGACCGGATGAGCGGCCGGTCGCGCGGTTTCGCCTTCGTCACCATGTCCACGCCGGAAGAGGCGCAAAAGGCGATTGAAGCCATGAACGGTGCCACGCTCGGCGAACGCCAGTTGACGGTCAACATTGCGCGCCCCAAGGAAGATCGCCCCCCGCGCAGCGGCGGTGACCGCGGCCCGCGTCGTGAATACGGCGGCGGCAGTGGCGGCGGCGGCGGGCGCCGGGATCGCTACTGATCGCAAACACATTTTCGTCGGGGCGGCGTTCTTGACGGACGTCGCCCCGTTTCTTTGGCGCGATGGTTCATGGACTTTGCGCTTTGAACTCGCTCTCTCGCCGCATATAAATTGCGCGTGCCGCAACCAAATCCGCCCGCCATCAACGCCGCAACGCGCCTGTGCGCGGTCTATGGTTCGCCCATCGGCCATTCCGCATCGCCGACGATGCACAACGCCGCGTTCGCCGCGCTCGGCCTGGACTGGCGCTACCTCGCGTTTGAAGTGGACCCGAAAAACCTCCGTGCCGCCATCGCCGGCGCGAAGGCGATGAATTTTGCCGGGTTGAATTTAACCGTGCCGCACAAATTGCTGGCGGTGGAAATGGTGGATGAACTTGATGAATCCGCAAAAAAATGGGGTGCGGTCAACACCATCCGGTTTGGGCCGGAAGGTGCGGTCGGTTTCAACACGGACGCGGGCGCAATCACGCAATCGTTGCGCGAGGGTTTGAACCTGGAATTACGCGGTGCAAAAGTTCTGCTGCTTGGGGCAGGCGGGGCGGGGCGGACGGCGGCGTTAAAACTCGCGTCGGAAAAAGTCGCGGAACTGTTTCTCGTCAATCGCACGCAAAGCAAGGCCAAGGGAATTGCCCGCGAAATCAAAAAACAATTTCCGGCGGTCAGCGTGTCCGTCGGTTATCCAGAAACCAAGGTTGACCTGATTTTGAACGCGACTTCGCTTGGATTGAAAGCGAGCGACCCATTGCCGTTTGATGAGAACCAGTTTTCCTTGAAACAAACGCGCGCCGTTTATGACATGATTTATCGTCCGGCGGAAACCAGGCTGCTCGCCGCCGCAAAAAAATCCGGCTGCAAAACGGCGAACGGCCTCGGCATGTTGCTGCATCAGGGCGCGAAGGCGTTTGAAATCTGGACGGGCAAACCCGCGCCGCTCGACGTGATGCGCCGCGCGCTGGAACAAAACATTTATGGGCACTAACGCCATCTTCGACGCGCGCTACTGGGCGGTCGTGCCGTTCCATTTCTGGTCGCTGTGCTTTTTCACGCTCGGCTGCATCGTCGGCAGTTTTCTGAACGTGTGCATTTACCGGATGCCGCTGGGATTGAGCATCGTCTCGCCGCCGTCGCACTGCCCGCATTGCAAATACTCGATTCCATTTTACCTGAACATCCCGCTGGTGACGTGGCTGGCGCTGAAGGGGCGCTGCAAAAACTGCGGCGCGCCGATTTCGCCGCGCTACTTCATCGTGGAATTTTTGACCGGCGTCGCGTTTCTAAGCTGCTGGCTCGCGTTCGGCAATCCCGACCACGCGCTGCGTTCAATGCCGCTCGCGATGGTCTATGCCGTTTTTCTCGCCGGACTGATTTGCGCGACGTTCATTGACTTCGAGCATTTCATCATTCCCGATGAAATCACGCTCGGCGGCGCGGTGGCGGGCTTCGCGGCGGCGTTTTTCCTGCCGTCGCTGCACGGCGCAAAGACGCTGGGCGAGGCGATGGCGCGAAGCGTTCTCGGCATCGTCGTCGGCGCGGGCGTCGTCTATGCGATTTTGCGGCTGGGCAAACTCATGTTTGGCCAGCAGCGGATGAAATTGCCGGCAGACACGACCATCGTCTTCGGTGAAACGTGCGTGCATCTGCCGGACAGGGAAATTCCCTATGAGGAAATTTTCTATCGCAAGTCGGACGCCATCATGTTGCAGGCGCGGACGGCCGAGCTGGTGGATCGCGGCTACAAGGACGTGACCATCAAACTCTCGCCCGCGAAATTGAAAATTGACGACGAAGAAATCAATCCTGACGACGTGAAACACTTGGAAGCCGTCAGTTCGGAAATCGTGCTGCCGCGCGAGGCGATGGGCTTGGGCGACGTGAAGTTCATGGCCGGGATCGGCGCGTTCATCGGCTGGCAGGGCGTGCTCTTTTCGCTGATGATCAGCTCGATGATCGGTGCGGCGGTTGGAATAATTTTGATTCTCCTGCGCCGGCGCGAATGGTCTTCGCGGATGCCTTACGGCCCCTACATCGCGCTCGCGGCGGCCATCTGGATTTTCTGCGGCCAGAAGTTGATCACCGCGATCTTCCTATGACCGCATTTACCTGATTTACCGGAATTGCAAATAAACCCGGCTACCGTCGCTGCGCACACCTTCCGCTGTGCCGGCCTTGAGGAACAAGCGTGACGCCTCAACCTTGCCGGTTTGCAAAATGTAAGCTTGAACCACCTTGGCGCGGCTGGCGGCAAGCGTTTCCAAATCACCCGGGCTTACCGGGAAAGTTACAAGCAGCACCGCTTCCACCGGGTCGGGCGGCGGGACGAGTTTGGTCTGGAAAGTTTTCTTGGCGGCGGCCTGGGTTTCCGTCGGCGTCGCGGAATTTTCGAGCTTCGATGCGCCCTTGTCGGCGGTCAGCTTGCGTGGCAGGACTTGCGCGGCGTAGTCGGCGAGGTTCGTGTTGGCGGCGATGAGTTCCGGCGTGATTTTGCCGGCGGCCTCCGCCTCGGCGTAAATCTTCTTGATCCAATGCGCGCGGTCATCGGGCGAAAGGACAATCTGGTCAACGGAGTTTGTGGCCTGCTCGGACTTGCGGAGCTTCATCCAAATCCGCGTGCGGATTTCGCGGTCGAGCGCGGCGCGCTGCAAGCCTTCACGGTCGCCGTCGGGGTCAATGCTGCCGGAAATTTCCAAGCCCAACGCGGGCCGCGCATAAAGTCCCTTCACGAGCGAATCCAATTTCTTCGTGTCGTCCGCCGTCAACTGCGCGCTGCCCGCCGCGAAATCCTGGTAACCCAGTTCCTCGCCGCCGCCGCCGAACAACGCGCCGAGCAGCGAGAACGGCGACGTGGCGACTTTTTCAAGGATGTTCACGATGGCGCGCTCGACCACCTTGCTGATGCGGAATTTCGGGTCGTCAATGCTGCCTTCAATCGGCACGTCCAAAACGATTTTGCCGTCGCGGTCTTTCATAATGGCGATGGCGAGGCGCACCGGCAGATGCGTGGCTTCCGGGCTGTCCACCTTGTCGCCGAACGTAAAGCGGTCGAGCGTGATGACATTTTTCGACTGCAACTTTTTCCCGACGAGTTGATACGCGAGATCCAGATTCAATTTCCCCTCGGCGATGCCGTAGCCTGCGAACCGGCCCGCATACGGACTCGTCGGCGTCAAATCAACGTCCTTCACGGAAATCTTGATGTTATTCGTCTGCGTGCCGCTGAACGGATTGATCGTGCCGGTGATGCTGGCCGGGCCGACGCCGTCAATCAGCGCGTTCAAGTTGATGTCCGCGTGCTGAAGTTGTTCGGTGGAAAGGCCGGCGATGCTGCCGTTCACCGATTGGATGGCCAGGTTCACGTTCGGCGAGAGCGAGCGGTCGGTAAAACTGATGGCGGTGTTTGTAATGACAATTGCGCCAATGGAAATTTGCGGCAACGCGGCGGTCGTGTTCGTTGCGGTGGGCGGCACGGCGGATTTTTTTGCGACGGCAACTTTTGTTTCATTCGTCACCGGCGCGTTCGTGTTCGTCATGCGCAGCGCGTTGAGCAGATTGATGGTCTTGTTTGTCTCAATGACCAGCCGCGCGTAGGCGTTGTTCACGTCAATCTCCTTGATGCTGACCGTCTGCGGATTCAGGTTGGCGTCAATGCCGTTGAAGCTGATGGAATCCCACTTCACCAAATCCTCCGCCGTCACGCCGTCCACCGTGTGGAAATCGTCGAGGCTCGCGTCGCCGTGAAATGTCACCTGCGGCAGTTCGTGCATCGGCGTGCGCAGATTTATTTTTCCGTGCAAGCCGACGTTGCTGCCGAGGATGTAAAGATTCACTTTTGGTTCCAGATACGGATCGAGCGTGCCGAGGTCGAGTTGATCCAAATCAAGCTGGATGTCGAACGTCGGCGGCAGCAACGACGCCGTGGTAAAGGTCTTGATGGAACCGTTCGTGTTCCAGCGCAGCGAAAATGCGGCGGTGAGATTCGTGCCGGGCACGTTGGAAATGTTTTTCGCGTCGAGCGTGATGTCACTCAAGTCGAGCCGTGCCGGACGCGAATTCTCGTCGTCCTCCAGATGCAGCGCACAATTCGTCACCGCCACGCTGCCGACCGTGCCGCTCCACTGGTTCGTGCTGTTGATCAGCATCGCCACGGCATTCGTCACTGAACGGAGCAGGAGGACGATGCCGCCCGATGCACTCGCGGTTGGGTCCGATGGCTTGGCGAGTTCGACGACGTTGACGGAATTATCCTTGCTGCGGCTCACGAAAAGTTTTCCGCCGTCTGCGATCACGGAATCCACCGAGGCTTGGTGACTTTCGAGGTCCGCCTTCACGCCGGTCACGGCAAAGAGCGGCAGTTCAACGAGGTTGTTGCTTTCGCCGGGCGCGGCGAGCTTGAAATCACGCAGCCCGAACGCCGCGTCATCCACGGCGGCCGTGAGATTCGTGCCGTTCAACTCAAAATGATATTTCGCATCCAGCCCGATGGCGCCGTCGCGGATTTCGAACTTCACCAAATCCTGATACAGCGGCGCGTATTTGTTCAGCGTGAAGCGGAACAGCCGCAACTCGCCCGCCGAGCGCAGCGGGCTTAGTGAAAAGAAGCCGCTCCACGAGATCTGCTCGCCCGCGTCCGTGGTGCCGATGAACGAGTAGGGATTCTTGTTGTCCGGATCCGTGCGGAAATCGTCCAGCGTGATGTCAAGCGGGCCGATGGTGCGCTTGAACGGCTCGCGCGTCGTGAAATCCGCCAGCGCGGCGGACGCGCCGCCGATGCGCAGCCGGTCCACATGCAGGATGAGCGGCTTGGTCGGCGTCTTGGGCACACCGGCGGCGGGCGCGTTGGTGGCGAACTTCGCGAGAATGTCGGAGAAATTGAACGTCTTGTCCTTGTTCATCTGCACGCGGACATAAGGTTTCGACGTGCTGATTTCCTTGAACACCCACGCGTGGCCGAGGAAGGATGAGAGCTGGAAGTTCACATAAACCTCGTCCCACGAAACGAACGGCTCGCCGTCCGTGTCCTTGATGAGCAGTCCGCGCACCGTGCAGGAGAGGACGAATGGATTGATTTTGACCTGCTCAATCGAGACCTCGCGGTTGAGCTGCTGGGAAATCTGTTTCACCGCCACGCTGCGGATAATCGGCGGCAAAATCAGAAAACCAACCACGGTGTAAATCAGCAACAGCCAGAACGCCCAGAGCACGAGCTTGCGTTTGCGCGGCGAAATTGAACTCAAGAACGGCACCTTCATAAATCCCGTGCCAGCATCCGACCAAACGCCCGCGCCGTCAATCTTTTCGCAGCAATGGTTGTGTCCGAATTTGGAGTGCGCGGACAAGTCCGCGCTTTGGAACGGCGCGACATGTCGCGTCGTGGGAAAGCGGCGACACGTCGCCGCACTCCAAATCAGAAAGCTCTTGACATCCGGTTTCTCCCCTCCAACACTCGAAACCATGAAATCTCTTAATTCCGCCACATCGATGGCCCACCTGATGGAACTCCTCGATCCGTTCGCAAAGTCAATCAACGCCAAGAGAGCGGCGCTTGAAAACTCCAACCTTGATCTTACGTCGAATCAACGAGCGCGGTTCCGAGAGGCCATCTGTGACGACATTAAAAAGTGCTCGAATTTTGTCGTGCCAGAAGTGAGTGAAGCCGCGCTTAAGGTGGCCAAAGATATCGGAGTCAATCTTTTCAAGCAAAGTTGGCACGACCAGTCCGCATTTGACGCCGGTCGTGAAACATTTCACTTTGAGCATGTGCAGCCAGTTTCGGCAATTCGCGACTGTTGCATCAAGTGTTCATCGGAAGCTGAAATTCACAAGGTTCTCAAAGAAAAACTCCGCGTCGCTTGGATATTGAAGGAAGAAGACGATGCACTCACACATCTCGGCTACCGTAGCAAGAGGGATAACCCTGACATAGCATACCGTGAAGTAAAAATTGTGTTGCAAAAGCAGGGCACATGATTAACGCCAACGCGCGTTCAATCTTCACCGACAATTTTCCCCGCAACTCCGCCATTCTTCAAATGGCGAAGTCGGAGTATTCGGGTTTCACCGGTTCCTTGGGCGGGTTCAACATGCCGGCGGCGATGGTGATGTTCGTCCCTTGTTCAATCAGGATGAACGCGCCGGTCAGCCGGTTGGCCAGGTAGCCGTCGTAGATGATGGGCTTGGCCGTCTTCAGCCGGACGACGCCGATGTCGTTGATGGCGAGCGAAGCGGGGTTGGGTTCCGGCTCGAAGGTCCCCATGTTGATGCGGGACTCGATCTGCGTCACGACGGCCTGCACGGTCTGCGTGGCGTGCTTGAGAAAATATTTTTTGTTCGGCTGCAAGGGGCGGCTGTGCATCCAGCAAATGCGCGCGTGCAAATCGGATTCCATGCCGGGCAGGTTTTCGAGGCCGACAATCATGTCTCCGCGGCTGATGTCAATGTCGTGCTCGAGACAGAGGGTGACGGATTGCGGGCAGAAAGCCTCGGCGAACGCGCCGTCGTAAGTCCAAATTTCCTTGATGGCGGTCTTGATGCAGCCGGGCAGCACGACGACCTGCTGGCCATGACGGACGATGCCGCTGGCGATCTGGCCGCTCAAGCCGCGGAAGTCGTGCAAATTTTTGTCGGTCGGATTGTTCGGACGGTTGACCCATTGCACGGGAAAACGGAGCGCGCTCAAGTTCCAGTCGCTGGCGATGTGGACGGTTTCGAGATGATGCAACAACGTCGGGCCTTCAAACCACGGCGTATGTTTGGAGGGTTCGACGACATTGTCGCCGTCAAGCGCGCTGATGGGAATAAATTTCACGTCGCGGAACACGTCGAGCTTTGGCAGAAAATCCTCAATCTCGTCGCGGATTTCCAGATAACGTTCCTCGCTCCAGTCCACCAGATCCATTTTGTTGATCGCGATGATGAGATGCGGAATGCCGAGTAGCGCGGCGATGTAAGTGTGACGGCGCGTCTGTTCGATGACGCCTGCGCGCGCGTCCACGAGCACGATGGACAGGTTCGCCGACGACGCGCCCGTGACCATGTTGCGCGTGTATTGCACGTGACCCGGCGTGTCGGCGACGATGAATTTCCGTTTCGGCGTGGCGAAATAGCGATACGCGACGTCAATCGTGATGCCTTGCTCGCGTTCGGCGCGCAGGCCGTCGGTGAGATTCGCCAGATTGATCATGCCGCTGCCGGTGATGTCCGCGCTGCGTTCGAGCGCCTCGATTTGATCTTCCATCAACGATTTCGTGTCGTAAAGCAAACGACCGATGAGCGTGGACTTGCCGTCATCAACACTTCCGCAAGTGTTGAAGCGCAAAAGTTCGATGAGATGCTGCGTGTGAAGCATTTTTTAGGAGATGGGAGTTGGCAGATGGAAGTTAGGGTTGTGCGGTTCGCGCGCGAGTTGAACGAATCAAGCCAGAAACGAGCCGGCCAGTTTGGGCGACAAGTTCAAGCAATGTTTTGTGTTCAGCGTCTGAAATATAACCGGCATCAAGCATGACGTAGGATAGCGAACGCACCTCGCCACAGGAAGCACGAGCTACGTTGTAAAATTGCAATTTCTCGCCGGGATGAACTCGCTCGAATCCTTCCGCAATGTTTGTCATCGCCGAAACCGCCGCACGTTGGACTTGATCGCGCAACCCAAAATCAAGAGCCGCCGGTTTGCGCCGAAAAAAAGAATAAATCGCGCGGACAAGTTCCCTTGCCGTTCGCCATGCCTCAAGCTGTTCAAAATTTTCAATCCTATCTGCCATCTCCCATCTCCTATCTGCTTAAAAGTATCCCGCCTTTTTTCGATCTTCCATCGCCGCCTCGCTCGCCTTGTCATCGGCGCGCGAGCCGCGTTCGGTCACGCGCGCGGCGGCGACTTCGGCGATGATGTCGTCAACCGTGTAAGCCTTCGATTCAATCATGCCCGTGCTGATCATGTCGGCAATCGTGCGGACGCGAACGACGAGTTTCTTGACCGGCTCGTTCGGCTTCGGGCGCGCGCCGGCGTAAGGATCGGGTTTCAACGGATCGGTGTGCGGCGGCGGAATCGGAATCCATTGGCCGCCGCGACGGAAACATTCGCGCTCGTGGCTGAAATAAATGTTCGGCACTTCGAGCTTTTCCTTTTTGATGTATTCCCAAACGTCCATCTCCGTCCAGTTCGAGAGCGGGAACACGCGCATGTTTTCGCCGGGATTCACGCGGGCGTTGTAAAGATTCCAGATTTCCGGCCGCTGATTTTTCGGATCCCACTGGCCGAACGAATCGCGGAAGCTGAAAAATCTTTCCTTCGCGCGAGCTTTTTCCTCGTCGCGCCGCGCGCCACCGATGGCGCAATCGAATTGAAACTCCTCGATCGCGCCGAGCAACGCGGGAATCTGGAGTTTGTTGCGGCTGATTTCGCCGGGCGCGAGAATGGCGAGACCTTTTTTCAGAACGTCATCCACCGTGCGGACAATTAATTTTGCGCCGAGTTCCTTCGCGCGGCGGTCGCGGAACTCGATCAGTTCGGGAAATTCATGGCCGGTCTCGATGTTGAGAAATGGCATCGGAATGTCCGACGGACGGAACGCTTTCTCCGCAAGGCGCAGCAGGCAGATGGAATCCTTGCCGCCGGAAAAGAGCAGGGCGGGGCGCTCAAACTCGGCGGCGACTTCGCGCATGACGTGAATCGCCTCGGTCTCCAGATATTGAAGATGATCTAAATGATAACTGCTCATAAAAAAAGGAGATAGGAGTTAGGAGATGGCAGTTGGGAAACCCCATCTTCCATCTGCTATCTGTCAACTCCTTCCACTGCGTTGCCGCCCCAGGTTGCGTGAAGTCCGCACTCGCGCTTGTCATCGGCTTTCGCGGGATCGAAATAATCCCACTCGTTCGGCAGATTATGCTGCTTCAGATAATTTTCCATGTCCTCGTCGCTCCAATAAAAAACCGGGCTGATTTTGAGCGCGCCGAAATTTTTATCCTCGCTCACAATGTCGAGTTCCGCGCGATTTGAATTTTGGACCTTGCGCAATGCCGTGATCCAAACCGTCGGCGCGAGTTCCTTCATGCCGCGTTGAAACGGTTCGAGCTTCATCACTGCGCTGAATTCCTTCAGAGCGGCTTCATCGTCAGTGGACGGAATCTCGCCGTAAATCGCGTCGCGATGCGCAGCGGAAATTTTCGGCAGGAACGGTTTCAAGTTCAGATCGAGCAATTTTTTCAATTCCTCCGCGTGTTTATATGTCGCCGAACGATTGTAACCATGATCAACCCAGAGAACCGGAATCTCCGCCTGCACTTGCATGGCGAGATGCAAAACGACGGCTTCGTAAGGACGAAAATTCGTCGAGACAATCGCGCGGCCTTTGGCTTGAGCGATGGCCCACTTCACAATTTCGAGCGGCGATCTATTTCGCAACTCGGCATTGGCCTTGGAAATTTGCTCCGCAGTCATGTCATTCAATTCTTTTGCTCGTTCAGAAAAACGCGGTCGCACCAGTCGCCGAAACGTTCATCGGGATTTCTTTCCTTCGCGAAACGCGCAAGCACCGGGCGCAATTCATTTTCGATGTCCGGGTCTTTGACGACATCTTTCCAAACGCGATTGAGCCGCGTGCCGGAAGTGTTGCCGCCGAGCCAGACTTGATAGCGTCCCGGCGCTTTGCCGACGAACGCGATCTCCGCCATGTAAGGCCGCGCGCAACCGTTCGGGCAGCCGGTCGAGCGGATGATGATTTCTTCGTTGCCCAAGCCAAGATCGCCGCAAAGTTTTTCGATGCGGTCAATCAAGCCGGGCAACATGCGTTCGGATTCCGCGAGCGCGAGTCCGCAAGTGGGCAGGGCGGGGCAGGCCATCGAAGCCGCGTGCAAAATGCTCGCCTGATTCTCCGTCTTCACGCCATGCGTCGCGAGCAGCGCGGTGATGGCAACTTTCTCGTCGTGATTCGCGTTGGCCAAAATCACGTTTTGATTTGCCGTCAGGCGGAATTCAATCTTCGGAAATTTTTCCGCGACATCGCGCAACGCAATCTTTTTTGCGTCCTTCACGCGGCCAGCCTCGACGAACAATCCGAGAAACCAACTTCCATCCACGGCTTTGTGCCAGCCGATCAAATCGGCGGTGGTCGTGAATTTGTAAGGCTTCGCGGGCGCGAATTTTATGTTCGCGCGCCTTTCGACTTCGGCGCGCGTCCAATCCACGCCGCGTTCTTCCACGACGTATTTGAGCCGCGCGTGCTTGCGGTCGGTGCGGTCGCCGAAATCGCGGTGAATCGTCAGCACGGCCTTCGCCACGTCCACGAGTTTGTCCGGCGTGAAGAAGCCGAGTTCGCTCGCGAGGCGCGGATAAGTTTCCTTGTTGCCGTGCGTGCGTCCCATGCCGCCGCCAACGACCAGATTGTAACCGGCAAGCTGGTCGTTCTCGACAACCGCGATGAGGCCGAGGCAGTTCGTGAAAACATCGAGGTCGTTCACCGGCGGAATGACGAACGCGACCTTGAACTTGCGCGGCAGATACGTTTTGCCGTAGAGCGGGTCAACAAAATCTTTGTTGAACGGGTCGTCCGTCTTGAGTTGGAATCCGTCTATCCAGATCGAATAATAGGCCCGGGTCTGCGGCTTCAGCGCATCGGCCACGCGCACGCAATCCCGATAAACTTCCTCGCGCGCCTTCGTGTAAGCGGGCGTGGGCGGCGCGAGGACGTTGCGGTTCACGTCGCCGCAGGCCGCGAGCGTGGAGAGCAGCGACTCGTTGATTTTTTTCACGAGGCGGCGCAAGTTCGCCTTCACGACGCCGTGGAATTGGATGCTCTGGCGCGTCGTGATGCGCAACGTATTATTTCCGTAAAGCCAGGCAAGCTCGTCGAAAACGAGCCATTGCTTCGCGGTCATCACGCCGCCGGGAATCCGCCCGCGGATCATCATGATGAATTTCTTGCCGCCCGAACGCAAATCGCGGTCGTCCTGCTGGTAAATGCCGTGAAATTTCAGGAATTGATTGTCGTCGCCGGAAAATGAATCGGCTGCCCCATTGGCGAGCGTCGCGGCAATGGTGCCGGCCAAGGTCGGGATGGCGGCCTTGATTTCTTCGTTGTGTGTCAGCTCTGCTGGCGCTGTATTGCTCATAAGCGAATTGCAAGGATAACTTGCCGTGTCTCATTGTTCAAGCGCAGCTTCAGGAAGGCTTTTCGCCCGCAGGAAAATCGTTCTATGTGGCGGGCACGGACTTTTGAAGCAATTTCGTCAGGCCAAACAGCGCGAGCAGGACAAAGCTCATCCAGCGTGAACAATCGGGCGCGATGGCGAGCCAGTCAACGAACACGATTCCCGCCAGTAAATTGGTGACGATCCAGCCGGCGTTGATTTCGCCGCCGGAGAAGATTGGCCGAACGCAACGCGCCGTCCACAGCACCAGAAACATTGATATCCAGATGGCGCGCAGGCGGAAATCGCCGACGTTCATCGTCATCGCCAGAATTACTGGCGCGGCCAGCAACAGCAGCGGCCAATAGGAAATTGTCCCGCGAAAACTTTCGCGCCGCGCGACGTAGCTCAAGCCGGCGACGTAAAACGCCAGCGCCGCGCCGCAAAAAATCGGCCAGCCATTCATGCCGCCCGTGCCCGTCGCCCCGGCGATGACATAGACCCAAAACCGGCACGCGCCCATCAGCCACGGCGACGCGGTGATGAGTTTATGCGTGGCGTTGTAAATGACGATGAGCAACGCCAGTAAAAGTGCGAGCGCGCCGGTGGTCCGGCCCAGAATGATCAGCAGCACGATGCCCAGCGCCAGCCACGCCCAGCCGAGGCACCAGACGTTTCTCGCGGAAATCTGTCCCGAAGGGATCGGGCGTTCGGGGCGGCGCTGCCGGTCGAAGTCCTCGTCGAACGCGTCGTTCAGATACATGCCGCCGATGTAAAGCGCGCTGACGCCGAAGAGGAGCAGCGGCAATTTTTTGAAATTTCCGCCGCCGCCGAGCCACCAGCCGGCGAGACAATTCGACCAGACCGTGGGCAGGTTCGACACGCGGCCCAGGACGAGCAGCGTGCGGAGCTGCCCCGGAAAAGTTCGATTCATCGCGCGAAGGAAACCAGAAACGGACGCGACTGAAAAGAAAGTTGATGAACCGCCTAACGTAGAAAGCTGAAGCCATGCCGACTCGCGACGTGAACCCCGTAAAGGGGCGTGGCCCCACGGGGCTTTACGCCCGCGACAGCGGAACGGCCAGCGCCAACGGCGGTTGGCTCCGGCGAGAGGCTGTGTGAAAAGACGGTCATGGTTTGAAACCTTTACGCCGGACATGGGTCTTTATCAAGCATGAATCATTGCACCGGGCTGGATCGCTCTCAAACGCTGCTCTTTCCTGAACGGCTGGA
>Ga0182018_10002049_pt1 | contig 21195 bp, 16 predicted proteins | sample 812P2MmetaG_FD_120490 | JGI IMG/M metagenome (GOLD analysis project Ga0182018, IMG submission 120490) | Permafrost microbial communities from Stordalen Mire, Sweden - 812P2M metaG | ecosystem: Environmental > Terrestrial > Soil > Wetlands > Permafrost | place: Sweden: Stordalen | collected...
GAAACTCGATCTCGCCGTCGTTAACCTTGATGCGGATCTTCTGCCCGGCATCGTTGACCAGATCCATCCAGCAGCCCATCTCCTGACAGACGGCGGCGATCTTACCTTTCACCTGCACGGTCTTGCCTGCATACGCTTCGCTATGCGAGAGCAGGGTGGCAAGGGCGATGGGAGTTCCGGCAGCCAGTGGCGTGCCCAACTTGAGATCGGCGGCGGATGCCAAGCTGATAGCGGTCAGGGCGACGAGCAGGAGTTTCATAGATTCCATTATGACGCGATACGGCCCCGTCGGACCACCAGCAGATATCCCACGGTCAGCACAGCCAACCACGGGACTCCGGCGACGAGCGTGACGCGCATGCCTTCCACCCACCAGGTGGTCGCCAGGATCGCCAGCATCGACGCGGCCCCGAATAGCGAACCCCACGGGTGGAAGTACATCTTCACGGGCAGCGGCGCGCCACCCGCGGCCTTCCATTTCGGACGGAATGCCATGTGCGTGATGAAAATGACGAGCCACGCGTAGAGTCCGCCGAACAGGGAGATGCCGAACAGGTAAACGAAAGCGCCATCGGGAAACCACAGGGCCACCAGGATGGCGAGCGCTAGGCCGGCGGCCGAAACCATCAGCGCGGGCACCGGCGTGCCTCGCTCCGAGACCCGGCCAAAGGCAGCCGGCGCGTACCCGCCGCGCGCCAGCGAGAACATCATGCGGCTTACCAGGTAAAGATTGCAATTCATGCTGGAGGCGGCCGCGGTAATCACCACGAAGTTCACTACATGCGCCGCCGCCGGGACGCCGATCAACTGGAAGACCTTCACGAACGGGCTGGCGGTTACACCGGCGCCGGGCTGGATCCGGGTCCACGGCACGATGCTCATGAGCACCACCATGGAGCCCAGGTAGAAGAGAATCAGCCGCCACACCATGGTGCGCATGGCGCGCGGCACGGTAGCGCGCGGGTCCTTCGCCTCGCCCGCCGTCACCGCCACGACTTCCGTGCCCAGGTAGCTGAAGATCACGAAGACCATGGCCATCCACACGCCTTTCGGCCCGGTGGGCAAAAAGCCGCCGTGCGCCGTCAGATTGGAAAAGCCGATGGGCTTGCCGCCGCCCAGACCCGCCAGGAGAGTCAGCCCGAAAACGATGAAGAGCAAGATGGCCACCACTTTGATCATGGCGAACCAGTATTCGAAGCTGCCGAAGCTGCCCACGCTGCGCGCATTCACATACAGTAAGGCGCAGGCGAAACCCAGAATCCAGAGCCATTTCGGCGTGTTGGGAAACCACCACTGGCAATAGATGGCGATGGCGGTGGCCTCGCCTCCAATGGCGATGCACTGCGCCGCCCAGTAGGTGTAACGCACCGTAAAGCCGGCCCAGCGATTGAGATACAACTCGGCATACACGCCGAACGACCCCGCGGTGGGATGCGCCACCGCCATTTCCGACAGCGCGCCCATCAGAGCCAGGGTGATGACCGCTCCGATGGCGTAACTGAGAATCGCGCCCGGCCCGGCGGTGTGGACGGCCAGCGAACTGCCCAGAAAAAGGCCCGTCCCGATCGCCCCGCCGATGGCGATCATGGCCACTTGTCCGGAGCTCAACTGGCGGACGAGTTGCTCGCCCTTTTCGACGCGGTCGTTCATGTACGGACCAGCAAATCGAGATCGCTCTCCAGGGCTTCGAGCGCCGCGTGCACATCCTCGATGGCGTTGTAGACATGGAAGGCGAAGCGTACGCCATCGCGCCGCGCGGAGACGGCGATGTCGCGTTCGGCCAATCGCGATACCAGAGTGGGCGCGTCGTTGGAGCGCAGCACCACCAGCGGACCGACGCTATCGGCGGGAGTCTTGCACGCGATGCGCAAGGTGCGGGTGCCTTCGAGAAACGCGCGCGTCAGGCGTTCCACCTGGGAGGCTACGTTGTGGAAGCCCACCTTGGTCAAAAGCGCCAGCGCGGCGCGCGCCATGTAGATATTGGGCACGGCAGGCGTGCCGCCATCGAAGCGCCGGGCCGTGGGGGATGGGTCGAGTACCTGGGTATCGAAAGCGAAGGCGTTGCGCTGGGCCATCCAGGAGGTGATGGTGGGTGTGAGCGATTCGATAATCTCGCGGCGCACATAGAGGAAGGCCAAGCCGGGCGGCCCGAGCAGGTATTTCAGAGTGCCGGTGACGAAGAAATCCACGTCGAGCGCCTTGACGTCGAGCGGGCGGGTGCCGCAGTCCTGGTAGCCATCGAGTAGGACGAGGGCGCCGCGCTGGTGGGCGATGCGCGCGATGCCGGCGACATCGGCGCGAAAGCCGTTGACGTAGGAGACTTGGGTGACGGGCACGATCGAAGTGCGGTGGTCGATGGCGCGGTCGTACGACTCGAGGGGCAGGGTCTGATCGACGCCGGGGAGGAATTGGACTTCGGCGCCGCGCGGCTGCTGGGCCAGCCAGATGTGGCCCATGGTGGGGAATTCGAATTCGCCCATCACGACCCGGTTGCGCTGGCCGAACGAAAGCGCGTTGGCGATGGGGTTGATGCCGGCCGACGCGCTGGTGACGAGCGCCACTTCGTCGGGCTCGGCGTGGATGAAATGGGCGAAGGCGGCGCGCAATTCTTCCCATACGGGGGCCCATTCGCGCCACGGGTCGAGGGAGGTGCGCCAGCTTCGCGCGTATTCGGCGAGCGCGGCCTCCACGGCGTCGGAGAGCGCGCCTTGGGAGCAGTTATAGAGGTACGTTTTGTCGCGCAGAATGGGAAAGTGGGAGCGCAACTCGCGGATTTGTTCGTCAGTCAGCATCGGGCGCCAGTTCCACCAGTGTGCCACAGGGTGGCGTGCGACTGGGGGCGTCCGACGTGTTCGAGGCACCCTTGCCTTGCAGGGTCGAGAAGACTCCCCTCGACGCTCTTCGCAGTTCGACACCGCGTCCAAGCCATGCGCCGACAGGAATGTCGACGCCGCGGGCAAGTCAGTTCGCGGCGGCGAGCGATACCGGCCGTCTGGCCAGCGCTTGCTTCGCGACCGCCTCCAGTTGACTTCGCGCGATGGACCAGGCGGCATCGCTCACGTCGGCCGGCTTTCGGCGCGGAGCGAAATAATCGGGCAGAAACTCCAGCAGTTGGCGCGCGGCTTTTTGGCCGGTGGCGAATTGCTGCGCGGTCGGGTTCGCCAGCTTCTGCACGCCGGCCGATGCGGCTACCAGGATTTGCAGCACTTGCTGCTGGTCCCGATAGCTATTGGAGACGCCCGCCACGATCAGGGGCGCAGCGGTGTCCAGCACCTTGTCGGCGCGCGCCATCCCCTTATAGACGTGGATGTAGTAATACCTGCGGTCATTCTCCGAAGCGGTGACGGGATAGGTGCGCGTCCAGGCGTTCAGGTCGTTGAGCGCTTTTGCGAAATTGGGGGCTGCGGGGTTTACGTCCTGCATCACCTGACGGTAGATTTCGATTTCGCTGGGCGCCGTCAAGGCGGCCTTCTTGTCGATGGTTTTAGGCGGATCGAGCTTAGGTGGATCGAATTTGGGAGCGGCGGGCGGGGGCGGCGGAGGAGCTACCGGGTGCTCGTGGACCGGTTCGCCGACCGGACGGTTCACGGGGCTGGCGGGCGGAGGCGCAGTGGGGGCGGCTTCCGGGGGATGCTCGTGGACCGGTTGGCTGCCGCCGGTGCGCGACGCGGCCGGGTTCGCCGCAGGCGGGGTGGCGCCGGACGATGCCGCGGGTGCGGCCTGAGAGGCGGACCCGTTCTGACTACCGCCGCTGTTGGGGGGACGGCGGGAGTAGTCGGGATGCGCCGGCGGGTTGATCACCGGCGGCGCCTCGACCGCCGGCACGGCGGCGGCGGGAACCGGGTATACGCCATCGGGCGGCGGGGTGGCGCCGGCTGAAGCGTCCGCAGCGGTAGCGGGGGGCGGGGGATCGTTCGGCGGGTTGGTCATCAGGTCCGAGGGAGGGTCGGGCAGTGGAGTGTCGTCGAATGTCACCCCCGGCACGGAAGGAATCACGCGGGTGCTGCCCACTTTGAGGACCGGGCGTGTGGCGTCCAGGCGTGCCGTGAGGAAGGCCGGCGAGGGCAAGGCGGCGACGACGACCGCGGCCTTCAGTTGCTCGGGGGCCGGCACGGGGTAGCCGGTGGGATCGATGGCGCGAACGTCGGGTTGGAAGGCCGCGTAGGTGGTGCTGCCGGTGGTGGAAGACTGCGGCGGGGCGGCGGGTCCGGGAGCGAGCGGGCCCCATCCGGCGAAATTGGCGCCGCGCACCCAGTAGACCTCGCCGGGGTGGAAGATGGCGCTGACGGCGGGCTGCCAGACCCAGCCGAGGTTCTCTCGCTGAGCCCAGCGGCCGTTGTGATAAGGGAGCCAGCCCCAGGAATCGTCGCTGACCCAGGTATAGCCGAGCGAGTCGAAATAGCGCCAGCGGCCCTTCTGGTAGGGTGCCCATTCTGGCGCGACTTCGGGCTTCCAGACCAGGCCGAGGTCGTCGGTGGACAGCCATGTACCGGCGGAGTCGAGATCGGCGAGCCCATAGCTGGCGGTGACGCGGGCGGCGGATGCGGGGGAAGTTTGGAGCTTGTCGCGGTCCTCGTTCCAGCGGTCGAGTGCCTCGGCGGTCACCTCGGGATAGAGGAAGAAGCGCGAGGGAGTGGCGGGCTCGACGCGGGCAGTGGTGCCTTCGCGGACGTCCATCTCGGCGGCGGGCGAAGAGAAGCGCACCTGGCCTTCCAGCACGGCGCACTGGCTCCAGGTGGATTGCGCGGTCTGGCGGATCCGCGAGCCTTGCAGCACGGTCATTTGGGCGCCGGGCATGACCAGCATGACGACGTCTTTCCCGTGGGGCTGGCCGGTGAAGTAGGCGGTGCCATGGTCGAGCGAGAGCAGGGTGATGCGCTGGCCGGTGGAGAGACGCGTGTAATCGGAGATTTCGCCCAGGGAATCGGGACCGAGCCGCCAGGCGCCGCCGTCGTCCAGCTCGATTTCGAGGCGCGCGGCAGGGCCGGTACGCACCCAGGCGGATTCGGTGAGCGGCAGATTGCGTTCGGCGGGCATCCAGGAGTCGGCCGCGGTGAGCTGCACGTCCACCTGGCCTTGGAAATCGCCCAAACGGGCGTAGCGGGACGGGCCGGCCAACATCGCGGCGGGAAGCAGGAGCAGCGTCAGAAGTCGCATGAGAACCTCCGTTCGGGGCCCACGGGTGGACGAACACACGAATTCCACCCCAATGCTAATAGGATGACGGTGGAGCAGGGCACTCCGTTGCCTGTAAAATCGAGGCTATGACGGACCGGGCCATTCTCGAACACATCTCCAGCCTGCCACATGCGCGCGGCACCTTCAAGCAACTGGTCCGCGAACTGGGCGTAACGGGCGCCGATCGCGAGGAATTGGAAGCCGCGCTCACCCGTTTGACCGCGCGCGGCGACCTGCTGGAGGTCCGTTCGGGCCACTATACCGTGACGGCGCGCAGCAAGGAATTCGCGGTGGGGCGGCTGAACATGCACCGCGACGGGTACGGCTTCCTGATTTCCGAGCGGCCGATTGAGGGAATTACCGGAGACGTATTTATCCCGCCGGATTCCGCGGAACGGGCGATGCATGGCGACCGCATAGTGGTGCGGATCGCGCGCATCGAGGCGGATGGGCGCGCGGACGGCGAGATTGTCAAGATTCTCAAACGCGCGCACCCCACGGTGGTGGGCGAGTTTCAGGTGGGGCGGCGCGGCCAGTACGTGGTGCCGCATGACGACCGCATCCAGCAGTGGATCGACATCCCGGATGGCATGGAGATGCCGCCGGCGGGCGCGACGGTGGACCGCATCGGGGTGATGGCGCCGAAGGTATCGAGCGTGGAAGAACTGGTGGGGATGGTGGTGAACGTCGAGCTGCTGGATTACGAGCAGCGGGTGGGACGGGTAATCGAGATCCTGGGCCACCCGGACGATTTCGGAGTGGACGTGGAAGTGGTGATCCGCAAGCACCACTTGCCGCATCAGTTTCCGCCGGAGGTGGTGGAGCAGGCGGAGGGCGTGCCGGCGGCGATTGGGGCAGGGGAGTGGGAGGGACGGCGGGATTTCCGGGGGATGGAGATTGTCACGATCGACGGCGAAACGGCGCGCGATTTCGACGATGCGGTGTGGGTGGACAAGCTGGCCAACGGAAATTACGCACTGCACGTGCATATCGCGGACGTGAGCCATTACGTGCGGCCGGGGAGTCCGATTGATGGCGAGGCGCTGCTGCGCGGCACCAGCGTTTATTTTCCGGATCGCGCGGTGCCCATGCTGCCGCATGAGCTGTCGACGAATATCTGCTCGCTGGTGCCGCAACAGGACCGGCTGGTGCTCTCGGCGCTGCTGGAGATCGACCATCAGGGCGAAGTGGTGGGCCAGGAGTTCCTGGAGGGCGTGATCCGCAGCGTGGAGCGGATGACGTACACCGACGTGCACAAGCTGTTGGAGGGCGATGCGGAGCTGCGCGAGCGGTACCAGCCGTTGGTGGAGCGGTTCGAGCTGATGCAGGAACTGGCGCTGGTGTTGAACCGCAAGCGGGTGAAGCGCGGGTCGATCGATTTCGACCTGCCGGAGCCGCTGATCGAATTCGACCAGTTCGGCGCCATGACGGGGGTGACGAAGGCGCCGCGCAATATCGCGCACCGGCTGATTGAGGAGTTCATGCTGGCGGCCAACGAAGCGGTGGCAGCGCATCTGGAGGAGCAACTGGAGGCGTCGATCTACCGCATCCACGAGAAGCCCGATCCCAAGCGGGTGCTGGAGTTCGAGGAAGTGGCGGCGCACTTCGGCTACTCGCTGGGAGTGGGGGCGATTCCGGTGAAGCGGTTCGCGTATACCGACCGGCATCGCGATGGCTCGAAGAAACGGAAAGAGCTGATGCTGACGGGACCCGACGTCAACATTTCGTCGCGCAATTACCAACGGCTGGTGGCCAAGGTGGAGGGCAAGCCGGAGGAGCGGATTCTGAGCTATTTGATGCTGCGGTCGCTCCGGCAGGCGCGGTACAGCGTGGACAATCAGGGACACTTCGCGCTGGCGGCGAAGACGTACACGCATTTTACGTCGCCCATCCGGCGGTATCCGGATTTAATCGTGCATCGGCTGCTGCGCGGGCTGTTGACGGGGCGCGATCCCCGGCTGGGGTACGGGGAACTGAAGTCGATTGCGGAGGATTGTTCGCTCTCGGAGCGGCGGGCGGCGGACGCCGAACGAGAGCTCGTGGAGTGGAAGAAGGTGAGGTTCATGGCGGAGCGTGTGGGGCAAGATTTCGACGCGCTGGTGATCAGCACGGCCAAGTACGGGCTGTTCGTGGAGCTGGCGGATTTGTTTATCGAGGGGCTGGTACCTATCGACACGCTGCCCGGGGATCAGTACACTTATCAGGAGAATGTCCGCAAGGTGGTGGGGCGGCGCACGCGGCGGGAGTTTTCGATCGGCGACCGGGTGCGGGTGATTCTGGACCGTGTGGACGGCAACGAACGGAAGCTGCAGTTTTCGGTGTGGGAAGATGAGCGCAAATCATCTGGTGGTCGGCGACCTGATCCAAATTCCCGCAAGCGAGTTCCTCATGGGCCAGGCCGACGGAAAAGATGAGGAGAAGCCCGCCCACCGGGTTAGTTTGGCGTCCTTTCGCATCTGCCGGTACCCGGTAACGAATAGCCACTGGGAGGCGTTCCGCAAAGCCACCGGCCGCGAAAAGCCGGTCTATGTGCATGAGACCGCGCCGGCGGCGGGGGTGAACTGGTTCGACGCGGTGGCGTACTGCCATTGGCTGGCGGGGCAGTGGTCCTTGCCGGTGCGTCTGCCCAGTGAAGCCGAATGGGAGTGTGCGGCCCGCGGCGGAGTGGAGCACCAGGCGTATCCCTGGGGGCCGGACCCGTTGCGCTACGAGGCGGCGCGCTGGCAGAACGGTCCGGAGCCGGTGGCGAATGGGCAGCCCAACGGTTACGGGCTTTGCGATATGTGCGAGAACGTGCACGAATGGTGCGCGGACTGGTACGACGCGGGGTATTACGCGGTGTCGCCGCGGGAGAATCCGCGCGGCCCGGAGCACGGAAAGCGCAAGGCGTCGCGAGGCGGGGCATGGCGGCATCATATTAAGTGCTCGCGGTGCGCGGCCCGGAGCAGCATCCCGCCGGAATTCCGGTATGCGGACTATGGATTCCGGGTAGCGGCGGACTAAGAGCAAGTTCCCGGAGATAGCGTTGATTGCTGCTGGGCTCGCTCGTGAGGAAATCGCCCTCCGTTTGGAGAAACTGAAAAAGGCGGGTCGCTGAACTCACGAAAAAGAGAGTGAAACCAAGAGCTGAACGAGGACGGCCCGGAATTGGGTTACCGTCATCACGCATGACGCAATCGTTTCGCGCCGTTGAGGACTGAACTGATTACCGTGTGTGGACACGGGTTTAAGATGCTGTTCAACGTGGTGTGAGGCGCCAAGAACCGGGCACGGCGTCAAAAACTTGACGGGGCGGCGGCGGTGTCGAGCCTGCCTTTTCAATATCTTAAGATATAAAGAAAATGGCGACCAAAATGCCGATAAGGACGGCATGAGTACAGGCGCAATCAACAACCTTGCCAGCACCTATTTACAGTCGATCATCGGGACCGCTCTTCAGGCGACCGGCTTGTCGGCCAAGACCACTTCCAATAGCGTCAGCGCGTCAGCGCTGCAAACGCAGCCGGACAACGGCCAGCTTTCGCCGTTTGCCCAACTGATGAGTACGCTGCAGCAGCTTCAGCAATCCAACCCAACCCAGTACACACAGGTCACATCGCAAATCGCCACCAACCTGCAAAGTGCGGCTCAGACAGCCACGGCGGACGGGAACACGTCGGCAGCTTCTCAACTCACCCAGCTCGCGACGGATTTCACCAATGCCTCGACGAGCGGGCAACTCCCCAACATCCAGGATCTGGCACAGGCGGTGGGCGGCGGCGGCCATCATCACCATCATCATTTCCACGCAGAATCCGGCTCGAGCAGCGATTCCAGCTCCGGCGCCAGCTCAACCAGTTCGACCGGCTCGACCAGCTCGACCAGCTCGACCAGCAGCAGTTCGACCAGCCCGCTCGATCAGCTCCTGGCGGCCTTCCAGGCAAACTCGAGCCAGAACAATTCGTTCAATCCGATGTCGATTATTATGAATACGCTGTCGACCGCGGGGATCACCACCAGCTAACGGCGGGGAGCGGTCTATTTCAGTGAGGCGCTGACTTTGGCGCGGTACTCCGCGGCCTTCTGCAGAATCTGCGCCTCATCGAGCGTCAAAATCCTGGCGTCGCTTACCACGGGCTTGCCGTTGACCATGACGTCGCGGACGTCGTCGCCTTTGAGGGCGTAGACCATCTGCGAGATGGGGTCGTACAGGGGCACGGCGTTGGGCTTGTCCAGGCGCACCATGATCAGGTCGGCGCGTTTGCCGGTTTCGAGCGAGCCGATTTCCTTTTCCATGCCCAGCGCGCGGGCGCCGCGGATGGTCGCCATCTCAAGCGCCATGGAGGCCGGCAACACTTCGGGATTGAGCGTCGTCACCTTCTGCAGTTTGGCGGCGAGGTCCATTTCTTCGAACATATTGAGGTCGTTGTTGCTGCCGGCGGGGCCGTCGGGGCCGAGGCCCACGGCGAGACCGAGCGCGAGCATGCGGACCACCGGAGCGATGCCGCTGGCCAGTTTCATGTTGCTCGAAGGGCAGTGCGCGATGCCTACGCCGCGCGCTTTGAGGATCGCCAGGTCGGCTTCGTTCACCCACACGCAGTGCGCGGCCACGGTGCGGCCGGTCAGCACTCCCAGCGTGTCGAGCACCTTGGTCGGAGTCATGTGACGCTTGTCGAGCGAGTCGTCATTCTCCTTCTTGGTTTCCGACAGATGAATGAGCAGCGGCGCGTTGAATTTGTTGGCCAGGGCGCGGGCGGCGATAAGCGTCTTGTCGGAATTGGTGTAGAGCGCGTGCGGCGCCACGGCGGCCACGATCAGCGGGTCGTTGCGGAAGCGGGTCAGATACTTTTCGGTGAACTGAAGCGCGTCGGCGGGCGTCTTGGCGTCGGGCACGGAGAACCCGATGATGGTCTCGCCGAGCACGCCGCGCATGCCGGCTTCCTTGGCGACTTCGGCCACCACATCCTCGAAATAATACATGTCGGTGAAGGTGGTGGTGCCGCCGAGCAGCATTTCCAGGCAGCCCAGACGGGTGCCCCAGCGCACGAAATCGGGTGTGACGTTCTTGGCTTCGGCGGGGAAGATGTAGTTGTTGAGCCAGTCCTGGAGTTTCTTGTCGTCGGCGATGCCGCGGAACAACGACATGGCGGCATGCGTGTGGGTGTTGATCAGGCCGGGAGAGAGGATGGCGTCGGGCCGGTCCAGGCGATGGGCGGCCTGGAAGCGGGCGTCGATCTCGGCCTTCGTGCCGACTCCTACGATGCGGTCGGCGCGGATGGCCACGGCTCCGTTTTCGATGACGCGGTGTTGCGCGTCTTCGGTGATGACATAACGCGCGCTCCAGATCCAATCCGCCGATTCGGCGGAGAGCGTGGCGACGAAGAGGAAGAAGAAGCTACAGATACGAAACATCGAAGGGTTTGGGGAAGAGATCTTTCAGTTGATAGGTTTCGGTTTTGCCGCGCAGGTTGACGAGGATGATTTCCACGTCGCCGCAGAATTCCCAAAGGATCTGGCGGCACGCGCCGCACGGGGGAGTGAGGTTCTCGGTATCGGCCGCCACCACCACACGGCGAAATTTGCGGATGCCCTCGGAGATGGCCTTGAAAACGGCCACGCGCTCGGCGCACACGGTGAGCCCGTAGGTGGCATTTTCCACGTTGCAGCCGGTGTGGATGGCGCCGCCGGCGTCTTCAAGGGCAGCTCCCACTTGAAACTTGGAGTAGGGTGCGAAAGCGTGAGCGCGGGCGGCGAGAGCGGCGGCGATGAGCGGATCGATCATGGGGCTACTCTAAGATTTCACCACAGAGACACGGAGACACAGAGAAAAAACCAAGAAAGGCCGGCATAAAGTGGTCGGCCACCGCGTCTTCCTGGGGGCAGACACGGAGGAGGCAGAGGGCACGGAGTAATGCCCAGAAAAGCTGACGAAAGGAGCGCCGCCTCGTCGTTCCTTGCGGCAGAACCAGAGGTGGCCGAGGACACAGGCATCGCAACTGCAATCGTCTTGGGCTTGTTTTCTCGGTGTCTCTGTGTCTCCGTGGTGAACTTCTTCCTCAGGGTAGCGGCGGTAGGCATTGCGATTTCTGACATGATGCACTACTCTACCAAGCGCGGCAGCAGCGCTTTGAGAAATCGTACCAAAGTATCGCGCACCATAGCGCCGGCTTCCAGCACTTCCTCGTGGATCAGTTTGGACTCCGGGATCACACCGGCCGCCATGTTGGTCACGCAGGAGATGCCGAGCACCTTCATTCCCATGTGGCTGGCGGCGATGGCTTCGAGCACGGTGGACATTCCCACCAGGTCGGCGCCGATGGTGCGCAGGAAGCGGATCTCGGCGGGCGTCTCATAACTGGGGCCCAGCATGGCGGCGTACACGCCCTCGCTAAGGAGTACGCCCAACTCCCTTGCGACTCGCTTGGCGATTTCGCGATAGGCCCGCGAATAGGCTTCGGACATGTCCGGGAAGCGCGGCCCCAGTGAATCGTCGTTCGGCCCAACCAGCGGATTCGCGCCTTGCAGATTGATGTGGTCGGAAATCAGGACCAGTCCGCCGCGCTGGAGTTCCAGGTTGATGCCGCCGGCCGCGTTGGTGAAGACGCAGGAGTGCACGCCCATCGAGCCCAGTACGCGCACGCCGAAAGTGACTTGTGCCGCCGAGTAGCCTTCGTAAAGATGCGCGCGGCCGGCCATCACGGCCACACCCAGTTCGCCGAGTTTGCCGACTACCAGCTTGCCCGCGTGACCCACGGCGGTCGACCCGGGCCAACCGGGGATGTCGGCATAGGGGATGTCGGTGCGTTCGCTTAGTTCGTCGGCGAAGGCCCCCAACCCGCTGCCCAGCACCACGCCGATGGAAGGCCGGAGCGATGTGCGGCTCTCTATCAAACTCTTGGCATCGGCAATCACAACAGCATTCCAGCGATACAGGCCGACATGAAATTGGCCATCGACCCCGCCGCCACGGCGCGGAGTCCCATCCTTGCCAGATCCGATTTGCGGCTGGGCGCGAGCCCTCCGATACCGCCGATCTGAATCGCGATAGAGCTGAAGTTGGCGAACCCGCACAGAGCGTAGGTCGCGATGACGAAGGACTTCGGATCGAGCGTAGCCTTGATTTTGCCCAGGTCCACAAATGCCACGAATTCGTTGGTCACCAGGCGCGTGCCCAGCAGATTGCCGATGGAGGAAGCGTCTTTCCACGTCACTCCCATCACCCACGCCACCGGCGCGAAGACCACGCCGAAAATTCCTTGCAGCGAACCGGGCAGCCACGACATCAGCGGCAAGGTGTGCACCCATCCGAGGATCCCGTTGAACATGGCGATCAGCGCCAGGAACGCGATCAGCATGCCGCCCACATTGAGCGCCAGGAACAGCCCGTCGTGCGCGCCCTGCGCCGCCGCATCGATCACGTTGACCGCGGTCTTTTCGACCTTGATCTCCACCTTGCCGGCGGTGGCCGGATGGCCGGTCTCCGGCACAAAGATCTTGGCCAGCATGATGGTGGCCGGCGCGGTCATGATCACCGCCGTCAGCAGGTGCGTGATGGAAACGTGCGCTACCATCACATACGCCGCCATCACCGATCCGGAGACGTGCGCCATGCCGCTCGTCATGATCGTAAAAAGTTCCGACTCCGTAAGGCCCTCGAGAAACGGCTTGATGGTGAGGGGCGCTTCGGTCTGGCCCATGAAGATGCTGGCCGCCACGTTGAGCGACTCCGCCCCGCTGATGCCCATTACTTTCTGCATCACGATGGCCATCCCTTTCACCACCCACTGCATCACGCCCAGGTAGTACAGGATGGAGAAGAACGAAGCGATGAAGATGATGATGGGGAGAACCTGGAAAGCGAAGACCACGCCGAACGGCCCACCTGAAATTCCCAACGGGCCGAACATGAACTCGGTGCCGGCTTGCACGTAGCCCAGCATGTTGTTCACGCCCGCGCCGATGGCCTGGAAGACTCTGCCGAAATCGGTCTTCAGCACCAGGATGGCAAAGGCGAATTGCAGTCCCAAGCCCCAGCCGATAATGCTGAGCTTGATGGCCTTCTTATGCGAAGAAAAGAGCCAGGCAGCCGCCAGGATCACGGCCAGACCCAGGAAGCCGGTGAAGCGGCCCATTACCCGACTACTTCCAGGATGAGTTCCCGCTCCTCGGGTTTCTGCGAAGAGACGTGGAAGGCGTCTTCTACCATTTCCGCGGCTTCGTCCACGCGGTCTTCCTTGGTGTAGTAGAGGCGGCAGAGCACCGAGCCGGCGTCCACCTTCTCGCCGGTCTTGACTTCGAGGATAATGCCGACGGCGGGATCGATGGAATCTTCCTTCTTGTCGCGGCCGGCGCCGATCATGTTGGAGGCGACGCCGATATCTTCGGCGTCGATGGAACTCACGTAGCCGCCGCGCGGGGAAGCGATTTCGCGCATGCCGGTGGCATTCGGCAGCAGCTCGAATTTGTCCAGCGCTTGCGGGTTGCCGCCCTGGGCCGCAACCACCTGCTTGAACTTCTTATAGCCCGATCCATCCACCAGGTGATGTTCGGCGATACGCCGGGCTTCTTCCAGAGTCTCGGCCTTCTTGCCGAGGAAGATCATGCGCGCTGCCAGTTCGAGCGAGAGCTTGGTGAGGTCGGCCGGGCCGGCATTCTGCAAGGTCTGCGAAGCCTCCATAACCTCGAGCGCGTTGCCCACGGCATAGCCGAGCGGCTGGTTCATGTTGGTAATCAGCGCCTGGACTTTCTTGTCCATGCGGCGGCCGATTCCCACCATGGTCTGCGCCAGGCGGCGGGCCTCCACCTGCTTCTTCATGAAAGCGCCGCTGCCCACTTTGACATCCAGCACCAGCGCGTCCACGCCCTCGGCCAATTTCTTGGACATGATGGACGAAGAAATCAGCGGGATGGATTCCACCGTGGCGGTGACGTCGCGCAACGCGTACAGCTTGCGGTCGGCGGGCGCCAGGCGGTCGGTTTGCCCGATGAAGGCCAGCCCCAATTCGGCCAGTTGTTTGGCGAACTCTTCAGCGGTGAGGTTCGTGCGGAGGCCTGGAATAGACTCCAACTTATCGAGCGTGCCGCCGGTATGGCCGAGCGCGCGGCCGGACATCATAGGGACCACCACACCCGCGGCGGCCGCCAGGGGCGCCACGATGAAGCTGGTCTTATCGCCGACGCCGCCGGTGGAATGTTTGTCCACCTTGACGCCGGGGATGGCCGACAGGTCGACGGTATCGCCGGAACGCAGCATGCATTCCGTAAGCCGGCTGACTTCGCGGTCGGACATCCCCGAGAAGTAGACGGCCATCAAGAAAGCCGACATCTGGTAGTCGGGGATGTCGCCAGTGGTGTAACCCTCCACCAGGAACTCAATCTCTTCGGGAGCGAGTTCTTCCCCGTCGCGCTTACGCTGGATCAAGTCAACTGTACGCATTATGAGACACTTAGCGTAACATTCCAACTAGTGGAAAGTAAAGGAAGGGGCGCCGGCAGTCTTGGCCGGCCGCGGGCGTTCGGGGACTTAACGCACCAAATCCTACGGGATTGCGAACACTGCGATGCGGCCCCGCGGCCCCACGGCCCAGCCGGCTTTGCTCGTAGCGAAACTCATGGCGTTGTAATTGCCGGTGTCGAACGGCTTCCAGTTTTGGCCGCCGTCGGTGGAAAAATCCGCACCGGAAGTGCCGGCGGCGATCCAGATTTTGCGATCGGCGAGATAGGCGACGGCGGAACGAAAGCCTTTGGGCGGCGTGCCTGTGGGCTTAATCCAGGTCTTGCCGCCATCGGAGGTCACGGCGATGTTGCCGGTATCTTCGTTAGGCTTGGAGTAGTCGCCGCCGACCGCGATGCCGTGCTGCGCATCGGAGAAAGCCAGCGAGAAGATGCCGGCATTGGCGGAATCGGCGCGAATCGGTGTGGGGGAAACGGACCAAGTGCGGCCGCCGTCGGCGGAATGGTACACGCGGGCGGCATCTTTGCCGCCGGTGCCGATCCAGACGTCGCGATCGCCCAGCACGGTGATGCCGGTGCCGCTGGCGGCGAACGCGCTCTCGCCGGGAAGCGCGGGCGGCATCTGCAGGCGCTGCCAGGTGGCGCCGCCGTCCCCGGTGGCCATCACGACCATCTGGCCATCCACCTGGTCGCCCACCAGAATGCCGTGCTGGGGATTCCAGAACGCCATTTCGTCGAAGAAGCCCTTGGCGTCGGGATTCTGCAAGGCGAGGGTCCAGTGCGCGCCGGCATCGGTGGTCTTGTAGACGCGCGAGGTCGCGCCGGTGCCGATGCTCAACAGGTACGCGGTGTCAGCGTCCACCCCCTGCACGTCGCGGAAATCGAGCGCCTCGGCGCCAGGCACGGTGGCAGCGGTCCAGGTGGCGCCGCCGTCGGTGGTTCGGAGATAGGTTCCGTGGGCACCGCTGGCCCAGACGATCCGGTCGCTCACCGCCCACACGCCGCGCAACGACTCTGTCGTGCCGCTCGACTGCACGGTGAGGGTCTGGGCTGCGGCAGCGGTCGCCAATAGGAGGAGGATGGGGCGCATAGCGAATAAGAATATCACCGCGGAGACGCGGAGAAGCAGAGGAAAACGAGGGAAAGGAGGATGTACGCGTGGGTAGGGATGTGCGCGTCTTCCCGGGATTGGGTCGCAGAGGCGGCAGAGATCGCAGAGGGAATCGGCGTTTCCTCCAGGCGTAGCGGGGGAGTAGAGGCTTTCCTATTTTGTTGCCTCGTTTGGGAAATCTGTGGGTAGCTTTGAGTGAGAAATGGTCCCGAACCGTCACCAAACCGCTGGTAGACGGGGCTTCCAGTGGTGGTTGAAGTTCGCCTGCCGATCGTCTTTTTTCGTAGCCAGTTTTCTTGATGTTGTTTTGGGGCTCCTTGGGTGGCTGCCGTTGATTCCTGTGCGGGTGTCGTTGACAAGGGTTTCTTTCCCGCCGGGTCACGCCAAAAGGCCGGTTGACAGTATGATGGTGGACTTCGAGGGTCCCGTGCGCACATCCAATGGCCGGCGCGCTTGCTCCGATTCGAATGCATAGCTCAGCAGCAATTCCGTTGGAAGTCACCCACAGATTCCTCGGACGACCCATTTTGTTTCCTTGGCGTCTCCGGAGTCCCCGCGTCTCGGCAGTTCCTATTCCCTTCCCCTGCTACGATAGAACTGATGACCCCCAATCAACCGGGCCAAATGCCCAAGATGCCCATTCCTGGTGTGAAGAATCTGATCGCCGTCGGCTCGGGAAAAGGGGGCGTGGGAAAAACCACGGTCGCCGTGAATCTGGCGGTGGGGCTGGCCTCGCTGGGGTATAAAGCCGGTCTCATGGATGCCGACGTCTACGGTCCCAACGTCCCGCTGATGATGGGCGTGAATAGCACACCGATGGCGTACGGCGACCGGATTCAGCCGCTCGACCAGTTCGGCGTCAAACTCATGTCCATGGGCTTCCTCAATCCGGGCGACAAGCCGCTGGTGTGGCGCGGCCCCATGCTGCACAGCGTGATTCAGCAGTTTCTGCGCGGCGTGGACTGGGGTGAGTTGGACTTTCTGGTGATCGACCTGCCGCCGGGAACGGGCGACGTGCAACTTTCGCTGATCCAAACCGCGCCCATCACCGGCGCAATTATAGTGACGACTCCGTCGGACGTTTCGCTGGAGGATGCGCGCAAGGCGATCCACATGTTCCACCAGGTGAAGGTGCCGATCCTGGGGATCGTGGAAAATATGAGCTTCCTGAAATGCCCGCACTGCAACGAGCGCATCGATGTCTTCAGCCATGGCGGCGGGCGGCGCACCGCCGAGGAGATGCAGGTGCATTTTCTGGCGGAATTGCCGCTCGATCCGGAGGTCCGCATCGGCGGCGACACCGGCAAGCCGATCGTGCTGCGGGAAGGCCAGGGCGAGCCGTTTTTGGAATTGGCCCGCCACGCCGCCGCGCGCGCCCTGGAGGCCGCGCAGGAGACGGGGCCGAAGATCGAAATCAGCGAGTAAAAAGCTTTCAGCCGTCAGCGGTCGGCTTTCAGCTAATGCGTTCGCTACCGGCGAGCGCAGACAAGGCGGAGCGCTGATTGCAGCGATTAGCCAGTGCCATTGCCGCGTCGTGACGGGCCTCGCGAAGGGGGTATACTTGAAGTCGATGGCAACCGTGACCGAGATCGGCAGCCTTATCTCCCGGCGTTTTGACATCCGCGGCGGGCGGCCATGCATCGCCGGGACAGGAGTCTCCGTTCGCCGGATCGCTCAGTGGCACAACTTGGGCCTCATTCCGGAAGAAATCGCGAGGAAGTTCGGCCACCTGTCGCTAGCTCAGGTTCATGCGGCCCTGGCCTGTTACCACGCCAACCAGGCGGAAATCGATGCCGACCTGGAAGCCGAAGCGCAGGAAACAGAGGCCCTTGAGCAACAACACGGGCGCTGATCTTCCGCCGTGAATCCGCTCAAGATCTACTTCGACGAGGACGCGATGGACAGCGATTTGGTGGCGGCTCTTCGATCCCGAGGTGTCGAAGCAGTCACAGCTTTGGATGCCGGCCTGATCGGGAAGACCGCCGAGGAGCAGTTGGCCTTCGCGACCGAACAACAGTGTGTCCTCTATACGTTCAACGTCTCCGATTTCTACCGGCTTCACACGCGATGGACGGGTGCGAACAAAGGGCATGGCGGCATGATTCTTGCGGCGCAACAACGATTCCCGGTCGGCGAGCAATTGCGCCGTATCTTGCGCCTTCGCGCCAGCACGACCATGGCAAGTATGCGGGGCAACGTCGAATTCCTCACGAATTGGAGTTAAGGTAAGACCTTTCAGCCATTGGCTCTCAGCGCTCCGATACTGCGTGACCGCTGACGAAGCTGACCGCTGATGGCTGACCGCTGAAAGCTCAATTCTTACGCCAGGTCGAACTTCTCCTGGTGCAGCAGCGGATCGCTCTTCACGATCACCGGCCGGCCGAGGATTTCCTCCAGCTCCGGCAGATAGGTGTTCTGGTTGGACTTCAGCAGTTTGGCCACTTCCGGCGAGACGCGCAGCAGCACGTCCTTGCCTTCCACCGCGCGGGAGATTTTGTGGGCTTCCTGCAGAATCTCGCCCACCAGGGTCTGCGGGCTCTTGACATACCCGGCGCCCTCGCAATAGGCGCAGGGCACGCACAGGGTCCGCTCCAGGCTCTGTTTCACCCGCTTGCGGGTGATGGCCACCAGCCCGAAATCGTTGAACTGCAGAATCTTGTTGGGCGCGCGGTCGGAGCGCATGGCCTCTTCGAGCGCCTGCATCACCTTCTGCCGGTTCTTGCGCTCGTCCATGTCGATGAAGTCCACCACGATGATTCCGCCCAGATCGCGCAGGCGGATCTGCCGCACAATCTCCTTGACGGCATCGGTGTTGGTCTTGACGATGGTGTCTTCCAGGCGGTTCGACTTGCCCACGTACTTGCCGGTATTGATGTCGATGGCGACCAGCGCTTCGGTCTGGTTGATCACGATGTAGCCGCCCGATTTCAGCCACACCTTCGGACGCAGCGCTTTCTCCAGCTCCGACGTGATGTTGAATTCGTCGAAGATGGGCGTCGACCGCGTGTAGAGCTTCACCCGGCTGACCAGACCCGGCTGGAACCGCTGCACGAAACGCAGCACGCTCTCGTAAATCTCTTCGTTATCCACCCAGATGCACTTAAACGAGGACGTGAGCTGATCGCGCAGAATGCGTTCCACCACATTGAGATCGTGGTGGATCAGCAGGGGCGCCGGCTTCCGCTCGGCCTTCTGCCGCATGTCCAGCCACATGTTGTAAAGGAACATCATGTCGGCGCGCAATTCTTCTTCGGAGCGGCCTTCGCCGGCGGTGCGCACGATGTAGCCGCCCGGAATGCCGGTGCGGTTGGCTTGCAGGATCCGTTTCAGGCGGAGGCGTTCGTCGTCGCTCGGAATCTTGCGCGAGACGCCGATGTGCTCCACCGTCGGCATGTACACCAGGAAGCGTCCGGGTAGGGCGATGTGCGAAGTGATCCGCGCGCCCTTCTGTCCCAACGGCTCTTTGGCGATCTGGACGATGATCTCCTGCCCTTCCTTCAACAGGTCGCTGATGGAAGGCAGGGCGGCTTTGTCAGCGCGAGGCTCGGGGTTATTGCGGGCCGGCGCGGTGCGCTGCTCGGGGCGGGATTCCGGCTGCGGCCGCGCCTCGGGCGGACGGGTGGCCTCGGCAACGCCCGTGGGCGCAGGTCCGCGATTGTCGCGACCGTCGCGACCGTCGCGTCCCTTGCGCCGCGTACGGCGCGATACGCGATGCTGGTAGCGCGGCCCTTGCTCGCGGAGGGTGGCCGTCAGGCTGGTGGGGATGCGCGCCGGCTCCGGCCCTTCGTCTTCCACTATTGTCTCGCCAGCTTCGCCGGACGATTCGGCTTCCGCCTCGGCCTCGGCGGGTCCTTCACCGGTACCGGCCTCTTCTTCCAATGCTTCCGCTTCCGCCTCCGTAATTCCGGCGGTTTCCACTTCGGATTCGGGTTCCGGTTCGGCTGACAACGCGACCGCCGCTTCCTCGGGCCCCGCCACGGCTTCGGGCTCGGGTTCGTCGACCGGTTTCACGGCCTCCGGTTCCGGCTCGGCGACTGGCGCCATGGGGACTGCGGCGGGCGGCTCGACCACCGGCTCGGCGACCAGCGCCACCGCAGCCACCGCGGGCGGCGCGACTACCGGCTCGGCGACCGGTCCCAATGCCTCCGGCTCCACCACGACTACCGGCTTCACGGCGACCACTGCGGGCGGCTCGTCCCCCGCCGGCTCGGCGACCGCGCTCACGGGTTCCGCCTCCGCCTGGGCTTCCTGCTCCACGCCGTCTTCTTCGACGTCCTCGGCCTCTTCGGCCGGCGCCGTATACTTGGCCAGCGATTCGCCCGGAAGGACCATGAAATCCTCGGCTTCCGCGGCTGCGAGCACCGGCGCGGATTCCAATTCCGCGTCCAAATCCGGCGTGGCTTCGGGGACGAGCGCCGCGGACGGCGGGGGAATATCGTTGCCGGTTCTCTGGCCCGGCGAATAGAACTTGGAATCCGGCAGTCCGCTCCGGCCTTTGCCGCCACGGCGGCGCCGGGAGCGGCGTCCCCTCTGATCGCGATCGTCCCGGCGTTGGTCGGGATTGCCGACCTGGGGAGCCGCTGGGGGTGCGAGCAGCGATGTCGGCAGACTGCTCTGGGCGGACGGTACGGCATCGGCCACCGGTCCGGCAACCGGCGCACTCTCTGGAGCCTCCGGTGCGGGCTCCGCTTGGGGCGGGGCGGCAGCTATCGGCTGGCCGGTGCGGTCCAACTTCAGGACCTTCTCCTCCACACCGGTTACGATCTTGTCGTATTCGTCGTTGTCCTCGAAGAAATCGGAGACGTAGAGGAAGGCGTCGCGATCCAGGCCGATGTCGACAAAAGCCGACTGCATGCCCGGCAACACCCTGGTTACCCTGCCTTTATGAATACTTCCCGCCAGCGAGTACTCGTTCTCCCGCTGGTGGAAAATCTCGACTACCTGATCGTCCTCGATCATCGCCACGCGTGTTTCGTGGCGGTTCGCCGAAATCACTAACTCCTTCGACATCGAATGCCTCCCCGTGGAGCATGGAGAGCCGGACGGTATAAGGAAGGTGAGCGCTCCGATGTCTCGGATTCCCCGCGTACGGCGGGAACCAAACGCGAAACTCGTTACCAGCTCACGCGGGCCGGGGGTGGAGTAGCTCGCTCATACACCACCCGGCCGGGAACCAACTACTCTTCCTCGGGGAAGCGCCTCAGCGCCACCGGCGGGTCTCCAACAGGCTCCCGATCAAAATCGTCTAATTCGCAAATCTGCGTCTAATTGACAAATCTTCTGAGGCGGACGTTGTTCACCAGCCCCAGGGCCAAAAAGCTCGTCCAGATACTGGAACCACCGGCGCTCATGAAGGGCAGCGGAATACCGGTCACCGGCATCAACCCGGCCACCATTCCCACGTTGATCAGGATGTGCGAGAGCAGCAACGCAGCCACTCCCATACAGATATACATCCCGGCCCGTTCCGGCGC
>Ga0182018_10002050_pt1 | contig 21188 bp, 17 predicted proteins | sample 812P2MmetaG_FD_120490 | JGI IMG/M metagenome (GOLD analysis project Ga0182018, IMG submission 120490) | Permafrost microbial communities from Stordalen Mire, Sweden - 812P2M metaG | ecosystem: Environmental > Terrestrial > Soil > Wetlands > Permafrost | place: Sweden: Stordalen | collected...
ATCGAGCGCAGTTGCCACCGGCTCCGCACGTACCCCGTACGCTGCCAGACGTGCCCGCGCTGCGGCGAAAAGGTGCTGCGCATCCGCTACGCCGGCAATGAGACTAATTACTGCGCGCGCTGCCAGACGGGCGGGAAGGTGCTGGCGGACCGCGGCCTTTCGCGTCTGCTCGGCAAGGACTGGCCGCGCACGCTGGAGGAGTTGAAGCGCCGATGAACCTAATCGCGCCAAGGCTGGCTACGCTACAAGGAATGCGGCATGGCCGATGCGCACGCTCCCGCAACGAAGAAGGACTACGTTGGCGAGCGTAGCTCGCCCTACCGCGCGTCGATCTTCACCACGAAATAAGTGATCTGTTTGCCGCTCCCCACCAGCATCTGATGGGGCGTCCGGATAGGAATGTGCACCACATCGCCCGCGGCCAGTTCCACCTTCTCCCCGCCGCGGATAGATGGCCCGCGAATCTCGTGCGGCGCCGTGGTCCTAGGATCCACCACCGTGCCGCCCACCACCAGCGTAGCTTCGCCGCTCTCCACCACCATCACGTCGTTCTGGGTTTCGTGCAACTCCGCTTCGCCGCTGCCCTCCCGATGCGCGATCAGGAAGCTATGGTTTCCGTAACCCGCCAACGGCTGCATGGCTATCTTTTGCGCATTGATCTTGGGCCCCAGCTTCTGCTCGAACCCCTGCAATTGGCCGCTCGTCCAATGCCCGAAGCCCTCGGGCAGACCGGCGGGCAGCGCGGCTCCCGCCATCAATAATGCCACCCCGAATGTTCTCATCGCTCCTCCTGTCCAAAGCCTATTCCGCTGATGCAAATCACGCTCATCGCGGTCCGATCGAATTTCAGCCGCACCACCGTCAGCTTGGCCGGGTCAAACGGCTTGGGAGCGCCGCTGAGATCGACGCCCTGAAAAGCCGCCAGCGGCGCGCGCACCGTCTGCAATACCGGCTCCCAATCTTTTTCGTATGCCGCGCCATCCATCGCATCGAGCTTGGTGAACTTCTCCGTTAACGGCGGCGGAATCGCCGCGAAACGGCTCACCGGCGCGCTGGCCGTCACGCCATCGCTGGTTACCAACTCGATCGTGAAGTCCGGCGATTCACGCCGCTTCCCGGAGTCGTCCGCCTCTTTAGAATTCTCATCCTGTGCCTTGCCGGGTAAAGGCGCGTCTTCATCCAGCGCCGCCAGCGACAACTCGATAGTCGATGTATTGCCCAACTGCCACTTGGCCGCCGCGCCCTCGGGCAGCGTGATGGCATACGCCGCCACAGGCGCTCCTTTGGCCCGGTTCCATCCCAGAAACACGCCGTTATAATCGCGATCGCCGGCCCGCCAGGGAATGCGCCCTTCGCGCCAGATGGACAGCTTCTCACCCGCGATACGCCCGCCTGGCGCGGTGGTCGTGGTGATATCCGCATCCTCCTGGAAGGAAGCCAGCGGCACATACGATGCATCCTGGAAGCGATTGACGTAAATCGTGTCCGGCAGCCACGCGCGCCCCACCCGCCAATCCTCGAACAGCGGCAGATACTCGCGCCGCCCTTGCAGCGTGGCTTCCAGGAAAGCCGCGATATAAGTTTTCGATATCCGCCGCTGTTCCGTGCCCGGCATCAACGGCTTCAGGTTCAGGAACCAACTCAAGGGCTCGCCCGCATCCGCGCGGCCCCAAACCGTGTTGAATTGCCCGTGATTGGCGCGGTATGCGTAGATCTCCGCTTTGAACCAGGGACCGCCGCCCGTGTAACGCACGTGATCCCACTGCAGGCTGCCCATGAACTCCGAGACATCCGCGTCATTCGCGCCCTGCAGCGTCAAGTAGCTCACGTCCTGAATCCTGCGATATTGTCCGGCGGGCTTGTACTGGCCCTCGGCCGGCGCAATGGCCACCACCGCCTGAATCGCGAAGCCATAATCGAAACGGATGTCGGCGTTGTCCGGGTAATACTGCATCCGATTGAACAACGCCGCCGTGGCCGCCGCCTCGCCGCCCCGCGAATGCCCCATCAGCGCGATGTGCGCCATATCCACTTTGCCGCGAAACGGGTTGCCCGCCGCCTGGTTCCATTCCCGCCACAGCTTCAGATGTTCCAGCAACATCCAGCCGCGTACTTGCTGCTGTTTGGGCGGATCGTGGAAGAGGCCGCTGTTCAGGAAATTTTCGTCGATGGACGCCAGGATAAAGCCGCGGCTCGCCAGCAACTCGCCCAGATACGCGTAGCCCGGATCGGAAAACTCCGCCATGTCGTGGTTGCCGTGCACGATCAGCGCCAGCGGAAAAGGTCCGGCGCCTTCCGGATACCACACCCGCGCATTCAGCGGCAGCTTGTCCATACCGAATCCCCAATACTTCCGGCGCGCCCATCTCTTCCAGCCGGTGAAGTCTTTGAAGAACGCCGATGCATCCACCGTGCGCGTCTTGATAGCTACCGAGGCCCCGTACTCCGGACGCCGAATGTCGTTGCCCACGCCGTAGAACAGCTTGGACACGTGGTAAGGGCCGTTCTCCGCGGGATTCGCCAAATCCAGCCTGGCGGGCATGGATCCCGCCGGCGGCTTCCAGGAGATCACTTTCTCCATCGAACCCTGGTGTACGAACAGCCACACCAGCCAGATGTTGACGGCCACTGCAAGCAGCCATAGCGATACGGTGACGATCTTCTTGATCGGCGCAGCCTCGCCGAAACGGCCCGCCACGAACGTGGCGATAGTGGCGCCCAGGAATCCTTCCGCCAGGCCGATCGCGATAGCCATCGGCAGGCCCAGTCGCGGCGGCATCCAGACCAACATGACGATGGCGCACGATCCCACGATCATGCCGGTGGCCATGCGGGGCAGCATCCGCGCGATAGTCAGCAGCAGCGCGACCGCCAGCATCGTCAAGGGAATGAGCAGTGCGGCAAATACGATGGCGAACGCGAAGTCGAAAGCGTAGCCGAATCCGCTCCGCAAAGATAGCCCCGCGACGACCACACACACGGCCGCCGCCGCCACCGTTCCCCATACCGCGCCGTGGCGCGCTTCCGGGCCGGGACGGATCTGCCGCCATTGCCGGGCGCACCAATCCATCCCCTTTCGCCACCCGCCTTGCACGCGCGCGCGCAGCGGTGGACGCGTTGGCACGGGGACGGTCGGGAAGGTATCGGACATGCTCGCTCATATTAAAACACGCCGCGTTTTGTCGGGGGAAGGAAGTTGTGGGGCGGACCTCCAGGTACCTGCCCGACAATATGGCCGTAACCCGATGATCCCGGATCCACATCCACGACGCCAAGGGCATCGGGCTTGGCATTGCCGTTTGGGTTCAACAGGGCTACGTACGCCAGCGTCTCGGGTGGCGCCTGCATGGCCATCCTGGGTGATGGATAGAAGGTTGGATCGGGTCTCCAGAGCGTCGTTCAATTCTCTTCTGCCTGCACGATACGGGAACTCCTAACACGGCTAACTGAAGTATGTCTATCGATTATAAACAAAAAGCCTCTTGACAATAATCCAGTGAATCTATAGACTTAATAATCTATCACGCTGAAGGACGTCCACAAAATCGTTAGAAGAGGCCTGAAATGTTAAACTTGCAGCGCTTAATCATACTGTCGTCTTTTGTCATGGTGAATGGATTTCGGAATCTAGTATAGACCCAATACACTACCAAAGGTCAGGGTGACTGTCCTCCTATACTGGTCGGTGCGGTCACAGAAAGGTGATTTAGAATGAATAACTTACGGCACTTCCTGAAAGCGCTGATCCTGCTGGTGAGTGCGCTGTCCCCCCTTGCCGCCCAGAACTCCGAGATCTCCGGGCGAGTGCTTGACGCGTCCAAGGCTGCCGTCGGCGGCGCCCAGATCACGCTGACCCGTACCGATACCGGCGACCGGCGCTCAACCGTTTCCAGCACCGAAGGCTACTACACGTACCCTTTACTGTTCGCGGGCACTTATGAGGTTTCCGTTACCAAGGAAGGATTCCAGAAGGAGAACCGCACGGGCATCACGGTGGAAACCGGACAGGTCAGCACAGTTGATGTGGACCTGGTGGTCGGGTCCGTAACCCAGACCGTGAACGTTGCCACCACCGTCCCGCTTCTGCAAGAGGAAGCCTCGGCGGTGAACGCCATCGTCGAGAACGAAACTATCATCAATATGCCGCTGCTGGATCGGCGGTCCTCGCAACTGCAGCGGTTAGGCGGGTTTGTAGTACCGAACGGCGCCGGCACTGCGGCGACTTTTGCCATCGCCGGCGGGCGCGGCAACAATGCCAATTATCTGATTGACGGCGGCACGGCTCAAAACCTCACCCTGGGCGTGCCGACGCTGGAATACGACCCTCCGGTGGAATCGATGCAGGAGTTCAACGTTTCGGTAAGCAACTATGCTGCCGAATTGGGCCGCACCGGCGGCGGCGTCATCCAGATGACCACCAAGTCCGGAACCAATACCTTTCACGGTTCCGCTTATGAGTACTTCCGCAACGACGCATTGGACACGCGAACCTTCTTTTCCAAAACGATTCCCGAACTCCGTTATAACCTCTTCGGCGCCAGTTTCAGCGGCCCGATCGTCAAGAACAAGACCCTGTTCTTTTTCAACTATGAAGGCCGCCGCCAGATTGCGTCCACGAACGAGCTATTGAATGTGCCGACGCTGGCCCAGGATCAAGGCGACTTCGCCGGGGCCAGTTACGTCGTCAAAAATCCGTCAACGGGAGCGCCGTTCGCAGGCAATATAATTCCCGCGAGCATGCTGGACCCGGTCGGCGCCAAACTGGCTCTCTTCTACCCGGTTCCCAACGTTCCCGGCGCGCCGTCGGGCAAAGGAAACTTCGACGCCAACGACCCGGCTACGACTACCGTCAACGACTATATCGCGCGCGTGGACCATACGTTCAACGACAACAATCGACTTTTTGTGCGATTCCTCGGCGAGCCGGAGACCGTCCTCACGGGCACCGTATTCCCGAACCCTGCCGCGGATCCTTTCGGTGTGGATGACCTGGACTATTACTACAACGTTAGCGGAACCTACTATCACAGCTTCACACCCAGCATCATCAACGAAGCTCGTTATACCTATACGCTGCGCAAGGCATTCGCGATCGGCGCCGGCGTCAACACCAGTGTCGACTCGCAGATCGGGTTAACCGGCGTCAATCAGGCGTTCTTCCCAACCGTCGTGGTGAACGGATTTCAGACGATGGGTAATCCCACGCAACAGCAGCGGTTGCAGGGTCCGATCCGCAGCGACGCCGCCGACGACAACCTGACGGTCGTACGCGCCAAACACACCATTAAGATGGGCGTGGAATATCGCTACTCTTCCAATCTCGACAAGTATTCGCCCACGGCGGGCGGATCGTTCACCTTCAACAACGTTGCCACCGGGAGCGCGCTCGCGTCACTCGAACTTGGTTGGGTGGACCAGGCCAGCCTGCTGGCCACCTACCCGCTCCATTCCCGCGCCGATTCCTATTCCGCTTTCATCCAGGACGATTGGCGCGTAACGCCTAGCCTCACAATCAACGCCGGCCTCCGCTGGGATATCGACGAGCCCCGTTGGGTGGAAGACAACCGCCAGAACTCCTTCAACGAGACGGCCATCAATCCGGTATCCGGAACGCCCGGTATCATCACCTTCTCCGGGCTGAATGGCGTCAGCAAGTACGCCAGCAACTGGGACCTTCACAACCTCGGTCCGCGCCTCGGCTTCGCCTATAAGGTCACGAATAACTGGGTGGTCCGCGGCGGCGGCGCCATTCTCTATACTGGCGAGTACGATCAGGCCACTCCCATCGTGGCGAACACTGGGTTCAGCACGCAGGGCAGCTTCATTTCTCCCAATAACGGCGTGACTCCCGCTTTCCTGCTCGCGAACGGCATGCCTCCCGTTTCATCGCCCACCACGGCCGATCTGACACCCGGTTACGGCGCGGTACCGGTGGGAACGAAACCGACCACGGCGGTGGCCTTCTTCAATCCGAATCGCGACAACGGATACCTTTACCAGGCGAGCCTGGACATCCAGCGGCAGTTCGGCAACAACCTGATGCTGGATATCGGCTACCTGGGGACGTTTGGGCATAAGCTGCCGGCGCCCGACGCCCAGAGCATCGACCAGGTGCCCACCAACCTGCTCGGTGCCGGTAACACGCAGGACCTTCGCCCCTTCCCGCAATTCAGCAACGTGCAGATCATCGCCGCCGACATTGGAGCATCCAAATATGACGGGCTAAATATCGGAATCGACAAACGGTATTCGAATGGGTTGTTGTTCAAGGCCAATTACACCTATTCGAAGTTCATGGACAACACCGATTCGCGCAACGAGCTGGCGGCTTATCCCGGAACGGACTCGTTTACGAACTACTACAATCAAGCCAACGACTGGGGCCTATCCGGGAACGACATCCGCCACCGGTTTGTCTTCAGCACAGTCTACGAGCTGCCCGTCGGGCGCAACCGGCAGTTCAAAATTAACAACAGAGCGCTGGACCTTGTGGTGGGCGGCTGGTCCATCGGCACCATCCTCGAACTGCGCACCGGCACACCGCTGAGCCCGGTAATGCTGACGAACACCACCAATTCGTTCTCGGATGGTGAGCGCCCGAACGTGGTCGGAAATCCGAATCTTTCTTCGCCTACCATCGCCGAATGGTTCAATACCGCCGCCTTCGCCGCGCCGCCGGCCTATGTTTTTGGAGACGCAGGGCGCACCTTCGGTACCGGCCCGGGAGCGGTCAACTTGGATGGTTCTCTGCTCAAGGATTTTTCGATTACTGAGCGGATTGTGACCCAGTTCCGCGCGGAGGTATTGAACACGCTCAATCACCCGAACTTCGCCAATCCGAATACGCAATTTGGCGCCGCAACTTTTGGGCAGATCACCAGCCTTGTGGCCGGCAATCAGTCGCGCATCTTTCAGTTCGGCCTGCATGTTCAGTTCTGAAGCCGGGAGGACAATGTCACTATGGTGCGCGGCAAACAGCCACCGGAAGCGCGCTGGCGGCGCTCGAGGAACCGGTCGAGCTGTTCGATCTGCAAGGCCTCGCCCGCGTGGCGGACAACAGTTTAACCGCTGGGAGTTTTACAGGCTCATCACTGAAGGGCCTTGGAGTTGAATTGGACGAAGTTGAGGTCGCAAGGCCGGCTGTTTGAATGGAGGAATCGATTATGGACCGGAAGTGCTTGACTTACCTGTTTGCGGGGATGGCGTGGGCTGGGGCACTGTACGCCCAGTCGCCAGCTTCTTATCGCGTACTGTTAGGTGTTACCGACTCCCAAGTCACCAGGTGGGACGGCTCGATCGCCGTGACCGGAACCGCCCACTACACTCTGGAAGGCTGGCGCTTTGAAGCCGGGGACCAGACCGATGGCAAGTTATTTCACTTATCCACGCGTGCGAACGTTACTCCGGGCGACCCTGCCATCGTCGCCAATGGCTTGATCGTGAACGCGGACGGGGTGACCGACAGCGCCGAGTTCCGCTTCACTACGGCGCAAGGAGATTTTCGTTTTACGGCTGCCGAAGTGCCCTACAGCAACGGCATTTACAAACTCGGTGGCCGCGCGTACATTGACAGGATTCCGCAAGCCAGGCGGCTGGCGGCGACTCCGGAAGAGGAGGACTACCCGTCTTTGGCCGCCGGACGCAACGGGGAAGCGTGGCTGGCTTACGTGCAATTCCATCACAACCCCGACCACATCAAACTGCGCCGTACGCTCAAAGAAGCTCCGCAAGACTTCTCCCAATTCACAGCGGCGCCCGGAGGCGACCAGATCTGGGTGAGAAAGTATGCGAACGGAGCGTGGGGTGAGCCGATCGCCATCACCAAGCCGGGCGGCGATCTATACCGAACCGCCATTGCGGTGGATGGCAGCGGACGCGCATGGGTGTTCTGGTCGGAGAACCACGGCGGCAACTTCGATGTCTTCGCCCGCGCCGTGGACGATGCAGGCGCCAAGGAACAGGTTCAAATCTCGCATGAACCCGGCTCCGACATCGATCCTGTAGCCGCCACCGATTCCAAGGGCAAAGTGTGGGTCGCCTGGCAAGGCTGGCGGGACGGGCGCGCCGCTATCTATGCCGCTTCTCAGAACGGCAGCGGCTTTTCGGCGCCGGCCAAAGTTTCGAACTCGTCCCGCAACGAATGGAACCCTGCGATTGCAGCGGACGGCACGGGAAGAGTCTCGGTGGCGTGGGACTCTTATCGCAACGGCAATTACGATGTCTACGCGCGCACCTGGGCGGCCAGCTCGTGGGGAGCCGAGATTCCCATCGCGGCCTCCGCAGCCTATGAGGCGTACCCTTCCATCGCTTACGATCCCAGTGGACGTCTCTGGGTTGCGTATGAAGAAGGCGGCCGGGACTGGGGCAAGGATTTCGGCGCCGACGTAACGCCCGGCATCGCGCTATATCAGGGCCGGGCGATCCGGCTGCGCGCTCTGGAACCGGACGGCCGGCTGGTGGCGCTCGATGCGACGCTGGACGCGGCGCTGGCGGGAACAGCCACAACGCGCGGCGACCGCATCGGGAGCCAAAGCGACTCCGACTCTTTCAATCCCAATCCGCGCGCCGCGAAGCAGCGGTTGCCGGATGGCGGATTCCCGAACCCTACGCGCGTCGCGCGGAACACGCTACCGCGCCTGGCAGTGGATACCTCGGGCAGATTCTGGCTGGCTTTCCGTTCGCCGAATCCCACCATGCGCAGCCCGATTGGGACGGTCTGGGCCGAGTATCTGGTCTCCTTCGATGGGAAGGCGTGGACCAAGCCGATTTTCTTGAATCACTCCGACAATCTCCTGGACAACCGGCCGGCTCTGGCGGCGGGCGCGGCCGGAAGACTGTTGATCGTGAATTCCTCGGATGGCCGCAGGATATGGCACGGCACGCAAGGCGCCTCAAATCCCGGGAACCCGGATCCGAATTCCACGGTCGATCCGTTTAATAACGATTTGTGGAGTCACGAGGTGGACTTGGGCGCCGCCAACCAGAGCATCCCCGTGATCGCATTGGGCCGCGAGGCGAGGCCCGAACCGCCGACTGTCGATGGAGCCGATGCGGCAGGCATCCGCACGCTGCGGGATTACCGCGCCGGTCCGGAGAAGAACCTGCATCTCGTTCGCGGCGAGTTTCACAGGCATAGTGAGATCTCGAGCGACGGCGGCAACGACGGAACCATACTGGATCAGTGGCGCTACATCCTCGATACAGCCGACCTGGATTGGGTGGGTTGCTGCGATCACGATAATGGCAGCGGCCGCGAATACTTCTGGTGGCTGATCCAGAAGCAGACGGATATCTTCTGGGCGCCCGGCAAGTTCGTTCCGATGTTCGCCTACGAGCGCAGCGTTCAATACCCGGAAGGGCACCGCAACGTGATCTTTGCCCAACGCGGAATCAGACCATTGCCGCGCTTGCCGCTTTCCGACGAAAACGAGGAGAAGCACGCTCCCGACACACAGATGCTCTACGCTTACCTGAAGCAATTCAACGGGATTTCAGCATCGCATACCAGCGGCACAGGCATGGGGACGGACTGGCGCGACAACGATCCCAACGGGGAACCCGTAGTGGAGATCTATCAGGGAATCCGGCAGAACTATGAGATGGCGGACGCGCCGCGCGCCAACAGCGAGAAGGATTCCATCGGAGGCTGGCGGCCGAAAGGGTATGTGAACATCGCCCTGGATAAGGGTTATCGTCTGGGATTTGAATCCAGCTCCGATCATATCTCGACCCACATCAGCTACTGCATCCTTCTGACCAAGGACTTGAGCCGCGAAGCCGTCTTGGAAGCGTTCCAAAAGCGGCATGTCTACGCAGCGACCGACAACATCCTGGCCGACGTGGAGAGCGGCTCTCACCTGATGGGCGATGAGTTCACCACGTCGGATACGCCCTCGCTTAAAGTCAAGCTGAAGGGTACGTCGAAGTTCGCCAAGGTAGTCATCGTCAAGGACGGGAAGTATGTTTACTCGACCGCCCCTAACGCGCAGTCGGTGGACTTCTCATGGCGAGACAATGAGCCGTCCGGCAAGACCAGCTACTACTACGTCCGCGGCGAGCAGGATAATGGCGAGATTGTGTGGGCGTCTCCCATGTGGATCGACTACAAGGCCAAGTAGGGTCGAAAGTGGAAGGCAGCGAACTGGCGCCTGGCGGCCCATGGTGAGGGAGGATATAGCATGATACGCAGACTCTCCGTTTTTGCCATTTTCGTGTTGGCACAGGCTGCACCGGCGCAGTCGCTCTCCGGCCTTTGGAACGCCACGATCACCGTCAACGACGTCGAGATCCCTTTTCGGATGGAGTTTTCCGGCGAGGGATCGAACATCCAGGGCTGCTTTTTCAATGGCGACGACAAGGTCCTATCCACCAGCGGACGCCTGCAGAACGGGGCATTGGTTCTGGACTTCGCCCACTATGCAACCGAGTTGCGCGCCACGTTGAAGGAAGGGCTGCTGGAAGGCGAGTACGCCTCTCCGCGCAAGACGTACGCGTTCAAAGCCAGGCCCTACGTGGCGCAGCCCCAGTCCGAGGGCGCTGTCCCTTCGATCGACGGCCTTTGGGAGATCGGAGTACAAAGCCCCAAAGGCGAATCCGCCTGGCGCTTGATCGTACGGCAATCCGGCGTGGAGGTGTCGGCGGCCATCCTGCGTGTGGACGGCGATACGGGGGCGCTCACGGGCAGTTACCGGGATGGCAAATTCGTGCTGAGTCATTTCTCCGGCGCGCGGCCGGCGTTACTGGTATTGACGCCCGCGAGCGATGGGACTCTGGCGCTAAGCCTGACCGACGGCAGAGGAAAGAATGCACTCGTTGCTACACGCCCCGACACGGCGCGCGCCAAGGGTCTCCCCGAGCCTACAGACCCGTCGCGCCATACCAGCGTCAAGGATGCGGCCGAGCCATTCCACTTCAGCTTCCCGGATTTGGATGGACACCTGGTTTCGAACAGCGATGCGCGCTTCGAAGGAAAGGTCGTGCTGGTGAATATTACGGGAAGCTGGTGTCCGAACTGTCACGACGAGGCGCCCTTCCTGGCGGCGCTTTACCGCAAATACCACGGCGAAGGTCTGGAGATCGTGGCTCTGTCGTTTGAAGAGGCTGAGCAGTTGAAGAATCCGACGCGGCTGCGCGCCTTTATCGGCCAATACGGGATCGCGTACACCGTGCTGGTCGCGGGTGAACCAAGCGAGTTGAACGCCAAGTTGCCGCAGGCCGTCAATCTCAACTGCTGGCCGACCACGTTCATCCTGGGCCGCGATGGCCGCGTCCGCGGGGTGCATGCCGGCTTCCCCGGCCACGCCAGCGGCAAACTCCGCGCCCAGGCTGAGCGCGAGTTCACTGCATCCGTCGAGGGGTTGCTCGCCGAGAGCGTCAGGTCCTCGCGATGAGATCGGGCGTGCGGGCCATCATTTTAGTCACAGTTCTATTTCGTTGAAGGTTCCCTTAGTGATGTCCCATCCCGACGAGATGTACTGGTCCATGTTTGCCTGTAGCTTCTCGACGACGGAAGGATTCTGCGCAGCTACGTCCACCAGTTCGTCGGGATCCTTTTTCCGATCGTAAAGTTGTGCCTGATAGTGTCCCTTGTATTTTTCCCGATTCCAAACGGCGGAATAATTCCACTCCGGGGTGCGCACCGCGCCCACGTAGCCAAATGCGCTGACCACATGGTCGCGACGATTGGTGCGTTCACCGGTGACATAAGGCCACAGATCTTCACCCGTCACGCGTGGCGATGGTTTCAGATTGAGGCGGCCGAGCAGCGTGGGAACGATGTCGAAATGCTGCGTGAAGCCCGCTACTCGCTTGCCTGCATATTGCTTGTTGGGCAGGCGGATCAACAGCGGTACGTGCGTCACCTGCTTGCGGATGCGATCTTCTCCTTTTACGAACTGTCCTTGCTCACCGAGCATCGCGCCATGGTCCGAAGTGAAGACGAAGATGGTGTTCTCCTTCAACCCCAGTTCCTCTGCGGCGGTCAAAACCTGTCCGATCCAATAGTCGACGTTGGATGCCTCGCCTGCATAATTCGCACGTAAACGCTGGAAGCCTTCCGGCGGCACGTGCAGCCGCTGGTATGGCGGTTCCGGCCAGCTATGCGGTCCAGGATCTTTCAAGTATTTTTCCAGGAAGTAGTCGGGCGGATCCCAAGGCTCGTGTGGATCGAACGACTCTACGTGAAGGAGGAACGGCCCCTGGTCGTGGTTTTCCTTCAGCCATCGCACCGCGTCTTTCGCAGTTTGCTCGACGATGGAGTCGCCATACTGCAGCCAGCGCTTGCGGTTGGCCGTATAGCGATTCAAGAAGGTGAGAAGGCCAGGATTGCTCTGCTGCGCCTCCTTCAAATACTCCGCAGGGTAGAGCCGGCTGAAATCGGGCACTGCGCGCGGCGGCTGTGCGTAATAATCGGTCTCCTGGCCCCGAATCCACTCCCAATACGTATACCCGCGATGGAAATTGCGCCCAGGCCGCTGCAGGTGAGGCAGATCCGCGATAAGCGCCGTCACATAGCCGGCCTCCACCAGCGTCTCGGCGAGGGTGACATCCTCGTTGTACAGATGATGCCAACCGGGGGACGCGCCAGGTCCGGTTTCGTGCTGGAAGAAGGCGTGCGTGGGAACGATGCGGCGGCCCGTGTTGAGCACGCGCCTCGTGGGAATGGTGGGCATGCCCTCGGGATGCAGGTCCTCAAAGATAATCGACTCTTCGGCCAGCCGATTCAGGTGCGGGGTTTCTACCCATTGGCTGCCATATGCTGCCAGATTATCCGCGCGAAACGTATCCGCGACGATTAGCACCACGTTGAGATTGTTCCCTTGCTGCTTGGGGGGCCGCTCCCAATGCGAGCCGCAGCTCTCGGAACCGGTGGCTGCGCGGGCGTTTGGAATCGCGAGATTGGCGGCGCCCGCGAAAGCCGCGCCAGTCTTCAGCAGATCTCTTCGTGTGGTTTTGCCCATCCGTGTTCCTCCCTGCTTCTCCACTTGCGATAATCTATTATGTCTATAGACATTATAATGTTTCCTGTTGTTTGTCAACCAGACGAAACCCCGGGGCGACAAATGTCGGGAGTACTAGGCCTACCGTAGAACATTTTCGATAGAGACGGGGGCGAATCGCCTTGACAGGGGCAATCAGTTGAGTAATTCTATCTAGTATTGGCCAATATGACACGCACCACGATTCCGTCATTGTTCCGTCTGGCGACCTCTGCGGGTGTTCTGCTGATTCCCTCGCACCTGGCCGCGGCGGAGGCCGGCGCAATGGTGATCGTAGCGGACAGCCGTCACCTTACCGGCCTGACAGCCTGGTGGGTCAACATATACAACGAAAGCCATTTTTATTTCGCACTGCTGACGATTGTGACTATTCCGCTGATGGGCGCCATCCTGGGCGGCGTGGCCGACCTGCTCCTACGGCGCATCGGAATCGACCTGAAGTCCAGGGCGTTGCGCGAGGGCTAGCGGCCTGATCTTTTGATTTGAGGTGATTGAATGAGTTGGTTTTACGTGCTCCTGCCGATTGCCGGAGTTCACGTGTGGTGGCCCGGCCTGGTGATCCTGGGCCTGAGCGTCGGAATCATCGGAGGCTTTTTTGGCATGGGTGGCGCCTGGATGGTCACGCCGGCCCTGAATGTCCTCGGTCTTCCGATGGCCTTCGCGATCGGCACCGACATTACCCATATGGCGGGGAAATCGCTGATCTCCACCATGCGGCATGCCAAATTCGGCAACGTCGATTACAAGCTCTCGCTGATCATGGTCTTCGGCACGGTGGGCGGCCTGGAGATCGGCGCGCGCAACATTATGTGGCTCGAGCGCATCGGCAAGATCGATTTTTATGTTCGCTGCGGTTACCTGGTTCTGCTGACCGGAATCGCCTGGCTGGTGTTTGCGGACGTCCTGAAGCGGCGAAACAAAGATCGCGCCGCCCGGGCCGCGGGCCGGAGCGTGGATCAACTGGCTACCGGCATCGAGTGGTACAAGACCTTGCAACAAATCAATATCCCGCCGGTGGTCAACTTTCCCAAGGCTGGGATTCGCTGCTCGGTATGGCTGCCCGTGGGCGTCGCATTCGTAACCGGATGGCTGGCCGGCGTACTGGGTATCGGCGGCGGGTTGATCCGCATGCCGTCTCTGATCTATCTGATCGGCTGCCCCACACATGTGGCGGTCGGCACCGATCTTTTTGAAATCGCCGTGTCCGGGCTGTATGGCGCGGCGACGTACAGTTACAAGGGACGCGTGGAACTGTGGGCGGCGATGATCATGCTGACTGGGGCGGCCGTGGGCGCGCAGATCGGCGCGGTGGCGACAAAATACGTGAAGGGCTACGGTATCCGCATCTTCTTCGGATGTGCCGTGATCGGCTGCGACGTATCCATTCTGATGAAGATTATCGCGGCGGCTTACCCCAGGTTCCGGTCAGTGCTGGACGTATCCGCGACCATCCTCATTCTCGGGCTGGTCTCGCTGCTATCGCTGTTTATCGTGATGAAGTTCGTCATGGGCGTGCGGGAAGAGTTGGCTCTGCAAAGAGAGGCGGTAGTGGTTGCGTAGGTCTACCTTGGGTGCCATCGCGGCCGCGCTGGCGCTATCGGGCTGCGGCCCTCCGGGCCATGTGGAGCAGGGCAGGGTGATCGTTTATAATCCGCAAGCGCGACAGGTGACCTTGATCCTGGAGGCCGCCACGCGATCGAGCCCCGGGATTCTGCCTCCCGTGACCATTGAGACTCCCGCAGATCCCAACGAAATGGGCCCCGCGCCGGCGGCCGGCGGTCTGATGCTAGTGGATGCCAGGAACCGGCGCATCGTCATTTACGATCGGGGCAGGCAAGCCTTCCGGACCATTGCGTATACGCCCGTCGAAGAGCGCCATGATGTTGCCAAGAGTCCAGGGCCCGCGGTGGTGGATCGCGCCAGGAAAACCATTACGCTCTACGCGGCAAAGGATCGCACGCTCATTACATTCGCCGCCTCGGACGACCTTTTGGCCATGCCCGGCGATACCTGGCGGGCGGGGGACGTGATTCGTTTTTACTACAAGGACCCGGGCCGGGCGCTACGATTGATGAACGTGACACAGACGGATCTGTCCAAGGCAAGCGGGTAACAAACAGGCGGGTCATGCCTGTGCCACCTGACCTATGTGGTTATTCCGGCGCGAAAGGGACCAGCAGGACGGCGCCAGTCCGGGCCCGGACCGTGTGCGCGCGAAGTACGCGAGTTTTCGCGATCTTCTGGCAATGAACAACGAGTCGTTGGAGCTATTGGCCGGGCTGCAGGACGATTTGCGATATGTCCCTCCCGGCCCGGAGGTGCTGGCCGGCCGCATCGGCACGATTTTCGACCGGATTCGCGGCGTCGTGGGATCGCTGGAGCGGCTCACCGGCCTTTCGCAACGCATCCTGGCCGCGGCGATTGAAACGCAGCAAAGCGAAATCGAGCGCTATTCGAGCAATCTGGCGGAGCGCCCCAAGCCGAGGCTCGCCGTGCCGCTTTCGGAACTCGACGCGAGTTCGGAAAACGATGCGGGCAGCAAGGCTGCCGTGCTCGGCGAGATCCGCAACCGGCTGGGCCTGCCGGTGCCCAACGGCTTTGTTCTGACCACGGAAGCGTACCGGCAATACTGCGGAATCCCGCTGTGGGAGAAGATCCGCGACGCGACGCGCAACCTGGACCTGAACGATGTCGAGGCCGTGCGGCGCGTGTCGGAGTTCCTCACGCAATGCGCCATGGAGTCCGCACTGCCCCAGGCCATCGAAGAGGGAATAAACGCTGGTGTCGCGGCGTTGCTCGGACCCGGCGAGGCGCTGGCGGTGCGTTCCAGCGCCCGCGGCGAGGGTAACGCACGATCCTATGCCGGCCTGTTTCTCAGCCTCTTGAATGTGCCGGCTGGACAGTCGGTGGATGCTTACCGGCGCGTGATTGCGGCCAGATTCCGCGAGCGGGCGCTGCTCTACCGGTTATCCGCGGGCCTGCTGGAGGTGGACACGCCGATGGCGGCGCTGTTCGTCAAGATGATTCCCGCGCGCGCCGCCGGCATCATGTACACGCGAGACCCGGCCAATCCGAAGAGCAAGAATCTGTGGATCACCGCCACACGGGGTTTGGGGCTGGGAATCGCCAGCGGTCGCAATCCCGCCGATCTCTTCCTGGTGACGCGGTCACGGCCGCATGCCGTGGTCGAGCGCAACATCGTCCCGAAGGAAGAAGAAGTTGTATTGCAAGAGGAAGGCATCGCCACCGTGCCGCTGGCGGAGGCGGCGCAGCGGCAGCCCAGCTTGCCGGATGTTTATTTGCACACCCTGGCCGATTGGGCGATGCACATCGAGCGGCATTTCCGCGCGCCACAGGATATCGAATGGGTACTCGATCCGGATGGCGCGCTGTGGATCGTGCAGTCGCGCCCGTTGGCGAATGCCGGCGCCGGGCGCGCCAAGCTGCGTTCACTTCCCAAGACCGAACCGCGGCTGGCGGGCGGCCGGACCGTGTATCCCGGCCGAACTTCAGGCAAAGTGTTTCTAGCTGACGAGATTCAAAACATTGGCGCGACTCCCGCGGGCGCGGTGGTCTTCATCCGCAAGCCTTCGCCGGAAATTGTGGGCGTGCTTCCACGGATCGCCGGGCTGGTGGCCGAGTGGGGCAATGTCGCCGGACACGCCGCAACGCTGCTGCGAGAGTTCCAGATTCCATCCGTATTTCAAATGACTGGCGCCTTCGACCGCCTGGCAAGCGGCGATGAAGTGAGTCTCGATGCGGTGCAGGCGCGCGTCTATCCAGGTATCCTGTGGCCGCCCGTCCATAGGCAGACTTCCATCGTGGAGCGTTACTCCGACCGGTCTGGCGATCCGATCGCCACGCGGCTGCTGACGCTCAACCTGCAGGATCCGGCGGCCGATACCTTCCGCCCTTCGGGCTGCCGATCCGGGCACGACGTGCTGCGCTATTGCCACGAGAAAGCCATCGCGACGATGTTCGAGGTAAACGACCGGGAGTTGGAACGCGGCGGCGCCCAATCGTTCCGAAAACTGGAGACGCCCCTGCCGCTAAACCTGTCGGTGATCGATCTGGGCGGAGGACTGGCGCTGCCGGACCCCGGGAAACGATCCGTTACGCCCGACCAGATTGTGTCCAGGCCGTTTCAGGCTTTGTGGCAAGGCATCAGCCACCCGGAAGTCACCTGGACCCGTCGCATGCCGGCCAGCTTTGGCGATCTCGCGTCGGTTCTGGCGGCCACGTTTACACCGCGCGGGGGCATCGGGCGTCCCCTGGGCCAGGAAAGCCACCTGCTGGTAGCCGAGGAGTACATGAACCTGAACTCACGCTTGGCATATCACTACAGCCTGGTGGATGCCTGTTTATCCGATACTCCGGGCGAGAACTATATTTCCTTTCGATTCGAGGGCGGCGGAGCGCCCCACGGCCGCAGAAGCCTGCGCGCCTGTTTCCTGGAGAAATGTCTGTTGCATTATGGATTTCACGTGGATCGCCGCGGCGATCTGGTGAACGCGTGGTTCCGCAAAGCGCCGGCCGATCAAACCGGGGAGCGTCTCGATCTTCTGGGCCGGCTGCTGGCGTGTTCCAGCCAGCTTGACATGTACATGACCAGCCGGGAGGTAATGAACTGGTTCGCGGAGCAATTCATTTCGGGGAACTACGCGTTCCGCCAGCAGGGCTAACATGGAGAAGTTCGAACAAGCTATGGCGATCCTGGGCCTGACCATGGGCCTCTGTATCATGTGGTTGGGATATAGCGATCTGTTCGAGGCTTCTCCAGCCATCACCGCGCCCGCGCGTCATGCGGGCGCGGCGCACCTGTCGGGATTCGACATAAGCTCCGCAACGGTGTCGGGCGGCAACTCCATTCAGGCCAGGCTCACATTCAGCGATTTCACTCCTATGGAGGGGGCTGTCGTGGAAATGACCAGCACGGATCCATCCGCGGTCACCGTGTCCGACGTGGCGGTGCCTGCCGCCAGCAAGGCTTGGAACTTCCGGATTCTCACCAACCCGATTCACAAAGCTGGCAACGTGATCGTCACCGCGCGTCACCGTGGCATCACGAAGAGCGTAATGGTGAAGGTACAACAACTCTCGCCGGTGAGGGCTAAGTGACGGAGCGGGACGCGTGAGTTTCAAGTCATTGCGGAAGTCTCGGCCTCAGCAATCCGTACAGCCAGGTTCCTGCCAGTGCGCTGCCAATGGCGACAACCATTACCGTCATGCCATTGCCTACCAGCGCGAAGAGTGGCCCCGGACAGGCTCCCGTGAGCGCCCAACCCAAGCCGAAGATCGTGCCGCCCACTGCGTAGCGAATGCCGCGCCCCAGCTTCTTGGGTGGAATCGCGATCGGATCGCCGGAGACAGTCTTCAACCGAAGCCTCTTGATTAAGGCGACCGAAGCGGCGGCAACCACAACCGCCGACGCGATGATCTCGTACATACGCGGAGACTGAAAGCGGAACATCTCCTGGATGCGGAACCAGGAAAGCACCTCCGACTTCGTCAGCGTAATCCCGAAGCAAACACCGAGGAGAAGATAAGCCAGCAAGGCGGCCCCGGTCCGGTCCGCCATTTGCCCGGCAGCGTTTGGATCTTTGGCCACTTCGCTGGACATGGTGCTCACAAGGCCAGCGGAAGAATAAAATACGTTGCCAGCAGGCCGCCGGCGAAGAAGCCCACTACGGCTATCAACGATGACATCTGCAAGTCCGCCAGCCCTGAGATGGCATGGCCTGAAGTACAGCCTCCGGCATAAGCCGTGCCGAACCCGACCAGGAAGCCACCCAGAATGACCGAGACAAATCCCTTGCGCGTGAGCAGCGCGGACCACGTGAATATCTCGCGCGGCGCAAGCCCGGAGAAATCGTGAATGCCCAATCTCGCCAGGTCGATCCGGGTCTGCTCCGCAATCGCGACGTTCGGCGATCCCCCCCAGTGCGACGCCAGGAAACCTCCCAACAGAATTCCGGCGGCGAAGAGGAGGTTCCAAAGGCCGATGCGCTTCCAGTCGTAACGAAAATAATCAAGCTTGCCGGGAAGGACGGCGGAACACAGGTGCCGCAGGTTGCTGGAAACGCCAAACAGCCTGTTGCCCACAAGCAAGAGCGCAGGCACGAACAACCCGATCACAGGGCCGGCTACGTACCAGGGCCAGGCGCCGGATACCAAAGCCATCATGACCGACTGCCTCCTTCATCTTTTAGTCTACTTCCCCCATCCAAAGCTGACTAAGCCGCTAGCGCGGCAGGGGGCTCCCGAGACCGGCGTGGACCGTCTTACCGGCGGCGCCCGTGAAGCTTCCTGTAATAGCGTTCCCAGGGCAAGAAGAGAGCGTAACCCACTAAATGCGGCGTAAAATACACGCCCAGCATAAGTGCGATGAACGTCTGCATGACAAGAAGCCCAACCACAGTGAGCACCCGAAGGCGCCGGAAGAATAAGGCGGGCAGCGCCGACAACTCGATCATAACAGTCGCTACCGCCGCAAACTGGCTCAGCCAGGTCGACTGCGCCAGAAAGCCTCCGAGCGCGGGCGGAGGGGTGTGCCTGAAAAGCTCTCCCAACCAGATGGAGCGCATGTTCGCGGCAGTCATCCAGGCGAACCCGCCATTCCGGAGCTTTGCGCAGCCCGCCGCGAAGAACACCAGAAGGAAGAGCGTCTGCGCAAGGCGAACAGGCCAACCATATTGCGCGGAAACTCCCGTCCGCATTTCCCGGCTGCCGCGCAGGGCCCGGTCGACCGACAGCGCATCGGCACAGCGCGATACCGCCAAGATACAGAGGAGTAATACTGGAAATCCGTCGAGATGATGGATCTTTCCGAAGCAGTTAGGCAATCCTAAGAGGAAAAAACCGAGGGCTGCCGCGGTCGGCATGCTGACGCGCGAGACAAATCCGATCGCCGAAGCGAGCAGCGAGACTTTCCATAGGATTTGCAGAATGCCAATCATCGCGACGTTGCGCGGAGGGCCGGAGAGGATGTGGAACAACGAAATGGGCATCCAGAACACCGGCGAAACTTGGGTCCAGCCACGGTCGTCGAGCGGCAGATAGCTCGCAAAGAGCAGACCGTAACTGACCACACGGACCAACGCAAGTTGTTCGGCGGTTTCCGGAGTGAACCAGTAGCGATGCCAGTTTGCCGACGGGTTCATCGCTGGGGCTCAGCTTCGTTCGCGGTCACCTCCGCGATCAATGTTCGCTCCCCAGGTGGTTCCGAGCCTTGCAAACCCGGCCGCAATGCCCAACTCACGGTGTACAAGCGCAATGTGCGGAGGGGTTGGTCGACGGACCGGCGCTGGGCTTTCCCTCGATTGTACAACTGCAGGACATTGCGTAGCGCTTCGTCAAGTTTTTGATTCCCTCCGCGCGCGCCTTGCAAGCGTTGCAGCGCCACGATCAAGCGCGCTTCATCGAATGGCGCAAAATCGCGTTCGCCGCGCAGCTCAATCTCGCCCCGATCCGTCACCCCATAGAGCTGCAGCCAAGACAACTGTTCAGGGTAAAGGAGGGAGTACATGGGGTAACTGCCGAACGGCCAATGCTCCAAGCCGGTAACGATATCGAATCCGGTAACTGCCAGGAAACCTACGATCGCCAGACTCGCGAACCGAACGGGGTGCATGGGTATCGCCAGTTAGGTTATCAGGTATTGAATCTTGAAGCGATGGCTCGCAGTATCGCCGCGCAGGGATCGCGGCCCTCGCTCTTGCGGCCTGCCGTTTGCTGGGATCTTTTCTAAGCGGACGCCCGCATCCGCTAGTTTTGTCGCCGGGCTGCGGCCCTTACCCCCCTGGTAATCCGCGCCGTTGAGGCGCAGACGAAGTCGAGCTACGTATCCCGAACCGCGCGAAATCCGATGTGGCAAGTGGAGAAATCCGGCTCGGTTCCCGTGCGGCCGGCCTCACCGGCGATCTGTTGGTTCGCGGAAGGTATGCTTGGTCGGCAATGCCTTTGCGCAGTTCTCGCCATGCCAGATCGTCCCCCGGTCCCCCTTGCTCGGGCCGATAGGCTTTCAAATCGCGGACATGGTTGAGGGTGGCCTCGCTGGCACGCAGTACGCTGAGGTGGACCCCAAAGGTTGGACAAATTTTGGCCGTCGCTTAGATGGTGCGGCGGGGTGACCAAGAGGCGGCCCGAAGGCCGCCATCCATTCCGGGCTTGAATCGGCGCTCGGGTCGCATC
>Ga0182018_10002051_pt1 | contig 21182 bp, 21 predicted proteins | sample 812P2MmetaG_FD_120490 | JGI IMG/M metagenome (GOLD analysis project Ga0182018, IMG submission 120490) | Permafrost microbial communities from Stordalen Mire, Sweden - 812P2M metaG | ecosystem: Environmental > Terrestrial > Soil > Wetlands > Permafrost | place: Sweden: Stordalen | collected...
ACACCTACGCAACCGTCGAGCTGCGGGATGCCATCAACAAAGGTCAAGTCCCCGGACCGCGTTTGCAGGTGGCCGGTCCCCAACTGAATCCGCGCGCCGCTGGCTATTATCCCGCGCCGTCCGTTGTCACTCCGTTCAGCCAAACCGCTGGCCCCAACGCGTTCCAGCTCTCGGGCGACGTCAACTCTCCATGGTTAGCGCGTGCGGCTGTCCGCGAGCACTCGCACTATGGCGTCGACTGGATCAAAGTTTACGAGACCGAAGATTACGAAGGCGGTGGTTATCCCGACCCCTCCGGCGCTGGTGCCTTCACGCCCGATGGCAAAATGATCAACGTTCCATCGCTCACGCTCGAAGAGAATCAGGCCATCGTCGACGAAGCGCACCGCCGCGGCCTCCGAGTCGCTTGCCACGCCTATGGCGGCGAAGGCTTGCGCAATTGCCTTGAGGCGGGCGTCGACATGCCCATGCACGTGATCGTCGGCGTCACCGGTGCCGAAGGCCTCGACGACGAGACCATCCGCTTGTTCAAGAAGCCCCTTTGGGACGGCACCCAGCGCCCCGTCATGCAAACGCTTTGGGATTTGATCGGCGACATGGAAGCACGCGACCTCAAGGCCTCGGGCGGCCACACCACGCGTTTTCGCCTCACCGAAATGAGCTTCAAACGCCTGGTCGCAGCCGGCGTGAAGGAAGTTTTTGGCAGCGGCGCATATACCAACGGCCACGGCGTGCAAGCCTTCCAGTTCGCCTACTACGTGAAGTGGGGGATGACGCCCGCCCAGGCTTTGCAAATGGCCACCAGCTCCGCGGCCGAAAGCCTCAGCTTTGAATTGGCGAAGCAAGTTGGGAGCGTGGACGCGGGCAAGTACGCCGACTTGATCGCCGTCGCGGGCGACCCGCTCGCCGACATCACCGAGATGCAGCGAGTGAAATTTGTCATGAAAGGTGGAGTGGTTTTTCGAAATGAGATCAAACAATAATATGACCCGGCGATCTTTCGCCGCCGCTGCTGCTGCTGTTGCTATTCCGCTCCGCGCCGCCACCGCGCAGGCCCCCAGCCCGGCGATGAAGCGGCTGAGTTCGTACATGACTGAGGCCGGCACTGGCCCGCTGCCATCGGAAGCCCTGGAAAAGACCAAAGAGCATATCCTCGATACCTTCGCCGCCATGGTCTCCGGTTCCGAGCTCGCGCCCGGCCGTTTCGCGATCAGCTTTGCGCGAGCGCACTCTGCCGAAAAAACAGCAACCGTCGCGGCCTCCGATGTGGTCTGCGGTGCTATCGAGGCCGCCTTCTCTAACGCGATGCTCGCTCATTCAGACGAAACAGACGACTCGCATGCGCCGTCCGAATCGCACCCCGGCGCTTCGGTTGTACCCGCCGCGCTCGCGGCCGGCGAGCAATTCAACATCGATGGCGCTCGATTCTTGCACGCCGTCGCGCTCGGCTACGATGTCGGGACGCGCGTCACCATGACCGTGGGCGTGGGCGCCTTTCAAACCGCGAACCATATCAGCACCCACGCTCTGGCAGGCACGTTCGGTTCGGCTGCCGCTGCCGGTTGCGCCGCAGCTCTGAACGAACAGCAAATGCGCTGGCTGATCGACTACGCATCGCAGCAAGCTTCGGGAATCAAAACCTGGCAGCGCGATACCGATCACATCGAAAAGGCCTTCCTGTTCGCCGGTATGCCCGCGCGCAACGGCGTCACCGCCGCGCTGCTGGTGCAAGCCGGAGCCACGGGCGTCGATGATGTGCTTTCGGGACAAGACAACTTCCTCGCCGATTACGCGCCGCAGGCCGATCCCGCAAAGCTGGCCGCAAACCTGATCAACAAACTCGGTGAACGCTACGAAGTCACCCGCACCAATATCAAGAAATGGACTGTGGGCTCGCCGATTCAAGCCCCGCTCGATGCGCTCGAGATCATTCTCAAACGCCGCCCCTTCGACGCCGATCAAGTGCAGTCGGTCACCGTCCGCGTCGCCTCTAGCGAAGCGGCGATCGTGAGCAACCGCGAGCTGCCGGACATTTGTATGCAGCACATGATCGCGGTCATGCTGCTGGACAAAACGGCAAGCTTCAAAGCCGCGCACGACAAGCCGCGCATGCAGGATCCCGCAGTCCTCAAGCAGCGCGCCAAAGTGCAGCTCATTGGGGACGCCGAACTCGAGCGTCAACTACCCGCCCGCATTGCGATCGTCGAGGTGGTGCTCACGGATGGAACGCATCTCACCGAAACCGTGAAAGCCGTCCGCGGGACCGCCGAAAATCCGATGCCGCGCGACGAGGTGATCACGAAAGCAAGTGAACTAATGACTCCCGTTCTCGGTCCCGATCGCTGCGGCAAACTCATCCAGACCACGCTCGCTCTCGAAAGCCTGAAATCCGTCCGCGAGCTGCGCCCCTTGCTCCAGCGAAGTTGATATACTTTTCGCTTATGCGCAAGAGCTCCGTTGTTCGATTGTTCGCGGCCGTGTTCGCTTTGGGCGCTCTGTTCACCGCCTACACGCAGTTTGGCAACCAGCCCTCGAAGCTGAACACCATCAAATTAAAAGACGACCTGTACGTGATCCACAACGACTTCGTCCCCGGCAACACCACGGCGTTGATAACCAACGACGGCGTCCTGCTGGTGGACGACAAGTTCGACATCGATCACGCCGGCATCCTGGCCGAGCTGAAGAAGATCACCGACAAGCCCGTTAAGTACATCATCAACACGCATCACCACGGCGACCATAGCGGAGGCAACGCCAAGTTCCAAGCCATGGACGCGAAGATTGTCGCGTCCCAGGAAGCTCGCGAGCAAATGGTGATCGCCAACCAGCCTGGCCTTCCCGACATCGTGATCGAACATCACGCGCACATTTTTCTCGGCGGTAAGAACGTGGCGCTCTATCATTACGGCCGCTCGCACACCAATGGCGACGTGGTCGTGCTGTTCCCGGCCGATCGGGTCCTAGCCGCCGGCGACATGTACACCAAGGGCGACGACGTTCCCGAGCTCATCGATTATTCGGGCGGCGGCAGCGCCGTCGAATGGCCCAGCACCCTGCGCTCGGCCCTGCAACTCGACTTCGACACCGTCGTTCCAGGCCACGGACCGATGGCCACCAAACAAGAGATGGCGGCTTACCGCGAAAGCACCATGCGCCTGGTCGCTCGTGTGCGCGAAATGAATCGCGCGAAGAAATCGAAGGTCGACATCGCCATGATGCTTAGGACGGAGTTCCACTGGGCGGACCTGCATCTTGCCCGGGGCCTCAACGGGGTGATCGAAGAAGCTCAGTAATGAAGTACCTCGCCTTACTCCTGGTGTCCGCCGCGCCAATATTCGCGCATCATTCCTTTGCCGCGGAATTCGACGCCAAGAAGCCGGTGACGCTCAAGGGCGCCATCACCCAGCTCGATTGGACCAACCCGCACATCTGGCTTCACATCGATGCCACCGACGACGCCGGCACCGTAACTAAATGGATGTGCGAAGGCGGCAACCCGAATACGTTGATGCGCGCCGGCTGGCGGAAAGACACGGTCAAAGCAGGCGATCAACTGACCATCCAAGGCTTTCGCGCCAAGGACGGAACCAACACCTGCAACACCCGCTCGGTCACGTTTCCCGATGGCAAGCGAGTGTTCGCCGGATCGCAATCCGACGGTGGACCCCAGCAATAATTCATTTGGCCAACTTACTTACCGACCAAATGCTGCACGTCTAAATTATTGCCGTGCTCGTCCTGATTCTCGTTGCAAATGTTTTCCATGATTTCCCAACCGGGCGCGAGCTGCGCGACCTCCCGCACGGTCCATGGTTTCGAGTAAGCGCCGGGATCGTCAATCGTGATCTCGATCACCACCTTCGCTAACTCCGGCCGCGTGAAACGCTCGATGGTGTGAGCCTTGGCCGTTCGCGGATGACCATCGGCGTCCAGCCACACGCGATCGTTCATTCCAACCGTATCCACCACCAGCGCGTCGCCGTCCCAATGGCCGATCGAATCGCCCCACCAGGTTTCGATCACATCTTTATCGTGCGGCCGCCCGTCGAGAAAGACTTGCCGATAGCTGTGAACGTTGCCCTCATAAAGGATGATGAACAGCTTGTCGGTCTGCACAATCTTCCACGGATACGGATTCACGCGCGGCGTCCCCATGGGCAGGCAAAACCCTTCCGGGTCATCCTTGCTTTCGGCATCCATGCGCTCCTTGTAAACCTTAGCGGCCCAAGGCAGCATGGGGACATCGGCGGGATTAAGGTCGCGCGCAATGTTATGTGCGTAGCCCTCTCCGGTTTTGCTGCGCGGATCGCCGGGTCCATAGCCGGGCGCGTGATAGACGCCGGAGAAGTCCACCTTCCCATCTGCCCTGCGAGGCGCTGGCTGGCCCTGGGGTGCGCGCGGGGCCCGGCTGTTCGCGCCAAAGTCTTGACCCGACAGTACGAAAACGGCGGCCGCAGCCACGATCGCGGCTTCGGTGCCGAGGCGCTTGAACATGGCGTCGAAATCTCCTCTGTGTAGCATATCAGCCCGCGGGAAAATTCCGGCCTTAGTACTCTAAACATCCTTGGGCTAGGTGACGATGTTCACTCATTGTGAATCCAAAGGTTGTTCCCTTGCCCCGGCCCAAGCTGCTGAACCCGGCCGGCGGCAACGCCGAGCAGCCCAAGGGATTCCGATTCTCAGTGACTTGGGATACGCTGCTGGCTTTTCCACAGCCTGTGATCGCCGCGCCCTCGCGCGCTCTCCAAGTTGTCGAACCCCCTCCGCGCCGGCCCTCACGTGACGAGGCGGCTTGGGAAATGGTGGTTCCGAAAATGGTGCGGAAATGAAAATGCCGGACGAAATCAAAACCGAGTTGATGGATCAAGCCTTGGATCATTTCTCCGCCGTGATCGCGGACCCCGACAACTCGGCCGCGCATCTCAATCTCGCCATCTGGCTCCAACACGCCGAACGCTGGGACGCGGCCGCCCAGGCATTCCATCGCGCGCTATGTCTGGAGCCACAGCGGGAAGCGGCGCGCATCGGCCTGGGAGCGTGCCTGCTGAAATTGGATCGCATCGAAGACGCGTTGGAAGTATTCAATCACGGCGACGACGCGCCCGGCCCGGCACTGTTCGGCAAAGCCGTGGCGCTGCAACTGCTGCATCGTTTCGATGAAGCCGAAAGCGCGTATGAGATCTTGCTCGAAGCCGGTCCAAATTCCGAAGAGACCCTCGCGAACCTGATCGCCATGAGCGCCGAAACGCGCGACCTGGAAAACATGCGTGAACATTCGCAGAAACTGCTGAGCATTGCGCCGCAATCCGCTGTTGCGCTGCAGGGACTGGCGACCGTGGCGCTGGAGCGCCGCGACAACCACGCCGCCGCGAAATACTGCGATCGCATTGTCGAGCTCGCGCCCGATTGTCTGGAAGGCTGGCACAACTTGCGGATCGCTCTCGATCGTATTCTTTCCGCGTTCACTGTCTCGAAGCCCGCTGCTTCGATCCCGGGGGTAAGGTAGATGGCCCGCTTGCGCGTTCGACTGGAATTGAACCGGCGTACTGCCGGCGTGCCTCTCGACAAACTGGCCAGCGTGGTGGAAGAGACGCGAAAGTTCTTCCACTTGCTGGCCGAGGATGTCCACATCGAGGCCGAGCGCGGCGAGTGGATGGCGTCGGATTTCGATACCGAGTCGCTCAACTTCACCGCGGAATATTCTGGGGCGGTAACCGCCGAACAAGTACATGCGTTCGGCGCGGCGTTCGCTGGCGCCACTTCGCTGCGGCGCGCGACCATCGCACAATTTACCCGCATCGCCGATTTCTTGGGCGAAGACGAATTGGTGGGATTCGGACTGTACCAAGCGGATGCAGAGGCCGAGCCATCGGAGTGGCGGTGCTTGTCCAAGCGCGATGCCCAGCGCTTCGGCCAGGAGATCCAATTGCTGGCGGAAGCGGCCGGCGAATCACAACCCGTGACAGCTCTGGCGGCGGTGATGAACGGCAGTGTTGCGGGGCGGCGTCTGTTCAAGAACCGGCATGAGCGGGAAGAGCTGGCGGCTGATCCATCCAAGATGATCCGCGAAGTGGAATCGAACCTGTCCCGGCGGATCGGGCTGCTGGAAGGCGAACTGGCGGTGCAAACGCGAAAGCTGGAGACGCGGATTGTCACGACGCCGGATTTGAGCGACGAGCGATTCAAGCAACTGTTGTCGGCCATGGAAACGTTTTGGGCGCAAGCTCCCCGGCAGATGCCCCTGCTAACCGCACCTGTGCCGGCCGCACCCACGCCCGCCGCTCCCGCGCCAGTCGAAGCCCCGCTAAGTCCGGCGAAGAAACCGAAGCGCCGCTGGATCGTGGGCGTGGTGATGGCTGCCGCCGCAGTGGCTCTCAGTTTTGCGATTCCGGACTTGCAACGCGAATTGTCGCACTACATGATCGTGGGGACCATGCCAGTCGTCCTGCCGAAGTCTCCCGCCGCGCCGGCGCCGCCAATGGAAACAGCCCGGGCTCTGAAGCCGGACCAGCCAATGCCTGCGAAGCCCAAACCCGTCAAGCCGCCCCAGCGATTTGAAGGGCCGCAGATCGCGCTCGAGATCCCCGCTAATGTGCGGACGAAGGTCCCGGCGGAAGCGCGCGTGCAAGTGATCGTCGCGATCGATGACCTGGGCAATGTGACCAACGCGGAAGTGGCATCGACGATGGGTCAAGGCGCGCCGCTGCTGACCAAAGAGGCCCTTCAGGCGGCATGGCGGTCGCGGTTCCGGCCGGCGCGCGAAGGCGAGCGGGCGGTCGAGAGCCAGATGGTGTTGACCTATTTATTTAAGCCAGACTCCGCCGACTTCTGAGGGCCGGCGCCCGGTCACAATTCCAGGGTGCCAGCAGGGCGGCGACTTGGTGCGCCTGACAGGTAAACTGGTTCCTGTCCGGCATGATTAAAACTCTGATCAAGAAGGCCCTCGGCCACAGAGGCCTCATGATCATCAACACGCGCCGGCATTACGACGAAGACGGTCTCTTCACCGTTCACAACCAGCATTTTCGCCAGCACCCGGTCTTCAAAGCCGCCTATCAACGTGGTATCGAAGCCAACAATAACATCGACCCGCACTTAGAGTGGCGAGTGCACGTGGCTCTCTGGGCTGCCTCCAGTGCCTTGGCAGTGCCGGGGGATTTCGTCGAGTGCGGTGTCAACACCGGGTTCTTGAGCTCGGCCATCATGGGCGGGCTCAATTGGCGGAACGTGGCCAAGCGCTTCTACCTCCTGGACACGTTCGCAGGCCCGGTCCTGTCGCAGTTCTCCGCCGAAGAGATCCAGCGCGGTAGGCGCAAAATGGCACAGGACGGCATGGAGACGGGCGCCTACGAAACCAGCCTCGCCCGTGTGCGCGCCAATTTTGCCGAATGGCCGAATGCACTGGTAGTTCCAGGAGCCGTGCCGGATAGCTTGCCGGCGCTGAACATAGCCAGCGTGGCATTCCTGCATATCGACATGAATTGCGCCTATCCGGAACGTGCCGCGCTCGAGTACTTTTGGAATCGCCTGTCGCCCGGCGCCTTGGTGCTGCTGGACGATTATGCCTACTATGGTTTCGAATACCAGGCCGACGCTATCGACGCGGTCGCCCAATCGCTCGGGTTCAACGTGCTGTCCCTGCCTACCGGCCAAGGCTTGATCGTGAAACGCTAAGGATCCAGGCCACTAAAGTAATTCCTACTCCGGGCCGATAAGTGATTGATGGACCGCCGCTACAATCAGCGCATCACCGCGGACTTGCCGGTGCTGCTCACCCTCCTCGAATCCGAAGAACAAGCGCGCGGAAAGCTGCTCGACCTTTCCGAATCCGGCATTGGCGTTCTGCTGCGGACCGCGGCCGATCCTGGAACGATGGTGAAATTGGAAATCCTCGGGATCATTTTCTACGGGCATGTTGCACATTCCAAACCGGAAGGCGCCGGATTTCGAACCGGGATCTTCGTCGAACCGGCATTGCTGGACGCGTCGAATCTCGTCGAGCTGGTAAACAGCTTCCTGGTCAGCCACGTCGGCTGAACTCAGCTTCAACTCCGATCTGCCCCAATCAGGTGAGTGGGCTCGATCCAACTAGTTCGTGGATTGCAGTAATGCGCGGCGCATCAGCTTGGAATCAAGCTTGCGCTCGATCTGGGCGATCTGCGAGCGCTCCGAGCGCGTGGCGAACGTGGAAGCTGTTCCGGAAGCGCCGGCGCGGCCCGTTCGACCGACGCGATGAATGAAGTCTTCCGGGACTTGCGGAAGATCGTAGTTCACCACGTGCGAGATTCCTTCCACGTGGATGCCGCGAGCGGCGACATCGGTAGCCACCAGCACGCGATAGTCGCCCTCCTGAAAACCGCGCAAGGCGTGAATGCGCTGGCTTTGGCTGCGATTGCCGTGGATCACCGCGGCGTTTACGCCTCCCCGCGCCAGCTTCTTTGACAACTTGTCGGCGCCATGCTTGGTGCGGGCGAAGACCAGGAACGAGCCCGGTTCTTTTCGCAGCATGTTTTCAAGGAGGCCGAGCTTGCAGTCCTGCTCCACTTCATAAAGGTGCAAAGCGATTTTTGCGATCGGCTGGGTTGTGTCGCCAGCTTCCACGCGCACGGCATTGCGAACGTGCGTGTGAACCAGGTGCTGGACCGAGCTTTGAATGGTGGCGGAGAAGAGCAACGTCTGGCGATCGGACGGCATGGCCGCCATGATTTTCGTGACGGTGGGAAGAAAGCCCATGTCGAGCATGCGGTCGGCTTCATCGAGAACCAGCGTGCGGACCTGGCTGAGATTGACGAGCTTGCGCCCGAGGAAATCGAACAGGCGGCCGGGAGTCGCGATGAGAACTTGCGCGCCCTTGCGAATGGCTTGGAGCTGGACTCGCTCGCTGAGCCCACCGACGGCGACGGCGGCGCGAACGCCGGTACCCGCGGCCATTTTGGCGAACACTTCGCTGATCTGGATGGCGAGTTCGCGCGTTGGGGTCAAGATAACGGCCCGAACGCCGGCTTGGGCATTAACGCCGGAGTGCCCGGATTGCGCCGAGATGTGGTGGATGATGGGCAGAACAAACGCGAGCGTTTTGCCGGTGCCGGTTTGCGCGGTGGCGACCAGATCGCGGCCGGCCAGCGCGGGCTCGATGGCCAACTCCTGGATGGGCGTTGGCTGGACGAAACCGTGCTTAGATAGATTGCTCTTAAGCAGAGCAGACAGAGGTAATTCAGTGAAACTTTTCATTTGTAATTTTGCGGAGGGAGAAACGACGAGCCGACTGCCGGTCAAGGGAGAGGGGGATTCGGATCAACTTCCAGTAGTTCTGAGTATAGCACGGTTGGGGATTTGGGATTAGGGGTTGGGGATTAGCTGGGACTCCAGCTCGGCCCAGCGCGCATACAAGTCCTCCACGCGGCGTTGCGCGGCGTGCATTTTGTCGTAGGCTTCGGTGACTCGATCTGGATCGGACGCCGAGGCTTGTAACTCGCGCTGGCAGGCGGCGAGCTCGTGTTCGGCTTCGAGAATCTTCGCTTCCATGCCGTCCCATTCGCGCTGATGCAAATAGGACAGCTTCTTTTTCGGCTCCTCGGTTGGCGTGGCAGGGCGGGGAAGTTTGGGCGCGGGCTTTTCGGAAAGCTGCTCGCCGCGGAAGGCTTCCCACTGTGAGTAGTCGGCGAAAGCGTTGCCTTCGCCGCCGTCGAGGCCGATAACGATGGTCGAGACGCGGTCGAGCATATAGCGATCATGGCTCACCAGCACGATGGCGCCGGGAAAATCGAGCAGGCTATCCTCGAGCACTTCGAGCGTGGGAATGTCGAGATCGTTGGTGGGTTCGTCGAGCAGCAGCACGTCGGCGGTCGCCAGCATCAATCGCGCGATCATGACGCGGGCGCGCTCGCCGCCCGAGAGTTTCGAGACCGGCATTTCGAGCTGCTCTTCCAAAAAGAGAAAGCGCTTGGCCCAGCCCACGACGTGGACGGTACGGTCGCGATAGATCACCATATCGCCTTCCGGGCAAAGCGCGCGGCGTAGGCTGATGTCGGGGTCCAGGTGTGCGCCGCGATCCTGCGCGAAGCTGACGATTTGCAGGCGCTCGGCGCGACGGATCTCGCCTTCATCGGGCGAGAGCTCTCCCGCCAGGAGCTTGAGCAGCGTGGTTTTGCCGCTGCCGTTCGCGCCGACGAGTCCAATGCGCACGCCGGGCGCGAGGGTGAGGCTCAGATTTCGGAACAGCCGCCGGCCACCGAGCGTTTTTCCGATAGCTTCGGCTTCAATCAAGCGCTTGGTCTTGCGATCGGACGCGGTGAAATCGATCTTGGCAGTTCCGCCGCGGCTGCGTTGAGTGGCGGCGGAGAACTCATCGATGAGACGGCCGGCGGAATCGATACGCGCGCGTGATTTGCCGGTGCGAGCTTTCGGTCCCCGGCGCAGCCACTCAATCTCGCGGCGCACTTTGGTGGCAAGGGCGTCTGTCTGCTTCTTCTGAGCTTCGAGAAAGTCCTCGCGCTTTTCCAGGAACTCGCTGTAGTTCCCCTTCACCTGGAACGCGCTGCCGGGATAAATCCGGTTGATTTCCAGCATGTGGGTTGCGACGCGCTCGAGAAAGTAGCGATCGTGCGTGACCACCAAACAAGCGCCCGCGGCCTGGATGGCCGATTCAAGCCAGAGGATGCCTTCGAGGTCCAGGTGATTGGTGGGTTCGTCGAGCAGCAGCACATCGGGCGCGGCGATCAGCGCGGCCGCGATGGAAAGGCGCTTTTTCCAGCCGCCCGAGAGCGCTGCGGCGGGCGTGGTGCGATCCGTGAATTCGGCCCGGCCGAGCATGAGCTCGATGCGCCCTAGCTTCTCTTCTGCATCCAACGGCAACCCGACAAGAGCGGCGGTCAGCACGGAAACGACGGTGTCGCTGGGAGCAAAAAGCGAATCTTGCGGGACGTACGCGAGCCTGGTTTGCTTGCGCAGGGCGCGGGTCCCGGAGTCGGGCGCTTCCCTGCCGGCCAGGATTTCGAGCAAGGTGGTTTTGCCGCTGCCATTGGGGCCGATGAGACCGGTGCGATCGCCATCGGACAGGCTCAGCGAAAGATCCTCGAACAGAGGCCGCGCGCCAAAGGATTTGCTCAGAGCGGAACCGCTCAATAGAACACCCATCTTCTCCAGCATGGCATGATGATTCGCATGGGCGTATCGCGCCGGGATGTTTTGGCTGCATTAAGCGGGTCAATAATGACTGGCTCCATAGTTGCAAGCGCCGCGACGTCGGAAGAGCGTCGAATCGCGATCACGATGGATGATTTGCGATGGCAGGACATTCCCGCGGCCATGCGGAAGGATGCGGACCAGCGGCTGCGCGCGGCGCTCGACCGGCACAAGGTGAAGGCCGCGCTATTCGTTATCGGAGAGAATGGCGATACGCCGGAAGGGCGCGCGATCCTGCGGGAGTGGAGCGGGCGCGGGCACATGATCGGCAACCACACCTGGTCGCATCGTTGGTATGACAAGATGCCGGAGGAGCAATTCGGAGCCGACATACTTCGATGCGACGCCTTCGTGCGCCAGTTTCCAACGTTTCGGCCCTACTTGCGTTTCCCGATGCTGAAGGAAGGCGGCACGCGCGAGCGCCGCGATTGGATGCGCGCATTCTTGAAGGCGCACGGATACCGGAATGGCGCGGTGACCATCGATGCGTCGGATTGGTATTACGACCAGCGCCTCAGAAAATGTATGAAGGAACGCGCGAAGTTCGACGTGAACCTTTTCCGCGAGCCTTACCTGGCGCATCTTTGGGATCGGGCGACATATTATGACCGGCTGGCGCGCGAGGTGCTGGGCCGCGGCATCCCGCATACCATCCTGCTGCACTACAACGTCTTGAATTCGTATTTCCTGGGCGATGCGATGGACATGTTCCGCATGCGGGGCTGGCAGTTGGTGGATGCCGAGCGCGCGTTCCAAGATGAAGTGTTCACGCGCCAACCGGACACCGCGCCGGCGGGCGAGAGCCTGGTGTGGGCGCTGGCAAAGGAAACGGGCCGCTACGATTCCGTGCTGCGCTATCCGGGCGAGGATGACGTGTACGAGAAGCCGATCCTCGATCGGTTGGGTTTGTAGGCGGTTGGTTGCTGGTTGTCGGTGGCTGGTGACTGGGAATTTGAGCATCGGCCGAGGTGTTCATATACGGGATTCGCTGCGTTTGGTAATTTCACTTTTTGAGGAACTCGCGCATAACGGAGCGCGGCACGATCCCTTCAAGCCAGAAATAGCATTTGGGATCGGGCGAGAGGGTGGAGTTGGGACGTAAGTGGAAGGAGCGGCGGGAAAAAGAATTGTCGCTGCTGCGATAACGAAATATGGTCGCGACCGGGCATGGTAGCCGCGGGAACTTCATCGGAGAGCAGAGAGCGCCGTCAGTCCGGGGCCCTGCCTGTGCCGCACACGAGGACTACGCGCCCGCAGCTCAGTAACACCGGGGACCGGCTCCCTTGGCCCTTAACAGGGTAACCATATAGTTGACAACTCACGGCAACGACCTTGCATGGTAGACTTGGCGCGTGGCAACGCCGAGCCCTAGCATGACCTACGATGCCAGAGCGGTTGCTAATTATTTTCTAGAACTCGGGAACGCTGAAAGTATACGCATCACTCCCATGGCGATGCAGAAATTTGTGTATTTTGCACATGGGTGGATGCTGGGAGTATACGAGCGTCCGCTTATCAGTCAGAGGATAGAGGCGTGGGACTATGGTCCAGTTATTTCCGACCTCTATCATGCGTTCAAGCAGTTTGGCAACCAGCCCATCACGGAACCGGCGAAAGTGTTCCAAATTGCAGGCACCACCATTCGGGTAACTCATCCTGGAATCCCAAAGTACCAAGATCCAAAGGTTACGGATCTACTGGGCAGGGTTTGGGAAGCCTATAAGCACTTCACGGCAATTCAGCTTTCCAATATGACGCACGCTCCCGACTCTCCGTGGAGCACAGCGCGGAAAAATAACCAGCCTTTCATTGACGATGATTTGATAAAGAGATACTTCTCTGCCCTACCAAGATGAGTGCTCCCGAACTACCGCCGCAGGACAAATTGGCCCGTGGCCTAGCGGAGGCAGCGAGTGAGACGGTAAGCAACGAGCCAGACCCAAACACTCTAAGGGAAAAGGCGGATCTCGAAAAGGTAAGGTATGGGGCGCAGACAGAGGGTCAGAAGCAGGACATCAAAGAGCGGAAGAAGTACGCGCGGCTTTTCTTCTATCTTTCTTGCGCTTGGCTAGTCGCGATCGTAGCGATAATTATGCTTCAGGGGTTTGGCTACTCGTTTTGGGGAGCACCATTCAAATTGTCGGACAGCATTGTGCTGGCTATGATTGGGTCAACCACAGCAAACGTCCTCGGGATTTTATACATCGTTGCGAAGTACCTCTTCCCGAATCGCGGGAGGGATGACGACAATACAGCGGACCACGCCTGAATGACCACAGGTCAGGAAGTCTTCTTCGCCCGCTTCTTTTCGCCGGCGCGTTTCAGCCGCGCTTCCTTCGTCAGCAGATCCTTTTTGGACACGGTAAGCACCATACTGAGAGCGTTGCTCATTCGTTCGGCGTCTGTGTTGCCCGGTACCTGCGGTGCTGGTTGTGGTTTGCTCATCCTACAGACATCATAACGCCAGTGTTTTGTCTCACTGGCGACGTTTCCAGATCCAAAAGCCGACGTATGGGAAGGCGGTCTCCAGCTTCCACGTGATCCACTGAAGTGCTCGTACAACCCAACCAAGTGGAATAAACCGCTTCATGTACATCTCTGGACACCCGTACTCGGCTTTTCTCAATGCTCCCTGCGGGGTCAGCACGCGACCGCCATAGGACTCCAGCGCGTCCAATGTAAAATGCTTAATGTCTTCTGCCCCGCCGCATTTGCTCGTCCAAGCTCCGTCTCGTCGTAGTCGAGCCATATGTTTAGGCTCCTGGTTAAGTTCGTACAAAGCAACTTTGTCGAACCAAAGCTCGGGGCGCGAGCTATCGCATGTCTGATATCCAAATCCACGAAACGCGCGGATAAATGCGGCGCGAGTTACGATACGCGGACTCCAGAAAGGCCAGTCAGAATCAGCCTGTGGCCAAAGAAAATGATGGGTATCGTTAGCGGCCCACGCTATGCAATTGTATGCGCCAGGGGTTGGCGGGTAGTCGGTCCGCTCACTGGTTTTTTCGTACCCAGCAACGGAGAGTTTGTCGAACATGCGCTCAAGATGTGGAAGACCTGACAGACTAAATCAACCCTTTCAGCCGGCCCCAGCGAAGCCATGCCTCGGTCATTAAACGATAGTTTCCCATATCCTTGGGATCGAACGGACGCAATCCGGTAATAGCGGCAAGAGCGGGGAACCAAAATCTTTTATTGCGATCAAGATCGTTCAAAAGATGCGGAACAACGTCCATTCCCATATCAATTATCTGCTGATAGCTAGAATCGTTGATCAAGTCCGTTACCGAAGAAATATGGTCGGTGTCGGAAGACCATTTATTCGCGAGCCGTGCGAATCGCTCTCCGGGTAATTCCTGCGGGGCATGTGTGACAGCGCCCGCGTCCGCATGTGCCCACATTTCTGCGATCGCCCGATAGGATTCTCCCTTTGTCCTTCCCAGCCAGTGGTGTACTCGCTCAATGGTGCCTCGGTGAATTGCACCACCTATCCATTCGCTTTGGCTGACATGCGTGACTCCAGAACAGAAGTCTGCATCAATATCCATTACGTCGATTCTCCAATCAACCTAACATCACTCTTAACCATGCCCCTTAGAGTCTTGGCCTTTGCTTCTGCTCGGATTATGACTTCTTTCAGCTCCGATAGATCATCACCATCCAGGAGTACATAAAAATCGTGATCGCCTCTCCTGCCAGAAAGATGAAACGCTATTTTCAGATTGTGCATGATCAGCGCCGCGACGGGACCTTTCTCGATTTGCGCCCCAAACACCGGGCGCACGTCCGTCAAAATACGAGCGTGACAAAAAACATGCTCACTCTCTGCACGTAGATCGCCCACTTTCGAGAGCATGGCGAACATTTCGGCACCTAAGAGGACAGAAAGCTTTTCCTTGAATGTTTCGCGTTCGCTGGGCTCCAACCGCAAGTCGGGATCGGGGAGCGCCTCCAAGGCATTCGCCACCCCCTCAGTAAACTCATCTGAAGACATGTCCTGTCCGGACTGCACCACGTACATCGACGTGAGCGCTTCAGATATCTTCCTGTAATCCTCTTCCGTGATTTCCGGGGGAGAAACAGATCCTATTGCGGTGACAATAACCGAACTAGCCTTAGGCGGACGGTCGTGGTACACGACCGCATCCAAAGCTGCTCTTATCGCACGAACGGTCTCGATGTCGAGCTTGGTAATTCTGGACACTCCGACTTGGTATCGCTCTGGGATCGAAACATTTGCCATGTTGGTCCGCCTATCCTCCCGTTCAAGTAGGTTATCATCTCACGTCTTGGGTCAACTTCCGGCGCAGCTGCGTTTGCCACGCCGCTGTCGCCTAAATCGGAGCAGGGGAAGTCGATTCCAAATTCGACCCAGGAGTAATCTTGCCGGTCAGTTGATCGAACGTGAGGCGTTTACCGACAACTCCAGAAACGGCCACGCTGAAACGCTCACCATCGGTCATCTTGCGATTATTGAATCGGAACGACTGCTCATCGAGGTATCGGAACAAGTGGAACGGTTCCACGCTCACGTAGGTTCCGCTAAGGCCACGCTTCAGTAAAGACCAGAAATTTTCCAAACCGTTCGTGTGAACGTTGCCATCCACGTACTGTACGGCGTGATCGACCACCTGATGCGCGTACCGGCCTTCCAATCCTTCATATGAGAGAAGGAAGTCGGTGTAAAGAGCCGAACCAGCCTCTACATGCTTGTGCACCTCAGCCTGAAGAGTTTTCTTTTTGCGATTTTCTACTACGCTAGTCCGGACTTTGCTGGTTCCATCTTTGCCGCGTTCCAGAATTCCCATGACGGCGGTTTTGTCTCTCCCGCCCGTGCCCGTTATGCGGCGGCGGCGTTGCGCTACATGCATGTTCCGAGCCTTGCCGCCGATGAATGTCTCATCTGCCTCGACATGGCCCGAAAACTTATCAGGCGTCGCCATGCCGAGCGCAACACGAATGCGATGATCCATGAACCAAGCAGTCTTCTGTGTTACGCCAGTAGCGCGCGCGATCTCATAGGAACTCACGCCGTTTTTGCAGTTCACAACCTGCCACATGGCCAGCAACCATTTGTCGAGACCCAGTGGGCTATCTTCAAAGATCGTGCCAGTCTTCGCGGTGAACTGTCTCAGCGCGTGCTTGCTACCACACTGCCAGCGGTTGTACTTCGGTTGAAATAGAACCTTTGTTCCGCCGCAACGCGGGCAGACAACGCCATTGGGCCAGCGATGCTTTACCAAGTACTCTCGGCAATTGTCAGGGCTATCGAAGAAGAGGATTACTTCCTGAAGAGTGTTCGGTTCCATGCTTAAATCTTAACTCAAAACCGGTGAGTTGTCAACTATATTGTTACCCTTAACAGGGCATAGGGCATGCGGTCGCAGCTCGGCAAGCGGTTATTGCAGCGCACCGCTAGCGCTCCCAGCGGCGGCGGTTGATACGGGCGTCGACTTGCCATCGGGCGTGCGCGAATACTGCTTGAACCAGCTCATCATATATAACTGCGTGCGAATGAAATTGGACGGCTTCGAGCCAGTCCCGTGGTATTCGCCCTCGAATTGCAGCAGTTTCACGGGCACGCCGCGAACCTTCAGCGCCGCGTAGTATTCCTCGGTTTGCGGCATGGGCGTGCGGCGGTCGAGCACTCCGGTCATCAGAAGCGTCGGCGTGGTCACTTTGCCCACCGTCATTACCGAAGAATGAGCGAGCCAATCGCTCGGGTCTTCCCAGAACGGCTTCTGGAAAAAGCTGTAGGTGAAGAGCGGAATGTCGGTGTTCCCGCTCATGCTCAGCCAGTCGATCACCGGGCAGCGCACGGCGGCCGCTGCGAAACGGTCGGTGTGGCCGATCACCCAGCTCGAAAGTACTCCGCCGCCGCTGCAGCCGGAGACATACATGTGCGTGGTGTCGATGAAGCCTTTGGCGACGGTGGCGTCCACGCCGGCCATCAGGTCGTCGTAGTCGGGCCCTGGATAATTGTGGTCGATGCCGCCGGAGAAGGCCGTGCCATATCCGGTGCTGCCGCGCGGGTTCAAGTAGACAACCACGAAATCGTTAGCGGCGAAATTCTGAAACATGTAGTTGAAAGCCACGCTATACATGGAAAATGGTCCGCCGTGGATTTCGAGGATGAGCGGATACTTCTTCGTCGCGTCGAAGTCGGGCGGCTTCACAACCCAGCCCTGGACTTTGGCACTGCCGCTGGAAGTGAAGTTGATTTCCTCCGTTTTCGCCAGGTGCTTGCCGCTCAGCAGGCCTGCGTTGACGCTGGTGAGCTTCGCTATCTCTCCTGGGCGGCGCAGGTTGTAGCGCACCACGTCGGGCGGGTTGTCTGGATCGGACTCGGTGCCAACCGCCATTAGGTCGCTGGAGGTTGAATCCATGGTCAGCACATGAGGGCCAGTGGTGACGGGCTTCACGCCGCCGCCCGCAAGGGGTACGAACTGGACGTTGCGGGAGCCGTGATCCTCGGCGTCGAAATAAATGGAGGCCGAATCGGGCGACCAGTGCAGATTCACCGGATCGCGGTCATAGTCGCCGCTGATCTTCCGCATTTCTCCGCCCTGGAACGGGATCACATACAGGTCCGCCACCGAGTGCGTGCGCTTGGATTCCGGGTAACCGGTGAAGGCTACGGTCTTGCCGTCGGGCGAAACGGCGGGGCGACTCCAGGAGCCGGGTTTTGCGACGAGTTCGCGAATGGCGCCGGACGCGATGTCGGCCACCAGCAGTTCCGAGATTTGATACTGCCGATCGATTTCCGTGCTTCGTTCCGCTTCGAACACGATCGCTTTGCTGTCGGGTGTCCAGTCCAAGGGCACGGCGGCGCGCAATTCACCGGCGCCCGCGGTCCACTGGCCGGTAGTGATCTGGCGAGGTGCGCCGCCATCGGCCGAGACGATGAACAGATGAATATGCCCGTCTTCGAGGAAACCAACCTGATCCTGGCGGTAGTGCAGCGTTTCCACTACACGCGGCGAGCCGGTCCACTTGGCGCCTTGGGGCGCGGTCGGCAGGCTGATATTCCAAGTGTCCTTCTCCGGCACGAACATGGAGAACGCGATGGACTTGCCGTCCGGCGACCAGCGCGCGTCTGCGACCTTGTCGGTGGCGTGAGTGATCTGCGTAGCGGGTCCATCGGCATCGATCCAGCGGACAAAGATCTGCGGGCCGCGCGGCTCTCCATCCGCTATATAGAGGATGCGTTTCCCGTCGGACGACCAGCGCGGATCAGAGCCCTTGGTAAGGAAGCGATGCTGGCTGCCATCGGCGTTCATGATCCAGAGCGAGGAATCCCAGCGGTCCTCGATCTTGTTGGCCTGTTGGCGGGTGTAGACGATGTGCGCGCCGTCGGGCGAAATCTGTGCATTGCTCAAGCGCTCGAAGTCAAAGTAATGATCGTTGGTCAAACGCGTAGCGGAAGGGGTCTCCTGGGAGACGGTGGTGAAAGCGGCCAATAGTAGAAAGGCCGCCAGCGCGACAAGACGGGTCTTCATGGGACACCTCGGAAGAGATTTCGGGGTTAGTATAGCAATGATTGGGTGTCGCCTAAGGAAACGGCCCGCGGGCGACCAGCCCGAAAATCATAGCGGCGCGGCTACCTTGAGGCTCGCGGCCCCTCCAGGCTCGCTACGAGATGGGTGTGGTGATACTTGTGCGCCAGGTCCAGCGCTGTCAGACCTTCCTTGGTGCGCGCGCTGGTCCGGGCGCCGGATTTGATCAGCAGGTCGACTATCGCCGAATCGCCAAAGTCGATCGAAGCCGCGTAGAGCAGCGGCGTCATCCCTCTCTTATCGACGTGATTCACGTCAGCGCCGCGTTTGATCAACAGGCGCGCCATTTCGGCGCGGTTTCCGATAGCAGCCCACGAGAGAACGGTGATTCCGTCGTCATCGGCTTCGTCCACCTGACCGCCGGCGTCCAGCAACGCGCGGACGGAATCGGTCCGATGCGTGGTCGCCAGCGCCAACAGAGGCGTGATCGGACCCAGGCCGAGGAAAGTCATCTTGTCGTCCACCCGGTCCCCCTCTTTGTGGAGACGGGCGATGATTTCGGAGTTGCCGGAAAAAGCGGCGAGCATGATTGGGAAAGCGTTGAACAATGGCGAGCCCTGGCCTTTGGGCAGCCGCACTTTGGCGCCGTGATCCAGCAACAGATTCATGGCTGCGCTGGAACCGGGATATTGCGCCGCAACCAACAGCGCGGAGTATCGATTCTTAGCACGGGCGTCGGCGTTCGCGCCGCGATCGATCAACAGCTTCATTTTGTCGACGTCCGGTGCGGCCAGCATCAGGGCCGTGACGCCGCCCGCTTTGGTGGCAGAGTTCGGATCGAACCCCCCGTCGAGCAGCTTCTTCACATCGGCAGTGCTGCCGAACAGCAGCGTTTCGGCCCACGGCTCGATGGCCGCGGCTCCGCTTCCTTGAGAAACGGCTGAGTGGGTTTTGCGGGGCCGAGCGCAGTGGCCAGCGCCATCACGGACAGGCTCGCACCCGCCGTAGAGATAAATTGATCATGGCCGTAGGGGTGGCCGGTCTCGAAATACGCCGGGCTCACTGGCGCCGGCGGATGGAGTCGCGATACCACGTGCCAGGTGCCATCGGGGGCCTGCGTGTTCAACAGATATGCGATGCCGCGCTGCCAGGCGTGGTCCGTGATCGCCATGCCACCTGCTTCGTGCAGTGCGACCAGCACCTGGCCGGTGGAATAGGCGTCGCTGGAACGGCCGTCCAGCGAATTCCATCCGCCATCGGCCTGCTCGGTGGCCTTCAGTGCGGCGGCCAGCTTCAGAAGCGTGGCCTGATCCGCGCCGGCCCAGGAGGCGCCGAGCAGTTGGTACACACGCTCTTCGGTTGCGGGAGGTTGATGCGAGAGCAGCCAGCTTCGGGCGCGTTCCGCACGTGCCTGTGCGTCGGCTTTCTGGCTGGGGTGGGCGTAAAGCTGAATCGCGTGCAGAGAAATTGCGGTCGCGGTGAATGGGCTATAAGACTGCGGCGGCCGCTCATCGGCGGATTCCCAATGTCCATCTGCCTCCTGCCGGGCCGCGAGCAAGCGCGCGTACACCGCGGTGACCACGCTGGGACGCACTCCCACCGAGTTCGCCGCAATCATCCCGTAGCCGTCGCTCAGCGCTGGATCGATGATGTGCGTGTACTCCACCGCCCGCTCGAAGTTGGAGAAGTAACCGAAGGCGGCGGCTGCATCGGCGTGCGCCGCCGATTCGTCAACCGGGATGCCGTGCTCACGGGCGAATCGAAACGCGAGCGCCGGTAACACCTGCTGGTGGCAGGAAAAGCAGCTGTGCTTGGCGTACCAGTTTTGTTGACTTTTCTGAATAATCGCGACCGCCTTGGTGGCCGCTTCCTGAATGCGCGCGGTGGAAGTATCGCCGGCCCATAGAACCGAAACCGAGCACAGTACGCCGAGCCAGAGCTTCATTGGTCGCGCCGTCTTTTCTATTTTGGAGTCCGTATTGTGCTCAAGTATACGCCATCCATGATGGACGGAGGGCTCTGTAATGCCGACACAGCTATGGCTGACCTGGACTGAGTGGCGCACGGCGTGGGATACTGAACATATGGTCAAGTCGGTCGATCTTCGCGAACGAGGGATCGACGAGTCTCAGTCGGCCGATCTGCGTCGCCGGCTGGCTCCGTTTGCCGAGGATTGGGATCGGCCTGAAATGGCTAGTGTCTACAACGGCACAAAACCAAGTTGGTTCCGCCATTTCTGCATCCGAAGCAGCCCAAATGATCAACAGGTCCTCGATCGCGGTGGCCACGTCCAACCCCTGCGAAACAATAATGACGCCGGGGATCGAATAGCTTTCAAGGAATCGTGCCAGATGAGCGGGCATCGTCTTTCGATCGTGCGAGATCAGAATTCGCCCGGACTCAGCGGCGAGCCGCAACACAGTGGCGTCTGAAGCGCCAATCACACGACCATCGTGTGCGTCGCGGAAGTCAATCGCTGCCTCCCTCCGGCGCAGGCCA